>ERZ507026.102-NODE-102-length-57180-cov-8.580516_pt1 | contig 57180 bp, 50 predicted proteins | sample MGYA00512876_ERZ507026 | MGnify/ENA metagenome assembly ERZ507026 | reverse complement strand
GGCGGCATAGCCGCGCGCTTTAATTAGTGCGTCCAAGATTTGGGGCGCAGTTCACGTACACGTGCGGCCGGCTTTTCGATATCGGCGCCGCGACGGCCTCGGCGCTGCGCCTCGGCCACGGCCTTTGCGGCGAGAGGGACAACGGCAACGGCTCGCTCATGCGTACCGTTGCGCTCGCGTTCACGGACGCGACCGACGACGAGGTCCGCGCCGTCTCGGCGATCACGCACGCGCACTCGACCTCGACCGAGGCCTGCGTGCGGATGGTGCACGCCGCCCGCGAGCTCGTCGCGGGCGCCACGCCGCGCGAGGTCGCGTCGGGTTGCGGCGTGAGTGTCGGCAAGTCCTGCAGCGAGATCCTCTCGGGCGGGTACGTCCTCTATACCTTCGAGGCGGCGCTTTGGTGCCTCGCGAACACTCACAGCTACGCGGATTGCGTGCTCGCCGCCGTCAACCTCGGCGACGATACCGACACGACGGCGGCCGTCGCCGGCGCGCTCGCCGGCATCGTCTACGGCGAGGACGGGATCCCGGCGGAGTGGCTGTCTTTGCTGCGCGGCAAGGACGTCATCGAGGAGTGCCTGTTTTAGGGGCGTTGCCTGAACGAGCCCGACAAAATGCGCGGGGCCGGGCGTGGTCGCTCGGCCCCGCATTCGCGCCGGACGCGCGGCCGCTACCAGTTAAGGAGCCCGGCCAGCAGCATGAAGGTACCGGCGACGCAGATGCCGAAGAGAATCTGGAAGAGACCGGTGGCGAAGCCGATGTAGAGGAAGCTCAGTGCGATGAGCGCGCCGAGGCCGATGACGGCGTAGGCAAAGAGCCGCAGGGTGAACAGCCCGAGCCGGAAAACGAGCTTCACGGCGAGGACGGAAAAGAAGACCAAAAACAGGACACCCATGTAAGCGCTCCTTTGAACGGCGAGAATTCGCCATAGCCCATGATATTTCGGCGAAGCGCGGGAGCGCTCGGCCGCGGGCTGAATCCGCGGGACCGACATTAATCAATCCTTCGCGATACTATGCCTGTTGACTAAAACGCACGGAGACGGTGTCTTCTTTCGATAAGGGGGGGTGCAAGGCGCGCGATGACGAAGAGGCCGATTGGCGTCAACCGGACATGTCCCGGCTTTTTGAGTTGGGCGCTCCGGCAACCGAGCCCAAAAAAGACATCTACCTGCAGTTCTTCTCTGGAACGCCGATGATTGAGTGCGCGCGCGACCTCGGCTTGCCGCTCGCCAACGTGCGGGCAGCATTGCTAGAGCTCCGCGACAAGAGGCTTGCGTTTGCCGAGGACGAGCTTCGCATGGCCTTCTTGGCAGCAAAGAGCAAGGCGGAGTTCTGCGGCGTCACCGGGCAGACCGAGGGCGTCTACGACCTGCTGCAGATTCGCTTCGGGGAGCAGGTTATGTCGACGTCGGCGACGTCGTCCGCCTATGCCGCGGTGTCCGACCAGACGCGCTGTAGGGCGGAGCGCCAGAAAGCGCGGGAGGGGCAAAGGGCTTTCCGGGTGCCGCTCGCCTCCGAGCGAAGGCAGGAGGATTCGCTGCCGGTGCAGTTGCGGCGGGCGGACCAGGCGAAGACAGACGAACAACGCGAACAGCGGCGCGCCGCAAGGCAGGCTGCCCGCGCCTCGCGCGAGGCGCGGGAGCCGATTGAGGGAAAACACAAGGCAAAGCCGGCGCCAAAGGTCGACGCTGCCTTGCCGCCCCGACCGATGAAGCCTGTCCGCTCGGCTCCATCGCTTCGCCCCGTGAAGGCCGTGTGGCCCGTTCAACCGGTCCACGCCGGCCCCGCTGCTCTGTCCATCGCAGGGGCCCGTTATCGCGACGACTCCGTGGCTAAGCTTGTTCTCGATGCGCTGGGGCAATTCTCCGAAGGGGAGTTGATCGAGCTCGACGTCTTCGTCAAGAGATTCAAATACCTATGCCGCAAGGCCTCTATCGCGCCGTCCCACCTGCCTTCTTCCGTCGAGCTTAGAAAGCAGCTAGACAAGGAAAAAAAGATCGTCTGGGCAGGCCCGAGCTCGTTTTGGGCTTACAACTGGCAGAAGTACGCCCCAGCGCTCTTGGCCGACCTCGAGCAAAACGCCAAGGCTGATTGCGAGTACTCTGCGAGGCGCTTCTTTGCAAAGGCGAGGTCCCTCATGGCAGAGTCGCACGTGGGCTCCGCAGAGCAGCTCTACGAAATCTATCGTCGCGCGTACCTTGGCGGGGAGGACGCGCCGAAGTTTGGCGACAACCTTTCCGTCGGATTCGGCAAGCTCGACCGCCGTGAACAGGTCAGGAGTTTCGTGGAGCCGCGCGCCGATATGGCGGTGGAGGAGCTTGCCCGCAGGTACGAGAGGGAGTTCGGCTTTCCGGCCAAGGCCGCGTCTACGTGGATTGAGCTGTTCGCGGGCGATATCCTTGCCGACAGGGCAAGGAGGAAGGCCTGGGCGAAGGCGAACGTCAGGGCCGAGGCCATGGCGAAAAAGAAGACTGAGGATGCTGCGGAGGCCAGGGCAAGGGCCAAAGCGCGCGCGAAAATCGAGACGGCGATGGAGGCTGAGGCCGGGGCGGCGGCTGCCCGCGAAGCTGCGCCCGCGCCTGCCCATGTTCGGTACCCGGCGGAGGAGCTCGAGTATCTCGAGCGGGCTCTGCGCGGCAAGTGCTGCGATGCCGGCATGATTCGCGACCGATTCGAGCTCAAGTTCCCCCAGGGCGACGGGAGGTTATCGGGCGAGGCCCTGAGGCTTGGTTACTTCGAGAGCCAAGGTCTCTTCTTTGGCCTTGAGGTGGTTCCGTCGGTTTACTTCGAGGAGCTGCTTTCCGGCACGCCGTGCTTCTCAGTTGGCGACGCGGGGTTCGAGGAGGCGGTGACGAGACACCCGGAGTTCAGGGCTGTGCTCAGGCGTCGCCTGCAGCGCTATCAGGAGCTTGTTTACGACTCGGGCGGCTTTGCCACCTCGAGCCATTTGTGCAAAGCCACGGGCGCCAACCTTGCGGACATCTCCTCGTATGGGCGCGCCGCCGTCGAGGCAGCGAGTTCCGGCGAGCCGTTCACGGTGGCGAGCCTGCACGCCAACCCGGGGTTCTCGCATCCTTTGGCTGAGCTCCAGATGCCGATGCCTTTCTACGAGAGCCTGATCGCGCTCGAGGGGCGCGCGAAGGTCTGCAAATTCTCCGGAACCAAGGTGTTTTTGGTCGGGGAGGGCCGGGGCATCACGGCGGCAGATTTCCTGCGGCATGTGGTTTCTGTCCATGAGGGCCTGGACAAAGCGGGGCTCGCCTTATTGCTGGAAAAGGAATACGGCATCGAATGCCCGCTCGCGCCGCTTTCCGCCGTTGCCCGCAACGCGGATCTTTACTACGACGACACCAGCGATGGTTACTACACGTCAAAGGAAAAGTGGGCTTAACGGGCTGGTGCGTAAACTACCTCGCTAAAGGTCGATTGTCGCTCTCGAGTTCCTACGTATTGCCGTGCGCGGCTCTGTGTGTAGCCCGAAAGGCAAAAGTGCGTCCCGTCTGGCCCGCACCCGTGCATCGAACTCGCTTCCGGGCTACGTTCACGATGAGTGTTGCGCCGAACCCGCCTCTGGGCTACGTGTTTTTGGCGATCGAGGGGCAGATTTTGTCACGTAGGCGGCGTTTTGGCCATAACGACTTCGTCGGCGGCCTCAAACACGTAGCCCGGAGCGCACTTCGGCGCAGGACCGGATGTCTGCGTGGCCCAGAGCGCGGTTCGGCGTTGTTGGATGACTTTGCACTTCCCTGGGTTCGGGACTGCTTGTGCAGCGTGCGTATGCGTGTTGCCGACGATTGGCGGAGACAGTACAATCATTAAACTGAACAATGTTCAGCAAGGAGGTTTCCTTGAAGGTTAAACGCAACACGCTTCTGCTCATCGCCTGCTTCGTATGGTGTGCCGCGGGCTTAAATATTCTTCGCATCGGCGTCCTCGCGTACCCGGGCTACCTGGGGTTCATGAATTTCGCTTTGTCGCTTATCGTATTCGCCGTGTTCCAGCTCTTCATCTTCGGCAGGCTGGTCAAGAAGCACTCGACCCGAATCGCCGGCTACGAGGAGGAGCGACATTTTTTCTTAAGTTCTTCGATGTGAAATCCTTCGCCGTCATGGCGTTCATGATGATCGGCGGCATCGCCCTGCGCTCGAGCGGCGTCGTGCCTGAGTGCTTCATCGCGGTGTTCTACACCGGCCTCGGCGCCTCGCTGCTTCTTGCGGGTGTTCTCTTTGGCGTCAACTTCGGTAAGGCGATGTCCGCTGAGGGGGCGTAGGCAACGGGCACAACTAATTCGCCGTCGGAGTGCTAGACTGTTCCACGTAAAAAAAGGGGGCTGGCGCACGCCGGCTGAGATCGGGCCCAGAATCGCGGCCCTGACCTTCGAACCTGATCCGGGTAATGCCGGCGTAGGAACCAGAACCTGGCTCGTTTTTGGGCGCCTACGGAAATAACGTGGGCGCTTTTTGCGCCCGGAAGGGAGTCGGATTGAACTGTTCGATCGCAATCCAGTACCTGCCCATGGACGCGGGCTCCGATGAGGAGACCTGCGCCGCCGTCGACGCGGTGATCGACTACATCGACTCGACGGGCATCGACTATTTCGTCGGCCCGTTCGAGACCGCCATCGAGGGCGACTACGAGACCTGCATGGAGATTCTCAAGAACTGCCAGCTCGTGGGCGCAAAGGCGGGCTGCAAGCACGTCATGACCTACGCGAAGATCAACTTCCGCCCCGACGGCGACGTCATGAGCACCGACCACAAGATCGGCAAGTACCACCCGAACGACCCCGAGTTCGCGCACGCCGACGAGGCCGTGGCCTAGCCGTGGAGCGCCGCACCCCCGCATTCCTCAGCAAGAAGGTCGTGGCCCCCGTCTGCGCGGTGGTTGCGCTTCTGGCCGTGTGGCAGGGCGCGTGCTCGCTGGGGCTCGTCCCGAACTTCATGCTCCCCAGCCCGGTCCAGGTCGTCTCCGCCCTCGTGGCGGACTTCCCGCTGCTGCTCTCGCACATGTGGACGACGCTCTCCGAGGCCGCGCTCGGCCTCGTCATCGGCGTCGCGGTCGGCTTCGTCTTTGCCGTCCTCATGGACAAGTTCGAGACGTTCTACCTGGCCTTCGACCCGCTGCTCACGGTGAGCCAGACCGTCCCCACGGTGGCCATCGCGCCGCTTCTGGTGCTGTGGTTCGGCTACGGCCTCATGCCTAAGGTGCTCCTCGTCGTCCTCACCACGTTCTTCCCGGTCACGGTTGCCTTGGCCTCGGGATTCCGGTCCGTTGACCCCGACCAGGTGGACCTTCTTCGCACCATGAACGCGACCGAGTGGCAGATCTTCCGCTACGCGAAGCTGCCCGCCGCCATGGAGCAGTTCTTCAGCGGCCTGCGCATCAGCGCGACCTACGCCATCGTGGGCGCCGTCATCTCCGAGTGGCTCGGCGGCTTCACCGGCCTCGGCGTGTACATGACGCGCGTCCGAAAGAGCTTCGCCTACGACCGCATGTTCGCGGTCATCATCATCACCTCCGCGCTCTCGCTCGCCCTCATGAAGGGCGTGGACGTCCTCGAGCGCATCTGCATGCCTTGGAAAAAGACAGAAGGGAACGACTAACATGCTTAAGAACAACCTCTCCCGCCGCGCCTTCGTCGGCAGCTCGCTCGCCGGCGCCGCAACCCTCGTGCTCGCCGGCTGCGGCGGCTCGAACGGCTCCGACGCCAATTCCGGCTCGGACGACTCCAAGCCCGCTTCCGGCGAGAAGACCAAGCTGACGTTCTGCCTCGACTACACGCCCAACACCAACCACACGGGCATCTACGTGGCCAAGAACCAGGGCTTCTTTGAGGAAGAGGGCCTCGACGTCGAGATCGTCCAGCCTGCCGACGGCACCGCAGAGGCCGCCATCGCCTCCGGCCAGGCCCAGTTCGGCGTCAGCTACCAGGACTACATCGCCGCCTGCTATGACGAGGGCAACACCGGCCTCACCGCCGTCGCCGCCATCATCCAGCACAACACCTCCGGCATCATGAGCCGCCAGGAGGACGGCATTACCCGCGCCAAGGAGATGGAGGGCCACGTCTACACCACGTGGGAGATGGCCGTCGAGCAGGCCACCATCAAGCAGATCATGGAGTCCGATGGCGGCGACTTCTCCAAGCTCAAGATGGTGCCCTACACCGTCGACGACGAGATCGCCGGTCTCAAGGCCAACATGTTCGACTGCGTGTGGGTCTACGAGGGCTGGGCTTGCCAGAACGCCAAGGTCCAGGACTACCCCGTCAACTACTTCAGCTTCAAGGACATGGACGACGTGTTCGACTTCTACACGCCGGTCATCGCCGCGAACATCGAGTACGCCCAGGCCAACCCCGAGGTGGCCAAGGCCTTCCTGCGCGCCGTAAAGAAGGGCTATGAGTTCGCCGTCCAGAAGCCCGAGGACGCCGCGAAGATCCTTCTCGAGGAGGTCCCCGAGCTCGACGCCGACCTCGTGAACGCCTCCGCCAGCTTCCTTGCCGGCGAGTACACCGCCGAGGCCGAGAGCTGGGGCGTCATCGACAAGGACCGCTGGGCCAAGTACTTCCAGTGGCTGAACGACAACGACCTCGTGACCAACAAGCTCGACGTCAACGCCGGCTTCGACACCTCTTACCTGGCGTAAGCACGGTGGGGGAGAAGCACAAGGACAACGAGGCCGTCGGCGGCGGGGCGGGCTGCTCCGCCGCCGGGGGCGCTGCGGGTACCGGTGCGGCCCCGGCGCTCGAGGCGCGCGGCCTCACGCTTGCCTGGGACGGTGTGCACGACGTCGTCCGCGGCGTTGACCTGCACGTGATGGCGGGCGAGACCGTCTGCATCGTGGGCAAGTCGGGCTGCGGAAAGACGACGATCCTCCACGCGCTCTCGGGCCTCACGGCCCCGCGCGAGGGCATCGTGCTCCTGCACGGGGAGGACCTGGGCGCCCGCCCGGGCCGCGTGAGCTATATGCTGCAGAAGGACCTGCTGCTGCCGAGCCGCACCATCCTCGACAACGCGATCCTGCCGCTCGTGGTCGCCGGGCAAAAGAAAGCGGTCGCCCGCGAGCGGGCGCTTCCGCTCTTCGAGCGCTTCGGGCTCTCGGGCTGCGAGAACAAGTGGCCGGGCGAGCTGTCGGGCGGCATGCGCCAGCGCGCCGCATTCCTGCGTACCTACCTCATGGGCAACGACGTCGCCCTTCTCGATGAGCCCTTCTCGGCGCTTGACGCCCTGACGCGCGCCGACATCCGCGCGTGGTACTGCCGGATGGCGGCCGAGCTCGGAATCGCGTCTGTGGTGATCACCCACGACGTCGACGAGGCCGTGGGCATGGCGAGCCGCGTCTACGTGCTCGAGGGCGACCCGCGCGGCGGCGTGCCGAGCACCATCGCCGGCGAGATCCGCGTTGAGCGGCCCGCGGCGGTGGAGGACGGCGCTGGGGCAGCCCGCTTCGACCTCACTGATGAATTCCTGCGCGCCAAGCGCGAGGTCATGGCGCTTTTGGGGTAGCGGGTCTCGTCGGTCCGCCCGTCATCCCAGCCTGTCCGATTTGGCGAGAAGGACACTCGCGCCTCAGGCAGGCCGGACTGGTGGGGCAAACCTTGATCTCAACGTAATAGCCCGGGCCCGCACGACGCGGACCCGGGCTTCTTTGTGCCTATGGGCGATTGGCCTGCGTAGCCTACGCGCGCTCGAGGAAGGAGCGGTAGCCGCGGTAGGCCTCGTAGATGTCGGCCTTGCTCGTGGTCTCCCACGGCGAGTGCATCGAGAGCACGGGCACGCCGCAGTCGATGACGCTCATGCCGTACTCGGCCAGGATGTAGGCGATGGTGCCGCCGCCGCCCAAATCGACGCGGCCGAGCTCGGCGGTCTGCCAGTTGACGCCGCCCTCGTCCATCACGCGACGGATCTTCGCCACGTACTCGGCGTCGGCGTCGTTGGAGCCGTGCTTGCCGCGCGCGCCGGTGAACTTGTTGAAGGTGAGGCCACGGCCGAGGTAGCTCGAGTTCTTGGCCTCGAAGGCGGACGCGAAGGTGGGATCGAAGCCGGCCGAGACGTCGCTCGACAGCATCTGGGAGTTGGTAAGGCAGCGACGCAGCGCGAGGTCGCCCTGCTTGCCGGCCAGCGCCAACACCTCGGCCATGGAGTTCTCAAAGAAACGGCTCGTCATGCCGGTGGCGCCCACCGAGCCGACCTCCTCCTTGTCGACGAGCAGGCACACGGAGGTGCGGCGCACGTCCTTCTCGTCGAGCTGGGCGACGAGGCTGGTGTAAGCGCAGGAGCGGTCGTCCTGGCCGTAGCCGAGGATCATGGAACGATCGAAGCCCAGGTCGCGGGCGGGGCCGGCGGGCACGACCTCGAGCTCGGCGGAAAGAAGGTCCTCCTCCTCGATGTCGAGGGTCTCCTTGAGGATGGCGAGCACGCCCTTCTTTACGAGGTCCTTGTCGTCGGCCTTCTTTGCGTCGTCGCCCTCGATCACGACGGGACGGCCGCCGCAGAGCACGTCGAGCATCTCGCCGTCGATGACCTTGCTGGCCTCCTTGGTCAGCTGCTCCTGCGACAGGTGGATCAGCAGGTCGGTGACGCAGAAGACGGGGTCGCCCTCGTCCTCGCCCACGCAGACGTTGACGATGGAGCCGTCCTTCTTTGCCACGACGCCGTGGATGGCCAGCGGGATGGTGACCCACTGGTACTTCTTGATGCCGCCGTAGTAGTGGGTGTCGAGCGTGAGGAGGTCGTTCTTCTCCTCGAGGGGGTTCTGCTTGAGGTCCATGCGCGGCGAGTCGATGTGGGCGCCCAGGATGTTGACGCCGGCTTCCAGGTCGTCGGTGCCGAGGTTGACGAGCATGAGGGACTTGCCGCGGTTGACGACGTAGACCTTGTCGCCGGCCTTGAGTTGCTTGCCCGCGGCGACGGCCTCGCCGAGCTCGACGTAGCCGCCCTCGCGCGCCATCTCGACGGCGGCGTCGCAGCACTCGCGCTCGGTCTTGTTGTCGGAGATGTAGGCCTTGTAGCCCTCGCAGAGATAGTGCAGCTCGTCGAGCTGCTCAGCGGTGTAGGACTTCCAGGCGTTCTTTCGCTCCATGGGGTTCCTTTCGACGGGTGATTGATTCACCCATTGATTCTAGCGCGCCGCGCGGCGGCTGGGGTGCCCCGTGGCAAGAAAAGCGCCCGGCGACAAGAAAGCCGTCGGGCGCAGTTGCCGGTGCCGGGTCGTTGGGGGGCGCTGCGGGGCATTGACCTACTTGGCCGTGGCCGAGTCGGCCCCGGCGCCCGCGGCACCGTCCGCGGTCGTGCCGGCGCCCGTGCTCGAGGAGGTGTTTCCGCCCGTCGCGGCGCCGCCTCCCTCAGATGAGCTCGTGTTGCCGGCGCCGGAGGAAGTTCCGCCCGCGGCGGTCCCGCTTCCCGCGCCGCCCGAGGCGCCGGTGCCCTGGCCTGCGGAGTCGCCCTCGCCTGCGGCGCCCTGGGCGCTGTCGGCCTTCTGTTGCCCGGAGCCCTCGGACGCCGAGGACGCGGAGCCAGACGCGTCATCCTTCTTCGCGTCCTTTTTCGTTGTGTCCTTCTTCGCGTCTGTGCGCTCGTCCCCCTTGCCCTCGCTCTCGGCGACCGTCGTCTGCGCCTGGCCGTCCGCCTGGGGCTGCTCTTGAGCTGCGGGCGCCGAGGGCCTGGTGCCGATGCCCTTGCCCTTTGTGACGAAGCCTACTGCCAGCGCAAAGACAAGCACCGCCGCGATGGAGACGACGGCCGCGACGGCGGTGGCGCGCCTGCGCTGGCTCCTGTGCTCGGCGGCCCGGGCGGCGGCGCGGACCTCCACGGGCGCGATGGGCGTGCCGGACTCCGCGACCTCCTCGACGGCTCCGAGGCCTGCAGCCGGGCGGCGGAAGATCGTGCGGGTGGTGTCGGCCGCGGCCGCGACGGTCGCGTCGGCGTCACGGGGTGCGTCGGCGTCGCCGCCGGTGGGGCCCACCTGGCGGAGCTTGTCGGCAGACGCGGAGAGGAGCGAGCGGTACACCTGCGAGGCCGCCGCCGACGCGAAGCCGCCGATCAGGGTGCCGATGATGGATCCGGCGATGCCGATCTGGGAGGCGAGGGCGAAGGACGTCGCCGCCGCGAGCCCAGAAGCGATCACCGTCGAGAAACTGAAATCTTCAAAGAGGCCCTTCTTGCCATCGGGCGAGTCGACCGAGTCGTTGCGACCTTGCACGTGGACACTCCAAACCGCTTGCCGTGATTGACTAAACGCTTACCGAATTTTTGATACCCGCGAACGCGTTTCTCCACGCTCCGTTCACGAATTCTTACGATTACTGGATAAAACCTACCATTCGCGGAGTTCTTCCGACCGCTGACGGGGTACTATGTGTGTTGTTCCGTTTTCTGCTTGTTCTTCAACTGGGAGGTCAAAGAAACATGCTCGTTAACGCAACCGCAATGCTTCAGTCCGCAGAGAAGGGCCACTACGGCATTGGTGCTTTCAACACCAACAACCTTGAGTGGGCCTCTTCCATCCTTGACGCCGGCGAGGAGCTCCAGTCCCCGCTGATCATCCAGTGCACCGGCGGCGCCGCCAAGTGGCAGACCAGCTTCAAGATCGTCGCCGACATGGTCAAGCAGCTCCTTGAGGACAAGAACATCACCGTACCCGTCGCCCTGCACCTCGATCACGGCTCCTACGACCAGGCCCTCGCCTGCATCGAGGCCGGCTTCACCTCCGTTATGTACGACGGTTCCCACGAGGCCGACTTCGAGACCAACCTCAAGCGCACCGCCGAGATCGTCAAGCTTGCCCACTCCAAGGGCATCTCGGTCGAGGCTGAGGTCGGCGGCATCGGCGGCGTCGAGGACGGCGTTGCCTCCAGCGGCGAGCTCGCCGATCCCGAGCAGTGCAAGGCTATCGCCGACCTGGGCGTCGACTTCCTCGCCTGCGGCATCGGCAACATCCACGGCCTGTACCCGGCCGACTGGGCTGGCCTCTCCTTCGACCGTCTGGGCGAGATCAAGGCCCTGACCGGCGACCTGCCCCTCGTCCTCCACGGCGGCACCGGCATCCCCGTTGACCAGGTCCAGAAGGCCATCTCCCTCGGCATCTCCAAGATCAACGTCAACACTGACCTCCAGGTCGTCTTCGCCAAGGCCACCCGCGAGTACATCGAGGCCGGCCTTGACCAGCAGGGCAAGGGCTACGACCCGCGTAAGCTCCTCAAGCCCGGTCGCGAGGCCATCGTCACCCGCACCAAGGAGCTCATCCGCGAGTTCGGCTCCGACGGCAAGGGCTGGAACTAAGCCTTACCGAGCATAGCGCAGCAGCCACGGCGCCCGGTCCGCACCTTCGCGGGCCGGGCGCCTCTGCGTTTGGCAAGAAGTGCGCGTCTGCGGTTGCCGCGCGGCCTCGCATGCGCGCGCTCAGAAACAGCGAGTTGCAGCTTTGCCGTGGCCGCAGGTGCTAAGAAACCCTCGGTTCCAGCCCCGGGGGTTCTCGATTTGCTAAGAATTCCCAGGTTCCAGTCCTCCGCACGGAACTAGAACCTGGGAATTCTTAGCATCTAGGGAATGGCGACGGCTGGGACTGGCGGTTTCTGAGCATGCTTGACGTCCGTGCGGAGGTATTCGTTCGCATGGTTTACCATTCGGGTTCGTACGAGTCCGCGGCCTGCGGCAAAGGAGATCGCCATGGAAAGCGGTATGGTCCACATTTACTTCGGTGACGGCAAAGGCAAGACCTCGGCTGCCGTCGGCCTTGCGGCCCGGGCGGCGGGCGCCGGTCTATCCGTGCTCTTCGCGCAGTTCCTCAAGACCGGCGACTCGGCGGAGCTCGCGGCGCTGGAGCGCATGGGCGGCGTTGACGTTGCACTGCCGGCGCGCTCATTCGGCTTCGTCTGGACCCTCTCCGATGCCCAAAGGGACCAGATGCGCGAGGCCTACGCCGCTTTTTGGCGCGAGCTGGCAAAACAGGCCGAGGGCTACGACGTCTTTGTGGCGGACGAGCTTCTCGACGCGATCAACCTCGGCCTCGTCGACCTGGCGGGGGCCGTGGCCTGGCTGCGTGGAAGGCCGGCCGGTTTGGAGGTCGTCCTCACCGGTCGCGATCCCGCCCCCGAGCTCGTGGAGCTTGCCGACTACGTGTCCGAGGTGCGCAAGGTAAAGCACCCGTTCGATAGGGGAGTCGCCGCCCGACGCGGTATCGAGTACTGAGGGCTTGCTGTCGCTGCTTGCTGCCCGCGCGTTAAAAACGAGCGACGTCCAGGGGCCGCGGCGTCCCGCCTGCTAAGAAAAGTCGACGTCTGGGCATGCGACGCCCTTCTTGCTAAGAAAGCCTCACGTCTGGGCGTCGGCGTCGGCCCAGACGTGAGGCTTTCTTAGCAAATGAGCACTTGGCGGCCCAGACGTCAGCGATTCTTAGCGGGAGGGTTTTCCGTTCGCCCAGACGTCGCCGTTATTTAGCAAGAAGCCCTGCCGCGGCCCAGACGTTGGGTTTTCTTAGCAAGAAGCGCTACAACCTGCGCCCCTACGCCTCCGGCACGCCGTTGTAGTTGAGCGAGAACTCGACGTTGCCGCGCACGAACGCCTCGGCGAGCTCGGGGTACCCGGCGAGCGCCTCCTCAAAGAGGTCGGCGAAGCTCTCGTGGCGGACGCGCCCGTCGGCCGGATCCGCCCACGCGCGCCTATCGAGGTTTGCCGCCGCGCACTCGCAGCTCCTTACCACGCGGTGGGCCATGGCCTGCGCGAAGGAGTGCGGCTTCACGACCCGCTCGAGCGCGCCCGCGGCCCGCGCCACGGGGCTGTCCGCCGGGTCGAGCATGCGGTACTCGAACTCGTAGTCGGCCACGCACGCGCCGTACTCCTCGGCCCCCATGGTGAGCCCGTACACCGAGAACGCCACCTGCGAGAAGAGCGCGCCCGCGACGCGGCAGGTCCGCTGGGTGCGCATGAGGTTCATGTGCGCCGGCCGCTCGAGCACGGTCGCGCGGCGTTTCTCCCACAGAATCCAGGAGTCGATGTCGCTTTCGATGACGGCGTGGAGGTCCTCCTGCGCGCCGGCGAGCGCGGGCGACGCCGCGGCGAGCGCCTCCTGCTGCGCGAACACGAACGGGTGCGCCACGGAGTCGAGCCGGTAGTGGGCAAGGAGCCCCAGAACGAACGCCCGCCCGATGCGCTCGTCGGCCACCGGCAGGTGCTGCACGCCGTCGCGGAAGGCCATGAGGGCCTGCCCGCAGCGCTCGTCGTGCATATTGTGCGCGAGCATGTGGTCTGCCGCTGCCGCGCCCGGCAGCGTCGAGAAGCGGGCAAAAAGCGGGTCCGGGCCTTGGTTTCCGAGCAGGAAGGCGAGCAGCTCCTCCTCGCCGTCGACCATGCCCTCGGGCAGCATCGCGGAGGCGTCCTCGCCGAAAATGTGGTGGCAGATGATAGCGGGCATCCGAGTCCTCCCATCGGTTTTACTCCCTGCATTGTACCCACGCTACGTCCCTTCTCGCCGGGTACGGACTATGAGCTACCGTTCGTCCGTTTTTGGTTTATTGACGGAATGTAAACGCGGTATAAGCGGTTCAGGGAAGCCGCGCCACAACCGCGCGGCGTTATCAGAAGGGAAACGAAATGAGCAACGTCACGCGCAGGGATTTCCTTAGCATCAGCGGCATCGCGGCCGCCGGCCTCGGCCTCGCCGGCTGCAGCGGCGGCGGGGACACCAAGTCCCCCGACGCCGCCCCCGACGCCGCCACCGAGGACAAGGTCGGCGCGCCCGAGGACCTCGTGAAGGCCGCCAAGGAAGAGGGCACGCTCGTCGTCTACGGCTCCTGCGAGGAGGACTACCTCGCCGCCGCCTGCAACCACTTCCAGAAGCTCTATGGCATCGAGGTCCAGTACCAGCGCCTCTCCACCGGCGAGGTCCAGGCAAAGATCGAGGAGGAGAACGGCAACCCGTCCGGCGACGTCTGGTTCGGCGGCACCACCGACCCTTACAACGTCGCGACCGCCGAGGGCCTGCTCGAGCCCTACAAGGCCAACAACGCCTCCCACATCCTCAAGCCCAAGTACATGGACGCCGACGGCAACTGGTACGGCATCTACACCGGCCTGCTCGGCATCATGTACAACAAGGACGAGCTCGAGCGCAAGGGCATCGACGCCCCGAAGGACTTCAAGGACCTTCTTGACGAGAAGTACAAGGGCCTGATCTGGTCGTCCAACTACAACACCGCCGGCACGGCCAAGCTGATCATCAACACCGCTATCCAGAAGTACGGCCACGACGAGGGCATCCAGTTCCTCGTCGACCTCGACAAGAACATCGCCGTCTACACCAAGTCCGGCTCCGGCCCGTCCAAGAACATCGGTACCGGTGAGTGCACCATCGGCCTCGGCTTCCTGCACGACGGCATCTACCAGATCGTCGACAACGGCTACGAGAACATCGGCCTGCAGATCCCCGAGTCCGGCACCTCCTGCGAGGTCGGCGCCACCGCCATCTTCAAGGGCTGCAAGCACGAGAACGCCGCTAAGCTCTGGATTGAGTACGCGCTGTCCCCCGAGTGCGTCGGCCTGGCCGCCCAGAACGGCTCCTACCAGTTCCTCGTCATCGACAACGCTGAGCAGCCGCAGGTCGCCAAGGACTACGGCCTCGACCCGGACAACGTCATGGACTACGACTTCGAGGACGCCAAGGAGAACACAAAGAAGTACGTTGAGGAGGTCATGAACGCCCTCGGCGGCGGTGACGACCGCTTCAAGACCGAGTAGCGCCCAACGAGCGTAACTCGAGTTTTAGCAGCTAGTCTCGACGCCGAGAAGGGCACAAGCTCTTCTCGGCGTCGGTACTGAGAAAGGGGGGAGCGCATGGCTAAGGACCAAGGAGCGGCGCTCGACAGAAAGAAATTGATGGGCGACCCCATCATGGTCACAACGATCGTGGTGCTTATCGCCTTCCTGACGTTGTTTATCCTCTATCCGTTGGCGATCCTGCTCGTGGACTCCTTCATCACGGAGTCCGGCCCGTCGCTGGATGTCTTCTCGCGCGTGCTCGCGATGCCGTCCTTCACCAAGGCTATCACGAACACCCTCGCGGTCGGCTTCCTCGTCTCCATCGTGAGCGCGCTGGTGGGCCTTCTGTTCGCCTACGTCGAGGTCTACGTCCAGCTCAAGACCAAGTTCATGGGCGGCCTGTTCCAGGTCGTCTCCATGCTCCCCGTGGTCTCGCCGCCGTTCGTGCTCTCGCTCTCCATCATCATGCTCTTCGGCAAGTCGGGCCTGATCACCCGCTACCTGCTGGGCATCTACGACAACTCGGTCTACGGCTTCTGGGGCATCTTCGTCGTCCAGACGCTGACCTTCTTCCCCGTGTGCTACATGATGCTCAAGGGCCTGCTCAAGAACATCGACCCGTCGCTCGAGGAGGCCGCGCGCGACATGGGCGCCTCCCGCTGGAAGGTCTTCACCTCGGTCACGCTGCCGCTGATCATGCCGGGCCTCGGCAACGCCTTCCTCGTCACCTTCATCGAGTCCATCGCCGACTTCGCCAACCCGATGATCATCGGCGGCTCCTACGACACGCTTGCCACCACGATTTACCTGCAGATCACCGGTGCCTACGACAAGCAGGGCGCCGCGGCGATGGCCGTCGTGCTGCTGTGCATCACGCTGCTCATGTTCGTCGTCCAGAAGTACGTGCTCGAGGCCAAGTCCACGGCGACGCTCTCGGGCAAGGCGAGCCGCCAACGCATGCTCATCACCGACGCGTCCGTGCGCCTGCCGCTGGCCACCTTCTGCTCCGTGCTCGCTGTCTTCGTCGTGGTCATGTACCTCTGCGTGCCGTTCGGCGCCCTCTTCAAGACCTGGGGCTACGACTTCTCGCTGACGACCAAGTGGTTCCAGCAGGTCTTCACCAAGTACCACGGCTTCCAGGCCTTCCGCGACTCGTTCCTGCTGTCGCTTGTCGCCGCGCCTATCACGGCGATTCTCTCGATGATCATCTCGTACCTCGTGGTAAAGAGGAACTTCAAGTCCAAGGGCTTCATCGAGGCGGTCTCGATGCTCGCCATGGCCGTCCCCGGCACCGTCCTGGGCGTCGGCTATATCCGCGGCTTCTCGGGCGGCCTGTTCCACACGGGCATCCTGCAGGGGCTCTACGGCTCGGCGGCGGTCCTCATCATCGTCTTCATCGTGCGCTCGCTGCCCACCGGCACGCGCTCGGGCATCTCGGCCTTGCGCCAGATCGACAAGTCCATCGAGGAGTCGGCCTACGACATGGGCGCCGACAGCTTCACCGTTTTCCGCACGGTCACCCTGCCGCTCATCAAGGACTCGTTCTTCTCGGGCCTCGTCACCGCGTTCGTGCGCTCCATCACCGCCATCTCCGCGATCATCCTGCTCGTGACGCCGCAGTTCCTGCTGATCACGGTGCAGATCAACGAGTTCGCCGAGAAGGGCAACTACGGCATCGCGTGCGCGTTCGCCACGATCCTCATCGCCATCACGTACGGCTCGGTTCTCCTCATGAACCTTGCCATCAAGCACTTCGGTACCAGCAAGAAGCTCCAGTCTGAGGAGGACTAGCCATGGCAAAAGAGAAGAAGGGCGTGCGCCTCGAGCACGTGTCCAAGATCTACCAGGACCCCAAGACCGGCAAGGATTTCTACGCCGTCCATGACGCCAACATCGAGATCGCTCCGGGCGAGTTCGTGACGCTGCTGGGCCCCTCCGGCTGCGGCAAGACCACGATCCTGCGCATGATCGCCGGTTTCGAGAGCCCCAACGAGGGCGAGATCTACCTCGGCGGCGAGGCCATCAACGAGCTCACGCCCAACAAGCGCGACACCGCGATGGTCTTCCAGAGCTACGCCCTGCTGCCGCACTACAACATCTTCGACAACGTCGCCTACGGCCTCAAGCTGCGCAAGCTCCCCAAGGAGCAGATCGCCGAGAAGGTCCACGGCATCCTGGGCATGGTCGGCCTCGAGGGCATGGAAGACCGCATGACCAACCAGCTCTCCGGCGGCCAGCAGCAGCGTGTGGCGCTCGCCCGCGCGCTCGTGCTCGAGCCCGGCGTGCTGCTCTTCGACGAGCCGCTGTCCAACCTCGACGCGAAGCTGCGCGTCGACATGCGCAACGAGATCCGCCGCATCCAGCAGCAGGCCGGCATCACCGCCATCTACGTCACGCACGACCAGTCCGAGGCCATGGCGCTGTCCGACAACATCATCATCATGAAGAAGGGCCTGATCGACCAGGTCGGCGACCCCCACACCGTCTACTACCACCCGGTCGACGAGTTCGTGGCCGACTTCATCGGCGAGTCCAACTTCCTGCGCGGCTCCCTCGCGCAGAAGGACGGCGAGTCGGGCGTGGCCGCCATCGAGGGCCACGAGGTCGAGGTCAGCAACATCGGCCACCTCGCCGTCGGCGACGACTGCGTGCTCGTGCTGCGTCCCGAGGCGGCCACGCTCGCCGACGAGGGCGTGCTGCCGTGCCGCGTCACGCTCTCGCGCTTTATGGGCAACTACCAGAACTACCAGGTCATGGTCGGCAACACGCTCGTGAAGATCACCGACTTCAACCCCAAGAACCACAAGATCTACGAGGTCGGCGACGAGGCGTTCGTCAAGTTCGGCCCCGAGGACGTCCACGTGCTGTAGGGGTTCGTCGCGCGCTTGCGTTGACGTGAAGGCGCCCGCCGTTTCGTGCTCTGCACGTGCGGCGGGCGCCTTTTTTGGTGGGGAGAAGGGCGGCTGGCAAATCGATAGCGAGAGAAGCATCAAGTCAAAATGACCCTTTTGGTGTCCGATTGTGGGGACATCCACCATGAGTTCTTCGAAGTAAAGTTCTTATACGATTTTGTGGTAGTGCTGGTTTCCCGTCGTATGGAAAGAAGGGCGTGGGAATCGGTCGCGGCGCATTCAGCAGGTGATTTCTTTCATGACACATGGAAGGGGAGGCATGGAGTTTATTCTGGATGTCGCTGCTTGGGTCCTCGCTTTTCTTGTTGTGGACCTAGGCAAATTAGCTTTCAAACGGCTAAGGAAGAAACCGCGGCACCTTAAGGATTAGGGCGGGCACCCTTTCCTGACAAACGGGCTTCTTTTTAAATGGGGATGACCGTTATCCCACGATGGGGGGATTGCATGGTCGAAGGCGAATACCCGCATAAGGCCATGATCATTTACTACCTTAAGAACGCCCCGTCTTCTTTTGTGAGCATGTCCGTTGAGCCTCTCATTGATATTGTTAGTGGTAAGCCCATAAAAGGGGTAGTCCGAGGCGGAAGCAGTGACGGCGCTTATTCGCGACCGAACGTGCTTGCGTACTACGTCGAGCACTACAACGTTGGACTTCCCGAGTATTTTGTCAGCCACATCCTTGCTGAGGTCCGAGCTCGCATAGCTTCGACGCGATGATAGCCGCTGGAAATGCGGATAATGCTTGGTGCGAGAATAACAAAGGCTAAATCTCCGGGGCTAGTGCGGCTGAATTATTGTCGTGACCAGCGCCTATCTCACCACTTTTTGCGCGTGTACTTGCACTTCGGGAAAGCGCTGCAGCCAACGAACATGCCGCCGTCGCTCTTGCGGTGGCGTTCGACGAGCTTAGAGCCGCAGTAGGGGCAGACCTTACCTTCGGCGACGGCCTTCGCCTGCTCGATGTGTTCCTTCCTGGCATCTTCAGTCGAGCCCTTTGATAGGTCATCGAGTTTCCTGCCTGCCTCGTTCAGCTGTTCGTGATTGAACCTGAACACACGGCTATCGAGACTATTTCTCACCTTTTTGACGAGATGATTCCTTTGGCAGATGACCATACTCTTGGTGTTTTTGGGAACGCTCTTGAGCTCGCAGTGTTCACTGAATACGATGAAGCTCACAAACGCTTCCTCGGGCAGGCCGAGCGCATTCTTGAGCGTCTCAATGTGGTTCTTGTTTTGTTTGACGGGGTTATAGAAGCGCTCTTTCGTTTCTTTGTTGAGGCTTATGGTCCACTGGCGCTGATCTTCGCTGCCGAATATCCAGCCCGAGTAATACTTGCTTTCGAATACGTAGATGCCGCGTTCGTGGAGCATGAGGACATCGATTTCGGAGGCGTCCGTTATGCCCTGACGTGGAACCAGGAGGTTGCGGTACAGCTTCTTTTCTTCATCATAGAGGCCGTGGTCGAGGGTGTAGTCGATGAGGTACTCGCCCGTGTTGCCTGGGCTCAGGTCCTCACCCTTAAGAAGCATGCCGGCTTTGCGAAACAGCGGCTCCTCGCCTTTGAGAATATTGAGCAGGCTCATGGCAAACCTCCAATTATTGATACATAGATTATATGCAATATGGTCGATTTACCTCGATTGCTCCAGCATAATGCGCTGATTGAAATCCGCTTGAATACTAGTGGATACTGTGAAATATAGCGCCTTTTGCTGTGATGGGCGCATTGCCCGTGCCGTGCGGATACTCGCTCTTTACGTTGCCATAACCGATGTGGCTTAGAGTTGACACAATAGCTAGTCGTCAAAGCAGAGAGTGACGACGAATCGTCGAAGGGTAGCGTATGATCGCAAAGGTCGAGCCTCGTGTTTCGCCTTCCCTTGACGACGCGCGCATCGGGCGCGGGTATGAGCGCGCTGACTTCGCGGTGGTGGACGAGCGCCTCCCTGAACAGGCGGACGCTTGACATTCCCGAGCGCCTGATGGAATTCGTCGTGTCCCTCTTGATTGGTGACGGGCGCCGGTGGTAAAGGCTTACTGCAGGGCAGTGCATTGCCTAGGCTATCTCCTTGCCTCTATAGCTTTACCTCCCATGTGTTGCCACAGTCGTGGCACACAAATGTCGTTTGAATGCAAGGTTTAGGCGGTTGGCGAAACGTCCCCTAGAAATGCATGGCCAACAAATGGGGGTTGGCATGCGGGGCCTCGGCGTTCGGAAGAGCTTCGGGGGCGTTGGTCTAGCCCCCAGACACGTTAAGGAGTCGTGCCATGAATGTACGGCGTGCTTGAATGATCTCAAGAGGTCCGCCTGGTTAACCCGGTGTGCCGCTCTTCGACGAGTCGCTATCCAACCTTCACCGCCAAGCTGCGCGTGGATATGCGCAACGAGATTCGCCGCATCCAGCAGCAGACCGGCATCACCGCCATCGAGAGCCATGGGGTCGAGGCCAGCAGCGTCGGCCATCTCGCCGTAAACGACGACTACGAACACGTGCTGTAGGGGTTCGTCGCGCGTGATTTCGCGCTTGCGTTGACGTGATGGCACCCACCGTTTCGTGCTCAGCACGTGTGGCGGGCGCTTTTTTGTGTGGGGGAGAAGGGCGTGCTTAGGCAAGGTCTTCGCTCGGGAGGTTCTCGAGCCAGAGGAGGGCGGTTTTTACGTCTGTGCAGGCGACGGTCGCATGTGCACGGAGGCGCTCGTCGAGCGTTACGAGGAGGTCGGCGCGAGAGCGGATTGCGGCAGCTATCACGAGGTCATCCTCGAGATCACCATGGATTTTGCGCTGGCGCGTGGCCATCCAGATGTCGGTGTGGTCGCAAGGTACGGCAACGGCGAGCTCCGACAGGTGCTCAACGCATGCCCAAGCGGTTGCTTCGGCCGCCGCTGCGGCCGAATCTGAGAGCTCTCCCGCGTGCTCGTTCCGGTAACCCATCTTGATGTCTTTTGCGATGACGAAAAAGAGGTCCTTTGAGCTGGTAACGGGATAAGCGATGTCGACTCCGCGCTCAACCGCTGCGCGAAGAAGTGCCCTCGCGTTATCGTGGCCGGGCCTGTTTCCGAGGAAGTACGTGATCCAGACGTTCGTGTCTATGAGGAGGCAAGGGTGCTTATCCGTCATTCGGGCCATCCCATGAACGCGCCGTATTTGTCGTCGTATGCATGCTCGATAAGGTCATCGAACGAGGGCGTAACAGCGCTCGATGGCGTGCTGATGCCGAGCTCGGTGCAGGCGTCGGCGACAATCGAGGCGCCTTCGTCGACCAGCTCCAGCTTGCGCGCCCTTGCGTCGGCCGCTGCTTTCTGTGCTTGCTCGTGTGCCTTTGGGTAAAGTGCGGCGATAAGCTTGTGGGGCGTTTTTGCGTAGAGGGAGGCGAGCTCGTAGAGCGCTCGCACCCCCTCGGTGGGAGAGATGCCCGCGGCGGCGAGCCCCTTATCGCCCGAGCGCTTAAGCTCAGGGTCGATGCGAGCGTTGACTTGCGCAGTAAGTGACATGGGATCGCCTTCTCTTTGGGGCTTTCCTGCTGCAACTAGTGTAAAGCAAGTAAAGCAAGCATTTACGCGCAGTATTCGCCTTTTGGAAGGAAGAGGGGCACTTGCCAGTTTGACCGCCGACGCTTCATTTAAAGAAAGGGGCGCGCAACGAGCATGAGCTCGCTGCGCGCCCGATGCCTTACAGCCTGGGACGATGTCGCTAGTTTACGCTCACACCGCCGTCAACCTTGACGCAGGCGCCCGTCATGAACGACGCCTCGTCGCTGGCGACGAACAACACCGCGGCGGAGAGCTCCTCGGGCTTGCCCGTGCGGATGTCCTTGTCGAGGCCCGCCATGGCGCGACCCATGCCGAACTGGTCGATGCCGGAATCGGCCATCATCGAGCCGCTGATCTCGGTCTCGACGCCGCCGGGGCAGATGGCGTTGCAGCGGATTCCCTCGTGCGCGTACATGTAACCGGTGTTCTCGGTCATGCCGACGAGCGCGTGCTTGGAGGCGGTGTAGGCCGCGCCGGCACGAGCGCCGTTCGTGCCGCCGATGGAGGCGACGTTGACGATGTTGCCCTTCTTCTCTTGGCCGAGCATTACCTGGACAGCCTTACGCATGGCATACATAGGGCCCTTTACATTGACGGCGAAGACCTTGTCCCAGCGCTCGTCCGAGATGTCTCCGATGGGCTCGAAGCCGTCCATGATGCCGGCGTTGTTGACGAGGATATCGAGCTTGCCGCACTTCTCAACGGCGAAGTCGATCATGCCATCGTTCGTCTCGCGCGCGGAGACATCGCCCGCGTAGGGGAGGATCTTGCCGGGAAGGCCGTCGGCTTCGACCTGCGAGGCGAGCTCGGCGAGACGCTCCTCACGACGCGCAACGGCAACGACCGTGGCGCCTTCCTTGGCGAAGTCGTAGGCAATCTGGCGACCCATCCCCGAGCTTGCTCCGGTGACGACGACGCTCTTTCCCTCAAATCGCATGGCACGTCCTTTCTCTAGCTGGTAAACGCTGCTGTTCATAGTTTGGAAGATGAGGGGTATTTCCCGCATTTTCTTTTCGGCGGGCGGCAGCGATTTGCTCCGCGCGGCAGGTGGCCCCGGCGCCGTTTCCGGGGACGCGAGGGCGCCCGGCTTTTTGCTTCTGAAAAAGTTAACCGTGCTAAACTATCTTCTCGAGGCGCGCCTTGAGGCCGCGCGCAAAGAAGGGGAGGACGGCGCTATGGCCATCAAGCAGCAGGGGGATATCGAGAAATACCTGGTTGAGCAGCTTGGCCAAGACGCGGCGAGCGAGCTGTTCGCGCGCCAGTCCGAGCTGCTCGATGGGCTCATCGCTGGGACTTCCGGCAAGACGAAAAACCAGATGGAGACGCTCGAGCAGACGATTCTCCCGCGCATCGCGCTGTTCAAGGCGCTCAATGAGCAGGTTGCCTCCAGCGAGGAGGCGACCAAGCTCATGCGCGGCTACATGATGGACGTGGTGGCGGCGCAGAAGCATGCTTCCACGGCGGGCATGCAGGTCGTTCCCGGGTTCTTTACCATATACAAGCGCGTGTTTCTGCGCGTCATGGGGACTTCCGACCTGTGGGAGAGCACGCAATCCCACGGCCGCGACTTCTTTGACGCTCGGATCACGAAGTGCCTCTGGCACGATGCGTGTGTGGAAAACGGCTGCCCCGAGCTATGCCCGCTGTTCTGCGACGTCGACGACGTGAACTACGGGGGTCTTAGAAAGATGGGCTTCTCGCGCACGAAAACCCTCGGTTACGGCGGCGACTGCTGCGATTTCCACTTTTATCGGAAGGATTGAGCGCGGTGATGCCGGCGGGTAGCTCAGGTGCTGACCTTCGGCCTCGACGAGAAGATCTCTGGATTTAGGCGCGGTATTCCCTTGCGACCTCGAGAACCGGCAAGATCGACTTGTGACTCAGGCATCCCTCTGGAACAGGCGGGCGCTTGACATTCCCGAGCGCCTTGTGGAATTCGTCATTAAGCCGCTCGCACTCCTCGAGCTTGCTTTCGGGCAGCTCATAGGACTTTCCGTTTATGATGAAGCACTTCGAGCTCACTGAGGCTCCTCATAATTGGTCGCCGATTGTCTTCGGCGATGACGCTTTCGGGCACTTCGGAGCGACTACAGTACCTCGACATCGAACGTTTCGTAGTCGATGATGCACTCAACCAGGGCGTAGGGCTCTCCGTCATGGTTCTCCCAGGTGACTGTCACGTGGCGGAATCGGTCCATCGGTGTAGAGCCGTCCGGCGAGCCCTTCCTATCGGCATTCGTGAGCCACAGCTGCTCGAACTCGGCGCGATCGGTTTCGTCGACGACCCAGCCGTACATGTCGAAGACCTTATGTCCATCAATGACCTGCTGGGCGACATCGCCCTCGTCGAAGTAGAAGTACTTGCCCTGGGGATTGAACCTATTGTTGAGCAGGCCCACCGAGTCGACGATGTAGTCGCCGAAGATGGGGTTATTCTGCTCACCGTTCCTTATTCCGAATACATGCATGATGCTCGCCTCTTCCATTTGAGATGCTGGGGCGGTCGGCCGTGCGATGCGAGTGCCGGGAATGCTCGCCGAGGGCGGCGGCTGGCTTTGTCGGTGAGGGCTGCCTGATGGGACGCGCCTCTGAAAATCGATGTGATCGCGATTCCCGCATCGCTTACGTCGAAGTTTAATGTCCTGTTATTTGCAACTGGCCGATTTGCTTGGCCTTTGGCTGAGATTCCCTCTCCACTGTCCGGTTATCGGGACACCGTCGTCGATTATCCAATAGTAGGGTAGTCGGCATGTTTAGGCGGTTGGCCAAGCGTCTCCTAGAAATGCATGGCCGACAATTGGGGTGTGGGCCATGTGTGATCTCGGTGTCCGTAAGAGCTTCGGGGAACGTTAGCCTGGCCCACAACCACGTTAAGGAGTCGTGCCATGGATGCAAGGCGCATTCGGATTGCTGTCAGGTCGTTCGTTGTCGCTTATATCGCTTCCCGTATCTACAGGCGGGGGAGGAGGTGAAGGCCTTCTCAGATGCGCAAGGACGGACTTAAGCGTCTTGAGTTCGTTATAAAGCAGATATGCGAATGCCCCGACATGAGCAGCGGCTCGAATCGTCGCTAACGATGCTGGAGGGCCGCCTACTGCGAGGATGTGTCGCGCCGCGTTTGGATCCCGTTTACGGGCTGGCGCCCGGGCGCATCAGGGGGAAGCGGTGCTTTTACGAAGCCCAATTCGCTTTCGTGTTGTTGTGCCGCGACGATCGGGAGGCCGCCCTTCCGGACGGCCTCCCGGTTATTTCTGTAAATCTTGCTAATCGTACGGGATGACCTCGGGCTCCTCTTCGAAGGAGTCGAAGAGCGTGATCCTGGCGTGCGGGGCTCCGTCCCTGTCTTTCCATATGACGGTGACGTCGCGGAACTTGTCGAGCGGCGTCGAGCCGTCGGGGGCGGAGTGCCGGTCGACCTCGGCGAGCCACAGCGGCTCGAACTCGCTGCGCTCGGACTCGTCGATTACCCACCCGTACATGTCGTAGACCTTATGGCCGCCGATGTCGCTCGCGTAGGCGTCGATCTCGTCGAAGTAGAAGTGCTTCCCGCGCGGGTTCAGGTGCTCGTTGAGGAGGTTCACGGCGCCGACGACGTAGTCGGACCACGGTCCGGTCGTGTCAGCTTCGCGTCTGATTCCAAATACGCTCATGGAGTTCTCCTATCTTTGGAATTCCCGAACGGCAAACCTCATAGTGCAAGCATATGGGGTGACCGCTCTGGTGGGCGAGGGGGCTTTCATTTTCATGATGTGCTATGGATGTGGCATGAGGCCGATAAGAGCCTCTCTCCACCCTCTCCTAGATGGCGAATCCCCAAAGCCGGCGCATCTCGTTACGCCCCGACCTCTTTATGGAGCGGAAGAGAGAAAGGATGGGCTCGGTGCCCTTCTCGACCGTGGCCATTCTGGTGCCTCGCAGCAGGACGGCGTCGCCGGTGCCGAGGATGTAATTCCAGTAGGGTCCGTCGTAAATCAGCCAGGGGTCCTTCTTTTCCTCGCCGTAGCGGGCGCCTTCGCCTATGGTGGCGTAGGGCGCGAGCTTTGCCGCGGCGACTCGGAAACGGGCGGCGGGAAGCGTCTCCATTCCGGATGCGATCTCGGCGGAGCATCTGCCTGTGACCAAGTCGCAGTGCATGTCGAAGTGGTGCTCGGCGGCGGGACCCCACGACCAGAAGCGCGCCCAGGTTGCCTTCTTGCCGACGCTGCCCGGAAGGGGCGTCTCCTTGAAGGTGGGAGCGGGCAAGAAGTCCACTTCGGGCTTGCCCCTGGCGTCGTCGCGCCAGTGCGCGTAGACGAAGCGTTTCTCGTAGAGCTTTGCAATCCGTTTGTCCTCGTGTGCCAAGAAAAGACGCTCGAACGCCTCTGTCTCCGTCGGTGGGACAAGATAGCCCCAGAGATCGCGGCATGCGATGCCCGCGCAGCTCTCCAGCCCACGCCCGGTCGGATAAAACGTGCCGCTTACCTGAGCCTGGAGTGCCTCGATGGAGTCAAGAAGCGCGTCGTCCTCAAGAAGCCAGCTGTCTCGAAGCCCCAGATACGCGGCCATGGTTATTCTTCCTGCTGCTCAGCGGGCAGGATGTAGACGTTTTCGGCGTCGATGGCTATGCGGGTGGGTCGGTTGTAGAGGGCGTCGATCTCCATCACGCTTTGTCTGAACGGTGCGACGTCGGGCGTCTTTGCCTGGAGGAGTTTCGCCATGAGCTTTTTGGACTGCTTCTTGTTGAAGCGGCCGATGACCTCGCCGGCATCCTCGAGCGCCCCGTTAATGGGGGTGTGCTCGCCGACGGGGGTTTCCGCGATTGCGCGGCCGAGCCTCTTGCCCACGGACGCGATTCCGCCCAGCACTGTGGCGTCGATTGACCCTGCGGTGCTGGCCTCGAGAGCGTCGTAGCACTCGGTGTAGAGCTCGCGATAGGCCAGCGAGTCGGCCTCGATTTTCGCTGCCGTGTCGGCGAGCTTGGCGGCCCCGAAGCTCTCGGCGAGCATGGGCTCGAGAAACAGCGAGAACGCGTGGATGTAGGTGGCGAGCTGGGCATCCTTAAGGTGGTCAAGGACCTTGTCGAGGCGTTTCTCGACCCCTGCACGCACCTCGGCCTGCTCCTTCTTTTGGAGGCCGGCGCGCGCCTGGCCGTAGGAGAGGTCCATATACCGCTCGGATGCCTGCTTGATGTCGAGGACCTTCATGTGGTCGTTAGCCATATGGGTGGCGATGCCGTAGTTGAGGGCGTAGTCGTTGAGGATGCCGGCGAGTGTTTTGAGGTCGCCACGCATGCTGGACTTGTCACGTTGGCGCATGTAGTCGAACATCTCGTCGACTGACCCTTGGATGGAGTCGAGTTTTTGGTCGATCTGCGCAAGCGCCGCCGCCACGAACAGCGCCGTGGGGTTGTAGGGCACCTGTGTGACGCTCGATGTCACGCCGCTTGGAACCATGTGGAGGCGCGCCTGGCCGAAGCTGTTGGCGGTGTCTCGGAACGAGCCCAAAAGGCCACTACCGTCGTTGAATGTCTGGAGGATGGAAGGGTCAAGCGGGTTGCCGAACTTGTCGGTTGCCTGCAGCAGCGTGGGCACGCTTACCGTGTTCGTGACGGTGCGGAACACCTCGGGCAGCGATGCGAAAGCCACGCCTAGCTCAGGAAGGTGGCTCAGCGGGAGCCTGACGGCGCCCGAGACGTTGACCTCCTGTCCTGTAGACGCGAGACAGATTTCGATTGCGGAGAGATTCCCCGCCACCAGTTGCGTGCGTTTGTCGCTTGAGAACTGATCGTTACTTTCCGTCATGGCGTGCTCCTTGCTGGGAATTCGTTCGATTGCGGTAATTATCTCACTGAGGACCACCGTGAGATTCAGCTGGCGGCTGATTACTGCCGGTAACGAAGCGTCTACCTTTGGGAATTATTGTTTCCGTGACACCTTAGGCCGTATTCAGGTCTGGAAGCTCCAATGAGCGAACTCCTGCCTGCTGGTTTGTCTGTCTTCCAAAGGCATGATCGACGTGATGGCAAAGTGGCTTGGAACTGCCGTGCTGGTGTTGGGCTCATTTAGAAGTGCAGAGCGCTCTGCCTAATTGGCTGCGACTTGAGCCGACTTGCGATGACGTGCGGCGCACCTGATGGGGCAGGGGCGGTAGAGTTGATCGGGATTTCGGAAAATGCAATGAGCCGCGTTCTTTGGCTTGTGGCCAAGTCCCAAAAAGAGACGCCCATGTGGGCGTCTGTCTAACAACAAGAGTCGAATGTGTGGCAAGGGGATAGGCAGGCGGTATGGTGTGCATGCTAGCTGATAGCTATGCCTGATTGACTAGTGCCGAGCTTGGCCAGCCATTCGCGCGTGGAAGACAAGAACTGCCTTACTCACAGTTTTAGGCTTCCTATCATTCCTGCTCGCCCTACACAGCCTTTAAACGTTTGATGGAATATAATTGCCGCAACGCGTTTGTATTGCATTTCGAGCGATTTGGAGGTCGGATGCGGTCGTATACGGACTTCATTGACGGCTCGCCGAGCGAGACCGAGATTCGCAGCTACCTCGTTGACGGAAACCAGGTTTCGGTGACGCTCAGAATACCCGACACGCTGCGTGACGCGGCGAAGGCGGAGGCTTCCCTTCGCGGGATGAGCTTCAGTGCCTTCGTCCGTACCTGCATGATTGAAGAGCTTTCGAAGAAAGGCCGGTAGCAATGATCACGGGAGCAACCAAGAGCAAGGTGGACGCAATCTGGCAGAAGATGTGGGAAGGCGGTATCACCAACCCCATCGAGGTCATAAGCCAGCTCACCTATCTCATGTTCATGCGCTCGCTCGACGAGAAGGAGCTTGAGACCGAGAAGATGGAGCAGATGCTCGGAACTGAGCTCGACCACATCTTCCCCGAGACGTACCACAACTCCTACGGCGCCGAGATCGCCGGCGACCAGCTGCGCTGGAGCCGTTTCAAGGATCTGCCCGCGCAAGAGATGTACCGCGTGGTGAACGAGTTTGCCTTCCCGTTCATCAAGCAACTTGGCGATGAGTCCGCCTTCGCCAAAGCCATGGAAAGCGCGACATTTGGCTTCCCGGCGGGCAAGCCCTCTCTGCTCGAAAGGGCGGTCGACGGCGTGGAGGGCCTCCTCTCCGAGTTCGATGATCACGTGGGCGATTTGGGCGACCTCTACGAGTACATGCTCTCGAAGCTCTCGACCGCGGGCACCAACGGCCAGTTCCGAACGCCGCAGCACATCCGCAACATGATGGTGGCCATGGTCGACCCCAAGCCGGGCGAGCTTATCTGTGACCCGGCGTGTGGTACCGCGGGCTTCCTCATCTCTGCCGCGGAGCACATCCGCAACGCCTACGAAAGCCAGATGACCGGCGATGACTGGGACTCCTATGCAGGCAAGAACGGCGCCGCACCGCAGTTCTCGGGTTTCGAGATCGACCAGACCATGCTTCGCATCTCGACCATGAACTTGATGCTCCACGGGGTGGACGCGCCGGACGTGCGCTACCTCGACAGCATCTCGAAGAACAACACCGTGTCGAGCAAGTACGACGTGGTGCTCGCCAACCCGCCGTTCACCGGGTCTGTCGACGTTGAGGACATCGACAAGAGCCTGCGCGCCATCGTGGACTCCAAACAGACCGAGCTTCTGTTCGTGGCGCTGTTTCTGCGCATGCTCAAGATGGGCGGCCGGTGCGCCTGCATCGTGCCGAACGGTGTGCTGTTCCGCAGCAATTCGAAAGCCTACGAGCAGCTGCGCCGCGAGCTGGTGGAGAACCAGAAGCTCGAGGCAGTGATTTACATGCCGAGTGGCGTGTTCAAGCCGTACTCCGGCGTGAGCACCGCCATACTCGTGTTCACCAAGACCGACGCGGGCGGCACCGACGACGTATGGCTCTACAACATGGAGGGTGACGGCTACACGCTCGACGACAAGCGTGACCCCGATGAGAAGCACAACGATACCCCCGATATCCTAGCGCGCTGGGGCAGCCTCGACGCCGAGCGAGACCGCGGCCGCACCGAGAAGAGCTTCCTCGTGCCCAAGAGCGAGATCGTGGAGAATGGCTACGACTTCAGCTTCAACAAGTACACGGAGACCGTCTACGAGCGCGTGGAATACCCGCCCACCGAGGAGATCCTGGCCGATCTGGATGACCTTAACAGGCAGATGGCCGAGAGCCTCGCGGAGCTCCGTCGCATGCTCGGTGGTGGTCAGAATGACTAACAAACCCCAATTTGTCGGGGAGAGGGTGAAGCTGGGCGCTATCGTTAGAGCTTCATCCGAGCGCAACAAGGAGGGGCGCTGCGACTCGGTATACAGCGTCACGAATTCCCAAGGGTTCATTCCATCTGAAGATTATTTTTCGAAAGAAGTCTTCAGTAAGGATTTGACTACTTATCGCGTTGTAAAGCGCGACATGATTGCCTACAATCCATCGCGTATTAACGTTGGGTCCGTTGCGCTGCAAGACAAATGCAATGAAGTCGTCGTGAGCCCCCTTTACGTTGTTTTCTCGGTCGATGAAAGCAAGGTTACGCCGGGATATATCGTTCGATTTCTTAAAAGCAAACCGGGGCTTGATCAAATAACGTTTCAATCTATAGGAACTGTTCGAAACAACCTTAAATTCAAGGCGTTATGCCAAATGGAGCTTACGTTGCCTCCGCTATCCGTGCAACGCGACAGACTTGCTAACCTCGTCTCAATCGAATCTCAAATTGACCGGTCTCGTAAGGTCGTTGAAGAACTGGACTCTCTCGTCAAATCCCGGTTTGTCGAGATGTTTGGCGACCTGTCTGGATATGAATTTAGAGCTCTCGAGGGATGCGTCTCGGTAATCGAATCAGGGAAAAGCCCTAAGTGCCTTGCAAAGCCTCGAGAAGGAGGCGACCCGGGTGTGCTCAAGCTTAGCGCTATATCCTCGGGCGTATACAAAGAGACTGAGAATAAGGCCCTGCCTTCAGGCGCAAAGGTCGCTGATGGAAAAATGGTCCGCGATGGCGATATTCTGCTCGCGAGAAAAAACACCCCGGAGCTCGTTGGTCAATCTGTTCTTGTCAACCATACGGATGGGAACATCATGTTCCCTGACATCGTATTTCGTATGCACGTACGTCCCGAAGTTGATGAGGTCTATCTTTCCCATGCGCTTGCTCACCCCTTGGCGGGTGCGATTAAGTCTCTGGCGCATGGTTCGGCCAAGTCAATGAGCAACATCCCGAAAAGCAAGTTGACCAAGCTCCTGATTCCTTTGCCTCCGCTCGCCCTCCAGCGGGAGTTCGCCGCCTTTGTCCAACAGGTCGACAAATCGCGATTTGATCGGTTTGCCGTGATGCCCTAGGGCTTTATTAGCCAGCAGCTTCTACGACGCGCCTGCATTCCAAATGCGATGCTCGGGGGCCTGTTGTACCTTACTAGCGGTCCGCCTAACAACGACATTTGCAAAAGTTGGCGTGAGAAAAGTCGAGGGGGAAGAGCCGTCGCGTAGAATCGTCGATTGCTGAGGTCGACGACAGCTGTGCTCGCGGCGTCGTCCGATGGGTTATCTTCTTTAAAAAGCAACGTCCAATGCGGATGCAATTGATGAACCGATAAAGGAATCGCTATGAGCTTCGGAGACTACGAATGTCCCAATTGTGGGGCGAATCTCGAGTTGCAGCAGGGTTTCGACCCGGACAAAGGCTATTGGACTTGCACGGTTTGCGGACAGCAGCTATTTGGGGATGAAGATGACGAAGCTAGTTCTTCTCGTCGTTTCCCAGGCGTCGTGTGGCATTGTGACGGCTGCGATGCAGTGTTGAACAACCAAGACGGCTTTGATGACTGGAATTCGACCTGGATCTGTGCGGAATGCGGGCACCTGAACTATATCGATGAGAGCGGAATCGGTAACGGGTCTGGTCACTCTTCGGACGGTAGTCTCCTGGGCAACATCGCCGGCATTCTCGGAAATGTGGCGGATATGGTTGGCGTCGTGAGTGCCGTTGCCGCTGCTGTGAGAGATGATGGAGGCAAGTCGTCGCAGAGCCATCGCTGTGATTCAGATACTGACGGCGGGGATGACGACGATACTGTCGAACGCGAGAGTGAGACCGTAGAAAAAGACGCAAAGGTTACTGACGTGACTGCCCATGAGCGCGAATCGGTACCAAAGGCTAGCTCAAAGGCCAACTCAAAGACTGGCTTGAAGGTTTTGGTGTTGGTCTATGCGCTTATCTTGATTTTGCTGCTTGCAGCAGTTTTCCATCCGAGCGAGTTTGGCGTTGCACTTAAGGAGACGGGCGACGCAATAATTGCTTGGGGGACCCTGCTGTTCGAACTACTAATGTCTGCAGTGAACGGAATCTCGGGATGCTTTAAGTGACCACATGCCTGTTGATCGAAAGGACCGAGGGGCTAACCTAATTTAAGCCATCGACGCCGCGCCAGCCCCGCCATGCCCTTCATACCCCTCCAGCAGCGACCGCAGGTAATCGCGGTACTCGTCCACGAGCCTCTGCGGCCCGACAATTTGGACGACCTTGTTCATGCCGGCCACCCAGCCGAAGAACTGGGAGCTCTTGCACACCCTCACGCGCGCTGTGCCCATGCCCTCGACCTTGCCACAGCCTCCGCCTCGGCTAAGGATCTTCGCCGCCTCGCCGAAGCGGTCCGTGACGATCTCGACCTTGTCGGGGACGAACGCGAGCGTCGCCTCGATCTCCTCGCCGCCGAACCTGCCGAACATGACGGCGTCGCTCCTGTTCCTCCCATAGCCGCGGATCTGGCCGTTCACAACGCCGGAGCCGGGTTCGCCGACAATCATGCCGCGGATCCGGTCGAGCCTGAACTCGCGGACGTCCTCGCTCTCCTCGTCCCACGCGGTGAGGTAGTAGAACCCGTCGTCATACGCGATTTCGATGGGCGTGACCTCGTGCTTTTTGCCACGCGACGGTGCCTGTGCCCCATCGGCGGAGCTCGCGCGCTTGTACACGAGGGTCACCGACGACCTGCTCCTGATCGCGTCGTGGATCTTGTCGACGGTCGAAAGGACGCTGTCGCTCTTTGACTTGATCCGCCCCTCCACGTGGATGCAGCGGTCGAGGACCTCGCGGTCTTCCTTGTTCGTGAGCCGCTTGATGCTCCTCACGAGGCTGTCCGCCTGTCTTTGGGTGATGGCGCGGCAGGACTGGACCGCGTCGACCATGACCATGAGCTCGTCGAGGGTGAAGACGTCGGGCACGATGCCGTACTCGACAGGGCTCGTGGGGTACCTGCGCACGTCGACGCCGAACTCGCGCAGCGCGTCGAGGTCGGCGTAGATGCTCTTGCGCTCAGCCGACACGCCATGCTCGGCGAGCTTCTGGATGATCTGGGGCATGGTGAGGCCGTGCTCGGCGTTGGTCTCTTCCCGGAGGACCTTGAGCAGGTAGAGAACCTTGACCTTGGACTTGCCGTTGTACGCCATCGCGCGCCGCCCTCCGCGAGCGCTTGCAGATATGATGCGCTGAGTATAGCAACCGGCGCGATTGGCTCGCCTATGGCGGCGTTGAGATTGCTTTCGAGCCGCTGCTGACGAGAAAACATGCGAAGTCGGTATCCTATTTTGAAAAGTGCGAGTAGACCTCCTCCTGAAGGCCGAAAAATGCAGGAAAATCGAGGTTGATCGCTGGCGCTACTCGCAGTTTCGAAAATAGGATACCGACTTCGCGTCCTTTTTTTAAAGGATGCCCGCGAAAACGCCTCGATAGTGTGAGAGATGGCAATGCGCGCGGTAGGGGGGGTACTGCGTGCCTCGCGGACGGGGCGTGCGAGTCCGCGGGCATCAGCGCCGGGCGGGGACGAAGGTCCTTCTTTCCAGTTGCTTTGCCCGAGGCCCTTACGCCTGCCCCTTCGCCGCGAGGATCGCGTCGATGAGGACGGCGACGCCGCGGTCGTTGTTGGACGGCACGCGGAAGCGGGCATGGGCCTCCATGTGGGACTCGGCGTTGGCGACGATGAAGCTGTGGCCGACCTTCTCGAGCATGGGGATGTCGTTGTAGGTGTCGCCCACGGCGGCCGCGTCGGCGATGTCGATGCCGAGGCGCTCGCAGAGGTGCGCGATGCCCTCGCCCTTGGACACGCCGAGGTTCATGAAGTCGATCCATTCGCGCCCGGCGTTCGTGGTGTAGAGCCGATCGCCGAACTCGGGTTGGTAGATGTTGCGGAACGCCGGCTCGGCGTCGTAGGCGGGGAAGAGCAGGCTGAACTTGTTCGACTCGTCGTCGACCTCGTCGTAGGAGTCAACCCAGCGTATCTCCTTGTAGTACTTGTGGATGCCCGCGTAGTGCGCGTGGTCACGCCACAGGCAGGTGGCGTGGTCGTAGCAGCAGAGCACGGGCACGTTGTCGCCCGCCGCCACGGCGCGCGCGGCGACCTCGCGCCAGAGCGCGGGCTCGAGGCGGTCGCGGTAGACGACCTCGCCACGGTACAGCACGTTGCCGCCGTTGTCGCCGCAGACGGCAATCGTGTCCTCGCAGCCCGAAAACCCGAGCAAGAGGGTGGGGACGGGACGTCCACTCGCGGGGCAGAACACGACCCCGGCGTCCGCGAGCGCGCGGACGCGCTCGGCCATGCCGTCAGGCATGCTCCCGTCGTCGGCAAGCAGCGTGAGGTCCATGTCCACGGCCAGGAGCTTGATGTTCGCGAGGCCTTGGTCGGCGGTGTAATCCTGCATGTCTTATCCCCTCGGGTGATGCGCGGTTTTTCCGGCGCCCATTCTAGCAGGCGCCGCCGTGCGCCCGGAAAAACGCTACAAATGGCAATGTGTTGTGGGCTTCTCTTCATGGATCGCTTTGGCCCTTCCAACGCCGGAAGAGGTGTCCTACAATCTCGTAATAATTCAAAAATACATGTATGAGCGAGTGGGGAGAAGTGCGTGGCTATTCGCGGTAAGTCGGGTTCGCTCGACGTCACGGAGGGCGTGATCTGGAAGCAGCTTTTGCTGCTGTGCGTGCCCGTTTTCTTCTCGTCGTTCTTCCAAGAGGCTTACTCGCTGGTCAACACCTTCGTGGTCGGCCAGTTCGCGGGCAAGGCGGCGCTCGGCGGCATCCAGGCCACGGCCCCGCTCGTCGACCTCGCCGTGGGCTTCTCGGTGGGCATGGGCACGGGATTTGCCGTGGTGTGCAGCCAGTACTTCGGCGCGCACGACGAGGAGCGCCTCTCGGCCTCCGTCCACACGGCCATGACCATCGCACTCGTGGGCGGCATCGCCGTCTCGGTGCTGGGCAGCCTGCTCGCCGGCCCCATCCTGCGGCTCATGGGCACGCCCGCCGACCTCATGGGCGAGTCGCTCGCCTTCGTCAGGATCTACTTCGGGGCTATGGTCTTCTCCATCGTGTACAACACGGGCTCCGCGGTTCAGCGCTCGGTCGGCGACACCCGCTCGCCGTCCATCATCGTGGCATCCACCTGCGTGGTCAACATCGTGCTCGACGCCGTCTTCGTCATCGGGTTTCACATGGAGGCCGCCGGCGCCGGCTTGGCCACGGCGCTCTCGCTCGCCTGGGGCTGCGTCGTCACGCTGGTGCGCCTCACGCACGTCGACGGGCCGTGGCGCCTCGACCTGCGCCGCCTTCGCATCGATTCCGGCATCTGCCGCGTCATGCTTCGCACAGGCCTTCCGCTGGGGCTGCAGGCGTCCTGCTACTCCGTCTCCAACATCATCACGCAGTCCACCGTCAACTCCTTCGGTTCCACCGTCGTGACGGCGTTCGGTCTGTGCGGGCGCATCGACGCCATCATATGGATGGTCTCCGAGGCCCTGGGCGTGGCCGTGACCACCTTCAGCGCGCAGAACTTCGGCGCGCGAAACTACGAGCGCATGCGCCGCGGCCTGAAAAACGCGCTGTGCCTCACGGCTCTGGTGGTGGGCTCGATCTCCGCGGTCCTTCTTGCCAATGTGCGCGGGCTGGCCGGGTTCTTTATCAACGACCCCGAGATCGCCGAGCTCACGGCCCAGGTTATGTGGTACGTCGGGCCGTTCTACGTGGTGTACTCGCTCTACGACAACATCTCCGGTACCATCCGCGGCTCCGGCGAGAGCCTGCGCCCCATGATCATCGTGCTCACCGGCTCCTGCCTTCTGCGCGTGATCTGGCAGCTCGGCGTGGTGCCGCTCAACCACACGCTGCACATGACGATGCTGAGCTACCCCATCACATGGATCACCACGGGCATCGCGTTCATCATCTACTACCGGTTCGGACACTGGCTCGACCACGCGAAGGACCACGAGGAGCGCAACCTCACCGCTTAACCAAGAAGTGCGCGGCGCGGCGGCTCGGCCTTGCGGTTCGGCGCGGGGCGCGCTCAGAAACCGTGGGTTCCAGCCCCGGCGGGCGTGCGAGCGCTCAGAAACCGCGAGTTCCAGCCCCGTCGAGCGACAATTCGCTAAGAAAACGCAGGTTCCAGCTGTGCGCGGGGGGGGGGCTGGAACCTGCGTTTTCTTAGCGTGCCCGCCCGCGTGACGGCTAGAACTCGGGGTTTCTTCGCGCAGTCGCCCACATGGCAAGAAGCGCCCACAAGAAGCACCCCTGCCCGCCGCTTTCGTGTCCCGCCGGCCGGGTACAATGGGGGCACTCGAACGATTAGGAGATCTTATGCCCGAGCCCATCCAAGCCTCAGCCGCGCCGAGCCGGCGCCGCGTCATCGCCGTCATCGACGGCAACTCGCTCATGCACCGCGCGTTCCACGCCATCCGCCAGCCGATGTCGGCGCCGGACGGCCGTGCTACCAACGCGCTGTTCGGCTTCTTCAACATGTTCATAAAGATGGTCGGCACCTTCAAGCCGGACGGCGTCATCTGCGCCTTCGACCGCGGCAAGCCGCGCGTCCGCATGGAGATGCTTCCGCAGTACAAGGCCCAGCGCCCGCCGATGGACCCGGCGCTGCACGAGCAGTTTCCAATGGTCAAGGAGCTCCTTGCCGCTCTCGACGTGCCCGTCTGCGAGCTCGAGGGCTGGGAGGGAGACGACATCCTGGGCACCCTCGCGCGCCGCGGCGAGGCCGCCGGCTACGAGATGCTCCTCTTTACCGGCGACCGCGACATGTACCAGCTCGCAACCGAGAACGTGAAGATCGTCAGCACAAAGAAGGGCGTCTCGGACGTCGTCATCATGACGCCCGAGTCCGTCGACGACCTCTACCACGGCATCACGCCCGAGCTCGTGCCCGACTTCTACGGCCTCAAGGGCGACACCTCCGACAACATCCCCGGAGTCCCCGGCATCGGGCCAAAGAAGGCCGCCGCCCTCATCGTCCAGTACGGCAGCCTCGACGAGGTCGTCGCGCATGCCGACGAGGTCAAGGGCAAGATGGGCGAGAACCTGCGCGCCCACATCGATGACGCGCTCCTTTCCCGCAAGGTCGCGACGATCCGCACGGACGCCCCTATACAGATCGAGCTCGCCGACGCGAAGTTCCCGACCTTCGACCCCGTCGAGGTCGTCCGCGCCTTCAGCGCGCTCGGCTTCACGGGCATGACGGGCCGCCTGGCCAAGCTCGGCGGCGGCAATGCGGCCGAGGTCGCGGCGGCAACGAAGGCCGCCGGCGCGCAGCCCGCGGCGGGAGCCTGCGGCTGCGGCCCCGCGGGCGAGCTCGAGGTTCCCGCGCCGCTTGCGAGCGACGACGCCCTGGCCGCGCTCGCCGGAGCGCTCGCGGAAGGGGAGTGGGTCGGCGTCGCCGCCGCGGACGACCGCGCCGCCGGCGCGCTGTTCGGCCTCTCGCGCGTCCTTTGGGTCTCTACAAAGAAGGACCTGCTCAAGTTCGAGGGCGCCGCGGCCGACGCCGCGCTCACCCAGCTCTTTGCCGAGGGCCGCGTGGCGTCCGCCGACGTGAAGGCCCTCATCCACGCCGTCTCGCCGATCGACTCCGCCGAGCCCGAGTCCTTCTGCGCCGCCGACGTCGACCCCGCGCGCGTCTTCGACGCGGGCGTGGCCGCCTACCTGCTCGAGTCCGACAAGGACGACTTCGGCGCCGCCGCGCTCGCGCGCGAGTACCTCGCCTGCGAGGTGCCCGAGCCCACCGACGATGTGCCCCAGGCCGCGCTCGACGCCGTGATCGCCCGCCGCCTTGCCGAGCCGCTGCGCGAACGCCTGGCCCAGGACGGCTCCGAAAAGCTCTTCGACGAGGTCGAGATGCCGCTTTTGCCCGTGCTCGCCCAGATGGAGCGCGCGGGCCTCGCCGTCGACCCGGCGATTCTGTCCGAGCAGTCCGCCGAGCTCGGCGCCGAGATCGCCGGCATGGTCGCCCACATCCGCGAGGAGGCGGGGGAGGACTTCAACCTCGACTCGCCGCAGCAGCTCTCGCACGTGCTCTTCGACGTGCTCGGCCTGCCCACCTTCGGCCTCAAGAAGACCAAGCGCGGCTTCTACTCCACCAATGCCAAGGTTCTGGCCGACCTCTCCGCCGACCACGCCATCGTGGCCGAGGTCCTCGAGTACCGCGAGCGCGCGAAGATCAAGTCGACCTACCTCGACGCCCTGCCCGGGCTCGTGCGCGGCGACGGGCGCATCCACACGACGCTCAACCAGACCGTGGCCGCTACCGGCCGTCTCTCGAGCTCGGAGCCCAACCTCCAGAACATCCCGACCCGCTCTGAGCTCGGCCATCGTGTGCGCCAGGCGTTCACCGTGCCCGAGGGCAGCGTGTTTCTTGCCTGCGACTACTCGCAGATCGAGCTGCGCCTGCTTGCCCACCTGAGCGGCGATGAGCACCTGGTCGCCGCCTTCAACACGGGCGCCGACTTCCACGCCGCCACGGCCGCGCGCGTATTCGGCGTGCCGGTTGAGGAGGTCACCCCGCAGCTGCGCAGCCGCGCGAAGGCGGTCAACTTCGGTATCGTCTACGGCCAGCAGGCCTTCGGCCTGGCCACTTCGCTCAAGATCCCGCGAGCCGAGGCTCAGCAGATGATCGATCGCTACTTCGAGGCGTACCCCGGCGTGCGTGCCTACCTCGACGAGTCGGTCCGCCTGGCCCACGAGCGCGGCTACGCCATCACGGCGTACGGCCGCAAGCGTCACATCCGCGAGTTCGCCCAGAAAAACAAGCAGCTCATCGCCTTCGGCGAGCGCACCGCCATGAACCACCCCATGCAGGGCACGGCGGCCGACATCATAAAGATCGCCATGGTACGCGTCGAGCGGCGCCTGCGCGAGGAGGGGCTGCGCTCCAAGCTCGTCCTGCAGATTCACGACGAGCTTGACCTCGAGGTCCCCGTCTCCGAGGTCGATGCCGCCAGCGCACTCGTGCGCGAGACCATGGAGGGCGTGGCCGAGCTCAAGGTGCCCCTCATCGCCGAGGTGAGCTTCGGCAAGAACTGGGCGGAGGCCAAGTAGTGGCGGGCTGGAACGACTTCTCCGCGAGCCATCCCGAGGCCGTCGCCGCCGGCGCTCCCGTGGGGGTGCCGGCGCGCGGCGGCGCGATGATGCACGTCGAGGCTTGGTCGGACGGCTCCTCGCGCGGCAACCCCGGCCCCGGCGGCTACGGGTCGGTCCTGCGCTACACCGACCCGGCGGGCGTCGTGCACGAGCGCGAGTTCTCCTGCGGCTACGACCGCACGACTAACAACCGCATGGAGCTCATGGGCGCGATCGTCGCGCTCGAGGCCCTGCGGCGCCCCTGCGTCGTCGACTTCACGACCGACTCGCAGTACGTCTGCAACGCCTTCAAGCAGAACTGGATCGGCGGCTGGCAGAAGCGCGGCTGGAAGACCGCCAACAAACAGCCGGTGAAGAACGTCGACCTGTGGCGCCGTCTTATCGCCGCCTGCGAGCCGCACGACGTGCGTTGGCACTGGGTCAAGGGCCACGCCGGCCAGGCGGAGAACGAGCGCTGCGACCAGCTCGCGACCGAGGCTGCCGACGGCTCCGGCCGCCTCAAGGACGTGGGCTTCGACAGGTAGCGTCCGCCCGCCCTTCTTTCCAAAAAACTGATCACCTACTCTTTGTTTTCGGCTCTTCGCCGACAAAACCCCAGTTGATTCCGGCTCAAGTCCCAAAATCAAAGACATGGTGATCAGTTTTTCTGGCAAGAAGGGCTACGACCGATGTACGCATTCCTCTGCGCGGACTCCGCCATCGAGGCTATCCGGCACCTCAGCGCCCATGGCGAGTGGGAGGGGCGTCCCGCCTGGCCCGACGCGCCGCGCCTGTTGCCCGTCTGGGGCGAGTGCGTCTGCAATCAGCGAGGCTTTAAGGAATACCTCCAGCACGCGGACCTCGGAGCGATCGGCGTGACCCGCCGGCCGGTCGACCTCCTCGTTCCGTCGAGCCACCTGCGCAGCGCCGGCAAGTCGGCGAAGTTTCGCGTGTGGAGCCGCCCGGTCCCCGCGGGCTCGTGCCGAAGGCTCGCCCGTGACCTCGTGGTCTGCGGGCCCGAATTCGCGATTGTGCAGCTCGCGGGCTCGTTCGGCAAGTTCAACGAGCTCTTCGACGACTTCGCTGAGGAGATCCACGGCCAGGTCGAGGTCCTCGAGTCCCTTGGTAAGCCGGATGAGTTCGTGGCGGAGTTCCCGCACAGGTGGGAGCAGGCCAGGCGCCTGGCGGCGCTTGCCGCGACCGCCTGCGAGCTCGCGGGGACCTATCGGCTGCGGGGTCCCGGCCAAGGCGTGGCGTACGGAGCGGCGTCGGTGATGACGGTCGCCGGGCTGCGCGACTTCGCCGCGACGGCGTGCCGGGGCCCCGCGTCGGGGCGAGCCCGCGCAATCGCCGACCTCGCCCTGGACGGATCCGCCTCGCCGATGGAGACGGCGCTTTCGCTCATGTTGACCATGCCGGTCGAGCTCGGCGGCTTCGGCATACAGAAACCTCTGCTCAACGTGGCCGTCGATACGTCTGTCCTCGACGATGCGCTTCGCGGATGCGACTCGGTGACGCCCGACATGCTCTGGCCCGATCAGAAGGTCGCCCTCGAGTACGACAGCTCGGAGTTCCATGTGCGGAAGGGCGCGCGGCAGGCAGAGCGCGACGCTGCCCGCTCGAACACGCTCTTGCTGATGGGGTACCGGGTCCTGCGCGCGACGACCCGCGGCGTCTCGTCGCTTTCCGGCGTGGCCCTTCTTGCCCGGCAGATCGCGTTTCTCCTGGGAGAACCGCTGCGGGAGCCGACGCCGCTCGAGGAGCAGCGGCGCAGCAAGCTCTTCGGCGAGTTGATGCCCAGGCTCGCGGGGGAGTGACCGCTGCCTCGGGCTTCTTTCCGCCCGAAAAACCTCGCCCTTCCCAGCAAAAACTGATCAGCATGAGTTTGTTTTCAAGAAATCCGGCAACAAAACCCCAGGTCGCTGGAATTATGAAGGCGAAAACTAAGACATGGTGATCAGTTTTTCGGAAGGGCCATGACGTCAGGGGCAAGAAAGGCTTTCGGGCAAGAAGGGCCTCCGGGCAAGAAAGGCCTTCGGCCTGCCGCCGCGCCGGCTACTTGCCGTACGCCATGAGCTCGTCGACGGTGACGAACTTGTATCCCTGCGCCGCGAGCTTGGGCAGTGCGCTGCGAAGCGCCTCGACGGTCTGCGAGCGGTCGCCGCCGCCGTCGTGCATGAGAACGACGTCGCCGGGCTTGGCGGAAAGAAGTGCAGACTCGATGGCGCCGGCGCCGGGGCGGCTCCAGTCCTCGGTGTCGACGTCCCAGCCGACCTCGGCGTCCACCAGGTCCTTGAGGTTGTCGACGAGCGGGCCGTAGTAGTTGCCGCCGGGCGCGCGCAGAACGTGGGTCACGGAGGTGCCGAGCGCGGACTCGATGGCCTCGAAGCCCTTTTGGACCTCGGCGCGCTGTTCCTCGGGGCTCATGAAGGTGAGGTTCACGCCCTGGCCCGAGCCGCGCGCGTGGTCCCAGGTGTGCGTGGCGACCTGGTTGCCCTCCTCGACGATGCGTTTCTCGATGTCGGCCATGCCGGCGATCTGCTCGCCGATCTGGAAGAAGGTCGCGTGGGCGCCGTTCTCTTTGAGGATGTCGAGGATCTGGCCGGTGGTCGTGTGCCACGGGCCGTCGTCGAAGGTAAGGGCGATGACCTTCTGGTCGCCGACGTTGGCGTGGTAGGAGCTGTAGCCGGCGTCGGTCGGCTGCTTGGTGACCTCCTCGACGGTCTTGCCCGAGACCTTGCCGGTCCTGACGGTCTTCTGGCCGTCCTCGCCGGCGGAGAACACGTGGATCGATCCGTTGTAGTAGCTGCTCAGCGTGGAGTAGTCCCCGCCGGACTCGCCGTGGGGGATCGTCTCGGTGGCTTCGGTGTACTCCTCGTCGACGTCGGCGCCGTCGTCGACCTGGAGCTGGTCGCCGGACGCGAGGCGCCGTCCGCCGTCTGCCTCGGCTCCGTTCACGGTCGCGGCGTAGGCGGTGCCGCCGCCCTGCTGAGCGACCGAGCCGTCGATGGCGATGAGGTCGCCGGCGGCCGGGGAGACGAGCCCCTCGTCCACGACGTCCTGCACGGTCGTGCCAGCCTTGATGGTCTGCTCGGCGCCGTTGATGCTCACCTTATAGAACGGCGGGTTGATGTAGAGGTAGGCGCCCGCGCCCACCGCGGCGATGGCGAGTACGGCGGCAAGCGCGATCGGCCAGCGGCGCTTCTTGCGCGCACGGCGCGGCGCCTTTTCGGCGTAGGGCGCCGGGGCGTACGGCTGCTGCCCGTCCTGCTGCCCGTAGGGCGCCGGCGTGTAAGGCTCTCCTGCAAAGAAGTCCTGCTGCGGTGCTGCGTCGTCGCGCGCGCCGAGCTCCTCGGGCGTGCGCCTTTTGGGCTGGGGCGCGGGCGCGCCGGGTTCGCGGAAATGCTTGGCCATGGTTATCAGTCCTCAGCTCCCCTGTGGTTCGTTGACTGGCCCCAGTATAGATAACGCGCAAGAATAAAGCAGGGTCCCGGGGCAACCTCGAATCCGCCTTGCCGCCGCCTCATCTGTCGACGCCCTTCTTTGCCCGTAACGAAACAATCGACGCTTAATCGACGCGCGACGGTTACAAAATTGGTCACGAACTTGTCCTTGCGGGTCATCTTGCCTTAACTCCCGTGCAACAATGGGCAACTAGAGTTGTCAAACGTAAGCCAGCACGCCAATTATCTGAGGGGAAAGAGGCGCACATGGGCAAGGACAAGGTCACCGAGGAGTACGGTAGCCTGCTGTTTACCGATCAGGTCATGCAGGAGCGGCTCCCCAAGCCTACGTACAAAGAGCTCACTAAGGTCATCAAGGAGGGCAAGGCCCTTGACCTCGACATCGCAAACGAGGTCGCCCACGCGATGAAGGAGTGGGCGCTGGAGAAGGGCGCCACGCACTTCGCGCACTGGTTCCAGCCGCTCACCGGCATCACCTCCGAGAAGCACGACTCGTTCATCACTCCCAAGGACGACGGTTCCGTCCTCATGTCGTTCTCCGGCAAGGAGCTCGTCCAGGGCGAGCCCGACGCCTCGAGCTTCCCGTCCGGTGGCCTGCGCGCCACCTTCGAGGCTCGCGGCTACACCGCCTGGGATCCGACCTCCCCGGCCTTCATCAAGGACGAGGTCCTCTGCATCCCGACCGCCTTCATCTCCTACACCGGCGAGGCGCTCGACAAGAAGACCCCGCTGCTGCGCTCCCAGGTCGCCCTGGCCAACCAGGCCAAGCGCGTGCTCGCCCTCTTTGGGAAGAAGGCCACCTCGGTGATCACCACCGTTGGCCCGGAGCAGGAGTACTTCCTCGTCAAGGAGGAGGACTTCCAGAAGCGTCCCGACCTCGTCCTCACCGGCCGCACCCTCTTTGGCTGTGCCCCCGCTAAGGGCCAGGAGCTCGAGGAACACTACTTCGGCGCCATCCGCCCGACCGTCAACGCCTTCATGAAGGAGGTCGACGACGAGCTCTGGAAGCTCGGTGTTCCCGCCAAGACCAAGCACAACGAGGTCGCCCCGGCCCAGCATGAGCTCGCCCCGATCTTCGAGCAGGGCTCGCTTGCCATCGACGACAACCTGCTTGCCATGGAGAAGCTGAAGCTCCTCGCCACGCACCACGGCCTTGCCTGCCTGCAGCACGAGAAGCCCTTCGACTACGTCAACGGCTCCGGCAAGCACAACAACTGGTCGGTCTGCGCCGACGGCAAGAACCTCCTCGAGCCGGGCGCGAACCCGTCCGAGAACCTGCAGTTCCTCGTCTTCCTTGCCGCCCTGATCGCCGCGGTCGACAAGCACGCCGACCTCCTGCGCGTCTCGGTCTCCTCCGCCGGTAACGACCACCGCCTCGGCGCCAACGAGGCGCCCCCGGCGATCGTCTCCGTCTTCCTGGGCGACGAGCTCGACGAGGTCGTCGAGGGCCTCATCAACGACGAGGCCGTCGCTGCCCACGGCAAGACCCGCATGGACCTCGGCGTCCCGATGCTGCCCGACGTGCTCCAGGACACCACCGACCGCAACCGCACCTCTCCCTTCGCCTTCACCGGCAACAAGTTCGAGTTCCGTATGTGCGGCTCGCAGCAGAACCTCTCCGACCCGAACGTCGTCCTGAACACCGCCGTGGCCGAGGAGTGCGACGAGTTCGCCACCCTCATGGAGGGCAAGGAGGGCGACGAGTTCACCGCCGCCGCGCTCGAGTGGGTCAAGAAGACCCTGCGCGATCACCACCGCGTCATCTTCGAGGGCAACGGCTACTCGGAGGAGTGGGAGCAGGAGGCTGCCCGCCGCGGCCTGCCCAACTTCAAGACCACGCCGGACGCCCTGCCGCAGATGATTAAGGCCGAGAACATCGAGTTCTTCTCGAAGTACGGTGTTTTGAACGAGGCCGAGGTCCACGCCCGCTACGTCTCGAAGGCCGAGCAGTACGCCAAGCTCCTTAATATCGAGGCCAACACCATGGTCGACATGGCCAAGCGCATGTACCTGCCCGCCATCTCCGAGTACAGCAGCAGCCTGGCCGGCAGCGTGGCCACCAAGGCCGAGCTGGGGCTCGAGGCCCGCGCCGAGCGCGAGCTCGTGACTGAGCTCACCGGCGGCATCGACGCCATCTACGACGCCGTCGCCGACCTGGAGGCCAAGAACGCCGATGCCCGCGACATCGAGGACCCGCAGGAGGAGTGCGACGCCTACCGCGACTCCGTCCTGCCCGCGATGGACGTCCTGCGCGCCGCCGTGGACGAGATGGAGACCATCGTCGCCGAGGACTACTGGCCGGTCCCGAGCTACAACTCCATGCTCTTCTGGGTGTAGCGCCGAGTACAGCCCCCGCCTCTAGGGCGGACGCCTCCGGGCGCCCGCCCTTCTTTTTTTGCGCGCCCAGGCCTCCTTTTTCGCAGCTATTCGCGCAAATCGCGCCAAACTGCAAGCGGAGGGACAAGAAACCCAACGCATGTCGCGTATCCGTCGACTTGTTACGAGTCGGTGAGCGGCGAAAAAACACGTGCGAGTGGATGTGCTTGCGGGCGTAGACTAAAGACCCGTAGAAGAAGAGCTAAGTTACTCGGACTACGGGAGGTCCCCACATGACAAAGCACATTTTCGTTACCGGAGGCGTCGTCTCGTCCCTCGGCAAGGGCATCACGGCCGCCTCGCTCGGCCGCCTGCTCAAGTCGCGCGGCTATAAGGTGATGATGCAGAAGGCCGACCCCTACCTCAACGTCGACCCCGGCACCATGAGCCCGTTCCAGCATGGCGAGGTGTTCGTCACCGAGGACGGCAAGGAGACCGACCTCGACCTCGGCCACTATGAGCGCTTCATCGACGAGAACCTCACCCGCAGCTCCAACTTCACCACCGGCGCCATTTACCAGAGCCTCATCGCCCGCGAGCGTCAGGGAGACTTCCTCGGCGGCACCGTCCAGGTCGTCCCCCACGTGACCAACGCCATCAAGGAGCGCTTCTTCCGCGTTGAGGAGCAGACCGGTGCCGACGTCGTGATCACCGAGCTCGGCGGCACCATCGGCGACATCGAGGGCCAGGCGTTTGTCGAGGCCATCCGTCAGTTCCGCAAGGAGAAGGGCCTGGCCGACTGCGTCCTCATCCACGTGAGCCTCGTCCCCTACATCGCCGCCGCCCACGAGGTCAAGACCAAGCCGACCCAGCACTCCGTCCGCGAGCTGCGCTCCATGGGCCTGCAGCCTGACTTCATCGTCTGCCGCAGCGACCACGAGGTCGAGGCGGACATCCGCTCCAAGATCGCGAGCTTCTGCGACGTCGACCCCTCCTGCGTCTTCGAGAACTCCGACTGCAAGTCCATCTACGACGTGCCTGCCCACCTCGCCGAGCAGGGCTTTGACGTGAAGGTCTGCGAGCGCCTGGGCCTCGATCCCCGCACGAGCGACATGAGCGGCTGGTACGACTTCACGAGCCGCATGCACGCCGCCAACGCCAAGGCCGATGTGACCAAGATCTCGGTCGTGGGCAAGTACACGGCGCTGCCCGACGCCTACCTCTCCATCATCGAGGCGCTCCACCACTCCGGCGTCGCCTTCGGCCGCCACGTGAACATCGAGCTCGTCGATGGCGAGGAGCTCGACGAGACGAACATCGAGGAGGTCCTCGGCGACTCCGACGGCATCCTCGTCCCGGGCGGCTTCGGCCTGCGCGGCATCGAGGGCAAGATCGCCGCGGCGCACCGCGCCCGCACCCTCAAGGTACCCTACCTGGGAGTTTGCCTCGGCCTGCAGGTTGCTGTCTGCGAGTTCGCCCGCAACGTCTGCGGCATGCAGGGCGCGACCTCGGCCGAGTTCGAGCCGGACTGCGAGTTCCCCGTCATCGACATCATGCCCGACCAGGAGGAGATCACCGACAAGGGCGGCACCATGCGCTTGGGCGCCTACCCCTGCAAGGTCCAGCCGAACACCCTGGCCGAGGAGGCTTACGGCGAGAGCCTCGTCTACGAGCGTCACCGTCACCGCTACGAGGTCAACAACGCGTTCCGCGACCAGCTCACGGCGGCCGGCCTCAAGATCTCGGGCCTCTCGCCCGACGACCGCCTCGTCGAGATGATCGAGCTGCCCGAGGATGTCCACCCCTGGTTCGTGGCGTCGCAGGCCCACCCCGAGTTCAAGAGCCGCCCGACCAAGCCTGCCCCGCTGTTCCGCGAGTTCGTGCGCGCGGCGATTGCCCACCACGAGGGCATCGACCGCCACGACGTCGTGGCCGACTAGCCATGAGGCCTAGGTCATGGGCCAGGTGATGGATCTGTGCGCCGCGCGCGAGGAGTACCTGGGGTATCTCCTCGTCGAGCGCGGCAGCTCGCAGAACACCATCGAGGCCTATGGCCGCGACCTGAATAGATACATCGATTACCTCGCGGGCTCCGGCGTGACGGACCCCGACGAGGTGGAGCGCCCCCTCGTAGAGGACTACGTGGGGGCGCTCTGCGACCTCGGGCTGGCCGCCTCCTCCGTCGAGAGGGGCGTATCGGCGGTCAAGGGTTTCCATCGCTTCATGTACAACGAGGGCATCGCGTCGTCGTGCCCCACCGCCGGGCTGCCCTTGCCCGCCAAGCCCTCGAGGCTTCCCGACGTCATCTCACGGGAACAGGCGGCAAAGCTCCTCGACCAGCCGTTCCCCAACTCGCCCGCCGGCCTTCGCGACCATGCCGTGCTCGAGGTCCTCTACGGCTGCGGCCTTCGCGTGAGCGAGCTTGTGGGCCTCGACGAGCGCAACGTCCTTCTTGACCAAGAAGTGCTGAGGGTCTTTGGCAAGGGGTCGAAGGAGCGCGTCGTGCCCATCCTGGGGGCGGCGGCTCGCGCCTTGGCGGCCTATATGGAGGAGGGGAGGGGCGAGCTTGTGGGACGGCGCCCCACCTCCGCCGTGTTCCTCAACGTCCGCGGCGACCGCATCTCGCGGCAATCCATCCATACCATTGTGGAGCGCTACGGGCGCGTCGCGGGAATCGATGGGATGCACCCCCACACCTTGCGACACTCCTTCGCCACACACCTCCTGGAGGGCGGTGCGGACCTCAGAATCGTCCAGGAACTGCTTGGTCACGCCAGCATTTCGACCACGCAGCTCTACACGCACCTTGACCGGTCCCACATCCGCAAAATCTATCTTGATGCGCATCCACGTGCCCATCTACCTGCGGATTGTTGAGTGATTGAGTGATGATGCGTCGTGGTTTCGACGCGACGACGGGCTAAAACGAGGGTTTTCTTGGGCGCTTGTTAACCCCTCAATAAGCGCTTCACATTTCCTTCACACGAGCATTTGACGTATCGATTCGCCGTAGTGGAAACGGGTGTTCTCAACCCTATATATTGGGTTGAGGGCACCCGTTTTTAATCACTCAGGGCCACTTTGTGTCGAGTGGTGTTTTCTGGTGTCGCAAAGTGTCGGCTTTGCCCTATAGTATTCACACGCTCCAGTCGGGGGCTCATGGTCTTGGCTCTTGAGAGGAGGGTGACATGCTCGTCGGATCCTTTCCGATGTCGGTTGATTCGAAGGCGCGCGTCACCCTGCCCGCTGCGTTCCGCAAGGAAATGCTCGACGGCGACTCCAAGACTCTATACCTTGTGCCGATGAAGGAGCGCGTGGACGGCTTCACCCCCCAGGGTTTCGAGAACTGGGTCAACTCCCTCTTTGATCGCAATGGAGAGGGCTTCAATCCCCGAAACCGCAAGGACGTGCAGCTTCGCACCAGCCTCACTGCGCGCGCGGTGCCGATCGACGTCGACTCCGCGGGCCGCGTGGCCCTGGGCAAGCTCGACGCGGGCAAGCCCGGTACGCGCGAGAAGCTGGGCCTCATGGGCGACGTCACCATTGTCGGTGCCGACTCCCACTTCGAGGTTTGGAACACCGAGGCGTGGAACGAGCTGCAGGCGGCCAACGACGAGGAACTCGACGAGCTTCTCTTCGACTAGGAGGTGGAGAACTTGACAACTGGATATCAGCACATACCCGTGATGCTAGAAGAGGTTCTCCGCGAGCTCGACCCGAAGCCGGGCGACGTCGTGTGCGACTGCACCCTAGGCGGCGCCGGACACTCGGTGGAGCTGGCAAAGAAGATCGCCCCGGAAGGGCTCTCGATCGGCATCGACCAGGACGACATGGCCCTCGCCGCGGCAGCCGAGCGCTTCGAGCGTGAGGTTCCCCAGGCGGAGCACAAGTTCCTCAAGGGTAACTTCGGCGACTTGGACAGCCTTCTTGTCCAGGCGGAGGTTCCCGGCGTCGATTGCTTCCTCTTTGATTTGGGCGTGAGCAGCCCGCAACTCGATATTCCCGAGAGGGGATTCTCGTTCCACGAGGACGCCCCCTTAGATATGCGCATGGATTCGGGGAACAACACCCTAACCGCAGCCGAGGTCATAAACCACTACAACGAAACCGACCTCACCCGGATCCTACGCGTGTACGGCGACGAGAAGTTCGCCGCGCGCATCGCACGGAAGGTGGTGGAGGCCCGAGAGAAGGCCCCCATCGAGACCACCCTTCAGCTCGTGGACGTGATCAAGCAGGGCATTCCCGCGGCCGCGAGGCGCAGCGGGGGTCACCCGGCGCGCAAGACCTTCCAGGCCCTGCGCATCGAGGTCAACCATGAGCTCGACGTACTCGACCGCGGCCTCAGGGCGGCGGTCCGCTGGGCCAATCCCGGCGGCAGAATCTGCGTCATCGCTTATCACTCGCTTGAGGATCGCATCGTCAAGCATGTCTTCTCGGAGCTCTCGCAAGGGTGCACCTGCCCTCCCGATCTCCCCGTTTGCGTCTGCGGGAACGTGCCGATACTCAAGGTCAAGACCCGCAAGCCCCTCGTTGCGTCCGACGAGGAGGTGGCGACCAACCCGAGGTCGCGAAGCGCCCTCACGCGCGTGGCGGTCAAGCTCGACGTCGCGTAGCCGAGAAGCGCAAGCCCGGCGCACCCGGTCGTAAGGCCGAACGCATACCACAAACGAAGCAAGAACGAACTAAAAACGCAGCTTAAACGCACCACCAACGAAGCATCAACGAACTATCAACAAACTATTGACCAATATCAAGGAACGCTCAACCAAAACTTGAGGGTGGTTCTTCAGCCAACCCTCAAGTTCCCAGCTTCCTGCACACTATTGGATGCGCAGCGGCTTGTCCGCAGAATGGCATGAGGACGTCATGAGGTACCAGGGCTCTGAGGCTCTCAACATGAACTACGCGGGGAACTTCGTTCCCGAGGAGCGCTCGCAGGAGACCCCCTTCGAGGTTCTGCCCGGCGGCGGCCTCGATGCCCGCGCCCGTCGCGGGGTTTCGCCCGAGTTCGTCGCCAACGTCCGCAACGTCCTCGTCGTCGCTGCCGTCCTCATCCTGCTCGGCCTCGTCCGCGTGGGCCTGAGCTCCGCCGCCGTCGCGGCGCTCAACGCCAACGAGACGCTGAGCGACCAGGTAACCGACGCCAAGAACCTGAACGACGACCTCAAGATCGAGCGGGCCGTCCTCTCGAGCAACTCCCGCATCTCGCGCATCGCCACCCAGAACTACAGCATGGTCCTCTCCAACGACGCCATGGACGTCAAGGTGGGCGACGCCGCCGCCCAGGAGCAGGCGGCCCAGGAGCAGGCCGCGGCCGTTGCGGCCGCCCAGACAAAGGCCGCCGAGGAGTCGGCCGCCGCCGTGTCCGCCGCCCAGGCGTCGACCTCCGGCAAGGGGCTTGTCGCCGACGCCGCCGACCCGTACGCCTTCGCCGCCTCCGTCGTCGAGGCTGATGGGGATGCTGCGCAGACCGTTTCCGCGGGCGGTGCCTACGCCGACGTGGCGTAGACTTCTACCCCGTGGATAGAAGAGATGGAAATAGCCGCCGCCAAGGCGGTCGCCGCATGCCGGAGGCCTCTTATGAAGCGGCCTCCCGCTCGCGTTTTCGGCCAGCGGGCGCCGCCGACGTCACCGACGACGAGCCCAAGCTGCGCCTTTTGCTCGCGGCTTTCGGCGTCGTGTTCGCCCTTATTGCCCTGAACCTCATCTGGCTGCAGGTCATCGACGCCCCCAACCTCGCCCGCCGCGCCGAGGGCCGGCGCACGAACGTCGTCACGTTAAACGCCAAGCGCGGCACCATCTACGACCGCAACGGCAACGTGCTCGCCATCAGCGTCGACTGCAAGGACGTGGTCTGCGACCCGACGACCCTGCAGAAGACCGTCAAGGACGAGAACGGCAAGACCTCCAAGACCTCCGATGGGGCGGCCGAGGACATCGCCGATGTGCTCGTCGAGGTCCTCGGCGGCGACCGCGACACCTATATCGAGGCCTTGACCCGTCAGAACACCCGCTACGCCTACCTGGCTCGACGGGTGGACGTTTCGCAGGCGGATTCCATCCAGGAGAAGCTGGACGAGCGTGGCCTTTCGGGCGTCTATTACGAGACCGACACCAAGCGCGTCTACCCTTATGGCACGACCGCCGCCCAGATCCTCGGCTACGTGAACCAGGACGGCGCCGCGCTCTCGGGCCTCGAGTACTACTACGACGACATTCTCAAGGGCGAGGACGGCCAGCGCGTTTGCGAGGCGAGCGCCTACGGCACGCCCATCGCCGGAGGCGTCTCGGACACCATCGCCGCGCGCAACGGCACCGATATCGTGCTTTCCATCGACATCGACCTGCAGGACGAGTGCGAGAAGATCATCTCCGATGCCGCGAAGACCTATGAGGCGGAGTCCGGTTCGGTTATGGTCGCCAACCCCAAGACCGGCGAGGTCTACGCCGCCGCCTCGACCCCGCTGCCCGACTTCTCCAACATCACGGACGCCTCCTCGCTCAACCTCAAGCTCGTGACCGACTCCTACGAGCCGGGCTCGGTCTTCAAGGTGCTCACGACCGCGATCGGCATCGAGGACGGGCTTCTTACCAAGGACTCGACCTTCAACATCCCCGCCGAGATCCTCGTGGGCGACTCCTACGTTCACGACGACGACGATCGCGACTATGAGCTCGACATGTCGGTGGACTACGCCATCGCCAAGTCCTCGAACGTAGCCATGGCCTACTACGTGCAGAACATCATCGGCGCGAAGCGCTTCGCCGACGGCGTCGAGAAGTTCGGCATCGGCCAGAAGACCGGGATCGACTTCCCCGGCGAGGCCGCCGGCATCGTGAAGAGCTACGGCGACTACGACGGTTCGACGGCGGGGTCCATGGCGTTTGGCCAGGGCCTCTCCATCCCGCTCGTGCAGATTGTGCGCGCCTACTGCGCCGTGGCAAACGACGGCGTCCCCACCACCCCCCACTTCCTTGTGTCCAAGGCGGGCGAGGAGGTCGACTGGCCGGCGGGCGATAGGATTATCTCGAAGAAGACCGCCGACGAGGAGACCGACATGATGCGCTCGGTCATGCTCGACGGCTCCGGCGCCTTAGGCCAGGTCGAGGGCTACGACATCGCCGGCAAGACGGGCACGGGCGAGCAGGCCGACGAGGAGGGCGGCTACAAGGAGAACCACTTCGTCGCCTCGCTGTGCGGCTTCGCCAATGCCGACGACCCCGAGGTCCTCGTGTATACCGGCTTGAACGGCATCCCGTACCTCGCCGCCGTTTCTGCCGCCAACGTCTTCCATGACGTCATGCAGCAATCCGTCACCATTCTGGGCGTCGCGCCCGCCGCCACGTCCAACTAGGAGGGGCTATGATTCGCGTCCAAGCCAAAGAAATCGCCGAGGTCACCGGGGCCGAGCTCGTGCACGAGGGATCCCGCGCCGTCGCCGGCGACGCCGTGATCGACTCGCGCCAGGCAAAGGAGGGGACGGTCTTCGTCGCCTTCGCCGGCGAGAAGGTCGACGGCAACGCCTACCTGGCCGCCGCGGCGAAGACCGGCGCCGCTGCCGTGGTGGCCTCGGCCGAGGTGGCCCCCGACGTGCTCGCGGCCTGCGCGGCCGCCGGCGCCTCCGTCCTGCGCGCCAAGGACGACGACTGCGAGGCGTTCCTGCTGGCGCTCGCGGCCGAGCAGCGCCGCCGCCACCCGGAGTGGCTCGTCGTGGGCGTCACGGGCTCTGTGGGCAAGACCACCACGAAGGACATGCTGCGCGCCGGCTTCGGTGCCGTGCGCCGCACCCACGCCACCGCCGGCAACCTCAACAACCTCATCGGCATGCCGCTCACGCTGCTCGCCGCCCCGGAGGGCTCCGAGGTCGTCGTCTGCGAGCTTGGCATGAACCACCCCGGCGAGATCTCCCGCCTGGCCGGCGCGTGCTCGCCTGCGCTCGCCTGCGTGACCACCATCGGCACCTCCCACATCGGCATCCTCGGCAGCCGCGAGAACATCGCCCGTGCGAAGGCGGAGGTCTGCGCCCAGATGCGCGACTCCGGCCCCGCCGCCGGCGACGTCGCCCGCACCCTCGTGATGCCGTCTGCCTGCGACCTCACGCCGTTCATCGCGGACGGCTTCGCGCGCCCCGCCGGCGTGGCCGTCGAGCTCGTGGGCGCCCACGAGGGCGACGCCGTGCGCGCCTTCGGCGTGCGCCTCGACGAGGAGGGCCTGCCCAGCTTCACCGTGCGCTGCGCCGACGGCTGGAGCCGAGAGGTGACGCTCAACCTCCCCGGCCGCAAGGTTGTCGACGATTACCTGATCGCGCTCGCGCTCATCTGGCGCGCCGGCGCCGACCGCGACGCCGCGACCGACGCCATCGAGCGCATGGAGCACACCGCCCTGCGCCTCGACGTGTGCGCCTCGGCCGCGGGCGTCCGCGTGATCGACGACTCCTACAACGCCGCGCCGAACTCCATGGCCTCGTCGCTCGATATTCTTTCCACGATGGCCTGCGAGGGCCGTCGCGTCGCCGTCCTCGGCGAGATGGGCGAGCTCGGCGCCGAGGAGGAGAAGCTCCACGGCTACACCGGCGCCTACGCCGCGGCCAAGGGCCTCGACATGCTCGTCTTCATAGGCGGACGCCTCGCCGACGTCATGGCCGACGCCGCCCGAACCATGGGCGCCTCGGAGGACGCCGTCCACCGCTTCGCGACGGTCGACGACGCCGTCGCAGCCCTGAAGCCGGCCTTTTCCGCCGGCGACCTCGTCCTCGTCAAGGCCTCGCGCGCAGAAGGCCTCGACCGCTTTGCCAAGGAGGTTCTTGCTTAAATGATCGGCAACCCCGCATACCCCACGTACCAGGTATTTATCGCCATCGCCGTGGCGGCCGCCGTGACGGGCCTCGCCATGCCCCCCTTCATCCGGCTGCTCAAGAAGGACGGCATCGGCCAGCAGATCCGCGCCGACGGCCCGCAGAGCCACCTCGTCAAGCAGGGCACGCCCACCATGGGCGGCGTCATCATCCTCGCCGGCGTGGTGCTGACGGTCGCCCTTCTTGCCAAGTGGACGCCCGACCTCATCCTCGCCGTGATCGCCACGCTGGCCACCGGCTCGCTCGGCCTGCTCGACGATATCGAGTCCGTGGCCCACAAACGCTCCCTCGGCCTCACGCCGTCGCAGAAGATGGCGGGCCTCATCACGATCTCGGTCGTGTTCTGCCTGGCCGCAGTCAACTGGGTGGGCATCGACGCCGTTATCCGCTTCCCGGGCGGCGTGGCCATCGACCTGGGCGTCCTCACCACGACGCTGCCCATCGCCGGCGGCATCCAGATCCCCTGGCTCTACCTCGCCTTCGTGTTCCTCCTCATGGCGGGCCTTTCGAACTCGGTCAACCTCACCGACGGCCTCGACGGGCTGGCGGGCGGCTGCACGATGGTCGTCATGCTCATGATGGCCATGGTCGCCTTCCGCTACGACGAGATCAACCTGGCCATCTTCGCCGCATCCATCGCCGGCGCCTGCGTCGGTTTCCTCTGGCACAACTGCAACCCGGCGTCCATCTTTATGGGCGATACGGGGTCGCTTGCGCTCGGCGCCGCCCTGGCCGCGCTCGCCGTCCTCACGAAGACCGAGGTCACCTCGCTGATCATGGGCGGCCTGTTTGTCTGCGAGGCGCTCTCCGTCATCATCCAGGTCGTGAGCTTCAAGACCACCGGCAAGCGCGTTTTCCTCATGAGCCCGATCCACCACCACTTCGAAAAGAAGGGCTGGGCCGAGACCAAGGTCGTCACGCGTTTCTGGATCGTCTCGGCCGCGTTCGCGACGCTGGGCTTCGCCCTATACTTCCAGCTCGGGTAGGCTCGCCCGCCGCATGGAAGCGCGTTGGCAAGAAGTGCTCAGGCGCTTCTTGCCATGCATTTCTTTGCAGATAGCCCGCCTTAAGGGACCGCACCGCACCGCAAGAGAAAGCGCATGAGCATGGCCTGCACGAACACAGAGAAGCTCGGAGACGTACTTGTCCTTGGCATCGGAAAGACGGGGGAGGGCATTTGCCGCTACCTCGCCGGGCTCCCCGCCGGGCGCGTCGACTCTGTCACGCTCTACGGCGGCGCGCGCTCCGAGGAGTGCGACGCCACGCGGGCCCTCGAGGAGGCGGGCGTTCGCTGCGTGCTCGGCACCGAGGACGTGGAGGGCTCCTTTGACCTCGCCGTCGCCTCGCCCGGCATCCCCGAGAAGAGCGCGTTCTTCCGCGCCGCGGCGGCCGCGAGCGCCGAGATCATCGGCGAGCCCGAGCTTGCCTTCCGCGAGAGCCCGAGCAACTGGATTGCCGTCACTGGCACGAACGGCAAGACCACCACGACCTCGCTTACCACGCACCTGCTCCACGAGGACGGCCGCGCGGCCGAGGCCGTGGGCAACATCGGCGTGCTCTGCGTCGGCGAGGTCGGCCACCGCCCCGAAGGCGGCTGGCTCGTGGCGGAGCTCTCGAGCTTCCAGCTCGCCGAGACCGCGCGGCTCCACCCGCGCGCCGCGGCGCTGCTCAACATCACGCCCGACCACATCGAGTGGCACGGCACCATGGAGGCCTACGCCGCCGCCAAGGAGAAGATCTTCGCCAACATGGGCGCCGGAGACCTCGCCGTCGTCTCGATGGACGACGACTGGTGCCGCGCCGTCGCGGTGCGCTGCGCCCAGCGCGGGCTGCGCGTCTGCGAGCTGTCCATCGACCGCGAGCTCGGCGGCCGCGACGCGGCGTTCGTCCGCGGCGATAGGCTCGTCGTCCGCCTTGACGGGGAGGAACACGACCTCGGGAGCGTCGACAGCCTGAAGATCCGCGGGAGCCACAACTGGGAGAATGCCCTGGCGGCCTCTGCGCTCGCGCTGTTTGCCGGCGTGGGCGAGGACGTCGTGGCGCGAGGGCTCGCGAGCTTCAGCCCGATCGAGCACCGCATCGAGCCCTGCGGCGAGGTCGCGGGCGTCCACTTCGTGAACGACTCCAAGGCCACGAACACCGACTCCGTCGAGAAGGCGCTCACGGCGTTTACGCCCAAGTCGGTCGTCGTCCTTCTGGGCGGTCACGACAAGGGCACCGACCTGACGAGCCTCGCCGTGGCCTGCTGCCGCGAGGCCCGCGTGGCCGTGTGTTTCGGTGCCGCGGGCCCCCGCATCGCCCGTGCGCTCGAGGACGAGGCCGCTGCCGCCGGGTCCGACCTGCGCGTGGTCTCGGCCGAGCACCTGCGCGACGCGTTCGACGCCGCCGTTGCCGCCGCCGAGCCCGGTAACACCGTGCTCCTCTCGCCCGCGTGCTCCTCGTTCGACGAGTTCTCCAACATGGCCGAGCGCGGCCGCCTGTTCAAGTCCCTCGTGGCCGGCCTGGCCTCGAAGGGGGAGTAGCGCGTGGCGGCCCAGCTCCCCAGCTTCCTGTTCGGCGGAAGCGCCCGCGATGCCCGCTCCTCTGGCGGGCGCGGCGGGCGCGGCGCCGGCAGGCGCGAGAACGCCGAGAAGAGCCTCTTTGGCGTGCCCGAGCGCTTCATGAAGCCGCGGCTGGTCCTCATCGCCGTGACCGCCATCCTCGTGTGCTTTGGCCTGCTCATGATTTACTCGGCTTCCTCCGTCACCTGCCTCGCGAGCAAGGCGTGCAACTACGACGCGGCGTACTACCTCAAGCGCCAGCTAGGGTTCGCGGCGATCGGCGTCATCCTTGCGGTGGTCATAGCCAGGGTCGACTACCACGCGTTGTCGCGCGATCACCTGGTCGCCGTCATCGCCGTGGTGATCCTCGCGCTCGCGCTCGTGTTCGTGCCGGGTTTCTCGAACAGCACCTACGGCGCGTCGCGTTGGATCAAGCTGGGGCCTCTGCAGCTGCAGCCGTCCGAGTTCGCGAAGGTCGCCATCGTGATCGTTGCCGCGTCGCTCGCCCAGAGCTGGTTCGTCGACGGCGACATGAGCAACGGGGAGCTCCTCAAGTTCGCCGCCGCCGGCATCGGCGTGCCGATTGCCCTTATCGTCATTCAGCCCGACAAGGGAACGACGGTCATCATCGCGCTGACCATCGCCATCATGCTGTTCGTGGCGGGGTTCGATTTGCGTAAGATCGCGGTTCCGCTTGGCCTGGTCGCAGTCCTTATCATCGTCTACTCCCTCACGCAGGACTATGCGCTTTCGCGTATCCAGACCTTCCTGAACCCATGGGAAGACGAGCAGGGCGACTCGTATCAGATCATCCAGGGCTTCTACGCGTTCGGATCCGGCGGGCTCTTCGGCGTGGGCATCGGCTTCTCGAAGCAGAAGTACGCGTACCTGCCCATGGCGCACAACGACTTCATCTTCGCCGTCGTCGGTGAGGAGTGCGGTCTTGTGGGCACGCTCGGTGTGATCGCGGGCTTCGCGGTCTTTGCCTGGGCGGGTTTCCGCATCGCCAAGTACGCCTCCGACCTCTCGGGCCGGCTCATTGCGTGCGGCTGCACGTCGCTCATCATCATCCAGCTTTTCGTCAACGTGTGCGGCGTGCTCAAGATCATCCCGCTTTCCGGCAAGCCGCTGCCGTTCTTGTCGTACGGCGGCTCGTCGATCATGGCGTGCCTCATGTTCGTCGGCATGCTCGTCTCGGTGTCTAGGCACTCGTCGCTGCCCGAGACCGACCATGACCGCAGGCGCCGCGGGATGCGCCGTTACTCCGGAGCCGAGGAAGGCGATCCCGGGCTCTCGTTCGTCGGCGAGCCGACCCCGCGCTCCGAGCGGGGCCGCGGCTGGTACGGCGGCGTCGGCTCGGCGGGCGCGGAGCGCGGATTTACCGTGGTCGGCGGCGGGCGTGCGCAGGGCGCGGCGCCGCGGGCGGGCGCGGGCGCG
>ERZ507026.97-NODE-97-length-58861-cov-7.687583_pt1 | contig 58861 bp, 45 predicted proteins | sample MGYA00512876_ERZ507026 | MGnify/ENA metagenome assembly ERZ507026 | reverse complement strand
ACAGGCAAAGCCCGAGAGGAGCTTTGCTGAACGAATAGTCGCCGTCATCGTTGCGGTCGCTATGCTCGGCGGCATGGGCTACGCCACCACTTCCGCCGCAATGGCCGAGGATACCAACCAAACTAACCAGACTTTGGAACAGCGGGCTGGCATCACCATGGGCCTGTACGACTATAATCGCAGCACTATCAACAACAGCCATGCGCTGCATTTCATGAGTGGTTCTGGAGAAACAGGCTATAACAAATACGTTGGTTCCGACAATGGTGCATACACCGGTATTGTGAACACAACCCTGACCGATGATGGCTATCCGACCATGGCGGCTGATAAGGGATCAGAATCATTGGCCTATCTCTTTGGCGGGGAGTCTGATAGCGCCGTCAAAAAGTACGAGCAGCTGACTGGCGGACTGCTGAAACCGGAGGGGAATGGGTATTACGGTTTCGACGCCGATTCCCAGAAGGCTACATATGACAAGGCATCGCGCAAGTTCACGGTGAGCGAGCGGCGGTGTACGAACCAGTCTAGTACTCCTTGCTTCGCTCCATTTGGAGACGGTAGTGATGATGATAGATATTCCTTCGGCATGAATCTTGACGCCTATTTCTACATGCCGAAAGACGGCAAGGTCAACAATCAGGACATGGTGTTCGACTTTACCGGCGACGATGATGTGTGGGTGTTCATCGATGGTGTGCTGGTGCTTGATTTGGGTGGCATCCATCAGGCGTTGGATGGCAGCATCAATTTTGCCACCGCCACCGGCAAAATCACCTACGACAAGACGCAGAGTTATGGAAACCCTCCTGCCACAACAATCACCGAGGCATTTAAAAAAGCGGGAAAGGAGTGGGATCCCACGCCGTATGAGCCACATCATCTGAGCTTCTTCTATCTGGAACGCGGCGACGGTGGCTCCAACTGCAAGATCAAGTTCAATCTGCCGGTGAAGCCGTCCAAGGCCATCGATATCGAGAAGGAAACCCTAGGCACCATCGAAGCGGACAAACAGTTCCAATTCCAGCTGTTCGTCGGCGGTTCCAAAGATCTGTACCAAGGCGAATACAGCGTGTACAATGCGTACACCAATCAGGTTCAGTCCGATGCGCAGACCGGAGACAACGGTGTGATAACGCTGACCAAGGGTCAATTCGCCCGCGTGCAATCCAACAATTTCACTGACAACACCACGTACACGGTGCGTGAGTTGAACTCCAGCGACTACACCGTGTCCGCGAACGGTTCCCCAATGATGCAGCAGGGCAGAGGCGATAGTGCATACGCCGAAACCGGCTCGTTCACCGTGGGAAAGACGAGCCACGTAACCATTGTGAATTCCAATGTGAAACCATCGAACAACAAAAGCATCGTGAAAACCGATGGCGGCGACGGTGATCAGTACACGTTGAATCTGACCGCATCCGGTGATAGCACCTCATCCACGGTCACCACTGCCACTCCGGCCGACATTGTGCTGGTTATGGACAAGTCCGGCAGCATGAATGAAAACAACCGCGACGCCAATGCGCAGAAAGCGGCCAAGGATCTCGCCAAGAAACTGCTGACTGGCACGAATTCGAAGTTGCCGCCTGAGCAGCAGGTCCAAATGGCGGTGGTGACATTCAGCACTGAAGCTTCTCTCAAGCAGAAGTTCACCACAAACGTCTCGGAAATCAACAACGCCGTGAGGGGTAACCCCGATGGCGGCACCAACTGGGAGGCCGCGCTCAAGCAGGCAAACGATCTGCAAGGCCGCTCTGGTGTGAAGAAGCACATCATCTTCCTCTCGGATGGCAATCCGACATACCGTACGACTTCGTACAGCGGATGTTATTCGTATTCGTTGTGGGGGTGGACTGCTCATCCGGAATATACGACTCCGGAGTCCTGCCGAGCACAACGGTACACGTGGGGTGAAAATCCTGATGGTGGTTCCGATGGCGCGTACGGTGCAGGAGATAGCGATGACTACGGCTTCAACTATGCTGCCGCCCTGGCTGAGGCTAACAGGCGTAGAGATGCCGCACTCTATGTGGTGAAGACTTCCACTGAGGCGAATAAGATGGCCGATCTCGCCAGTGAGGCCAATGCAGTGAATGGCGAAGAATTTGACGGCACAAATGCTGAGAATCTGACGAACGCATTCGACCAGATTTATTCCAGTATTACCTCTTCTGCGAAAATCAAGGTCTTCTCCATCACCGACACCTTGTCCCAGTGGGTGGATCCGGTCGAGTTCTCTAATGCAACCAACGGCGCCGACATCACGCAATATGTGACGGTGAAGAACGGCAGTACCAAGCTGACGAGCGGATATACGGCCACATACAGCGTCGACAGTTCCGACAATCGCACCGTGACGGTGACATTCAACGGTACTGACGGTACTGATGGCATTGTCGCAGAAAAGACTGATGTCATCGACGTTTCCTTCAAAGTCAAGCCAAGTGATGACGCATATGTCAACCATGCGAGCGGCAATGCATATCCGAATACGGGAGACGCGAATACCGGAGACGTATCCGCTGGGAAGCCAGGCTACTATTCCAACGCGGATGCGAAGCTGAACTATTGCGTGCTCACCGAGGTCAACGGCGCGACATCCTGCGAAAAGACCGAAGCCGAATATCCGCATCCGGTGGTGCGGGTGAATCTTGGCAAGATCAACATCACCAAGCAATGGAAGGGCAGCGGTGAGCATGCCGATTCCGTGACGGTGCAATTGCAGCGCAAGGCAATCGGTGCGACTACTGATGCGGAGAACGTCGGTAATCCGATCACGCTGAACGCCGCCCACAAGTGGACCACAACGGTCGATAATCTACTGCCCGGCTACACGTATTCCGTGGTGGAGACCTCCGACGATGACCGATATGACGTCTCCTATGCGGGTAACGATGCCGACTTGACCAAGAAGATGGTGTGGTCTTCCGCCGATAAGGGCACGTTGAACGCGACCATCACCAACACGCGGAAGACGGTATCACTAAGCAACGCAATCTCGGTGAAGAAGAATCTGACCGGTCGTGATTGGAAGGATTCCGATCAGTTCGACTTCACGTTGGAGGCGGAAGACAACGCCCCGTTGCCGGCCAGCTGCAAGGATCAGCAGCCATGCACGGTCACGGTGAAGCATGATTCGACCGAACATTCCGCGGCGTTTAGCGACATTACCTACAACGCTGATGGCGCCACCTACACGTACTACGTGACGGAAAACAGCGGCTCGATTAGCGCATTGCACTATTCGCAGGCGAAATACAAAGTCGTGGTGACCGTCGCCAAGAATGCCGGTGTGTGGACGGCTTCCGTAACGTCCGTGACCAAGATGCTGGACGACAACGGCCAGAAGGTTTCCGAATCGCAGAGCGTCAGTACGCCGGTCGCCTTCACCAACCACTACATCGCAGTGTCGGCGCTGCCGTTGACGGGCGGGATGACGGATCGTCAGTGGCTGTTCGTCGGCGGTGTGGTCGGCGGGCTTGCGGTGCTGCTCATCGGCGCTGCCGGTGTGTGGAACGGCAAGAAGCGACTCGTCTGAATTGCTGTGCATGGTCGGAACGTCTGCCAACTTGAAGGCGTTCCGACCGATAATCCAAGATTTGCGGATCGCGGGAGCAAGTTGGGCTCCTGCCTCCCGCGATCGCAGAAACAAGTAATCAAACAATAAGGAAGAGAGGATTCTCATGAAGATGAGGAAACTTTTCGCCGGCATCGCCGCCGCTGCGACGCTGCTCGGTGGCATGGCCCTGGGCGCAGCCAGCGCACAGGCCGATGACGCCGCGACGACCGCTGGTACTGCGGCCATCACGGTGAAGAACTCGCAGGAGGGCCACACGTATGCGGCCTACAAGTTCGCCACGCTGACGGTGGATACGAATAACGGAAACAAGTCGGTGCAGGTTGACACCGACGCGGCTTGGAAGACGGCCGTGCAGCAGGCCGTGAACGTGGCCAATAATGTTCAGCAGCCTGTGCAGACCATGCCGGCTGAATATGCGGGCAACCCGGCCGCATACGTGGCCACGAAGACCGGCACCGCCGACGAGGCTTGGTTCCGCGCGTTCGCGGCAGCCATGAGGGCACAGGGCGCGGCTAACAGCACGGTCAATGGCAACGGCGGAGACGTTGCGCTCAACGGTTTGGGCGAAGGCTGGTACCTCGTCACCGATACGTACACGAAGGACGGCTGGCAGAGGACCGGCGTTAACGCGATTGTCGCAACCACGCTGAGCGGCATCGCCAGCGACTTCACGGTGGTTGGTGACAAGGGCACTGGCCAAGGCACCATCCATGCCGTTGGCATGTTCGTCGCCAAGAACGAGAACACCCCGACCATTGATGAGAAGACCGTCGCTTCCGCTGATCCGAAGGTCTCGTTCGACGGCAAGACCGTGAAGATCGGCCAGCAGCTGACCTACACCGTCAAGGCGACCGTGCCGGAAACCGCAGACGGCTACGATTCCTACCCGTATTCCATTCAGGATGTCGCATCCAAGGGTCTGACCATCGACGGCGCGTCCATCACGGTGCAGGCTGACGGCAAGGTCGTGAACGACTATACAGTTACCGGTCCGATCGTCGGCCAAACCGGTGAGACCACCACGACCATCACCTTCGCCAATGCCAAGAATTACGCGGGCAAGCAGCTGGTCGTCACCTACAACGCGACCGTCAACGATCAGATTCTCGACAATGCCAACAAGGTCACCAACACGGCCAAGGCCTCCCATGACGGTACGTTCGACGGTACCGGTGTGACCAAGACCCTGTATACCGGCAATCTCGAATTCCTGAAGTACGGCGTTGGCAACGACGAAAACAAGCTCGCGGGCGCAACCTTCAATGTGTACGCGGGAGACAAGGCTGAAGGCACTCCGCTGAAGTTTACGAACACTGAGACGGATGTGGACGGTGTATACAAGTTCAATGCCAACGGTTCTGCCGACGTCGTTTCCGGCATCGACGGCAAGGTCGTGCTCAAGGGTCTTGCCGCGGGCAAGTACACCTTCAAGGAGACCGGTTTCGTTGCCGGTTACGCCAAGAACATCGTGCCTGAATTCACCATCGAAGTGACGATCGCTGAGGATGGCGTAGTCACCTACAATCTGACCCAGGACAACAACCAGCTTGGCCTTGCCAACACTGCTAGCGTTGATAAAACAACGATCATCAAGGTCAAGAACGTGAAGTCCATCACCCAGCTGCCGCTCACTGGCGCTGCGGGCACCACGCTGTTCATCGTTGTGGCGCTGCTCCTGGCCGGTGCCGGTGTAGCCGTTGTGGTTAAGAGCCGTCAGCGCATGCACTAAACCCACAAGGCGGTAACGCCAAAAGCTATGCAGGGGGCCAATCCAACCGGGTTGGCCCTTTTGCGTGCGCCCGCGACCCGACTGTCCTACGATTCGACCCAGCCCCGCGGGAACTTCTGTGGAGTGTCATCCGCATCAGATGAGGATGTTTTTCGAGGGGGGGTAGTGCGGGTTGGTGCGACGTGTTGCAACAAGCTGAACCGTGGATGCGAGGCAGTCGCAGACGGTCTCCGAAGAGAGGGGAAAAACGAGGGTATCGTACGGCAAGCTGGCCATAGAATCGCAAAGTATATCCATGAGAAGTGGGCAATGAAGACACACGATGGGAGGCATTGCCATGCGTGGCGGCGGGGCGTTCACCGACGAGGAGATTCAGCTGTTGCGAGGGTTACCGGCGGTGGCGAATGTGACGCGTGACCGTATCACATACTCCGACACTTTCAAGCAGGTGTGCACCATCCGGTATCTTGCGGGGGAATCTCCGACCAAAATCTTCCGTGAGGCGGGATTGCCGCCGGATCTGGTCGGGTACAAGCGCATCGAACGCAGTGTGACTCGTTGGAAGGCCGCCGCCATCAAATCAGTGAGCGGCAACGATTATCTGGATGACAGCGAGATCATTGCGCGGCTCGTTGAACGGTACAAGCGTACTTTGGTGATGAGGCGGAATCTTGGCAATAAGGCGTCCGGTGTTCCGGATTCGAGCGTTCCCGTTATGTCCGAAGGCGCTGTCGGCGCGCATGTTTCGATTGGCGCGCTCGACGGTGATACCGCCGGCATCATCATCAAGCAGCAGGCCCGCCGCATCGACGAACTGGAGCGCGCGAACGCCGAACTGGAGCGCGCGAACGCCGAACTGCGCGGCCAAATCGCCGCCACCACCTGACCCAGACTATCGTTATGCCATGCGCAAGCGAGAAAGCATTGGTCAACCTCGGGAGTCTGCCATATATAGGCGAGATAGAATTGAATTAATGGTTAATCCTTACTATGCGATTAGTGTCGTGTCATTCGTTGCGATTTGTGATTGCAACTTGCGTTTGCGTTTCGCTGTCAGGCGTCTTCTTCGCCGAGAATCAAGCGAGTGATCATATTGGCTTCGTGGCAGGCGACCACACCCACGCGCGGTGCCATCAGACCAGCGCCCGGCACCCATGAGGAGCTGCTCGCCGGGAACGGCTTCTACGCCGACATCTACAACAGCCAGTTCACGCTGATCGACTGAGTGGAGGGCTGATCGGCTGACGTTGATTTGCCGAAGGCGCCCGCAATCGCCGGAAAATCTCATCCAACACGCCAAACAAGCGGCATCCGCCCGAATCTTACGGGACGATCCGCATGCTTGGCGTGTTTGTTCTTTGCGGTGCATTTGCGCGAGGTCAGGCGTGTTCGAATTGTTTCGAAAGGTATTCTGGTAATACGTACGTCAACCGTTTGACGCACTGGAAAATCGCGTAGGAAAATGGAGCGATCATGAAAGAAATCGAAATCGGCAAATCCGCGGTATCCGCATCGCAAGTGGCACTCGGCGTAATGCGCATGGACGCGCTGGAACCGGACGCGGCGGCAAAAGTCGTGCGTACGGCCGCCGACCACGGCGTCAACTTCTTCGACACTGCGGACATCTACGGATTCAACGTCAATCGCGACCATGCCAGCTCGCATGTGCTTGGCCGCGCATGGCAGGACGCAGGCCTTAAGCGAGAGGACATCTTCCTGCAGACGAAGTTCGGCATCAACATCGATTTCAGCGATCCGAACAACGTGCACGCAACCCGTTATGACTTCTCCGCGAAGCATCTCATCACGCGGCTGGACGAGGAGTTGGAAGCGCTCGGCACCGACTATGTGGACTTCGCGTTGCTGCACAGGCCGGACACGCTGATGGAGGCCGAGGAAATCGTTGAAGCGTTCACCACCCTGCATGAAGCCGGCAAAGTGCGCCATTTCGGCGTGAGCAACGTGAACCCGTGGCAGATGGAGCTGCTGCAGTCCTGGCTCGGCAGCGACCCTGCCATGAGGCTTGAGGCCAACCAGCTGCAGTTCGGCCTGATGCACGCGCAGATGGTCAGCGACGAGCTGATGACCAATTCCGGCGCCGAAGGCATGGTTGTGGAAAACCATTCCGACGGACTGCTGTCGTATTCGCGACTGCGCCACATGACCATTCAGGCGTGGAGCCCGTTCCAGTCCGGCACGGAATACGGCCCGTTCGTGGGCAACGAACACTTCCCGGAACTCAACAAGGCGCTGGATGAGAAGGCCGCCAAGTACGGCGTGAGCGCCAATGCCATCGCCACCGCATGGGTGCTCAGGCATCCGGCCAAGATTCAGATCGTGCTCGGTTCTATGAACCCCACCCGTCTGGGCGAGATGCTCGACGGCGCGGACATCGACCTCGACAAGCAGGACTGGTGGGACCTGTACGCGGCCGCCGGAAATCTCATTCCGTGAGTTCTCATTCCGTAGGCAGACGAAGCTGCTGACTGAATGGGTCTTGGTTCCAAAACCGTGAAGGTTTTGGAACCATCCTTATGCCAGACACTCAGAACCTAACCGGACTCTACCGGGGGTAATCCGCGTGTTTGGCGCTTGTGTTGGGTGAACGGTATTGTGTCGGTGAACGTGCGCGAATGCGTATGGGCAGCGCGATGGGTGCAATTGACCAGAGGACAGGCATCGCTGGCCGGACGGTGGTTTGCGCGGCGGTCAGCAAGCCGGTGCCGAGCGCCTTGGGAAACGCGGTGGTGCAGGGCATGCGCCGTGCGAGCGAAACGGAAGAATCCATACTCCTGATGCCAACGCGTTGACAACGCTCGCACCCAGTGGTGTGGTGTTCGACGTTGGAATCTGGCTGCTTCTGTGTCGTGGCGCGTCGAATCCCGCGAGCATGCTGCGAACGTACCACGATGTGAGATGACACGCCGAAGATGGTAAAAACAGGAATGGCGGAATAACGCCGTTTCGTGATGGTCTACAACAAACCATTCCAAAAATCAAGACTGTTGTTCTAAAAATTTTCGTTTTACATTGTGCTCCGATGCGCAACGTGCGTACGGCAATGCAGGCGCATCGGGAGCAGAGCCGAGAGAGAGGAACAGGTCTCATGCCATCTCGCGTTGTGAACGAGCGGCACGTCCAAGCTATGGATGCCGGCAATACCACAGGTCGCATGATCGGCCGAATCGACGCCATCATCATGGCGATGCTCGTCACACTCGCCACCGTATTCGCATTCGGTTCCACCACCTCAGCTGCATTCGCTGCCAGCAGCAGTTATGCTGATTACGCTACTTGGAACGCCGTCGCCGAAGACATCAACAAGCAACTCGCCCAAGGCGAAAGCGACTACCGTTCCGGCAACACTTATCAGGCCGCCACCGACTTCCAGAACGCACGTTGGATGAATTACGACGCCTCCAACTTCTCCACAGTCGTCAACAGCACCATCGGCGAAGACAAGCAGAAAGCCCTCCTCCAGGAATTCACCGACCTCGAAACCCTCGCCTATCAGCAGAACAACGGCAACGCTATCAGCGCCAAAGTCGCCGCGCTCTCCTCCGACCTCGCCGCCACCGCGCAAACCCTCGACGCAAATACCAGTCTCGCCAAGCCACGCGACTACGCCAAACAGCGCGACGCGCAAACCGCCAAGGAACGCAAGAAGCTCGACGCGGCAAAAAAGAACTCCTCCAAAGGTAAGGGCGACCGTACGTGGGGCGAAGTCGCCGGCGAAATGAACGTCATCCTCGACAAGGCATACAAGGCTGCTATCTCCGGCAAGGGCGCGGAAGGCTCCAGCCTCGTCAACAACGCGTACTACCAGTATTACGAAAAGCTCGGATTCGAAAAGAACGTGATGAACGTGATCTCCGGCGATCGCGTCTCGCAAGTCGAATACCAGTTCAAAATGACTCGTAAGGCCATGCGCGACGGCGGCAGCCAGAAGCAGATCAAGAAGCTTGTCGACGACCTCAAAAGCTGGCTCGTCGAAGACGCCGCCACCCTTGACGGTGGCGCCGCCGGCAACACCAACGGCCTCACCACGCTTATCACCAGCTCCGCAGGCCAAGCATTCCTTATCCTGATCCGTGAAGGCCTTGAAGCCCTGCTCGTCGTAGCCGCAGTCATCGCCTACCTCATCAAATCCGGCAACAAGCGCTTCGCCAAATGGATCTACCTCGGTGTGCTCGCAGGCCTCGCCGGTTCCGGCCTGATCGCCGTACTCTTCACCTTCCTATTCGGCGGATCCGGCCCGATCCAGGAAATCAGCGAAGGCGTATGCGCGCTTATCGCCATGCTCATGTTGCTGTGGACCAGCAACTGGATGCTCAACAAAAGCTCCGTGGAAGCATGGAACCGTTACATCCGCACCAAAACCGAAACAGCCGTGACCAGTGCGCAGCGCAAAGCCGACGCCGGTGAAAGCGTCGGATTCGGCATGATCGTCTCGCTCGCCATGCTGAGCTTCCTCGCCGTATTCCGCGAAGGCGCCGAAACCGTGATCTTCTACGAATCCATCTACTCGATGAGCCAAGACGCGCACGGCATGTGGATCGGCGGCATCGCCGCAGCAGTCGTACTGCTCGTCATCTTCCTCATCCTGCGCTTCACCTCCGTGAAGATTCCTATAGGCCCGTTCTTCCTCGTCACCTCGATCCTGATGGCTGTGCTCGTCGTCATCTTCGCAGGCGGAGGCATCCACGCACTCATCGAAGGCGACCTCATCGACGGTCACTACCTGAGCAGCGTACCCACCAACGATTGGATCGGCCTATACCCGTACGTCGAATGCCTCGCCGCCCAGGCGATCGCCGCCATCGCCGTCATCGTTCTGTTCGCGGTCGGCTTCGTGCGCAAACACAACATGCGTCAGAACACGGCAGCCGCCGACTGACCGCATACCACCAGATTTTCCGATATTTCCCAACGGAATACCTCCAACAAGAAAGAGAAACAATGAAGAACAAGAAGATCGCCGCACTGCTCGGCATCCTGCTGGCAGGCTCCATGGCAGTCTCCATGTCCGCATGCGGCAGCTCCAACAACTCCGCATCCAACACCAAGAGCGCCGACTCGTCCTCCAAAACCACCGAAACCAAGGACGATTCCGCAGCGTCCGACTCCAAGGGCTTCGAAGAGATCCAGGTCGATGAAAAGCACTCCGACCAGGAAGTCGGCCCGCTGACCGTCAACGCCGTATACTTCCAGCCCATCGACATGGAACCCTCCGGCATGGGCCTCAAAGCCGCAGACGCGAGCTTCCACCTCGAAGCCGACATCCACGCCAACAAGGAAGGCACCAAGCTCGGCTACGGCAAGGGCGACTTCGTCCCCGACCTCACCGTCAACTACGACATCATCGACAAGACCAGCAACGAGTCCGTCGGCTCCGGCACCTTCATGCAGATGAACGCCTCCGACGGCCCGCATTACGGCGCCAACGTCAAGCTCGACAAGGCCGGCGCCTACAAGCTCGTGCTGAAGATCGAATCCCCGGAAAAGAAGGGCTGGATGCTGCACGTCGATCCGGAAACCGGCGTGACCGGTCGCTTCTGGACCGAGCCGCTCGAAGTGACCTTCCCGGATTGGAACTACACGCCGCAGGAATGGTGAGAAGAGGGTATATCTGCCGCTCTTGTGAGATGTAGGTGACCCTGTTGCGGTTTCCCTATATGATGCTCGACACACTCAAGGCCGTTCGGCCAAGCTTACGGTCGAGCATCATATAGGGAAACCGCCTCTGGCGTTTTCCGGGGAGCGTTGATGTACGGGCCGTTGGGAGCGTAAGACGCGGTCGTGCCTGCGATGTTGTATCGAATCGAATACGAATCATACGAATAGATAAGAGGAACGATGCTACTGCAGTATGTGACGGTGCTTCAAGGAACACTCGCACCGGCGTTGCTGATCATGGCACTCAACGTGATGCTCACCGTGGGCGAGGGGCGTGACAAGCCGGTAAGCCGATACTGGCGGCTTGCCGGCTTCACCGTCGGGTTCGTAGGCGCAGTCGTATTCGCTGCGCTCCGCGCCACTGCAGTGATCAACCAGCGCACCTTCATCAACTATCCGACATTATGGTGCTGCGTCATCCTCGATATCGCGGCATTCATCATCGTGCTACGTGCGCGGGCCATCACCACGCACTGGCATAGTCACCCCGCGCGGCTCAACATCGCCAACGCCGTCACGGCGCTCGCCATCGCAGCGACTACCTTCCGCGCACTGCCCGACGTCATCCTCAGGCTCACCATCTTCGTAGAGCCGGGCGACCCGGTCTTCACCTCCGATATGTTGCTGCGCGCCCTCGGCTTTGCCCTCGGCGCAGCCACCGCAATCGTGGCCGCATGCATCTTCCGCACCATGCGCTCCACCACACCGCACTGGTCGTTCACCCTCGCCGCATTGCTGCAGATCGCGCTGCTCTTCGCCACGCACTTCACCGATCTTGCGCAGATCCTGCAATCCAAGCGCATCATCAGCTTCCCGACCGAACTGTTCCTGCTGCTCGTATGGTGCATCAACCATCAGCGGGCCATGGCCATCGCCATGGCGGTGGTATTCCTCATTCCGTCCATCGCATCCATCGTCAAGGGCTTCACCACCTCCACAGCCGGCAGCAATGAGGCTGTCGTGCGTGCACACGTGGCATTCGGGCGCCGGGCGAAGGCAGCCGGCGCATGGAGTCTCGTCGCCATCATCGGCGTGAGCGTGGCACTCACCTACGGTGTGGCGCAAACGCAGAAAGTCATTACGCTTTCGCCACCGGAACAGTATTCCCTGAAGAACGGCGTGGCCACCATCACCTTCGCCCAAGTGTCGGACGGCCACCTGCACCGCTTCCAATACAAAGCCAAAGACGGCACCGTCATGCGCTTCATCATCATCAAGAAGAACGGCGGCGCATACGGCATCGGCCTCGACGCCTGCGAAAACTGCGGCGATGCAGGCTACTACGAGAAGGACGGCAAGATCATCTGCAAGAAATGCGATGTGGCCATCAATCTCGCCACCATCGGCTTCAAAGGCGGGTGCAATCCCATACCGTTCGACTATCAGGTCAAACCCGGCACAATCATCATCCAGACCTCAGTGCTCGACGCTCTGTCGGCGCACTTCCAGTAAGTGAGGAGCCGCCATGTTCTTCATACGAATGATCATGCGATCGTTCAGCCGGCAATTCAAACGCCGACTGCTCATCGCTATCACCGTCTGCCTGTCCGCCGCGGTGAGCGTAGCCATGCTCGGCGTGGTATTCGACGTGGGCGACAAACTCAACGCCGAACTGTCCACCTACGGTTCGAACATCGTGGTGCAGCCCAAGGCCGACGCCGTGGTCAGCGACCTGTACAACACCGGCGACTCCGCGCAATCCGATAGCGCCGATCCGACAACCTTCCTCAAGGAATCGGATGCACCCAAGATCAAGACGATCTTCTGGGCGTTCAACATTACGAATTTCGCCCCGGAACTCAACATCCATGCCGACATCGACTGCTCCGGCTCGGCATCGAAAACCTGCAAGGCCGCGAACGTGCCGATTGTGGGCACATGGTTCGCCAAAACCCTGCACATGGATTCCGGCGAATCCACCGTGGCAGGTATGAACGGCATGCGCTCATGGTGGACGATCAACGGCGGCTGGCCCAAAGACGACAGTGCTCAAGGCATGGTCGGCAAGACGCTCGCCGGCAGGCTCGGCGTGCGGGTTGGCGACACGATCACCTTGAACAAGACCACGGCATCCGGTCAGCGCACCACGCAGAAAGTGCAGGTCACCGGCATCTACGAATCCGGCGACTCCGACGACAACGGCATGTACATCCCCTCCTCGGCGGCTCAGCAGCTTGCCGACCTGCCGGATGCCGTCGACAAGATCGAAGTCAAGGCGCTCACCACGCCAGACAACGACCTTGCCCGTAAAGCCGCCAAGAACCCTGCCGCGCTCACCCAGGACGAGTGGGAGACCTGGTATTGCACCGCCTACCCAAGTTCGATCGCCTACCAGATCGAAGAAGTGATCCCGGGCGCCGTTGCCAAGCAGGTGCGCCAGGTGGCGGCATTGCAAGGCGACGTATTGCAGAAAACCCAGGCGGTGATGGTGCTCATGACCGTGCTTTCGCTTGTTGCGGCGGCGATCGCCGTGGCGAATCTGATGGCCGCGGCGATCGGAGAACGTGGTGCGGAGCTTGCGCTGCTCAAAGCCATTGGCGCGACAGATGGCGCCGTATCGCGCCTCATGCTGGCCGAAACCGCTGTAATCTCGCTGATTGGTGCCGTGGTCGGCGCATTGCTGGGATCCGGCATGGCACAGATCGTGGGGCATGTGGTGTTCGGTTCGGGCATCACCATGCGCCCCATGGTGTTCGTGCTGGTGTTCGTGCTGCTCGCCATCACCATACTGTTGGCATCGTTCTCATCCATTCGTTCGATTCTCGGGCTCAAACCGGCGGAGGTGCTTCATGGTCGCTGATCGTACATTCGGCAATAGCAGTGCAACGATGACCAATCGGAAAATGTTCGCCACCATGCTGTGGGGCGCGGTGTTCCGTCGACGCTCCCGCGCGATCATGGCTGTGATCGCCGTGCTTGTAGGCGCTGCGACCCTGTTCTGCCTGGCCGCGGTCTGCATTGCGGTGCCGCAGCAGATGAATGAGGAAATGCGAGCCTACGGCGCGAACCTCATCGTCACCCCACGCGAATCCACGGAAAAATCCGTTGGCATCGGTACCGTCGACGTCAAGAACATCACCGCGCTGGTTTCCGGCGAGCATGATGCGAAATCCGCCGCATACCGGTATGAAAGCGTGCGCATCAACTCCGCGCCCTACACATTGGCGGGCATTGACTCCGCAAGCGTGAAGGCGCTGAACCGGCATTGGAATGTCACCGGCAGCTGGCCGAGCGCCGGCAACGTGATGCTCGGGCGTGATGTGGCCGATGCGCTCGGTGTGAAAATCGGTTCGCGCATCACCATCGGTTACCGCGCCTCCGACAACGGCGGTGCGTCGGATACGTCGGGCGCGCTTGGGGCAAGCGAGAGCGACGCCAAACAGGATGGTCGCGTATCGTCCAGCATTATGGAAACCGGCGGCACCGAATTCCGCGTGGCAGGCATCGTGGATACCGGCGGCAACGAGGATGAGATCGTGTACGCCGTGAACGCCGATGTGGCCAAACTCGCCGGCTCCCGTCGTGGCGCGGACGTGATTGAATATTCCGTCAACGCGGTCGGCCCCGATCTGGACGCCATCGTGAAATCCCTGAACGCCAATCCGAACACCGGCGTGAAAGCGCAGACCGTCACCAAGATCACCGCATCCGATACGCGCATCATCACCATGCTGCAAACATTGTTCTGGATCGTATCGCTGGTGGTACTGGTATTGACGTTGGTCGGCGTGGGCACCACGATCGGTTCAATCGTTTCGCAGCGTCGCAACGAGATCGGCCTACGCAAGGCGCTCGGCGCATCCGCTCAGGCCATCGGCACCGAGTTCTATGTGGAATCCGCGATCTATGGTCTGGTCGGCGGACTGCTTGGCACGGCGCTTGGCTACCTGCTGGCACGTGTGCTATGCCAGATGGTGTTCGATCGGGCCATCGGCTTCAACTGGCCACTCGGCTTGGCATCGCTCGTACTGAGCGTGCTGATCGCCGTCCTCGCCTCCGTTTCGCCGGTCCGCCGTGCCACGCGCATCGACCCAGCCATCGTGTTGCGCGAAGAATGAGACGGGCATTCACACGCCACCGGCTCACGCAACCATCCGACACCGCTTGAACTAAGGAAAATCAATGCTGCTTGAACTTGACCACATCTGCAAGATCTACGGCGAACTGCACGCCGTGGACGATCTCAATCTCACCGTGCCGCAAGGCCAATGGCTCGCCATCGTCGGCTCATCCGGCTCCGGCAAAACCACGCTGATGAACATGATCGGCTGCATGGACAGCCCCACCAAAGGTTCCGTGAAACTCGAAGGCCGCAAGCTGGAAGACCTCAACGCCAGGCAGCTGGCCGACGTGCGCAAGAACATGATCGGCCTGGTGTTCCAGAAGTTCTACCTAGTGCCGCACCTGACGGCTGTGGAAAACGTGATGGTGGCGCAGTACTACCATTCCGTGGTCAACGAACAGCAGGCGCTGGAAGCGTTGGAACGCGTGGGATTGAAAGATCGAGCGCACCACCTGCCCAGCCAGCTGTCCGGCGGCGAACAGCAGCGCGTATGCATTGCGCGAGCGCTGATCAACTGCCCGAAGATCATCCTGGCCGACGAGCCCACTGGCAATCTGGACGAGAAGAACGAGAAGATCGTGCTCGACCTGTTCCGCCAGCTGCATGAGCAAGGCACGACGATCATCGTGGTGACGCACGATGCGCTGGTCGCCAGTTGCGCCCAGCGTGAGATCATGCTCAACCACGGTGTACTGGTAGGGGAGAAATGGAACGATGAGGAAGCGCGTAAAGCCTATGAGGCCGCGGGCGGCAAGCCGGCGTTCACCGGTTCTGTGGTTGAAGGCGCGCAGCATGGCGAGACGGCCATCGACTTCGCCGATCCGACCAAATCCGCCAAAACAGGCGGTTCCGAAGCATAACAATGCTTGGTGCGGAGCATCAGGCCACATGACCGACAGGAAAGGAGACGTATGCCCAACAAGCAGGATGCGGTGAAGGCGGTTGCGCTGACCGCGGCGGGGCTCGCATTGCTGACCGCGTGCGGCGAACCCAAAGCCACGCCGATGAACGACGAATATGCCGGCAACTCTGGCGAAAGCGTGCAATCCCAGGAAGAAGAGTCGCAGAAGGATTCCGGTTCGTCGGGTTCATCGGACGATACCGTCAAGAACCATGCCGATGACCCGAACTCCACGAAATCCGATAACAAGGACACCGGCAACTACGCTGACGGCACCTACAAGATCAACGGCCAGTACGGACCGGTCGGCGAAGACACCATCGACGTGAAACTCACCATAAAACAGGGAAACGTCGAGAACGTGGACATCGTCGGCCATCCGTTCACCTCGATCTCCAAAAAGCACCAGACCGCATTCGCCAACGCAATCAACGGCGTAGTGGACGGCAAACCGCTCAAAGGGCTGAAAATAGACAAGATAGCCGGAGCCAGCTGGACCTCCGAAGCATTCAACAAAGCCCTGGAGGTGGCTCGTCAGGAAGCCTCAGTTCCTTCGGCGTCCTGACTTCGCCACCCGTCGCAGCGAAGCTGCTCCCCTCACCTACGGACAGTCCACTGGACTGTCCGCTTGACGGTTCAGCTCGTCAGGAAGCCTCGGTTCCTTCGGCGTCCTGACTCTTCCCAATTTACCGACGGTGAGGGGCGCGTGAGCGTCAACAGTTTGGGAGGGGAGGCCGTCGTGTGGCATGTGAGACCGTAGGCTTGGCCGAACGGCCTTGAGTGTGTCGAGCATGTCACGCGACGGCCTAACTGACTCTTCCCAATCTACCGACGGTGAAGGGCATGTGAGCGTCGGCAGTTTGAGAAGAATGATGGGAAGACGGCTGGAGGGTAGTTGGGGATGACGGCGGGAAAGCCTAGGCGGCCAAAGCCGGCCAAAGCAGATTCGTCATATGGTCGGCCCATGTTCCGGCGTCGTTGGTGCTGTCGGCACCAGCATCACTGCTGGCACCGGGCATATTCGCAGTACCGGTCTTATCGGCATCGATTTCGGCAGGTTTGACGCCGGCCTGCCGTTCCTGCAGCGCCTTGTAGGCCAGCATCGATCCCAGCACCGTGCTGAACAGAAACTCCATATCGAGTCCGTGCTTGAAGACCCCCGCCTCCACGCCACGGCGAATGTAATCGTAGAATCGTTGTTCGGCCGGCGCGATCACCTGATTCGCCAGGCCCTTGACGTAATCGTTGTCCGAACTCAGCACCAATCCCACGGCTTTGAGACCGATCTCGCCATTGAAGGCCGCGGCCACGCGGTCCAGCAAGCAGTGCAGGTCGCTGCGCGTGGGGGCCAGGTCGTCCACTTCGAAGGTGCTGCTGGTCTCGATCTGGATCTTATGCAGCAGGTCACCGGTATTGCGGTAGCGGCGGTAGATCGTGGTTTTCGCCACGCCGGAGCGCCGTGCCACCTCTTCGATGGTTACGGCGCCGATGCCGCGCGATGTGGCGATCTGCAGCGTCGCCTGCATGATTTTACGGTCGGTTGCCTCCCGCATGCGAGCCGCGCGCGAGGCGGCCGCCTGCGTTACTTTCATTGCAATGGTCATGGCTTGTGTCTTCTCTCTTATCGCGATCATGCTACCGCAACTTGGGATTTACGCGATTAGTTTGGTGCTTTCCATGTTCGCGACGTACCACTGGTTGAACGTGATCAACGGCTTGCGCAGCACTAGTCCGATCAGCAGCAGTGGCAGAATGAACAGCAGCAGTGCGCCGATCGCCTTCCAGTAATCCATGTTGTAGATGCCGGCGATCGAAGCGCGCAATGCGGTCACCGCATGGGTGGCCGGCAGGAACGGGCTGATCGAGCTGAGCCACGAGGGCAGCATCTGCAGCGGGTATGCCGCGTTCGACCCGGAGATCTGCATGATGAGCATGAGCACGCCGATGGCCTTGCCCACATTGCCGAAGCTCACCACCATGGTGTACACGAAGAACGAGAACACCAGCGAGCTCACCCATCCGGTAAGCATGAACAGCCAGGGGTGCACGGCCTGCACGTGCATGAACAGCAGGGAGCCGCCCGCCGAGAACGTGCTTTGCAAGAGCGCGATCAGTGCGAACACGCCGTAGTGGCCGAGGAACAGTTGGTGTGGTCTTGGATCGCCCAGTTCATTGCGGGTGCGGCGCGAAACCGTGGTTTTCAGCGTTACACCCATCAGCAGGGCACCCACCCATAGCGGAATGATCACGTACAGTGGCGCGAGCGCCGAACCGAACTGTGCGACGGGGAACACCGCGGTGCGTTTGAGCGTTACCGGTGCGGCGATGGTTGCGGCCAGGGTGTCCGCGTCGGATCCTAGTAGCTTCTTGACTTCGTCCAGGTCGGAACTGTGCAGCGCGTCGTCGAGTTTGGTGGTGAACTCGCTGAGCTTGGTGCCGGTTGCGGCGAGTTTGGACGCCGTTTTGTCAAGCGATTCCTTCACGCTGGCGAGGGCTTGCTGCGCCTGTGCGGTGGTTTCGTCCACATTGCCTACGGCGGATTGCAGTGCGGTCTTGCCACTGGTCAGCGCGCTGGCGGCGTTGCTGACCGATTGCGCGATGGTGTTCAGCTGCGGTTTGATGGTTGTGTCGAAATCGGTGGAGATGCCGTTTATGGTTTGCTGCGCTTGGGATGCCAGGGATTTGATCTGCGTGTTGTGGCTGCTTGCCGCGTCTTTTTTCGTGGTTATGTCGCTGGCGGCTTTGTTCAGGCTTGCCGTCAGCTTGTGCTGCGTGGCGATCGCCGAGTCCAGTTGGCCGAGCAGTGCGTCGAATGCCGGTTTGTTGGCGCTGGGAATCTGCGGTTCCAGTGCGGCCAGGGTATTGCGGATGGTCTGGTATTGCTTCGCTTGTTCGCTGACGTGCCCGGCTTGTGTGGTGAGCAGTTGTGCGGTGTCGGCCATCTGCTTGCCTGAATCGGCGATCAGTTTGTCGGCTGAATCCGAGACGGCGCTGTAGCTTGAGGCGCTGCTGCGCAGTGCGGTCGCCAGTGCGGTGGTGCTGGTGTTCAGCGCCCCTGCCAGGTCGCCGGCGCTTTGTTTCGCCGATTGCAATTGGCTGCTTGCGTCCTTGCCGGATTGGGAGATGTTGTGCAGTAGTGCGCTGGAGCTGGTCAGCAGTGTTGATGCGGATGTGGTGAGCGCGCTGAAATCGCTGATGGTGATGGAGGAATCCTGCAATGTGTCGGCCAGTGTTTCCACGTTTGCGGTGAAGTTGTTCAACGCGGTGGTCGCTTTCGGCGACGACAGGTCGCGGGAGAGCTGCGAGGCGAGCGACAGCGCGGTGCTGGTCAGCGTGGTGACGAACATCTGGTTGATCTGCGTGCTCACCTGGCTTGCGCCCTGATTGGTGAGGTTCGGGGTCAGCGCGTTGGTTTTCTCGTTGGTGTAGTAGCGGATCTTGACGTTGCTTGCGTTGGACGAGAAGAACGTCAGCATGGTTTTGCTGAAGGTTTTCGGAATCACGATGGCGGCATAGTATTTGCCGGATTTCGTGCCTTCGATCGCGTCATGTTCGTTGGTGAACGTCCAGTCGAGTTCCGAGTTGGCGCGCAGGGCGTTCAGCACCTGGTCTCCCACGGTGATTTTCACCGGGAGCAGGTCGGAGCGGTAGCCTTCGTCGGTGCTGGCGACGGCGAATTTCAGGTTCTTCATGTTGGAGAACGGGTCCCAGCTGGCTGCGATGTTGAACCAGGTGAACAGTCCAGGGATCACCGTCAGGCCGATCACGATGATGATGGAGACGATGTTGCTGGTCAGGCGGCGCACGTCGCCTGCGAACAGTCGGATGATGGCTTTCATCGGGCGTGCCTCCTTTCGTGTACCGCGAGGGCGTCGCGGATTTGAATGTCGTCGAGATTGCCGAGTTCGCGCTGCCTGCGCAGGCTGTCGCGCATGAATTCGATGGTCAGCAGGAATCCGATGATGAGCAGCACCCAGATGATCCAGGCGAGCAGTGCTTCGAGTTTGGTGTTGGTGGTCAGCGAGAAGGTGACGGCCAACACGATCGGCACCACCAGTCCGACGATAAGCGCGCCGCGTTTGAGCTTGGGGTATAGCGCTTCGAATCGTGCGACGCGGCGTTCGATGGATGCCTTGTAGCCGCTATGGTTCGTCAGGGCCTGCAATGCGTTGGAGATGCGGTATTCGGTTCCCGGCAGGTGCACGTCTTCGCCGACGATCATGCCGCCTTCGCGGATCTGCCGTGCGAACATGCGGTTGGTGTTGGCCATGAGCGGGCGGATGACCAGTCCGATGATGAATCCGATGACGGTGAACAGCAGCAGGTAGACGATGTTCTGCAGCCAGTGGCCGTCGTAGAAGCCTCCGATGGTTTCGCGAAGCGCTTTGATCGAATAGTTGAACGGGAAGAACGGGTAGAGCGTGCGGAAGAACTTCGGCATCATCTCGATGGGGTAGAGGCCTGAAGCGCCGGGGATCTGCAGCATGATGAGCGCGACGCAGACGCCTTTGCCCACGTGCAGGAACGCGGTGGATAGCGCGAAGATGAGCGACAGGTCCACTAGCGAGGTGAGCACTCCGGTGAGAACGAACGCCGCGGCGTTGACGGTTTGCACGCCGAGCAGCAGGTCGCCTACGGTGGTGGCGAATCCTTGCAGCGCCGCGAATACGGAGAGGAACAGGAATCTGCCCATGTAACCTTGTGTGGCGGTCATGGCGGTGATGCCTTCGCCGTCGGCTTCGGTTTTGAAGATCACGACGAGCGCGAACGCTCCGACCCACAATGCCATGTTGGTGAATAGCGGCGCCATGCCGGAGCCGTAGGAGTTCACGGGGTAGAGCACAGTGGTGTCGAGCACGGTGGGGGAGAGCATGAATGTGGCGATGCGCTTGGTGTCGAGGTTGCCGTCGGTGCCGAGCATGGAGCTGAGCATGGCCGAGGTGTTGAGCGCGGTGATGTCGGTGGCGACGGTGCTGAGTCTGTCGCCGAGCTTGGCCAGGGCCTTGTCGGTGGTGCGCAATGCGGACGCGGTGTCGGCGCTGGCTTTGTCGAGCTGGTCGAGCACTACGTTGGCTTGGCTGGCCAGTGCGGTCTGGTTGCTGAGGCCGCCGCCCAGCGTTCCCGTTGCTCCGGCTAGCGATCCCAGTCCGTTGTTGAGCTGCGGCAAAGCGCCCGAGGTGATGGCTGAACGCGCTTTGCTGGTGGAGTCCAATGATTGCTGCGCCGCGTTGTTGACGGTGGCGCCCAGGTCGGAGACGGTGGTGATGGCGTTGCCGGTGCTGGTGTTCAATGCCTGGATGTCGCGTAGTGTTTCGGCGGCGTTCGTGGTGCTGTGCTTCAGCTGTGCGATGGCGGCTTTGAGTTCCGGCGAGCTGCTGGCCAGGGGCAGGTTGCTGAGGGTTTCCAGTACTGAAGCGGTGTTGTCGTTCACGGTTTGCAGGGTGCTGACCGCGTTGCCGGCTGTGGCGTTGGCGCTGGAGAGCCCGGTGGTGACGGTGTTGATGGTGGTGGTCGCCTGCTGCATGGATTGGGTGAGCAGCGCGGTGCCTTGGTCGAGTCCGGTGGATGTTGTGGCGGCGAAATCGTTGATGCCGTTTTGCGCTGTGGTGATGAGTGTGGAGGTGGCGGTCAGGCTGTTGCCGGCGTCTACGGTGGCCTGCTGCAGGCTGGACAGCGACTGTCGTGCGGCCTTGGTTGTGGCGGGCGTCTCGTCCATGGTATTGATGATTGTCGCCAGCTTGCCGCGTGCCGAGGTGATGGTGCTTTGCGCTTCGTCGAGCGATTGCACGGTGCTGGTTTGTATGGTGCCGGCTGTGGTGGAGATGGTGTCGTTGAGGGTGTTCAGGGCGTCGGAAAGCACTTCGCTTACGGTCGAGACGAAGGTGCTGTTCACTTGGGTGTCTACGGTGCCTGCGCCGGTGTCGGTGATTTTCGGTGCGATGGCGCTGACTTTTTCGTTGACGTAATACTTGAGTTCCGGCCGGTTGCCGGTGCCGGTGATGGTGTCGATCAGGTCTTTGGAGAAGGTTTTGGGGATGACGATGGTGGCGTAGGATTCGCCGGAGCGGACACGGGCCATGCCTTCCTGCTCGTCGGCGAAGTTCCAGCCGAGCTGGTCGTTGTTGTTCAGCTGGGCGACGATCTGGGCGCCGAGGTTGGCGTTTCCGATGAGCTTGTTGGTGGTGCCTTGGTCGTTGTTCACCACGGTTACTTCGATGCCTTTGGTGTTGTGGTAGGGGTTCCAGAATCCGCGGATGTTGAACCATGCGTACATTGGCGGGATGAGAACGAGTCCTATCGCCACCACCCATGCGGACGGCACTTTCAGCAAGCGTTTGAAGTCGCGTGCGAGTATCGCGAATACGTTGCTCATCGGTCTCCTTGTGCGTCGCTTGTCGGTTGTATGCTACGTGATACGTAGCGCTACGTATCAAGTAGCGTACAACGACCTGTTCCCAGCTCGTCCGGCATAGCGTATCGGTCGAGCCGCCGGAGCCGTTTGCCCTACTCTGGCCGTTGCCCGGTCGCCCTGCCGGTGCGGTTCGCTACGGGCGCAATCCGCCGATGCGTTCGGCAAAACGATGTATTCCGGTATTCCAGTGTCGGCAGCGCCGTTCGTCGGCATGCCGAGCGCTGATTCGCTACGTTGCATGGCATCGAAGTATGCCTGATTTGTTAGCGTTGGCCATATTGGGTAGATAAGGAAGAAAGCATGTCGGGTTCTGTTCGAAATGCCGATTGCCATGGCGCGCAATCGGGTGCCAAACGCAAACGTGCCAGTGATGCCGAACGCAATATGCCGCTTATCGTCACCTTATTCGGTGATGTGGTGCTGCTGGACGGCATTATTTCGCTGCCGCTGCTGCTGCGTGAGATCGTCAGAGCGGTCAGTGCGGTGGTACTTGGCTACCAGCAGGTCAATCCGTTGAACCTTACGGTGATCATGTCGGTGATCGGCACGGTGCTGTTCACGGTGAATTCCGCGCTGATGATCGTCTTCGGCGTGCTGCTGATCCTACGCAAGGACCGTCACCGTGCCGCTCCCTGGACTTACGTGCTCATGCCCTTGACGTTCATCGAGATCATGTTCTCGCTGTGCCTGCATGGCATCGGCTGGGATCTGCTGGTCGCCGTCGTGCGGTTCCTGTTGTTGGCGGCATTGTCCGTTACGGTCGATCCGGGGCTTCGCGAGGAACGCCGTCTGCAGCGCACGCTGCGGCGCATGGATGAGCGAGACGCCTTTCTCGAAGACGAAAAGGACGGCATGCTTGGCCGCGATCGCACCGGCAAAGGGTATATGGAGCTGAACTTCTTCAACATGTTCTGGCTGTTCGCGGTCGGCTGCGTTTTCGGATGCGCGGTCGAAACGGTGTATCACGCCGTCGTGTTCGGCGGGTATCAGAACCGTGCCAGCTTCCTGTACGGCCAGTTCTCCGCGATCTACGGTTTCGGCGTGATCCTGGTGTCCGTCTGCTTGAACCGCATGTATCGGTCGAGCGTCGTCACGATCTTCCTGTCTTCGGCCGTGCTGGGCGGCGCGTTCGAATGGGTCAGCAGCTGGTTCATGGAGGTCACGGTCGGCATGAAGGCATGGGACTACACCGGCAAATGGCTGTCGATCGGCGGCCGCACCTGCGGCCAGTTCATGTTCTTCTGGGGTGTGCTTGGCGTGGTGTGGATGCGGCTGATCCTGCCCGCGCTGCTCAACTGCATCAACCGTATCCCCTGGAAGATCCGTTACACGCTGACTTCCGTATGCTTCATACTGCTTCTGGCGGATGCGTTGTTCACGCTGATGGCCATCGACTGCTGGTATATGCGTCTTGCCGGCATCCACTCCGACTCGCCGGTCGTGCAATGGATCAACCTGCACTTCCCCAACGAGGTGATGGAACAGCGTCTGCCCACCATGCATATCGATCCGAGCGTGGCCGGGCGCCCATAGCTTTCCCTTCGTGTCTCTGCGGTCTTCGCAGAGTGCCGGCAGGTGCGCGCATGGCACTTGTATGCGGTTATGCGAAACTGTGTATATACGCGTAGTGGGCGTGATGGAGAGCAGTCCATCACGCCCACTACACGTCGTACGGTATTATGCCGGCCGGCGTGGTATCACTTGCCGTACTGTTCGTGCACGAAGCGTTCCAGTGCGTCGATTGAACGTTTCACCTTCTCCGTGTCGATGCAGTACGCCATGCGGAAGTAGCCCGGAACGCCGAAGCTTTCGGACGGCACCAGAATCAGGTCGTAGTCCTTGGCCTTCATGCAGAACGCGGTGGCATCCTCCTCCAGCGCCTTCGGGAAGATGTAGAACGTACCGCCCGGGCGCACCACGTCGAAGCCGAGCGAGGTGAGCGCATCGTAGAGCAGGTTCATGTTCGTCTCGTAGACGCTCAGGTCGCTGGTCTCGTCGATGACCTTCGCCACGCCCAACTGGATCGAGCTTGGCGGGCAGTTGTGGCCGGTGCCACGGCTGATCTGGCCCATCATCGGCACCAGCAGGTCGGCGTCGGTGGCTTTCGGGTTCACGGCCACGTAGCCGATGCGCTCGCCCGGCAGCGAGAGCGACTTGGAGAACGAGTAGCAGGTGAGTGTGTTGGCATAGAAGCGTGCCGGGTAGGGCTGTGTGTTGCCGTCGAACACGATCTCGCGGTAGGGCTCGTCGCTGATCAGGAAGATGTCATGGCCGTATTCGCGTTGCTTGGCTTCCAGGATCGAGGCCAGGCGGGTCAACGTTTCGGCGGAATACACCGCGCCGGAAGGATTGTTCGGGGTGTTGATGAGCACGGCCTGCACGTTCGGGTTCAGCGCTGCCTCGAATGCCTCGAAGTTGATCTGGAAGCTGGCGGTGTCGGCGGGGATGACGGTCAGGTGCGCGCCGGTGCCGTTCACATACGGCTGGTATTCGGGGAAGTACGGGGCGAAGGTGATGATTTCGTCGCCCGGCTTGGTCACGGCTCGCATGGCGTGCGACAATGCGCCCGCCGCACCCGTGGTGGGGAAGATGTGGCGGCCTTCGTAGTCCATGCCGAAGCGGCGGTTCAGGGAGTCCGCGATGGTGGCGCATACGGATGGGATGCCCAGCGAGGGGGAGTAGCCGTGGATGGCGACCGGGTCGCCATGCTCGTACAGATCCACCATGGCGTCGGTGAAGTCCTGCGGTGCCGGCACGGAGGGGTTGCCTAGGGAGAAGTCGAAGACGTTCTCGTAGCCGATTTCCGCGCCGCGCTTGGTGGCGTATTCGCTCAGTTCGCGGATGACGGACTTGCCGCCCAGCATCGCCTTGTATTGCTCGTTGATCATCGGCTTCCTCCCGTGTTCGTTCACTTCGCCGTATTCGCGTTTCAGTATATCCCCGCCGGTTTGCCGTTCCCGTCCCCTTCCCAAACTGCTGACGCTGAGGTGCCCGTAAGTGTCGGCAGTTTGGGTACTCCTCAATCTGTCGACGGTGAGGCCGGTGTGAGCATCGTTTGTTTGGGTGTTTCCCAAACTGCCGACACTGGGACAGTGCTGAGCGTCGGTAGATTGAGGATTTGGATTCGCTGCGGTGGCGGGGCGGAATTCGGCTGATCGTGCGCAACAAAAAAAGACCAGCCTAGGCTGGTCTGTATCTTCGGTGCCCCCCGTGGGATTCGAACCCACAACCCACGACTTAAAAGGACGCTGCTCTAACCGTTGAGCTAGAGGGGCAACAGTCGGCCATTATACAGCATCTTTGGGTGATATGCCAAACGCGCATGTTTCTTAGCAGCTTCCAGGTTCCTATGCGCCCCTCGCGTGTCCTTGCATATCCTCGCACAGCATCCTCGCGGTAGTGTCTTTTCGCCGCATCGCCGCTTGCCTCACAACGTGGCAAGCCCTGGCAGCAGGCCTAGCGGCAGCCCCTGCCACAGCCTCTGCCATCACGTGTCTCGTGGTTCTTCCGCGCACCCTCCTACAGTAATGCAGCATGTCATGCACAACGATTCTTGTAGGTAAGCAAGCCAGTTACGACGGCTCCACCATCATCGCCCGCGACGATGATTCCGGCTCGGGGCGTTACGATCCGAAACGCTTCATCGCGGTCGCGCCCAACAATCAGCCGCGCCATTACCGCAGCGTGCTGAGCCATGTCGACATCGACCTCCCTGACAACCCGTGCCGCTACAGCATCGTGCCGAACGTGCTGCCCAATCGCGGCGTGCTCGCCGAAGCCGGCGTCAACGAGCATAACGTGGCCATGAGCGCCACCGAAACCATCGCGGTCAACGAGCGCGTGCTTGCCGCCGACCCCATGGTCGAGCTGCAGGAAGACGGCACGCCCGGCGGCATCGGCGAAGAGGACATCATCACCCTCGTGCTGCCGTATGTGGCCACCGCGCGCGAAGGCGTCGCCCGGTTCGGCGCACTGCTGGAACAGTACGGCACCTATGAGGCAAACGGCGTCATCATCTCCGATGTGGACGAGATCTGGTACGTGGAAACCATCGGCGGCCACCATTGGATCGCCCGCCGTGTTCCCGACGACTGCTATGCCACCATCCCCAACCAGCTTGGCATCGACTCCTTCGATCTTGCCGACGCTTTCGGTGAACAACGCGAGCACCTGTGCAGCGCCGACTTGCGCGAATTCATGGATGCGCACCATCTCAACCGCACCATCGGCGCAGCCGCCGACCCCGACCGGTTCAACCCACGCACCGCCTTCGGCACCGCCACCACCAAGGACCACATCTATAACACGCCTCGCGCCTGGTACATGCAGCGCCACCTCAACCCGAGCGAGGATTGGGATTCGCCTGCCGCACGCTACACGCCGGCCTCCGACGACATCCCCTGGTGCCGAGTGCCGGAGAACGCCGTCACCATTGAAGACATCGACTTCCTCATGAGCGCCCACTTCGAAGGCACCCCCTACGATCCGTACGGTACGCTCGGCACCCCGGAAAGCCGCCACCGCTACCGCCCGATCGGCATCAACCGCACCGGTCACATGGTCGCCATGCAGATCCGCCCGTATGCGCCGGCCGCCAGCCGTTCGATCATGTGGATCTCCTACGGTTCCGGCCCGTTCACCGCAGCCACGCCGTTCTATGCGAACGTGAACGATACGCCCGCCTACCTGCGCGACACCACGCCGGAGGTTTCCACCGGCAACCTGTATTGGACGAATCGTCTGATTGCGGCGCTTGCCGACGCGCATTTCTACGAGACCAGCAACGCTGTCGAGGCGTTTGCGGAGAACGCACGCGTGTTCGGGCATCGATTGGTCGAACGCACGGATGCGGCATTGGAGCAGGAGCGGGACAAGGCGGCGGATACGCCAGCGGATGAGGTCGTCGCGGGGCGTTTGGAATCCGCCAACGAGGACATGGCGGAATATCTGCGTAAGCATGCCACCACGCTGCTCAACGACGTGCTGTACACGTCCAGCAACCTGATGCATAACGGTTTCGCCATGTCCGACCGCTGGAACTGAGCTTGCGAGCTCGTAACACTATCGAAGTGGCTTATTGGTGGCACTCATAGTGCGTTACGTGGAGTATGGGCGTTGGAATTCCAACGCCCATACTTGAGGAAACGCGATTTGGATGCCACGGATAGGCAAACTAGATAAAACGGAAGGGCAAAATCTGCCATACATAAGCAAGTTGGTGGTGGCTGCCGCAAGATGTCCACCACCAATTCGGCAAATATGTCTCTGCCGGTCTGTGCAATCGTTCGTTAACTTCATCTGAATTACACAACGTCTCAACCAGTGTCTGGTTATAGATAACCGCTGCTCGATTGGTGCCGCGAGACCAGCGGCCGCAGCCAGGTAGTCGCAATCCGGGTGACTGCAAATCCTGCTCGCTGCACTTCGGATTCAGCCCGAGTGGATGAGTCGGCACCAATCAGTTGAAGCCGACCACCTTTTCGGCCACCACGTAGCCGCTGCGGATGATGAACCGACCGGCCGAACCGCGCAGGTTCAACGCACGCGACATCGCCTTCTTGCGTACATCCGCGTAGATCGATGGCGAATAGGCTTTGATGTCGTTCCACAGCGCTTCCTTCTTGGCGTAGTTCGCCGGATCCTTCGAGAGGATCATGAACACGCTTGCCACGGAGCTTTCGATGGCGAGGAAGTGGATCATGTACCGGTACAGGCCATCAGGCACCGTGCCGCGTTCGGGTGTCGCCCTGACCATGCACTGGTTGACCAGCCGCAACTGGTCCACACGCCGGATCATCACGTCGGTCTGCACGCTTTGCCCTTCGCGGCCAATGTAATAGTGGTAGAACGGCGTATCCAGGTATTTCAGCGTCTTCACCCACGGGAACGGCTGGTAGGCGTAGATGAAGTCCACGTAGAAGGTATGCTCGGGCAGTTTCATGCCGGAGGCGCGTACCACGTCGGTGCGGAAGATCAGCGCGTGCATGAGAATGTATTCGGCAAGGCCGAAATGCCCCAGATCGTCCCAGGTCAGGCGCTTGCCCGGCTTCATGGCGTGGCGGAAGTTCACCACATGCTTGTGGCGTTTCTCGACCTTGTCGTACACGTAGTTGGTCACCAGCATGTCGATGGGGTCGTCGCGCGTGATCTCCTCACGCAGGGTGGCGAGCACATCCTCCAACGATTCCGGTCCTACCCAGTCGTCGGCATCCACGACCTTCACATACTTGCCGGTCGCCGCCTCGATACCGGTGTTCACCGCGCCGCCATGCCCCTTGTTCTCCTGATGAATGGCACGCACGATGCCTGGATTGTTGCGTTCGAGCTTCTGCGCGTAGGCGAGGGTGCCGTCTTTGGAACCGTCGTCGATGATCAGGATCTCAAGATCGTCGGTTCTGTGCGCGGAAAGCAGCGAGTTCACGCACCGGTCGAGATATGCCTCCATATTGTATGAAGGAATCACAAAACTCAGCGTTTTCGCCGTTGTCGTCATAGCGTATGTCCTCTTCAACCCTGGCGTATGTCCTCTTCAACCCTATGGTTCAGATCAGGTCAGTCGGTCTGTTCACTGTCAGCTTCACACGGTAGCACTGTATCCGCCTGGGTGGAAGAGGCGCCGTTGGTCTTGTCGGCGTTCCTGGCTTTCCTTGCCGACTTCGTGTCTTCGAACAGCAGTTTCGGCTTGGAATCAAGCCGTCCCAGCCCGTGCCATGCCAGATCGACGAGGTAGGCGGCCATCTGCTCCTTGCTGACTTTCGGGTGTGCGGCCCAATACTGGCCGGTGAATACGGTCATGCCTACCAGCATCTGCGCGTAGTAGGGCACGCCTTTGGGGGAGAGCTTCTGGCGTTTGAAGGTCGCGGTCAGCAGGTCTTCGACGCGTAGCGAGATGTCGCCGAGCAGTGAGCTGAACGACCCGGATGGGTCCGTGGTCGGCGAATCGCGTACCAGCACTTGGAATCCTTCGGTGTTCTGTTCGATGTAGGTGAGCAGAGCCATGGCCGCGCGTTCCACGATCTGGCGCGGGTTGGCGGTCGGGTCGGACAACGATTCGATAAGCACGGATGTCAGGGTGCGCATCTCCCTATCCACGATGACCGCGTAGATGCCTTCCTTGCCGCCGAAATGCTCGTAGACGATCGGCTTGGAGACCTTGGCGTGGGCGGCGATCTCTTCCACGCTCACCGCTTCGAATCCTTTGGCCGCGAACAGCGAACGGGCCACGTGGATGAGCTGTTCGCGGCGCTGCAGGGACGACATTCGTGATGTATTGGCCATGTCGCCTAGTGTTTCACGTCCACTGGATAGCCTCAGATGTCCGATTCTGCCGAATTGGTCATGCGCGCGTGGTTTGAGAAGCCGTGGTTGTCCGTTTCTGGTGAATCGGACACGTGGGGTATGGCGTGGGCGGCGTAATGGACAGGGGGCATGGCGGGGTGAGGGAGCGGTCGAGGCGGGTTGTGGTAGACAAAAGTGTGTCCGTTGCGCTTTTTAGGCTGGAATCATGGATACGAATGTGATTATTGCGATTGTTGCGGCCGTGATCGTTGTTGCGGCCATCGTCATCGGCGTATGGTGGTTCGGCAAGGCTTCCAAGCGGTCTGTGGAACATGCCACAGACGAGGCTCTGGCTAAGGGCGGGGCGCAGCTCGTCGCCGAAAATGCCGATGATGCCGAAAACATCGGTGATGCTGATGACGAACAAGCCAAGGGCGTCGAAGACACTGAAACGTACGCGCCTGCATCGTCGTCTGCAGCCGAGGAATCCCAGGAGCCGAAGGCCGCTGTGGAAACCCCCGAATCCGCAGGCTCGCGCATGCAGCGTCTCAAGGCGCGCTTGTCCAAGTCCGGCAATCCGTTCGGCAAGGCACTGTTCAATATTCTTGCCAAGGATCAGCTCTCCGAATCCGATTGGGAGGATGTCGAAGATACCCTGCTGCTTGCCGATGTCGGCGCGGAAGCCAGCGAACAGCTGGTGGAGGAGCTGCGCAACGACGCCCGCATCGCAGGCCAGTCCGATCCGGCCGAGGTGCGTGCCGCGCTGCGGGACAAGCTGCTTGATGTGGTCGGGCGTGATATGGATCGTCGTCTCAACGCCGACAAGGAGGGCGCGAACAGACCGAGCGTCATTATTATGGTCGGCGTCAACGGTACGGGCAAGACCACGACCACGGGCAAGCTTGCACGCCTGTTTGTGGCGGATGGCAAGAAGGTCATGCTGGGTGCGGCCGATACGTTCCGTGCCGCTGCCGCCGACCAGCTGGAAACCTGGGGCGCCAAGGTGGGTGTTCCGGTGGTTCGCTCCGACAAGGACGGCGCCGATCCGGCGTCCGTCGCCTTCGAGGCCAGTGCCAAGGCCAAGGAGGAGAACGCCGACGTGCTCATCATCGATACGGCCGGGCGCTTGCAGAACAAGGCGAATCTGATGGATGAGCTGGGCAAGATCCGCCGTGTGACGGAGAAGAACCTGCCGGTCGACGAGGTGCTGCTGGTGCTCGACGCCACCACCGGGCAGAACGGCATGGCGCAGGCCAAGGTGTTCGCCGAGGCGATCGGCATCACCGGCGTGGTGCTGTCCAAGCTCGACGGTTCCGCCAAGGGCGGCATCGTGGTTTCCGTGCAGAAGGAGCTGGGCGTTCCGGTCAAGCTGGTCGGTTTGGGCGAAGGCCCCGACGATCTCGCCCCGTTCGACCCGGAGGGCTTCGTGGACGGCATTCTCGCCTGACCGATGCGCTGGGCGTTGTAAGACGTTGGGATCATTGGCCGCATGCGTTCGCGCATAACACGCTTTTTACATGTTTAACACATGTGTAACGTGCTGTAACGTGCAGAAAACGCGTGCGGCGTTCACTACACAACTGTGAGCCCGGTTAGGGTCCGAATAACTGACAAAGCCCGATGTATGGGCGTTGGATTTAAGAGAGGGAGGGTGACATGGATACCGGAAATGCCGCATGGATATTGACTTCCGCATCCCTGGTTTTCCTCATGACGCCAGGCGTGGCGTTCTTCTATGGAGGCATGGTTCGTGCGAAGGCCGTTCTGAACATGATGATCATGGAGGCCGCTGCTCTGTCGGTCACCATGGTTGTCTGGGTGTTCTGGGGCTGGTCGATCGCGTACGCCGGCAAGTCCATCGGAGGGATCTTCGGTGACCCTGCCAGCGGTTTCCTGCTGAAGGATTCCATGATCGCCAAGGATGGCGTGTTCACCGCCACCGGTTTGAACGACAATAAATACCCGGTGAGCATTGATGTGGCGTTCCAGGCTGCGTTCGCCATGATCACCGTCGCATTGATCTGCGGCGCCATCGCCGAGCGTGTGAAGTACAGCACATGGATGATCTTCGTGGCGCTGTGGATCACCTTCGATTACGCTCCGCTCGCACACATGGTGTGGAATGGTGGTCTGCTGTCCTCAGACGGCGCGATCTCCCAGGCCATTGGTGCCGCCGCCCACGATTTCGCAGGTGGTACGGTCGTCCATATCAACGCCGCAGTCGCCGCACTGATCATCGTGCTGATCATCGGCAAGCGTAAGGGCTTCGGCACGCAGCCGTTCCGTCCGCACAATGTTCCGTTCGTCATGCTCGGCGCCTTCCTGCTGTGGTTCGGCTGGTTCGGCTTCAACGCCGGTTCCGCCTTCGCAGCCAACGGCACCGCCGGCTACGCGTGGGTTTCCACGTCCGCCGCCACCGCCGCCGCAATGCTGTCCTGGGGCTTCACTGAGAAGATCCGTACCGGTCATTACACCGCCATGGGTGCCGCTTCCGGTATCGTCGCCGGCTTGGTTGCCATCACTCCGGCCGCCGATGTGGTGTCCCCGCTGTGGGCCATGGTGATGGGCGCCATCGCTGGCGTGCTCACTTGCCTGGCCTGCGGTTTGAAGTTCAAGCTCGGTTACGATGATTCCCTTGATGTGGTCGGCGTCCACGGCGTGGGCGGCTTCACCGGCACTGTGCTCATCGGCTTCTTCGGTGAGGGCACCGGTCTGCTGGCTGGTGGCGATTGGCGTCAGCTGGTCGTGCAGCTGCTCGTCGCGCTCGTGGCCATCATCTGGTCCGCTGTGATTACCGGTATCATCGCCTTCGCACTCGAGAAGACCATCGGTTGGCGCGTCACCGAAGCCCAGGAGGTCGGCGGTATCGATCTCGCCGATCAGGGCGAACGCGCGTATGATTTCGCTGGTACTGCCAGCTCCGTTCTCAAGGAGGTGAGGTGAGATGAAGCTCATCACCGCTATCATCCAGCCGCATAAACTCGATGAAGTCAAGGAAGCCCTTGCAGCGGCGGGCGTGCATGGCCTGACCGTTTCGGAGGCCAACGGGTATGGCCGTCAGCGCGGCCACACCGAGATCTACCGTGGTGCCGAATACACCGTCGATCTGATTCCGAAGATCCGCATCGAGGTGCTGTCCGACGATGCCGATGCGGAAACACTGGTCGGTGTAATCGTCAAGGCCGCGGGCACCGGCACGATCGGTGACGGCAAGGTCTGGGTCGCTCCGCTGGATTCTGTGACCCGCGTGCGTACCGGCGAAACCGGTTCTGCCGCGATCTGATCCGCGATTGCTTCGAAATGATATGAATCCCCGCATGTGAGCCGGTCTCCATGCGGGGATTCGTGTACTCGGAGCGGGTTGCGGGAGCGGATTGCGAGGCTACGGGTTACGCAGGGTCGTTGATCGCGCACGACGCGCACATGGAAGTGGAAAGAAAGGGATGATGGGCGATGACTTCGGCGGTTGACGGGCTGAAACAGCGGTTCATGGAGATGAGCCGCGCCGACGGGGACGGCGTGTACCGCGATGGGGCGGCGAAACGCAAGGCCAGAACCGATCTGGCGATGGCGTGCCTGCGTGACCTGTGGGATGAGGCGTGCGAGGCGGTGGCATTCGACGTGCCGAAGACGGGCGTGGGCTTGGGAGCGGTGGGATCGTTGGCTCGCGGGCAGGTGGGCCCGTGCTCGGATCTCGACCTGGTGCTCATCTACGACGCCAAGGCGCTGAACGACCAGCAGTTGAATGCGTTGGCGAACAAGCTGTGGTACCCGGTGTGGGATTCGGGGCTTGATCTGGACCAGTCAGTGCGTACGCGCGCGCAATGCGAGGCGGTGACCGACCATGATCTGCCTGCTGCGATGGGCTGGCTGGACGTGGTGCCGATCGCCGGCGATGTGGAGCTGATCCGTTCCACGGCGTTGTCGATTCTGGAACGGTGGCGTAAGGCCGCCCGCAAGCGTCTGCCTGAACTGCTTGATTCCGCCACGGCCAGACTTGACGAGTTCGGTCGCATGGAATACCTCAATCAGCCCGACATCAAGGAGGCGCGCGGCGGTTTGCGCGATTCGGTGCTGGTGTCGGCGCTCGCGGCCTCGTGGCTGGCGGATCGCCCGCATGGGCGCTATGACGATGCGGTTGAACGGTTGCTTGATGTACGCGACTGTATTCATCTGGTGGCCGGTAAGGATGCGAACAGGCTGCTGTCGCCTTACCAGGCCGAGGTCGCCGCGATGCTGGGGCTTGCCGATCCGACGTTGCCGCAAGGCGAACGCGAGGCGAAGTCCGTCGACGATTTGCAGACGCTATTGGCCCGTCTTGGCCGGCAGATCGCGTTTTCGCTTGATGCCACAGCGTCCCGTGCCGGGCATTCGCTTACGCATGAGAAGCCGCGGTTCGCGTTCTTCCAATTGGCCAAGCCCTGGGCGCATGGCAAGCGTGAGGCGCCGAAGTTCGAACTGCTTGCCCCCGGCATCGCCAAGCATGAGGGCGAGGTGGTGCTTGCCCCCGGCGTCGACCCGGCAGCGGATGCCACGCTGGCGTTGCGCGTGGGTGTGGCCGCCGCCGAATCGGGGCTGCCCATCGCACCGGCCACGCTGAATAATCTCAGGCGTTGCCCGATTCGAGACAGCGTGTGGGATGAGGAATCGCGTGGGCTGTTCGTGCGGCTGCTGGAATGTTCCGAATCGTTGTTGAGCGTGTGGGAGGAGCTTGATTTTGTGGATATTCCGGGGCGGTGGATTCCCGAATGGTTGGGCGTGCGCAATCGCCCGAGCGCTTCCGCCGCGCATCGCTACACCATCGACCGTCATATGGTCGAGGTGGTGACCAGGCTTGGCCGTATGTCGCCAAGCGGAACGCCGTATGACGACGCGCACTATCATGCGTTGCTGCTGGCAGGCATCCTGCATGATATCGGCAAACGCCCTGGGGTGCGCGACCATGCGGCCGAGGGCGCCCGCCATGCCGGTGCCATTCTGAAACGTATGGGGTATAGCGCGGATACGGTCCGGTGGGTGACGGTGCTGGTGCGCGAGCATCTGACGCTGTCCGACTATGCGACCGGCAGGAATCCCAATGATCCCGTGGTGGGCGACGATCTTGCCGCATGTGTGGACCGCGACCCGGTGCTGTTGGATATGCTGTTCGATCTCACACGCGCCGACGGCTCGTCATTGGGCGCCACTGCGGGGGAGACGATCGGCAAACAGTACGGGTGGAGCAGGTGGCGTGAGAGCCTGGTGCGCATCATGTACGCCGCCGCGCGCTACCACATGTGACTGGCGGGGCAAAATGGTTGGAAAATAAGGGTTTTGGTGAATACGTCGAACGATTTACCATGGAATGCGCATTTCTGCAACTCGGCTGATCGTTGTGGAAAAGTTATCCTCATGTTATACACCGACTTATCCCCACTATGTGGAAAACCGCATATGTTATCCACACAGTTATCCCCGAAATGTGGATAACTAAAATTTCTATCCACATTCATGGTCCGCGCGTGTTGCGTTTGTCATGCGATGTTCAACTTCCATTCATATATGCATACCGTCAATATGCGTTTCCGTGAGGGCTTCCCGTTGCTTTGCGCCAACCTGCGGCCACCTTCCCGCACCTCTCCTATACTGGGGAACCATGGCTCAGGAACCTTGGGAAGACGATATGCAAGACGACGCAGCTGGCGGCTATGTGCCCGGCAGAACAGGCACGCCGGTGCGCGATCCACTATTCGACCGTGTACCCCCGCACGATGACGACGCCGAGATGGCGGTGCTGGGCGGCATGCTGATGAGCAAGGACGCCATCGGCGAGGTCAGCCAGATGATCGAGGTCACTGACTTCTACCAGCCCAAGCATCAGACCATCTACGAGGCCATCATCAACCTCTTCTCCGCATCGCAGCCGGTGGACGCCGTGCTTGTCGCCAATGAGCTGATGAAGCACGGCGACCTCGACAAGGTGGGCGGCACCGACTACCTGCATTCGCTCGTCGCATCCGTGCCTACGGCGGCCAACGCCACGTTTTACGCCGAAATCGTGCATCAACGCGCCATCCTGCGCAACGTGATCGCAGCCGGCACCAAAATCGCGCAGCTCGGCTACTCGGCCGAAGGCTCGCAGGCTGAAGACGTGGTCAACCTCGCACAATCCGAGGTCTACGAGATGTCCGTGGGCAAGGTACGGCAGGACTACACCGCCATCGGGCCGGTGGTGCATGACGCGCTCGACCAGATCGACCAGTTGCAGCAGGGACTGGTCAACAAAGGCGTGCCGACAGGCTTCCGCGACATCGACGACCTGACCCAAGGCCTGCAACCCGGCCAGATGGTCGTCGTGGCAGGCCGACCGGCCATGGGTAAGTCCACGCTCGGCATCGACTTCGCCCGCGCGGCCGCGCTGCACCACCACCTGACCACCATCGTGTTCAGCCTGGAAATGAGCAAGGTGGAGCTTGCACAGCGCATCATCTCCGCCGAAACCGACATTCCGCTCGGCGCATTGCGCCGCGCCGACGAAATCACCCCCGACCGGTGGGCCACCCTGAACAACTTCTGGTCCAAGCTCGACAACGCCCCGCTGTTCATCGATGATTCGCCGAATATGAGTCTGATGGAGATCCGTGCGAAATGCCGCCGACTCAAGCAGACCAATGATTTGAAGCTCGTCGTCATCGACTACCTGCAGCTCATGACCTCGGGCAAGCAGGTGGAAAGCCGCCAGCAGGAGGTCTCCGACTTCTCCCGTGCGCTCAAACTGCTCGCCAAGGAGCTTGAGGTGCCGGTGGTGGCATTGAGCCAGCTGAACCGTGGCCCGGAAATGCGCAACGACAAGAAGCCGCAGCTGTCCGATCTGCGTGAATCCGGCTCGATCGAACAGGACGCCGACGTGGTGTTCCTGGTGCACAGACCCGACTTCTACGATAAGGAAGACAGACCGGGCGAGGCCGATATCATCATGGCCAAGCACCGTAACGGTCCGACCGAAACCTTCCATCTGGCGTTCCTTGGCGCAACATCGAAGTTCAAGGACATGCCGCAGGACTACGCGCAAGGAGTGTGATCCCTTTTGTTCGCAACAGTAGCCATAGGGCGATGCGTACGCCATCTCGCACGCCTGACCCATCACGGCGGCAGCGCCCTGCCAGGCAAAGTCGTCGAACGCATCGACCCCGGATTCCTCGCCCGCACCCTGAGCCAACTGCCCTACGGTGTGGTGCTGGTCTCCGGCACGAACGGCAAAACCACCACCACGCGCATGGTCGCCTCCATGCTCAGCGACCTGGGATTGCGGGTATTCACCAACCCCACCGGCTCGAACTTCACCCGTGGCGTGGTCTCCGCACTGCTCACCGAAGTGAGCCTGACCGGCAAACTGAACGCCGATATCGCCGTGCTGGAACTCGACGAAGCCTATGCCGTGCACTTCGTCAAGCAGGTCAAACCCCGGTACAGTCTGCTGCTCAACGTGATGCGCGACCAACTCGACCGATTCGGCGAAATCGACAACACCGCGCGCCTCCTCGGGCATGTGGCCGAAGCGACCACTGGAACCGTGGTGCTCAACCGCGAGGATCCGCGCATCGCCGCGCTCGCCGGCAAGGTGCCGCACGACACGGCCGTCAGGTATTTCGGTTTGGCGAAGGCGCTGAAGCACTATTTCCCGACCGATGACGAGATGAACGCCGAACTCACCGGCGCGGCCAAAATCGCGGGGCATGCAGAGACCGCAGCGACCGCCGCCGGGAACGCCGGCGACACGGAACAGGCACAGCCCGGGCAGATGCCCGCAAACGAGCATTGCGCCGACGTGACATTGGTGGAAGTGCGCGACCACGCGGCCACCTTCCTGATGGACGGGCACAACCACGATACCGCCGTCAAACTCGAAGGCGTCTACAACCTGTACAATGCCGCCGCCGCGCTCGCCCTGGTGCGCGCCGTCGCCGCCGATGTGCCGCAAACGGCGATGCGCAGCGACGCGGACGCGCTGATCAAGGCCGTATCCGGCGTCACCCCGGCCTTCGGCCGAGGAGAAGTGATCGAGGTCAACGGTTCGCCGGTGGAACTGCTGCTGGTCAAGAACCCCATGGGATTCAGACTGTCGCTCGCCTCGTTCGCGCCGGAAGGTTGCGACACCATGATCGCCATCAACGACGAATACGCCGACGGGCGTGACATGAGCTGGCTGTGGGACGTGGACTTCACCTCGCTGCGTACGGCTGGCGTCGCCATGGTGTCGGGCGTACGCGCGTGGGATATGGCATTGCGGCTGGGCTACGAGGAGGTGCCGGTGGCCAAGGTCGATACCGACTTCGAACACGCCGTCACCGAATTCGTAACCGCTGATCCAGGCAAACCGAAACACATGTATTGCACGTACACCGCCATGCTCAAGGCGCGTGCCGTGCTTGGGCATATCACCGAAGTCTCCGATGCGGGGGTGGGCAGATGAGCAAACAGATCGACATCGTATCCCTATACCCCAAGGATATGAACATCTACGGCGATACCGGCAACGTGCTCGCCATCACACGCCGCCTGCGCCTGTACGGGTACGATCCACAGGTGCACCTGGTCAACCAGGGCGACCCGTGGCCTCAGCACGCCGACATGGTGCTTGGTGGCGGAGGCCAGGACACCGGCCAGAAAAAGATCATCACGGACCTGTTCGCCCGTGCCGATCTGCTGCGCTCACTGGTGGAGCAGGGCGTGCCGATGCTCATGATCTGCGGCTTGTACCAGCTGTTCGGCGAATACTTCGAAACCGTGGACGGCACCAGGCTGGACGGCATCGGCGCGATCGGCGCGTACACCGTGGGCAGCGACGTGCGGCGCATCGGCAATCTGGTCGAACAATCCGAGGATTTCGGCAGCATCATCGGCTACGAGAACCATTCCGGCCAGACCTTCCTGCGCGAAGGGGTCAAGCCGCTCGGCACCGTGGGCGAAGGCCTGGGCAACAACGGCGAGGACGGCACCGAAGGCGCACGCGTGCACAACATAATCGGCACCTACATGCACGGTTCGCTGCTGCCGAAGAACCCGGCGATCAGCGATTTCCTGATCCGCACCGCAGCGGAACGCCGGTACGGCGGCTTCGACCTGTCGGAGCAGACCGACGCCCAGCGTGACGAACTCGCACGGCTTGACAACTACTGTGCCAAAGCCCGCGAGGTCGCCGCGTCCAGGCCGCGCTGATCGCCTCAATGGCGTCGGCCTGACAATCCCGGCGTTTTGTTCATAAGCCCGCGCCGATTCGGTGCGGTAGGCTAGAACGTAGCGATGCGGCATGCGGCCGCACCCACACTGCAACAAGGAGGGCATCATGGCTGATCTCAATCTGGGCGACGGCCTGCGCAAGATCGTTCTGGCCGGCATCGGCGCCTTGGCCACCACATACGAGAAGAGCAGCGAAATCGTGGACGAACTCGTCAAGAAAGGCGAGATCACCGTCGAACAGGGCAAAGCGCTGAACACCGAGCTCAAACGCAAGGTGAGCGAAGTCGTGGACGACGCGAAGATCACCGCCGCCGAAGCCGCCGACAAGGCCGTTGCCAAGGCCGATGACGAACAAGGCGAGCAGGCCGAGTGAGCGATTCCACGCCACAGCCCACCGAATCCGCAACGGATACGGTGGATCTTGAACGAACCGTGCAGCGGGAAGGGGAGACCTTCTCGCTGTTCGGCTTGCATCGAGACAGCTTCTCCGAGCGCTACCATCTGACCAGGCGCGGCAAGGTGAAGCGGCTGAACCAGATCATCCATATTGCCAGGCAGTTCGACATCTTCCACGGCCTGACACCCGTCAAGATGCGCCTCATGTTCGAAGCGCTCGGACCCACCTTCGTCAAAGTCGGGCAGATCCTGTCGATGCGTTCCGAAATGCTGCCGCAATCCTTCTGCGACGAACTGTCCAAACTGCGCGCCGACGCCGACCCCATGCCCTACCAGGTGGTGGTCGACACGCTCGCCGAGGAATACGGCAGACCCATCGAGGAGATCTTCTCCCACATCGACCCCAAGCCGTTAGGCTCGGCCTCCCTGGCCCAGGTGCATCGCGCCACGCTGGTGACCGGCGAGGACGTGGCCGTGAAGGTGCAGCGCCCAGGCGTGAGCGAAACCATGGCGCAGGACGTGTCGATCATGCGCTCGCTGGCCAAGGTGGCCGCGAAACTGTTCCCCGATGCGCAGATCATCGATTTCAAGGGTGTGGTCGAGGAACTGTGGGACACCTTCGAAGCGGAGACCGATTCGCTGGTCGAGGCGCGTAATCTGGCCGCGTTCAAGCGGTTTTCAAAGCCATACAAGTACATGGATTGCCCGGCGCCCTACCCGGAGTTGTGCACCGAGCATGTGGTGGTGATGGATTACATCGACGGCATTTCTGTCTCGCACCCCAAGCAGCTGCTCGCGGCCGGCTACGATCTGAAGGAGATTGGCACCAAGCTGGTCGATAATTACGCCACGCAGATTCTGGACGAGGGCTTCTTCCATGCCGACCCACACCCGGGCAACATCATCGTGCGCGGCGGGCAGATTGTGCTTATCGACCTTGGCATGACGGGGCGTTTGGATCAGCGCACCCGCACCGTGCTCAAGGATATGCTCTTCGCGGTCGCCCAGCAGGATTCGCCGGCTTTGGCGGACAGCCTGCTGCGCTTCGCCAACACGAGTCCGGATGCCGAGGATTACCCGGCGTTGCTTGACGATCTTGACATGGTCGTGCAGGAATACGGCAAGGTCGATCTGGCCGAGCTGGATATCGCCGCGTTCCTTGCCTCGCTCACCCAGCTTGCCGCCCGTCATGGCATCGAGATACCGAGCAGCATCACCACGGTGGGGCGTGCACTGATCACGTTGGAGGGGCTGCTGGATGAGTTCATTCCCAACGTCAATATGATTCAGATCATCTCCGATCACATCGCCTCTTCGGAAAGCCGGGAGACCATGGTCAAGAAGGAGGCGAAGTCGCTGGCCATCGAAGGTCGGCAGGCGTTGCACAGCACGCTGTCGGCCCTGACCGAGCTGAAGCATGCCACGCGGATGCTCACTCGTGGCAAGCTGCGCGTCAATATGGAGCTGGTCGGCTCCGAGGAACCGTTCCAGCAGCTGTCGGATATGGTGAACAGGCTGACCATGGCGCTGATCGTGGTGGGGTTGTTCATCGGCTCGTCCATCGTGTACTACGCGGGTATCAAGCCGGTGGTGTTCGGCATTCCGATCGTCGGGTTCATGGGCTATATCGTGGCGTTCGTTCTGGGCTGTTGGATTGTTCTCGACATTCTGATCAAGGGGCGCAAGCGCAAGCGCTGAGTGGCTGGCAGCTCTCCAAAGATCCGGTCGGCATCATGGCGCAGCTGGAGGAGATCGCCCGATCGGATGCCGCGGGCACCACGAACTTCATGCATTTCCTGACGAAGAACTCGGAAGGCAAATACTCCGTCACGCATATCGGCACGATGAACCAGTCGATGTACCAGTTCGCCTCGAACAGGGACATCAACCGCACGCTGTCCGATCTGATCATCGCGCAGGCGCGGCACTCGACTGGTGTGAGCGCGGCCGGCATGCGTTGCATCTGCTGAGACGCGGCGGCAATGAACAGGCATAACAAAACTCCCCTGCACAGGTGCGGGGGAGTGGAAGTGTAAATGCGCCGAACCATGAAAGCGCCTGTCGGCGCAAAGGCCGCTCGCAGCGGCAAAAAATGGAGCCCGGGGCTATGCATGGCCCGGCGCGAATTCCTATTGTACAGTCGCGCTCGACGCTTCGCAGCGCCGTGTCGCGTGGGGTATGAAACGGGGGAAAATTACGGAAAGCGGCGGTGGAAAGCAGTAGTGGAAAACGACAGTGGAACGGCCTATTCCAATCGTCCGCGCCGCCACAGATTCGCCCCGTGGCGGAAATCCTTGGCCGTGGCGAACAGGTTGCCGGCTGTGTGCATCAGTTTCGCAGCCTTCGCGCGCGCCCGCTTCTCAACGGCCGACGGGCGGCTGCCGGCCGCAGCAGACGTAGCGGAACCGTCGGAAACATCAGATGATCCAGCCTCGCTGGAACCGCTCAGCGAAGCCAGTTTGCGCGCTTCGATACGCAATCCCAACGCAACCACGTCGGTGAAGGCGGCGGCCCGCTCAAGCGCCACGGCGAAATCGCCTGTAAACGCGCCGGCCAAAATCGAATCGGCGGTACGTGCGATGTCGTTTTCCGTCGGTGCCTGGTCCACGCCGGCAATCGCGGAAGCGGTGGTGGCGACGGGCTCGCCGACGCGCCACAGTCGCGCGATCGATTCGCGGTTCTTCCGCATCCACGTACGCAGCAGATACAGTCGCCACAGAATGCCCGGCAGCGAGTCGGGGTCGGCATGGCTCCACAGTTCGGCGATCACGTCCACGCCTTCGCGGTCCACCAGCGTCAGCACGCGTTCCACCAGTTCGGCGTCCTGCGTGTGGTGCACGCGGTCAAGCAGCGCCGCGGCCGACGCATGGCACATTTCGTTGATTTCCGCCGGATCGGCGCCGCCGGCGATATTGTCGGCCATCATCTGGTCGAGCTGGCCGGGGCGTGCCGGACGCGGCGAACCGGTGTTCGTGAAACCGGCGGAACGGCTGGGAACGACTGAACCGGAACCGTAGTGCATGTTAGTAGACAATGGGGGAGACCTTCTGAATGTCGATGATGCTGGGGCCTTGCGGTGTGTCGATGATGAACAGCGACATGGCGGTGCCGGTAGGCATGTATGGCGATTTTGCGATGAGCTGCTTGGCAAGCTGCTTACGCGCGCACAGGCCGCGCAAATGGTCGTACATGCCGCCGATGACCGGCCGGTGCATGCAGATGGCCGTGGTTTCGCGGCTGTTGAGCGTCTGCGTGATCTGCTCGCGGAACGCCAGCCATGAGACCGCCGGATGCTCGGCGAACGCGTCCTCCGTCAACGTGTTGATGTGTTCCATCGACCGTTCGGTCTGCCAGCTCAGCACCTGCAACGTCTCCTGGCAGCGCAGCCACGGCGAGGTGGCCAGTCGCGTCGGGTTGAAACAGGCGAGCTCGCGGTTGAGGGCAAACGCCATCGCCGCGCCTTTCGGCGTGATCGGACGGTTCGCGTCGGTGCCCTTCCACGACTTGCGCGATTCAGCCTTCGCATGGCGTACGATCAGCAGATTCTGCGCGGTCGCGGCACCCTCCTGCACGCGGTCCACGAACACTGCCAACGTGTCCTTATCGGTCGAATGGGACAGTATTTTGCGCGCCTCACGTACGGAAACCCAGACGATATCGTTGATCTCGCCCACGTCCGCGCGGTGCACCGGGCCGAACGCGTCCAGCAGATGTTCGGCGTCGTCGGCGGAAATCGGCTGCGCCATCCAATACAACGTGTGCTTGGTGTCGGCCGTGCAATCGTGCGAATGCCGGGTCTTCTTGCCCTCTTCGGACAACGGGTATTCGACTTCGCACAGATACGGTCCGAGTTTGACCGGCGACCCCGTCTCTTCGCCGATTTCACGCACCGCCGCATGCCGATGCGTCTCGTTCTGCTCGAGCTTGCCTTTCGGCCAGCTCCAATCGTCATACTTCGGACGGTGCACGATACATACTTCAATGCTGTCGAGCTGTTCCTGCGCGGATTTGCTACTGGCGATCGCAGGATCGTTCGCGATATCGCTGCCCGCCTTCCATCGCCATACGATGCCGCCGGCGGCTTCCACGATGCGTCTCATCTTTTCGCTCATATTGTCCTATTCTAGGCTGGGCCGGGCTGGCGGCGGCGCGTGACGTCCGAACATACAGAAAATGGCCGGGCCCGCAAGGTGCGGAACCGGCCATTCGCCTCGATCGATCAGTGCCTTACCGGTCGACGCGTGTGTTTCTTGATGAGGTATTCCTGGCTGTCGACCAGCGGTCGACCTTCCTCATCCTTGCAATGGCGCACATAGGTGCCATCGGCCTGCATATGCCAAGACGCGGTGGAATCGGCCATCTGCAGATCGACGTACTTGATGAGCTCGTCGATCTGCTCCGGAGCCACGATGCGGACCAGCGCCTCGACTCGACGGTCGAGGTTGCGGTGCATCAGATCGGCGGAACCAATCCACACTTCCGGACCGGCCGCAGGGCCTTCGCCGATCTGCGGGCCATCGGAGTTGGCGAACGCGTAAATACGGCTGTGCTCAAGGAAACGGCCCAGGATCGAACGCACGCGGATGTTCTCGGAAAGTCCCGGAACGCCCGGCTTGAGCGCGCAGATGCCACGTTCGACGATGTCGATCTTCACGCCGGCCTGGCTTGCACGGTACAGCGCGTCGATGGTCTTCTCGTCGACGATGGAATTGACCTTGATCTTGATCCACGCTTCCTTGCCGGCGCGTGCGGCGTCCTCCTCGCGGCGGATGCGCTGAATCAAGCCGGAACGCACGGTGCGCGGCGCCACCAGCAGACGGTGGAAGCTCGACTTCGGCGCGTAGCCGGACAGCTGGTTGAACAGGCGGGTCATATCCTGGCCGACCACCGGATCGCAGGTCAGCAGGCCCAGGTCGGTGTAGATACGTGCGGTCTTCGGATTGTAGTTACCGGTGCCCACGTGGCAGTAGCGGCGCAGGCCGTCGGCTTCCTGACGCACCACAAGGCTCAGCTTGCAGTGGGTCTTCAGGCCGACGATGCCGTACACCACGTGCACGCCCGCGCGTTCCAGCTTGCGGGCCCACGCGATGTTGGCGTCCTCGTCGAAACGCGCCTTGATCTCGACCAGCGCCAGCACCTGCTTGCCGGCATGCGCGGCGTCGATCAGCGCGTCGATGATCGGCGAATTGCTGGACGTACGGTACAGCGTCTGCTTGATGGCCAGCACCTTCGGATCGGCCGCGGCCTGCGCCAGGAACGCCTGCACGGACGTCGAGAAGGAATCGTACGGGTGGTGCAGCAGGATGTCGCGCTCGCGGATGGCGGCGAAAATGTCCTGCGCACGGGACGATTCGACTTCGGCGATCTGACGATTGGTGGTCGGAATGAACGGACGGTACTTGAGATCCGGACGGTCGATGCCGCCGAGCTCGAACAGCACGGTCGCGTCAAGCGGTGCCGGCAGACGGTAGACCTCGTCGGCGCTCACGCGCAGCTGGTCGGCGAGCAGCTGGGACAGGAACGGGCTGGTCTCGTCGGAGATCTCCAGACGGATTGGCGGTCCGAAACGACGGCGCAGCAGCTCCTTCTCCATGGCGTTGAGCAGGTTCTCGGCGTCATCCTCTTCCACGTCGATGTCCTCGTTACGGGTGACGCGGAAGGAGCGTGCCTCCTTGATGATCATGCCCGGGAACAGGGATTCCAGGTGGGCGATGATCAGGTTCTCCATGGTGATGAAGCCATAGCGCACGTTGGTGTTCTCGTCTTCGGTCAGGTCGTCGACCGGCACGAGTCGGTTCAGGTTGCCAGGAACTTTCACGCGGGCGAAGTGCGACTTGCCGGATGCCGGATTCTCCACCAGCACGGCGAGGTTGAGGGAACCGCCGGAAATGTACGGGAACGGGTGGGCCGGATCCACGGCAAGCGGAGTCAGAACCGGGAACACCTGCTGGCGGTAGTAGCGCGACAGGCGCTCCTGCTCGGCCGCGGTGAGCTTGTCCCAGCTCAGCAGCACGATCTGTTCCTTCGCCAAGTCGGGGAGGATGTGGTCGATGATGTAGTGCGCGTGCTCGTCCTGCAGGCGGTGGGCCTGCTCGCTGATGGCGCGCAGCTGCTGCCTCGGGCTCAGTCCGGAAGCGGCCGTCACGGCGATGCCGGTGTCGATGCGGCGCTTCAGGCCGGCCACGCGGACCATGAAGAACTCGTCGAGGTTGTTCGCGAAGATCGCGGCGAAGCTCGCGCGTTCGATGACCGGCAGGTCCTCATCCTGGGCAAGCTCGAGGACGCGCTTGTTGAACTTCAGCCAGCTCAGCTCACGGTCGAAGAAACGGTCGTTCGGCAGCGGTTCCTCGCCTGCCTGAAGCTCGCGCTTATCGTTCTTATCGGTCTCAGCGATATGCTCAGCTATCTGGCTGCGCAGGATCGCCTTTGAGGGTGCGTCAAAAATCTGTGCCATAGTTATCTACTTTATCCTCAAGTGCTTGGAATGTCTTGCAGAACTCAGGAAAATTAAGCAGGAGTTAACATTCGTTCGCCGAGTTGGTGAAATATGCTTCCGACACGCCGTTTTTTCGGGGCAAATGAACGTGAATGAACAGGCAAGCGTTGCGATTCGCACAGCATGGAGCATTTTTGCGATTCTTGCGATCGAAAAGCAACAGTTGCGATAAATACGGAACATCGTCCCGTTTCGGTTTGCACTTGCCGCAATGGCGAGCATAATTACGAAGTACAAGAACAACTGAAGAGCAGAGCCCCACAAGGTGTGTATGACCGAGATAGGTTGTTACGTTGAACGGGCATTGGATAGACTTACCGTTACGACGATGTTGTTGTGCAGCGATTCTGTTCCGAAGATTCTTGCAGGAAGGCCCGCTTCGGCGGGTCTTCCTTTTTTGTTGCGTTGCGCCGTGCTGCGTTGCGTAATGTCTTGCGATGTGCCGAATCGCGTTGCGATGTGGATAAGTGTGGATGACACGCCGAGGGTGTGGATAACCCACATTCTCCGACCACAGGTGCCGTTTCGGCTTGAATCCATGTGCGGTTTCGTTTTTCAATCGGCGGTATGAGCGATGCAATTTCTTCATTACAGGTCCCTCCGGTCCCATTGCCGTCATACGGAGGCCGTGACGCACGCGTGACGTGTTCGCCGAAAATCCGGTCGCAGCCAGCGGCCAGAGTGCGGCAGCCGACTCGATCCCAGCAAACCGTTCGGCGGGAAACGGCCTCGCCGCAACGTTTCTATACGCCGCAGAACGCCGTGGACGCGCGAACGTCGGCACGATGGGCTGGGCCTGCCGTGGCGGGCGGTTTCATGGGTTCGCCGTTGGAATCGTCATCCACACGGATGAAACCCGTTGAAGCGCAACCGGAACCTGCTCCACTCAACGTCGTGGTGGTCGGATCCGCCGTCGCCGGAGTCGGTGCCAGCACGTTGGCGGCGCTGCTGGCCCGCGAACTAACGGAACGTGGATGCAAAAGCGTGCTGGTAGACGCAGATCTCAACGGTGGCGGTCTTGACGTGCTGCTCGGTGTGGAAGACGAAGACGGTTCACGCTTCGGAGACATCAGCGCCCCGCTCGGCAAAGTGGACGGCAAAGCGCTGCTGCGAGAACTGCCCGTGTGGGATGGCGTGCCGCTGCTGGCCTGCAATCCCTGGCGAAGCGAAAACCCGCAATCCTGGGAGATCCAGGCATGCATCCGCGCGCTCGCGCAGGTGAAGGACGCGGTGATCGTGGACGCCGGGCAATGGCGTGGACTCGATGACATTCCGGAACTGGCCCAGGCCACACACATCACCGTGGTCGAAATGACGGTGCTCGGACTGGCCCGAGCCAAAGTGGCCATGAAATCGCGTGGAACGGCGGAACGGCAGAAACATGGCCATATCGTCGGCGTTGAACCGCGCGGCGTGGCGCGTGGACGTGGCGTGACCACGCTGGAAGAGACGGAAAACTATCTTGGCCATTCCCTCGCGGCGGTTGTCAAACCGGACGCCAAGCTGTGCGGCGAACTGCTGGACGGCCTGGGCCTGCGCAGGCCGAACCGCCAAACCGTCAAAGCCTTGGCCGCGCTCACGGATGAACTGCAGGAATCGTTGGAAGGCAAGCGGGTGAAGCATGGAACTCGGACCCCTTAGCGCCATCGCCTCGCAGCCGGGCGTCACGGACATCGCGGTGACCTGCGACGGCACGGTTTGGGCGGATTGCGGCCAAGGCATGCAGGAAGTATGTCTGCTGCGCCGATGCTTTCCGTCAGCGCAGTCGATTCGTGAATTCGCAGCGCGATTATGCTCGCAACTTGGCCGACGGCTTGACGACGCCTGCCCGATCGCCGACGCCTCCACCGTGGACGGTCTGCGCGTGCACGCCGTCATCGCACCACTGGTGCCGCAGGGCGCGGCCATCAGCATACGATTGCCCGACGCGGTCTCGCCCGATCTGGAATCGTTGGCGCGCAACGGCATGTTTCCAGCCGAATGGCTGCCCCTGCTGGCCGGACTGGTGTCCCGCAAGGCAAGCGTGCTGGTGACAGGCGGCACCGGTGCCGGCAAAACCACGATGCTCAAAGCCATGCTGATGCGATGCCCGCCGAACGAGCGCATCGTCACCGTCGAGGAAGTGCGCGAATTGGGCATGATCCAACATGCCAACCACGTGTCTCTGGTCACACGCGAAGCCAACACGGAAGGTGCCGGCGGCATAGGCCTTTCCGAACTGATCTGCGCGACGCTGCGCATGAGACCGGACCGCGTGGTGGTCGGCGAATGCCGTGGCGGTGAAGTCGTGGATCTGCTCAGAGCCTTGAATTCCGGGCATCGAGGCGGCATGACCACATTGCACGCCAATCAAGTGGAGGCGGTTCCGGCGCGATTGGTCTCATTGGGTTTGCTGGCCGGATTGGAGCCACGCGCCACGGCGGCGCTCGCCGAGGATGCGTTCGACGTGGTGCTTCATGTGGAACGTATCGCCGGCAGACGGCGCATTGCGCAGGTCGGCAGATTGGAAGCGGTGGAAGGGCGATTGCATGGGCGTCTGCTGGCCGCCTGGGATGGCCGTACGGTCCGTGCCGGCCAACGTTGGGATGGATTCATGAGCCGATGGAGCGCATGATGCGTGATGCGTGTGGTTGGGAATATTGCGCCGCATGGCTGGCGTCGATGGCCGTCTGGCTGTGGCTGAATCGGAACGCGGAATGGGCGGGATTGCGGCGATTACAGCGTGTGCTGGTTCGCTTCGGGCTTCGTTCGGCTGACGATAGCGGCGGGGCCGATGGAGATGGAACTTGTGATGATGAATCCGACGGGCATGGCAGAACAGTCCGGAACGATGGGGAAAACCGGGATGCATCGCCACGGATGCCGACCATCGGCGCTGCCGCATGCGTGGCCGCGCTGCGGGCGTCCGTACGCAGCGGAGCCACCTTGGTCCAAGCGTTCGAGGAATTACAGGGCGCTCCTTTCGCAGTGCCTGAACTGACCCGTTTCCGTATTGACATGGCCGTACGAAGCCGCTGCTCGCTTCAGGAACAACACAAGCATGTGGATCAGCTTGGTGCGGAACTTCATGCGGCCTGCACGTTGAGTCTGCAGTTGGGCTGCGAGATGAGCCGATGCCTGGAGGCCGTCGCGGCGTCGTTGAAGCGGCGACGGCTGCTCGACGACTTGCGTGCCAACGCTTTTGCCATGCCGCAGGCCACGGTGAAGCTGCTGATGGCATTGCCGTTGCTGACGGTGATGCTAGGGGAATGCATGGGAGCCCATCCCTTGCGATTCCTTGTGGAAGACGTGAAAGGATGGATGTGCCTCGGCTTCGCCGGCTGCTGTTATGCCGTCGGCTGGTATTGGATTCGCAGGCTGATGCGGCAGGAGCATGTGCGATGAGCTTGGCATGGCCGATGCTGGCAGCGGTGGGCGCCGCTGGCGCGACATGGCTGTATGAATGGTCGCCAGCCAGAAATCCGCCCGATTCCGACGTGCGGTCATGCAATCTGCCATTGCCCTTGATACTGGAAATGTTGAGCGTGGCGATACGTCAAGGAGCGTCCATTCCACGCGCGTTGATTACGGTCGGAAACATTGTGGAAGGCGAGTTCGGCGGTGGATTGCGCTCGGCTGGAGAACGGCTGAATAGTGGCATGCCATGGAATGAGGCATGGCCTGACGATGATGATTGCGCCGTGGTCCGTGACGCGTTCTCCTCATCATGGTCGAGCGGCTCCTCGCCGGTGAATCGGTTGGAAACCGCAATCGAGCAGCTGGATTGGGATGAACGGTCGCGGATTGAACAGTCGGCGGCGAAACTGTCGATTCGGTTGTTGCTACCGACCGGCCTGTGCATGCTGCCGGCCTTTGTCGCCATTGGCGTGATTCCGGCGGTGATGTCGTTTCTGTAGCGGCCGATTCGCCATGGGGTAGTGCGGGTTGGTGCGAATTGGCTCAAATTTGCTCGAATCGGACCGCGGTCGGAATGACGGATGATGCGCGGTCCGTTCCGTCATGCCCTAATCGCTTGTGGATAAGTGTGGATGACACGCCGAGGGTGTGGATAACCCACGTTCTTCGACCACAACCCACGAAAACCATGCCATCGCCGATGCCAATACCTGACACTGAGCGTACCCGGTCAATCGGCCGGGATTAGCCGAATGAAAGGAGCGTCATGAACGACGCAATGTCAATCAATGTCGATGGTTCGCCGGGTCTGATGGGTCGCGTCGGCCAGAAGTTATGTGCGGCCAAGGAACGTGCCAATAAGGCGGTCTGCCTATTGGACGCGCGCATGCGCCTGCTGACCGCCGAGCCGGAGAAGGGCGCGGTCACCGCCGAATACGCGGTGGTGCTGGTGGCGGCCACGGCATTCGCCGCGGTTCTGATCGCCATCGTGAAATCGGATGTCGTGAAGACGCTGCTGACCGGCCTCATCAAGAAAGCGTTGAGCGTGGGGTAACCATGCTTGCGCGATGGTGGAGACGCCATGCCCGTGACGCCGATTGCGGAACCGTCACCGCCGAATTCGCGGTGGTGCTTCCCTGCGTGGCCGCGGTGGCGATTCTGGTGCTGTGTTTGGGGCGTGCCTCCATAGTGTCCATGAACTGTCAGGACGCTGCGGCCGCCGGTGCGAGGGCCATGGCGATTGACGCCGGCGGCGAAGCGAAAGCCCGCGCCGCGGCGCAAACCATTGCCGGTGGCGGTTCCACGGTGTCGTTCGCCGCCAATGCGAACAGCGTCACCGTTGTGGTGCGTTGCCCGGTTGCGGCGGATCCGACCGGCGTGCTGCCCGCCAGCGTCGTGGGCAAGGCAACTCGGTATTTCTGATTGCGATGTTCATGACAGCGTGCTGTCCGTAACGGTTTTTGAAAGGCTTCCAATGCGCGGCAAGAAAGGAACGACTTCCGTGAAACATGACGTGAAACAGTATGTGCGACGAGTGTTGCATGTGTTGAAAGGCGCGGACGAAGGTTCCGGAACCATATCGGGAGTCGCGCTGATCGCAATCGTCGCGGCCATGCTCGGTGCGGTCGTCATGGCAGGCAATCTGCTGCTGTGCGTGCATCGCGCGCAGAATACGGCCGACCTGGCGTCGGTGGCCGCCGCGCAGTCGCTGCGTGACGGTGCCGCCGACCCGTGCGCGGCCGCATCGCGTACAACGTCGGGCAATGGAACCCGGCTCGAATCCTGTGCCATTGAAGGCGAGGATGCGGTGGTCGCCGTGCAGGCGGCCACGCAGGTACCGTTCGCACCGTGGGTCGTCCGGCAGTCACGTGCGGGGCCTATTGCCTGTGATTAGGAGATTGCCGGACAGCCGTTGCATGACGACACGGAATGTTCAGCTGAAGGTAATGGGCAATCTGGCGCTTGACGTGAAACATGGTTATCGTACAAGTATGAGCAAGACGTCACATGCGAATACGACCGTTGCCGTGGTCTGCAATCCGACATCGAACAAAGGCAAGGGCGCCCAAGTGGGCGGTCATGTCATTGATCTGCTGCGCGGAGCCGGACGCAAGCACGGCTTCGACGTAATCGATGTGACCGGCACAAGCTTCGACGATTCCCTGGCCAACGCCCGCCGCCGCGGCGACGAATACGATTATCTGGTCGCGGTCGGAGGCGACGGCATGATCGCGTTAGGCGCCAACGCAGTCGGCTGCTCCGGCAAACCACTCGGCATCGTGGCCATCGGCTCCGGCAATGATTTCGCACGCGGACTGGATTTGCCGGTCAATCGCGTCGAAACCGCCGTTGAAGGCATTGTCGGTGCGATTGTGCGCGGCACGCATATCGACGTGGACATGGGCTTGGTGACTTCGTTGCCTGACGGTCATGCCATCGATTCGACCGACGGAACCGATGTTTCACAGTCGCGCTCGCCGATCGACCGCTATTATGCGGGCATGCTGTCGTGCGGTTTGGACGCAAGCATCAACGACCGCGCCAATCATTCGCATCTGCCGAATGGCTCGCTGCGGTATTTCGCCGCGGTCATCGTGGAGCTGACACACATGAAAAGCTACGGATACCACATCAAGGCCACGCTGGCCGACGGTTCGGTGGAGGAGCGGGATATCATCTCGCCACTGCTCACCGTGGCCAATTCCCGCCATATCGGCGGCGGCATCGAGGTGTCCCCGTATTCACGGTTCGCGGACGGACTGCTTGATCTGGTGTGGCTTGACCATGTGCCGAATTTCCGGGAGTGCGTGGACGCGGTGGCACGCGCCTACCACGGCCGACTGCTGGGCAGCCATGCTTTCGGATGGAAGCGGGTGCGCGACATTGAAATCACCCGCGCCACCGAAGGGGATGAGCCTCCGGTGTTGATGGCCGATGGCGAATACGTGGGCCATTTGCCGGTGAAGGTCTTAGCCAAGGACCGTGCGCTGCGTGTGCTGGTGCCGCCGGCCGTGGCGGAAGCGCAGGCGGCCGACAGCGAGGAACGGGTGTTGGAAACCATCAAACGTGACGGTCGTGACCCTCTTACCGGTAGATTCCTCGCCTGACGTCGTTTTCCGTCAGCCAGCCGGTGCCGCTCGATGCCCCTCCGGACGTTGAACGGCCGTTATATGTTGCTTGCCGGCGGAAATAACGCGTGTGGGAGCACCGTCACAGATATTCGTCCAAATGCAGCGTCTGTGCCGCCACCTGCCTGACAATGTCATCGTCAATGTCAGGATGCAGTCTGATCAGCGAGATCAAGCCGACGATCAGCGTGTAGAAGGTCTCATGCTCGTTGCGGATCGGCATGCCGTGCTTTTCCTCGAATTCACGTACCGTGGAACCGCACAGGTATTCGGAAATGCGGTCCGCGGCCCGGTCGATGAACCTCAGATACAGTGCAGCGTTGCCATCCTCGATGAGACGTTGGCTGAACGGGCCCTCATCGGCGATGAGCGAACGGGTCAGCCGCACCACATCGTCAAGCGCCTTCGAGATGTTGCCGGCCTCGCGATGCTCGTTCCACTCTTCCAGACGGGCGATGACTTCACTGATGACATCGTCGAGCACGGCATCCGCAACCTGGTCTTTGTCTTGGAAATAGTGGTAGAAAAGCGATCTGGTCATGCCGACCCGTTCGGCGATATCGCTGATCGTGATCTTCGAAAACCCTTTTTCCAAGCAGATCTCACGTGCCGCCTGCACGATCTGCAAGCGACGCGCGTCTCCAATGGTGCTGGTGGACGCTTCCGGTTTCCCGGTCATGGCTCTCTCCTCCCAATCGCGTGGCAACGCCTTGTGCGGCATGGTGGTGACGCACGGGTTTTAGGCGCGCAACAGTCAGCGTTCGTGACCGACGGTACGCCGATCACACGGTTCATGTCTGATTTCCAGAGTACCGGCTGCGCCGGTTGTAGATCAGACAGACACGCGATGGACTTGCGGAGATGGTCGGCCTCGGCGCTTCCCGATTGGCGAACGTGTCGTAATTCATCGATACTCTAGAACACTACGGCGGAAGGAATTTGCGATGGCACTGGCACTGTATAGAAGGTATCGTCCCGACACGTTCGATGGCGTGATCGGACAGGATCAGGTCACGGTTCCGCTGATGCGTGCGCTTGACGAGAACAAGCTCACGCACGCCTATCTGTTCTCCGGACCGCGCGGCTGCGGTAAAACGAGTTCCGCGCGTATTCTGGCCCGTTGCGTCAACTGCGCCAAAGGTCCGACCTCGCATCCGTGCGGTGAATGCGCCAGCTGCCGTGACCTTGCCACCGGCGGCCCCGGCTCCATCGACGTGGTGGAAATCGACGCCGCCTCCCATAACGGTGTGGACGATGCCCGTGAACTGCGTGAACGTGCCGGATTCGCCCCGGCCCGCGATCGCTATAAAATCTTCATCCTCGACGAGGCCCACATGGTCACGCCGCAGGGCTTCAACGCGCTCCTGAAAATCGTGGAGGAGCCGCCGGAGCATGTCATGTTCATCTTCGCCACCACCGAACCGGACAAGGTGATCGGCACCATTCGCTCCCGCACCCACCACTATCCGTTCCGTCTGGTGCCACAGGAGGTCATGGGCCCGTATCTTGAGCAGATCTGCGCCGACGAGCATATCGAGGCCGAAGCGGGTGTGCTGCGCTTGGCCATGCGTGCCGGCGGCGGATCCGTACGTGACACGCTGTCCGTGCTCGACCAGCTGATGGTCGGTGCCGTCGACGGCAAGATTCCTTACGATTCCGCGGTCGCGCTGCTTGGTTTCACGCCGGACGCGCTTATCGGCGAGGCAATCGACGCCGTCGCCGACAAGAACGGCGAGGCGCTGTATGGCGTCATTCAAAAGGTCGTGGTCGGCGGATTCGACCCCCGACGTTTCGTTGAGGACCTACTGGCACGCGTGCGCGACCTGCTGGTGCTCACCTTGGGCGGTGAGCGTGCGGAAAGCGTGCTGTCTGACGACACCGCGACCGAGAACATGGACGATCTGCATCGCCAGGCGGCTTCGCTGGGATTGGCCGCGCTTACGCAGATGGCGGATACGATCAACGCCACGCTGGCCAACATGACCGGTGCGATTTCGCCGCGCATGCGCCTGGAACTGCTCGCCGCCCGCCTGCTTGCCGGTCGTGAGACGGGCGTGGTCGCGCAAGCCGCCGCACCATCGTCCGGCATGCCGGAAGCTGGACATGCGGGCGGTGCCGCAGCGTCTGAATCGCAGCGTCCGTCCGGTTCCCGTAGGTACGCCGCGCAATCGGCACGTGGAAGGCATGCCGTGGAACCGTCCGCGGCTCCCACGAATCCGGCCGATGCCGTCGTTTCCGGAGCGGCCTCCGTATTGGCGGAAGTCCAGCAGGCGATGGGTGGACCTCTGTCGGAAGGCAGCGAGCCGGCCGCTTCAGCCGAGTCCAAGCCGGTTGAAACGCAGTCTGCGCCATCCAAACTATCCAATGCCGAAGCTTCCGCTCCCACCCAGTCCGTGGCTCAGTCCGCGCCCCAGCCTGCGGCAACGGACGATCGCACTCCCGACCAGAAGTGGGACGCGATCGTTGCCGGCCTGCCTGAGGATGTCCGTCGCTACGTGGACCGCGAGAAAGTGCCCCGCGTGCTGCTGGACGGGGCCAAAGGCCGACTGTGGATTAAATTCGACAAGTCGTTGAGCAAATACGCGTTCGCCAAGGCCGTGGCCAAGGAAGCGGTCGACGGCACCACCAATGTGGTGCAGATCGTGCGCGGCGAAGTGCATAAGGTGTTCGGCCCCGATGTCACTCTCGCGCCGGCCAAGAAGCTTGCCGACGGTTCCACCGCGGTGCCGTGGAGCAAGCTCAGCCCGGAAGAGCAGAGCAAGATCAACGCGCAGCTGGTGCAGGAACAGCTGAAGGCCGCCACATTGCTGACCGCGAACCTCGGCAAGGAGGTTGCCAAGGAGCCGGAAGACGACGATCCGTGGAACACCCCAATTCCGCAGACGCCCATCGCCGAAGGCAACGCCAACGACGTACAGCCGCCGGAACACCACGTAAAACATGTGGACGTGCCGGATGTGAGCGATGACGTCGATCCGTGGGCCACGCCACTGCCCACGCCGCAGACGGACGATCAGGAGCAAGGCCAACCGAATGGGCCGGAGCAGCCGCGGCAAAACCAGCCGGAACAGCACAGCGAACGACATAGCGCACGGCAAAGCGCCCGCGAAATGCAATCGCAACAGGCCCAGCAGCCGGCGTCATCGCCGGCAGGATTCGCGGATGACCCATGGGGAGCCCCCATGCCGGTGCAGGCGGGACCGCCGGAGCCTGAAGTCGCCCCGGAAGACGACGAATACTCCATGAGCGACGAATCGATCGGCGCATCGAACGCTTTGGACATGAACGACCTGAACAGGGTGTTCGAAGTGAAGAAAGTCGAGGAATTCAGCTCGGACGATCCGCATAATCCGCGCAACATGCAGGTGAAGAAAACACTTGACGACTGACACCGGCCACCGCACGTCGCATGTCGCTTATCGTACGGCGAGTACCGGGCGCTGGCCATCAGACGTCAGTTGTCCGGAACGTGGCTGCGGCAACCAGTCAACGAAAGGTATGAACCATGGCTTTGGCCTATGACGGCGCCATCCAACGACTCATCGACGCGTTCGCCAACCTGCCCGGCATCGGGCCGAAAGGCGCGCAACGCATCGCCTTCTACCTGCTCAACGCGCCCGACGAGGAATCGCAGGCACTGATCGACGCCATCACGGAAGTCAAGGAAAAAGTACGGTTCTGCGATATCTGCGGCAACGTGTGCGAAACCAGCCCATGCCCGGTATGCGCCGACCCACGCCGCGACCACAGCGTGATCTGCGTGGTCGAAGAGCCGAAGGACGTGATGAGCATCGAACGCACCCGCGAATACCGGGGCATGTACCATGTGCTGGGCGGCGTCATCAACCCGATGGCCAACGTGCAGCCAAGCGACCTCAACATCGCCAAACTCATCGAACGGCTTAAGGACAGCGAAGTCAAGGAGGTGATCCTCGCGCTCAACCCGAACGTGGAAGGCGAGGCCACCACCAGCTTCCTTTCGCAGCTGCTGAGCCAGACCGACATCAAGGTGACGCGCCTTGCCAGCGGCCTGCCGGTGGGCGGCGACCTCGAATACGCCGACGAAATCACCCTGGGCCGTGCGCTCGCCGGCCGTCGTGCCGTCTGAACGGGTCCCGAATGTTCCGTATGTTGGGCGCGTCCGGACTTGACAAATCAGGTTTTTCCTATAATGAACTTCACTTGCCGAATCAGGCAGGTGATACGTTGAAGAAGATTGGATAAGTTGTGGCTCTCATCGTGCAGAAGTTTGGCGGCTCTTCCGTAGCCGACCCAGAATCGATTAAGCGCGTGGCCCGACGCATCATCGAAACGAAGAACGCCGGCAATGACGTGGCCGTCGTGGTCTCCGCCATGGGAGACACCACCGACGACCTGATCGATCAGGCGCTCAGCATCGATTCCAACCCGCCGGCGCGCGAGATGGACATGCTGATGACCGCAGGCGAGCGTATTTCGATGAGTTTGCTCGCTATGGCGATTCATGCGGCCGGTTCTCATGCATACTCGTTCACCGGTTCCCAGGCTGGTTTCATGACCGACGCGCAGTTCGGCACCGCGCATATCAAGGCCGTGAAGCCCGATCGCGTGCGTCGTGCATTGGATAAGGGTTCCGTGGCGATCGTGGCCGGCTTCCAAGGCGTGAACGAAGGCGGCGACGCCACCACGCTCGGCCGTGGCGGTTCCGATACTTCCGCAGTCGCGCTCGCAGTGGCGCTGGACGCCGACATCTGCGAAATCTACACCGACGTCGATGGCGTGTTCACCGCCGATCCGCGTATCGTGCCGACCGCCCGTCGCATTCCCGTCATCGACTACGAATCGATGCTGGAAATGTCGTCCTGCGGTTCCAAGGTGCTGGCATTGCGTTGCGTGGAATACGCGCAGCGATTCGGCATGCCGTTGCACGTGCGCAGCTCCTTCTCCCACCGTCGCGGCACGCTGATCGTGCCGGAAGGCGTCGATCCGCGCACCCTGCCGAACATCTGAACGGCAGCCGGGCAGCGTAATCGCAGGCAATCGCAAATAATTGCAAGACAACGCGAAAACGAAAATAAGACTTTACAAACAAAGGTAAGAACATGAGCGAAAACAACAACCAGTCCATGGGCGACCTGTTCCCCGACCTGGGGCCGGAAGTGCCGATCATCTCCGGCGTCGCGCACGACAGCACCGAGTCGCTGGCCACCGTGCGCCGCGTGCCGAACGAGCCGGGCATGGCGGCGAAGGTGTTCACCATGCTGGCCGAGGCCGGCGTGAACGTGGACATGATCGTGCAGGCCTCCGCCTCCACCGGCACCGCCGACATCTCCTTCACCGTGCCGGGCACCGCTGCGGCCAAGGTCCAGGAAGTGCTGCAGGAGAAGCAGGGCGAGCTGGGCTTCCAGTCCTTCGACGTCGACCCGAACGTCGGCAAGGTGGCCGTGGTCGGCGTGGGCATGAAGACCCATTCCGGTCTGGCCGCGAAGTTCTTCAACGCGCTGAGCGACAAGGGCGTGAACGTGCTGATGATCTCCACGTCCGAAATCCGCATCGCCGCGCTTGTACCGCTCGAGCAGCTCAACGACGCCGTCAAGGCGCTGCACACCGCCTACGGTCTGGACGCCGACCAGGTGGAAGCCGTGGTGTACGGCGGCACCGGCCGCTGATAGTGCTGGCTTCAGTTTCCCGGTATTTTTAAAGGGCATGGTTTTGCGACCGTGCCCTTTTCGTTTGCTTTTTACGATTCACGCCGTACGTTGCGTACCGTGCCAAGCAGTCCCCGAACAAGCAAAAGGCCGGGTAGTGCCCGAAAAGTTGCGCACTTTGGATCATGGCCGTCCATGGAGCGATGATCAGTTCGCTTCCACGAGGTTGTCATCGAACCGGGACATGTCGAGGTAGCGGCGGGTCGACCATTCGTTCGCGGTGACGTACCGGATGCGCGCGCAGACGAGCATGAGCGCGCTGTTCCCGTCGGGGAAGCTTCCCACGACGCGCGTGCGCCACCTGATCTCCCGGTTCAATCGCTCGATCATGTTGTTCGTGCGGATGCGCCTGCGGTGCCCGTCCGGGAACTCGTCCAGCAGGTAGGTCGTCGTCTCGCCGACGCCCTCCCGCAGGCAGTTGGCGGCGGCCCTCAGCCTCCTAGACCTCATCTCCGCGGCGACTTGTTCGGCTTTGTCCAGCGCGGATTCCCGGCTTTCCATGGCGAATACCGCCTTCAGGGCGGCGGACGCCCATTCCCTGTGGATCGGCGGGACCTTGGAGAGCACGTTGCGCATGAAATGCACCATGCAGCGTTGGTACTTCGCCTTGGGCAGCATCGAGCCGACCGTGGCCACCAGTCCGGCGCACCGGTCGCCGACCACGAGCCTGACGCCCTTCAGGCCGCGTTCGATCATGCCTCTGAAGAACTGCTCCCAGCTGGCCGAGTCCTCCCTCATGCCCTCCGTGACGCCGATGACCTCGCGATGCCCCTCCGCGTTGATTCCGATGGCGACCAGGACGCTCACGTTCTCCACGTGCCCGCCCCAGGAGCGCTTGTGCCACACGCCGTCCATGAACACGTACGGGTACTCGCCCTCCAGTGGCCTCGTGCG
>ERZ507026.96-NODE-96-length-58981-cov-11.526796_pt1 | contig 58981 bp, 54 predicted proteins | sample MGYA00512876_ERZ507026 | MGnify/ENA metagenome assembly ERZ507026 | reverse complement strand
AGAGGGCGGCCCGCCTCTCCTGTTAGGAGAGGTGGCCCGAAGGGCCGGAGAGGTTTAACCTCTCAGTCAGCTGTAGCTGACAGCTCCCCTATAAGGGGAGCCATTATACGAGCCACGAACCACTAAAAAGGGCTTGTCGCACGTGCGGCAAGCCCTTTTTTCATGCTATAATTGATGTAAAAAGGGGTGAACACGATGGACTTAGCGCAGCCGATTTTAGAGGGCATCATCGCTCTGGCTAAACAATACGATATTCAAAAAGTCATTCTTTTTGGCTCCCGTGCCCGTGGCGATAATTGGGAACGCAGTGATATTGACCTGGCTGTCTGCGGTGGAAATGTCACGCGGTTTTCTCTCGATGTCGACGAGGTCATACCGACGCTGCTCATGTTCGATGTCGTCGATTTAGATGAACCGGTCCAGCCCGAACTACGAGCCGCTATCCAACGGGAAGGAGTTGTTATATATGAAAAAGTATGAGAATTTCTGCAAAGCCTTGAATAACCTCAAAGAAATACAAAAAGAAATACCGCCTTATTCGACGGTCGTCCAAACGGGAATGGTTTCCCTTTATGAAATCTGCTTTGAACAGGCTGGGAAAGCCATGAAAGAAGTATTGGAAAACAATGGCTATAGCCAGCATAAGATAGGGTCACCGCGGGCGATTATCAAAATGGCTTATCAGGCCAATCTGATTGACGATGAGGATTGCTGGCTGGAGGCGTTGCGGGACCGGAACAATGTAGCCCATTCTTATAATGAAGAAATTGCCAATAATATCATCAAGGACAGCAAGGAAAAGTACATCGCCATGTTTGAAGAGTTGCAGCGGGAAATAGAAAAAAATTGGTTGTGAAAATGATCGGGAGGTGGAATTTTGCGAACGAATTCGATTTTGATCGTCGATGATGATGAAAAACTCTGTGCCCTGCTGCGGTCCTATTTCGAGCAGGAGCGGTTCGTGGTCTATGTCGCCCATGATGGCATGACGGCGTTACATACACTGCGCACCCAGAAGCCGCAGATCATGCTCCTCGATTTGATGATGCCCGGCATGGATGGCTTCGAAGTCTGCCGCCGCATCCGCCAGTTCAGCGATATACCCATCATTTTTCTGTCTGCCAAGGATGATGAAACGGACCGCCTGGTCGGCCTCAACATGGGCGGCGACGATTATGTGACCAAGCCTTTCCACGTCAAGGAAGTCATTGCCCGCGTCTACAGCCTGTTGCGGCGGACCCGTGGTGAAGTACTGCAGCAGACGACGTCGTATACCATACGGGACCTGACTATCGACAAGGAAAAATTTACCGTCCTGCGGGGACAGCAGCCCATTGCCCTGACGCCGACGGAATTCAATCTCCTGCTGGTTCTGGCCTCGGCACCGGATCGGGTATTCAGCCGCATGCAGCTCGTGGATAAAGTACAGGGCGGCTATGGCTTTGAAGGCTATGAACGGACTATCGACACGCATATCCGCAATCTGCGCAAGAAACTGGAGCCCGACCCGGCCCATCCGACGTATATCCTGACCGTATACGGTATCGGTTATAAATTCGACGGAGAGAATCATGAAGAAAGTTGACAGCATCGTCATCCGCCTGACCGGGATGGTCTTTATCCTGATTTTCCTGACCACCGCCATCCTGCTCATCCTGGTCAATAATCAGATGGACAGCCATTTTTCCCAGTATTTGAATAACATGTCGCAAATGATGGGAAACAGCCATCAGGGCATGGGGATGATGCATGGGCTGGCGGAAATTACGTATATATCGGCTGTCCACCGGTCGCTGTTGTGGGTCGGCCTGGTCATGCTGGCCGTCAGCGTTACCATCAGCTACTTCATTGTCCGGGAAATCATGCGGCCTTTGTCGGCCCTGACTGACGCCGTCCAGAAGGTCAAGTCCGGCACGTATGGCCAGACCGTACCCGTCGAGCGTCATGACGAAGTCGGGACCCTGACGGAGACTTTCAACGATATGTCCCAGGAACTGGCGAAAAACGATAAGATGCGGCGCCGCCTGTTTGCCAACATCGCCCATGAACTGCGGACGCCCCTGGCCATCTTGCAGGGCAATCTGGAAGGCATGATCGACGATGTCATCCCGACGGATAAGAAGGTCCTCCTGTCCATGGAAGATGAGACGTTGCGCATGGGCCGGCTCATTCAGGACCTGCGCGACTTGTCGCTGGCCGAAATCAACGAGCTCACCCTCCATAAAGAACCTTATGATATCAACGTCCTCCTGGAACGGGCCGTGAGCATGCTCCAGCCTTTATGCGACGAAAAATCCCTGACCGTCCATTTGGACTTGGCCAGGGATTTACCGAAAGTATCCATCGATATAGACCGTATCAATCAGGTCATTTATAATCTGCTCAACAACGCCATCCGCTATATCGAAGCGGGATGTATGATTACCGTTTCGACGCAGGTCGTCACCGTACAGGGCCGGCCTTATGTGCAGGTCCAGATCGCCGATACGGGCAGCGGCATTGCCCCAGAGGATTTACAGCATATCTTCCAGTATTTCTACCGCAGCGAAAAATCGCGGAGCCGCAAGAGCGGCGGCAGTGGTATCGGCCTGGCTCTGGCCCGGCAGTTCGTCCGCAGTCATGGCGGCAGGATATGGGCGGACAGCGAAGTCGGCAGGGGGACGACGTTTACTTTTATTTTACCAATTCATAGCCAGCGTCGGCAATGACTTTGGCAAAGGCTTCCGTCGGGATGTCTTTGCTGGCCGTGACGTCGGCTTTTTTACCTTCCAAGTCGACAGTGACAGCCGTGACGCCGTCCATGGCTGCCAATGCATCGTGTACGTGTTTCTGGCAGTGCTGGCACATCATGCCTTCGATTTTCAATGTTTTTTCCATCGTTTCATCCTCTTCTTTCTTTGGTGTAGTGAGATTTTGTAATGTATATCCAGCAGTAGTGATGACTTTTTTGAAGTCTTCTGCGGAGATAGCTTTGTCAGCCGAGACATCGGCTTTTTGGCCATCGAGGTCGACGACGGCATCAGTGACGCCGTCCATGGCTTTCAGGACTTTCGTGACCGTAGCCACGCAGTGCTGGCACATCATGCCTTCGATGGACAGGGTATAGTGATACGGAGCCGGAACGGCTGCCACTTCGGGAACCGGCGTTTGCGTCGCTGCCTGTGCAGCTTTCGGGCTACTGGTTTCCGGCGCCGATGTTTCACGTGAAACATCGGTACTGTGCGTCGTCTTGAAGAAGCGCAGGCGCAGGGCGTTCATGCAGACCGTGAAGCTCGACAGACTCATGGCAGCGGCGCCGATCATGGGATTGAGGCGGATGCCAAAGGCCGGATAGAGGACGCCTGCAGCTAGGGGGATGCAGATGACGTTGTAGAAGAAGGCCCAGAACAGGTTTTCTTTGATATTCTTGATGACAGCCTTGCTCAGGCGGATGGCGCTGACGGCGTCGAGGAGGTCGCTGCGCATGAGGACGGCATCGGCGCTTTCGATGGCGACGTCGGTCCCGGCACCGATGGCCATGCCCAGATCGGCTTTGGCCAGGGCCGGCGCATCGTTGATGCCGTCACCAATCATGGCGACTTTATGGCCTTCGGCCTGGAGGGCGGCGATGTGTTTTTCTTTATCCTGCGGCAGGACGCCGGCGATGACCTGGGGAATATGCAGGCGCTGGCGGATGGCTTCGGCTGTGCGCTGGTTGTCGCCTGTGAGCATGACGACGTTGATGCCCATTTTGGCAAAGTCGGCAATGGCTTCGGCGCTGGTCTCTTTTTCGACGTCGGCTACGGCGATGATACCGATGATTTCTTTGTCGTCAGCAAAGAGGAGCGGCGTCTTGCCGTCGTCAGCCAGGGCATTGAGGCTGGCCGTGATGGCTTTGGTGTCGATATGGGCTTCGTCCATGAGGCGCGTGTTGCCGGCATAATAGGTCTTGCCGTCGATGACGGCCTGGACGCCGCGGCCGAAGAGGGCCTTGAAATCGCTGGCTGTCCTGCCGGTCAGCTGATGGTCGCCGGCATAGGTCGTAATAGCTTCGGCCAGGGGATGTTCGCTGCCTTTTTCCAGGGCTGCAGCGATGGCGACGAGGTCTTCTTTCGTGCCTTTCAGGGGAAGGATATCCGTGACTTTCGGACGGCCTTCGGTAATGGTACCGGTCTTATCCATGACGACCGTGTCGATGGCATGGGCCGTTTCCAGGGCTTCGCCGGATTTGATGAGGATACCGTTTTCAGCCCCTTTGCCAGTGCCGACCATGATGGCGACTGGCGTAGCCAGGCCCAGGGCGCACGGGCAGGAGATGACCAGGACGGAGATGGCCGTCGAGAAGGCGAATTCGGCGTCGACGCCCATGACGAAGTACCAGATGAGGCCTGTAATGATGGCGATGGTGATGACGGCCGGGACGAAGTAACCCGAAATGGTATCGGCCATCTTGGCGATAGGTGCCTTGCTGGCACTGGCTTCATCGACGAGCTTGATGATCTGGCTGATCGTCGTGTCGTCGCCGACGCGGCGGGCTGTGATGTGGATGAAACCCGTCTTGTTTATCGTAGCCGACGTGACTTTATCGCCGACTTGTTTTTCTACAGGGATGCTTTCGCCAGTAATGGCGGCTTCATCGACGCTGGTCGTCCCTTCAGAAATGATACCGTCTGCCGGGATGCTTTCACCCGGACGGATGACGATTTCATCGCCGACGACGAGGTCTTCGACGGGAATGACCGTTTCGACGCCGTTGCGCAGGACCGTGGCCTGTTTCGGCGCCAGGTCCATCAATTTTTCGATGGCCGTACTGGTCTTGCCTTTGGCGCGGGCTTCGAGGTATTTACCGATGTCGATGAGGGTGACGATCATACCGGCCGATTCAAAGTACAGATTGGTGCTGTACTGGGCGACGAGGGCCCAGTCGCCATGGCCCATGCCCCAGCTCATGCGGAAAATGGCGAAGACGCCGTACAGGGCAGCTGCCATGGAACCCATGCCGACCAGGCTGTCCATGTTCGGGGCGCCCTGGAAGAGGTTGCGGAAGCCGTTGACATAATACTTGCGGTTCAAGTACATGATCGGCAGGATCAGTAAGAACTGGGTAAAGGCGAAGGTAATGGCATTTTCATCGCCGTGGAAGACATACTGGAAACCTTCCGGTACGGGGATGCCGAACCATTCGTAGAACATGTGGTGCATGGCGATGTACATGACCGGGATGAGGAAGACGATGGACCAGCTGAGGCGGTGCTTCATGGATTTCATTTCTTCCTTGGCTATGTCAGAGGCGCTCTTTTGCGGAGCGCCGGCCTGTTTCTGGCTGCCGCCTTCGGCCGGGCTGGCTCCGTAGCCGGCGTCGACGACGGCCTGGATGATGTCTTGCTCGCTGACGACATTTTCATCGTACGAGGCCTGCATACTGTTGGTCAGCAGGTTGACGCTGGCCTTGTCGATGCCGTCCAGCTTGTTGACGGCTTTTTCCACGCGGGACGAGCAGGCGGAACAGCTCATGCCTGTGATGTTGAATTTTTCGTGCTTCAACGGACTCACTCCTTTATTTCATGAGTTTCTGAAGGGCGCAGACGAGTTCATCGACGACTTCGTCTTTGCCTTCACGGATGTCGTGGACGACGCAGGACTTGATATGCTGGCCCAGGAGTTCCTTATTGAAAGAATTCAATGCCGACTGGATGGCACTGACCTGAGTCAGGATATCAATGCAGTAGCGGTCGTCTTCGACCATCTTTCGCACACCCCGTACCTGGCCCTCGATGCGGTTCAGGCGGGAAATGAGCGATTTATACTCTTTGCCCTCTTTGTTGCGATACTTATGTTTCTCCGTATCGCAGCAGGGACAGACTTTCTTTTCGTCCATAATTGAGTTCTCCTTTCATTTAAATACCCCTATGGGGTACATTGATATAATATACCGATATGGGGTATATGTCAAGGGGGTTTTAGCGGTTAGTAGTTAGGGGCTAGCGGATGGTTTTTAATTTGTAGGGGCGACCGCGTGAGGCGCCCGCTCCGGAATATGCATGATTTCCTAATCAGTTTGCCAGGAGAATCATCCCAATTCCTAACGGGTCGCCCACGGACCCCTACGAACGCTAACCGCGGATTGTTAAAAAAAGGACTACGTATGATGATATAAGCTCTCATACGATAGTCCTTTTTCTGTAGGGGCGTCCGCCCCGGGATTATGCGATTTCACTGTAGGGGCGACCGCGTGGGGCGCCCGCTCCGGAATATGTCTGATATCCCAATCAGTTTGCCAGGGGAATCATCCCAGTTCCTAACGGGTCGCCCACGTGCGACCCCTACGGTGCGGCCATGAGGCCGCCACGAGCCACTAACACTAACCACTAACCACTAACCATTAAAAAAAGCTGCCGCAAAGCGACAGCTTTTTTACTCCTATTTCAACAATGCTTTTACAGCTTCTGTTTCATCCGTAGCGTTTTCAGTACCGGAGATGATGGCACCCTGGACTACGATGCAGTCGAGGCCTTTGTCCTTGCGGACCTGTTCGACTTTGGAAACGACGTCTTTTTCAATGGGGACGATCAGTTTGTTTTCCAATTTGCTCAAGTTCTGAGCCAATTCACGGCCGAGGTTCTGGCGTTCCTGGTCGGTCTTCATTTTCGGAGCTTTTTTAGCGAACTGTTCGTTAGCGTCTTTAACGGCAGCCTGCATCTGGGCGCTGACTTTCGGGAAGTCCTTATGGGACTGTACCAATGTATCGAAGTTGACGACACCGACGCCGGAAGCAAAGGCCGACGAAACAGCGACGAGGCTCATCATTCCCATAACGGCAAGGGATGCTAATTGTTTTTTCAGTTTCATAATGTATTCCTCCTGTGCCGCAGAGCGGCTGAATTACTCTTTCTTACTATGGTTCTATTCGTATATTATAACAAACTTACCGATAAAGTACAACCTGCACAGAATCAGGCTTTTTCGTCGTCGCCTTCTGCTTTGTCTTCTTCATCGTCGTGAATATAAATGTATTTGTCTTTTTTCATCTTGTCGATGATTTCCGGTGCCATGGCGATGAGTTTTTCAAAGGCCGAAGCCTGGTAGCCATCTTTCTTGATGGAGAACATTTCTACCCGGTCCCCTTTGATGACCAGGATGGCAGCTGGTTCCATCTTGGCACCGCCGCCGCTGCCGGCACTGCTGCGCCCGTTTTCGGTCTTGCCGTTGACGCCGCCGGACCCGAAGCCAAAGGTGACGTCTACGAACGGTACCAGGATGGCGTCACCGATGTGGACGGCCTGGCCGACGACGGTTTCGACTTTGATCATTTCTTTGAAACTTTCAAAAATTTGTTCCAAGTTGTTCTTGATGTACGAGTTATCCATGTTGTTCCTCCTTGTTCACAGCGTGCCACTCAGCCCATAAACGGCGTACAGGCCGGGAGGCGGCAAAGGCGGCTGTAAACAGAAGCAGCACTGCCGGATATAGACGGCCCGAAGCACGGACGGTACAGTCATACTGTTCCTCTACGAAATTGAATTGTAAGTCTGTGACGCTCCCCGGACAGATGGCATAGAGGGCACCGGCCAGCATCCCCGTTTCATGCGGTTCAGGGAGGCCGACGATGCCGGTCAGGGTGAAGCGGCGGATTTGGCCGTGGCCGAGCAGGCGCGACAGCCAGGTGAAGAAAGCCGCTAAAAAGTCGGCATTGAAGAAGCTGGCTAAGAACCGGCGTATGGGCGGTTTCTTTTTTTTCGCTTCTTTCGCGTCACTCTGTGCTGGGGCATCCGGCCCTTCCTGGCGGAGCAGGTCTTCATACGTGAGGCGCTGGCTTTCTTTTTCCAGTTCGTCCCAGGCCTTTTCTTCCTCTTCCGCTGTAGGGAGCGGCGGTTCGACAGACTCTTTCACGGCAAGGCTGCGCTTCCAGCACATATGCAGTTCATGATGCGGCTCCTCGCCCAGCGTATAGGACCAGGATGCATCGGCCAATTTCCGGCCCCATCGGCCCTGGCCTTCGATGTGGAAAGGCGTCCCGATATGGATGGTAAGGGCGTAGGAGACGGGCAGGCAGAGGATGAGCAGTATGCAGCTGAATAAGATGGCAAGGATGACGATGATTGCCATAGGGCAGCCCCCTTTTGTGAAAATAATCCGTTACTTTTATTTATTCGATGAACTCGGGGCGATTTCCTCTTTTTTAGGCGTCTTGTTTCGCTTTTTCTTGTTTATTGAAAATGCAGTCCACATCTTCGGCACCGAAGCAGCGGGAACAGGAAATGCACAGGGCCGGTTCGGTATCGCCCGATTTCCAGCGGTTCGGCAGGTCCGGCTGGCGCAGGTAGGGACGGCTCATGGACACGAAAGCCAGGTCTGTCGATTCCAGTGTATCTTCGATATCTTCGACCTTGCGGAAACCGCCGACGACGCCGACATCGATTTTGTCTTTCAGCATAGCTGCGGCTTCAGAGGCATAGGCTTTGAAATACATCGGTTCCTTTGTGCGGCGGATAGCCCGGATCGGGCCCTTGCGCGGCAGGGACGATGTGTTGCCGCCGCTGACTTCGATGGCGTTTACACCCATGTCGGCCAGCCAGGTCATGACCTGCTTGCTTTCTTCAAAGGTCATGCTGCCGTCTTTCATGAAATCGGCACAGTTCAATTTGACCCAGACCGGATAATCGGTGCCGACGGCCTGGCGCATGGCGGCGACACATTCCAGGAGGAAGCGGGCCCGGTTTTCCAGGCTGCCGCCGTAGGCATCGGTGCGGGTGTTGAAATGGGGCGACAAGAACTTGCTGGCCAGGTAGCCGTGGGCGCCGTGGAACTGGACGCCGTCGAAACCGGCGGCCTTGGCTCTGGCAGCGGCTTTGGCGACGGCTTCCGTCAGTTCGTGGATCTGGTCGACTGTCAGGGCCTGCGATTCCTGGGTCCACTTGCCGACCTTTTCCGTAACGCCGCTGGGGCTGATGATAATGCGCGTTTCCCCTTCCGGGATTTCCGGCAGGAGGATGGCGGACCCCATGACGACGAGCTGGGCGATGATTTTTCCGCCGTGCTGGTGGACGCGGTGGACGACCTGGGACAGCGGGGCAATACATTCATCATCGTCGATGCGGATCTGGCAGTGCTGACGCGGTTCCATTTTGGTAGTAGCCATCATGCCGGTAATAATGATACCGGCACCGCCGTCGGCCAGATTTTCATACATTTGGGCCAGCTTTTCTGTCGGAAGGCCGTAGTTCCCCATTCCTTCAAAGGTAGCAGAACGGACAAGGCGGCACTTCGCTTCAATACCGCCGATGTGACATGTATCAAATAACATGGTAGAAATCTCTCCTTGGTAATAAAAAATGAATTTCAGTTTATCCCGAATATTATACAATATTTGAGGAAATAAGCCAATGCATTATTTGAGGAAATAAGCCAATGCATTGTTTTTTGAACATTTGGGAGTTCATTTTAAAAAGGGCTTGTCGTCGTGCGACAAGCCCTTGGCTATTCACTTATTGGGATCATCAGGAGATTTTTTACCTGTTTCTCGTTCATATTCATCGAAATCAATTTTGCTTTTTGAACCGAGTTCCAATGCTTTTTTATAGTACCATTCTTTAAAATCCAGCTCTTCCATGTAGTACTGCAGTTGTTCAATCTGATCCAGGACAAACTGACGCTGCTGGCGGATGAGGGCTGACGCTGCTGGCGGATGAGGGCCTGCCGTTCTTTCAGGCTTTCATCGCCGCGCTGAGCCAGTTCGGCATATTCGCGGATGCGCTTGATGGGCATGCCCGTATTTTTCAGGCAGGTCAGCAGGTGGAGCCAGCGAATATCCATATCGCTGAAGAGACGGATACCGTTTTTCCGTTCTACCTGGGGCAGCAGCCCTTCTTTGTCATAATAGCGGATGGCAGACGGACTGATACCAGTCATCTGCGCCGCTTGTGAAATCGTATAAGACATAGTTTATCTCCCTTATTTTAAATACTGCCGGTAGAAGGCTTCGATTTTGTCGAAGGGAATGACATCCATTTTATAATACAGGTCGGTGTGTACGGCATCGGGGATGATCAGCAGTTCTTTGTTGTTCCCTTTCAGTTTCTTGAACGCGTCTTCGCTGAAGTAGCGGGAGTGGGCTTTTTCCCCGTGGATCATCAGTACGGCGCTTTCGATTTCATCAGCCCGGGACAGAAGGGGCATGTTCATGAAATCGAGCAGGGAACTGAGAGCTGCGCCTGTGGTGGAGCCGAAGGACCGGGGGCTGTAGCCGCGTTTTTCCCGGTAGTAGTCATGATAATCCTTGACGAACTGTGGCGTATCGGCTGTTACTTCTGTGGGGACACCGCCGGCCATTTTATAGGTGCCATTCCGGTAATCTTCTGTGCGCTGTGCGCTGATGGCTTTGCGGGCTTCCATCCGTTCTTTTTTTAGGGTTGCTTCATCTTTTTCATAGTCGAAATAGCCATTGGCGATGACCCGGCTCATGTCGTACATGGTAGATATGACCGTAGCTTTGACGCGCGTATCCATGGCAGCATCGTTCAGAGCAAAGCCGCCCCAGCCGCAGATGCCGAGGATGCCGATTTTTTCCGGGGCGATGTTATTGCGGGTGGACAGGTAATCGACGGCGGCAGAAAAATCTTCCGTGTTGATATCCGGTGAGGTCGTGTTGCGCGGTTCGCCGGCGCTTTCCCCGGTAAAGGACGGGTCGAAAGCCAGGGTGATGAATCCCCGGGCCGCTAATTCCTGGGCATAGCGGCCGGAAACCTGTTCCTTAACGGCACCATAAGGACCGGCTACGGCAATGGCAGCGAGTTTTTCACCTTGTTTCATATTTTTCGGCGTATAGAGGTCGCCGACTAACGTAATGCCATAGCGATTATGGAAGGTAATTTTTTGGTGAGCGACCTTCGCATTTTCTGGAAACGTCTTGTCCCATTTATTGGAAAGTGTTGCAGCGTCAATGGTTTCAGCCGGTGCTTTCGATGGAGCTGGGGCCTGGGCGGCATAACTGCTACCGGCACCTGCGCCGATGATGAAAAGGGAGCTGCACAGGGCAGCGAATACCATATTTTTCATGATGCGTTTTCTTAATTTCATAATTATAGGCCTCCTGTCAGAAAATTTATAGCTCATTTGTATTTCATGGCCTAAGCATAAACCTTAAAGGTAACTTTAAGTCAAGGGTTTTCTTTAGCGTGATTTCTTTATAACCCCCAAAACCTTTTGAGTTCATTGACAAAATGGGCTTAAATGATATACTTCTAGTAGAAGTAGTGAATTTTTGCAATTGAAACACGAAAGCCCCTGGAACTGCCATTCCAGGGGCTTTCTCTATGGTTTAAAACTATCCGCTAACCACTAACTGCTAGCCCCTAACCCCTTAAAAAGGATTGTCGTCATGCGACAGCTCCTTTTCTGCTCCTTTTGTAAAGAAATATGTTTTTAGTTGGCTTCACTAAGCGACTATGATATAATATAAGTGTTTGTTAATTTTACAATTCACGAAGGGATGTTGAATACATGGCTACAGCAATGGTAATCGGAACTCAATGGGGCGACGAAGGTAAAGGTAAGATTGTAGATTATTTGGCCCAGAAGGCCGATGTCGTCATCCGCTCCCAGGGTGGGAATAACGCCGGCCATACGGTCGTCGTCGACGATAAGTCCTTTGCACTGCGTCTTTTGCCGTCGGGTATCCTCTTTTCCGACAAAACTTGCATCATCGGCAGCGGCGTCGTTGTCAATCCGAAAGTCCTCCTTGAAGAAATCGAAGGCATGACCTCCAAAGGCGTGCAGATCAGCAAATTGGAAATTTCCACGCGTGCGCATGTCATCATGCCGTATCATATCCGCATTGATGAAGAAGATGAAAAACTCAAGGGCGACGCTAAAATCGGTACGACGAAGAACGGTATCGGACCGTGCTATGCCGACAAAGTCAACCGCGTAGGCATCCGCATCGGCGACCTCATGGACCGCGATGTCTTTGCCAAGAAACTGCGCATCAATATTGACCTTAAAAACCGTCTCTTTGAAAAATATTATGGCTGCGAAGGCTTCGATTACGATGAAGTCCTCAAAGAATACCTCGGCTATGCCGACCAGATCCGCCAGTATGTCAAGGATACGAACTACTCGGCGAACCTCTATGTCAGTGAAGGCAAGAAAGTCCTCTTTGAAGGGGCACAGGCTGCTATGCTCGACCTCGACCATGGTACATATCCCTTCGTTACCAGCTCCAATCCGACGGCTGGCGGTGCCTGCACTGGTTCCGGCGTCGGTCCTCGCCGTATGGAAAATATCGTCGGCGTCGTCAAAGCCTATACGACCCGCGTCGGCGCTGGCCCGTTCCCGGCAGAACAGCTCAACGAAGTCGGCGAATATCTGCGCAACACAGGCCATGAATTCGGCACGGTTACCGGTCGTCCCCGCCGCTGCGGCTGGCTCGACACGGCTGTCGTCAAATATGCAGCCATGCTGAACAGCCTCGATTACCTGGCTATTACCCGCCTGGACATCCTCGATGACCTGGATACTATTAAAATCTGCACGGGCTATAAATATAAAGGCCAGCTCTTGAAAGAATATCCGGCCAGCCTCGACGTCCTGGAAAACGTCGAACCGATTTATGAAGAAATGCCGGGCTGGAAAGCAGACATCTCGAAATGCAAATCCTATGATGAACTGCCTGAAGCTGCCCGCCACTATGTCGAACGCATCAGCGAACTCACAGGCGTTCCCCTGGGCATCGTCTCCGTCGGCCCGAACCGCAGCCAGACGATCATCCTCAAAAAGATTTTCTAAAAACAACTGAATTACACCATAATTGTGAAAAGGCGCTGTCTTATGAAGACAGCGCCTTTTTGAGTATTAAGTTCGCAGTTTGTAGTTTTTAGTGAAGGGTTTTAAATTTAAAGCCCTCTTCTACAAACTACAAACTCCATACTACAAACTATGAAGCAAAGGGAATCTCGCATGATGGCAGAAACCTTTGTGCGACAGTCCCTTTCAAGTTATTAGTGGTTCGTCAAAAACAAACGCCCCAATCGGGGCATCCGTAGGGGCCGTCCTGAAAGGCGGCCCGCCGTGACCAGTCGGTAATACATTATATGGTTCATGTGGCATGATTTTACGACCGGCGTTTTTTTCGGATTCAGATGCGGCGTTCCGCCGCGACAGACTCAAGCTGACAACGACGCTTCGGGAAACCCTCAGCGTGTAGCGGGACGCCCTTTGGGACGGCCCCTACGAGCCACGAACCACGAGCCACGAACCACGAGCCCCTAGCCCCTAGCCCCTAACCCCTAGCCCTATTCCCCGCAATGGCCGGCCATGGCGCAGGAGCTGCAGGAACCGGAGCAGCCACCGCCGATGAAGTTCAGGCCGATGACGCCGATTACGGTTTTGCGTGGCATGAGCATGCCGCTGGGCAGGAGGGAGACGCCGATTTGTTCGGCGTGGACGGCCTGGGCGATGTTGGCCATCTGGCCGGACGGCCAGTCGCCAGTGCCGGGATTCATGATCCAGGCGGCTTTATAGCCTTTATCGGCGCCGGCTTCGTCGAGCATGTCGATGAGCTGTTTCGTATAGCCTGCTGTGGCGACGGCCAGGGCCGAATCGAGAGCCAGGCCGCGGGTGATGTCTTTATTCATGAACAGGGCATCGACTTCTTTTTCCAGGGCTTCGCCGAGGGTAACGGCATACATCAGGACGATGGCCGAATCTTCGATGCGCTGGTGGACAGTCGGGCTGTTGATGGTAAAGGGGCTGTCGCAAAGGACCATATGGGACGTGCTGTCATAGAAGCACTGCTGGCACGTAGCCTGGGGTTTGGCCAGTTCCATGACGCGCTGGCACGCTTCCTGGACGAAATCATCGGAAAGTTCAGCAGCTCCGCGCTGCAAGGCGTATTCTTTGACGCTGGCAGCGTCGATTTCCCGCAAGGGGTCGGTAAATGTTGGCATTTTTTACATCCTTTCTGAATCTGTACATTTGCTTCTTATTATACCATAGAAATTGTTAGAAAAATCAATGAAATCAGGGCAATAAATATTTGATTAAATGGTGGATAGACGATATACTATAATATAGACTTCAAAAATAATTTTGGAAGAAATGAGGTGGACATGGTGGCAGTCGACGAGTCTCCTGCTGAACGGGGCGCACCGGCGGAAATCGCCGTAGAATGTATCGTCCCCAATCCCCGGCAGCCGCGGCAGACCTTTGATGAACAGGGGCTGGCCGCTTTAGCGGATTCCATCCGTCAGCATGGGCTTGTCCAGCCTGTCGTTGTCCAGAAGGCCGGTCCCGGCCGATATGAGCTCATTGCCGGTGAGCGGCGGCTGCGGGCGGCCAAACGCTGTGGCCTGAAAACAGTGCCGGCTATCATACGAAGCTATACGCCCGATGAAGCGGCAGAAATTGCTCTCATCGAGAACCTGCAGCGCCAGGACCTGGATGCTATTGAAGAAGGCATGGCCTATGAACGGCTGATGAAGGACTTTGGCCTGACACAGGAACAGACGGCGCAGAAAGTCGGGAAAAGCCGGTCCCATGTGGCCAACATGGTCCGTCTGCTGCAGCTTCCAGCCGACATCAAGGAATGGATCGCTGCAGGCCGCCTATCCATGGGACAGGCCCGGCCTCTGTTGCAGCTGCCGTCTGCGAAACTGCAGCGGGAAGCGGCTCTGTACATTATGAAGCATGAGCTGTCGGCCCGCAAGGCAGAAGCCCTGGTCCGCCATCTGATGACCCAGGCCAAGCCCCGCCCGGAACCGGACGCCCATGTGGCCTGGCTGCAGGATAAGCTGAAGATGGCCTTGGGGACCGATGTGGCCATCCAGCTGGGGAAGGGCCGGAAAAAGGGGAAAATCGAGATTTCCTTTTCGTCAGAAGCAGAATTTGAACGGCTGCTGTCGATACTGACTGAAGAAAAAGAAGACACGCCGCGGTCACCTCTTTCTTCGTTTCATATATAATATTTTTGCATATTCATGTTCATGGGAGGAAAGAAATGCTGAATGTCGATATGCAGGCTGCCACGATGGCGCTTGCCGGTATTGGCGGGTTGATTTTATTGCTCTTGCTCGTCTATATCGTCATTTTACACAAGAAAATCAGAAAATTAGAAACGAATTACACCTTTTTTATGCAAGACGAAACGGGAGCCAGCGTCGAAGCGAAGCTGCGTGACGATGTCGATAAGCTGCATAACCTGCAGGGGACACTCGACATGATCCACCAGACGCAGAAGGATATCATGGCTGTCCAGAATCACTGTTTCCGTAAAATCGGGTTCGTTAAATATAATGCCTTTGACAATATCGGCAACAATCTGAGTTTTGCCTTTACCGTCCTCGACGGGAAAAATGATGGCTTCTGTCTTTCCAGTGTCTATGGGCGCAATGAATCGCGTATTTTTGCCAAACCGATCGTAGAGGGCAAGTGTCTCTATGGCATGAGTGAAGAAGAAAGGGAAAGCCTGGACAACGCATTGAATTACAGCGGTGACATGCAGGCTGTTCAAAAGGATCTGGAAGGATAACAAAGAGGGGAAAAGCGTGAAGATCCACATCAAGATATATCCATGGATGCGCAACCTGCAATCATGGTGCCAACGCATGAAGGCCTGGGAAACACCGGCATGGTGGCCGTCGTTCCTGAAAACGGACCGGACGGAGCCATTAGTCGTGACACCGGCGCAATATAAGAAACTCGTCCGCGGCTGTGCTGTCGCAGTGGTCGTCATTGTAATCGCTGCAGGCATCGGCATTTACGAGTTCGTTTCGCTTCAGCAGGCCAAGGCCCAGGAAGCACTGCATGAACAGCAGCTGGAATTGATGCGTGAAAAGACGACATCGCTCCAGGAAAAGATGGATAAAATGGATTCCCTGGATCAGGAGCTGCGGCAAATGGTCAAGGGGTCGGGGGCTGGTGACAGCCCAAAAGGTGACGGTGGCGTAGCAGGGGGACAAAAGAAATCTCCAGACCTTTCTCATGCCAGCTACAATGACCTGTTATTGGCCACCTCCCGCTTGGAAACCCGCAGTAACGCCCGCATCATCAGCTTCATCACCTTGAAGACGGTCTTGAGCGATACGGCAGGCGAACAGGTTCGGCAAATGCAGCAGATTACGCATAAATATCAGGGTGGTGCCCTGGGCGGCGGAAATAATGGCGATGCCAGCAGCACGTCGACGACGCCTTCCATCTGGCCCGTCAGCGGGACAGTCACGTCTAACTTCGGTTATCGCGGCAATCCTATTGGCGGCGGTTCCGGCTTCCATGAAGGCATCGACATCGGCGTCGACTACGGGACGCCTGTCCGGGCGACGGCAGCCGGTAAAGTCACCATGGCCGGCTGGGTCGACGGCTATGGCAACCTCGTCGAAATCGACCATGGCAATGGCTTCGTTACCCGCTATGGCCATAACTCCATGCTTTTAGTCACAGTAGGACAGGAAGTCCGGGCTGGCTCGATCATCTCCCTGGCCGGCAGTACCGGCCGCAGCACAGGGCCGCACGTCCATTACGAAGTCCGCGTCAATGGATCCCCGACCAACCCGCTGCTGTTCCTGCCGTAGAGATTAGCGCATGCCGGTCTTTGTCATCATGCACGGTCTCTTTGTCTTCAAAGTTTGTAGTACAAAGTTTAGAGTTTGTAGAAGATGGTTTTCAATTTTTTACCATTTGCTGTAAACTAAAAACTACAAACTCAAAAAGGGACTGTCGCACGTGCGGCAGTCCCTTTTTTTACTACTATCCCCCAGGAAGGAGGCGCGTTTATGAAGAGAAACATGCAGATACTCGGCTTTTGTATGCTTTTTGTCATCCTTCTCTTGAGTGGCTGTTCTTTGATGCCAGCCAATACAGGGGTCCTCATCGGGACGAACCTGGCCTTGAGCGGCAAGGGTATGTCCTATTCGACATCGACGGAACGGGGCATCGAACTGGCCAAGGATATGGTCAATGACCGGGGCGGCCTCTTAGGTAAGCCCGTCCAGCTCGTATCGGTCGATAATCATGGTAAACCGGAAGATGCCGTAGCCGCTATCCAGCAGCTCACGGTGCGCCATGTGTCGGCCATCATCGGCCCGGACTTGGCCGATTGTACGCGGGCTGTCATCCCCAACGTGGAAGCCGTGAAGATTCCCCTCATCAGTCCGGCCTGCACACAGCCGGATATCACCGTCGATGCCCAGTCCCATGAGGTGTACCGCTATATTTTCCGCGCCGCTTATATCGATGCTTCCCAGGGGCGGGCCATGGCCGACTATGCGCTGAAACAGCTCCATGTCAAGCGGGCGGCAGTCTTTTATTATCCGGATAAGATGTATGCCCAGGGCCTGGCCGAATATTTCCGCAGTGCCTTTGCTGCCAGCGGCGGTGACGTGCCCGTCTATATTCCCGTAGAAAATGTACTGGACCTGACTAAATACCTGCCCTTGTTGCAGCGGGAACAGGTCGACGTCATCTATCTGCCCGGTTATGATGACTGGACGATACCGGCTATCGAGCTGCTGCGCAGTCACGGCGTTTCCCTGCCCCTCTTAGGGCCGGACGGCTGGAATGGCCCCAAGATGGAACGGGATGTCGACAAGGATTATTTGACCCAGGTCTATTATACGGACCATTATGCCGGCCACGACGCGACGGATGCGGCCAAGCGCTTTTCTCAGGCTTATTATGAAAAGTATGGGGAATGGCCGGATAGTTATGCCGCCCTGGGGTACGACGCCTTCATGATGACGGCCGATGCCATTGAACGCTGTCAGTCAGCCGAAGCGGCCGATGTGGCCCGGGAACTGGTGAAGACCATCGATTACGATGGCGCGACGGGGACCATTTCCCTCGATGCCAATCACGATGCCATTAAAGACGTCTTCATCATGACCTTCCAAGATGGCCGGCCGGAACTGGCGGCGACGATTCCCGCTGACCATCAGACACAGTAAGGCAGATACTTCGCCATGGCCTGGCGCCGGGCTTTCCAGTCGGGCATGCGGATGGTCATGGCGTCATAGAAATGGCGGGAATGATTGGGCTGGAGAAAATGGCAGAGCTCATGGAGCATGACGTGGTCGATGATGGCTTCAGGCATGATGGCCAGGTAGGTGTTCATGGTGACGATGCCTTTGAGGGGCATGCAGGACCCCCAGCGCGACCGTATGACCCGCTGTTTCAGGACCGGGTCGGGCAGGGCGAGGCCGGCGAATAAGGGCTGCATACGGGACAAACTGGCAGGAAAGAGTTTCTTCCCCAGGGCTTGCAGCAGCTTATGATAGAGCTTCTGCCGCATGACCGGCGTGTCATCGGCCAGTTCCATGAAGACCGTCTGGCCGCTGCGGCGGATGCTGTTGTGCAGGCCCAGGCGGACGTCGAGCCTGTAGGGCTGGCCTGCCAGATAGAGCGTGTCGCCGTCGCTGAGGGTCAGTATGGGGAATTTCTGTTTCCGTTCTTCCATTTCGCGGATGATGAAGTCCGTCTTCTTTTCCAGGAAATCCTCGATATAAGCCCAGGGGACGCGGGCCGGTGCCGACAGGTACAGCGTGCCGTCGCTGCGGACGTGGAGATTGATGTTTTTCACTTTCTTGCGGACCAGGATGACCGGGAAGGTCCGGCCCTGGGCCGTGAACTGGTGTTGTTCGCTCGTCATGGGAATACCTCGCAGAAATAAGATTTGTAGCTATTGTAAATAGAATTCGTTCGTTTGTCAAAAAGGAAGGTAGATTATGCTCGATTTTACGGCTATCGACTTTGAAACGGCCAATAAATACGCCAACAGTGCCTGCTCCCTGGCTGCGGTCACCATGAATGACGACCGCTGTGTCAAAGAAGGCTATACCCTCATCCGACCGCCTTTCATGGTTTTTGATTCAGGCAATATCCAGATCCATGGCATCACGCCGGACCAGGTCGCCCATAAACCAAAGTTCGATGCCCTGTGGGACCGCATCCGCCCTCATCTGGAAGGACGCATCCTGGTCGCCCACTATGCCGTCTTCGATACGCGGGTCCTGCGTAGCCTGCTGAAGACGTATCACCTGGAAAAGCCCCAGGCGTCCTATGCCTGCACTGTCGAAATCTCCCGCCGCGTCTGGCCGGACTTGCCCAATCATAAACTGGACACCGTTGCCGGTCACCTGGGCTATTCCTTCCATCACCATCAGGCCTTGGACGACGCCCGCGCCTGTGCCTACATCGTCCTCAAAGCCGCAGAAATCGTCGGCGCTTCGTCCATGGAAGAACTCCTCAAGGCGACGCACCTCAAGTTGAAGACACTGTGATAGAGTTTGTATTATGGACTTTGTAGGGGCCGTCCCAAAGGGCGGCCCGTCTGTCATGGTGGTGTACACGTAATGCATGACGGGTGATGCGTGAAAACATCCTTCATCTGCCCGAATAGCTATGTCTACAATTCACAGCGGGACGCCTAGCCACAGCTGTCCGTTTTGGCAGCCGTCCTGCGCCTCCTGCTGGTCGGCACCTGACGGGCCCAAAAGGCTTACAGGATGTCCCCTACGAAAGCGGTCCGGTGGACCGTCTGCTAACTGCGATCGGCGGCCTGCGAATAATGTTTTCTTTGAACGCCGTTCTACAGCAATTCGTATTTTTGGTTTTTTTGATAGCTTATCATGAATACCCGGCCCTTTTCGTCGAACATGATGGTCAGGTAATAGTCCGGGTAGACGACGTCGGACAGGAGGTATTCGTTACCGATGGCCTTGAGTTCATACATGAATTTGAAGGCTGGACGCAGCTTTTTCAGGGCGTCGCTTTTTTTGTCGCCAATCTGCAGGCCGTAGAAAGAATGAGGGACTTTGTCATCAGCACTGATGATGAGGTCTTTTTTTTCTTGGCGACTGTAATACAGGTCCTGCCATACCGTTGCTGGCTTGGCTTGTTGTACATCCTCTTCCTGGCCCAGTGCCAGGCCGGGAAGCCACAATAGGCCTAAGAGTCCGGCTGCGATAAGACGATTTTTTTTCATAAAGACACCTCCGCATTCAGCATAGGCCGGGCGGAGGTGTTTTGTCAAGGCAGGTGTCATCCATTTTGACAGCTATGCGTTTTGCAGCGATATTTTTCGGGAAGCTGGACGATGATGATGCCCAGGAGGATACAGATGGCTCCGGCTAATTGGACGGGCGTAAAGGTTTCGCCCAGGAAAATGACGCCCAGGACGGCGGCGATGAGCGGGTTCAGTGCTGTAAACAGGCCGGCTTTTTCGGCGCTGGTATACTTTTGGGCGACGGGCTGGAAGGTGAAGCCAAAGACGGAACAGATGAAGACCAGGGCCAGGATGGCACCCCACGTCGTCGTATCGACAGGAACGGCCGGGCTTTCAAATAAGACCATGCCTGCTGTACTGTACACGGCGAGGAATCCCATTTGCAAGATCCCCAGCAGCAATGGGTCGTACTGCCGGGCCAGGCGGGCGGTCAGGCAGATCCAAAGGGCGTAGAAGACGGAACCGGTCAGGCAGATGATTTCTCCCGGTGCCAGATGGAAAACGGCGCCTTGCAGGGTAAGACAGGCGATGCCGATGAGGAGCAGGCTCGTAGCCGTCAGGACTTGCTTTCCCGGCCAATGGTGGCTGACGACGGCCATTAGGATCAGGACCCAGACGGCGGATGTATTTTCCAGGAAGGCCGCTGTCGACGAGGGAATCGTCGTCAGGCTGATGAGTTCACAGGCCATGCAGGCGAAGAGGAAGGTCCCTAAGAGGCCGGCAGCCTTCCATAGCTGGCGCGTCAACAGCGGGAGGCGGCGGTGAAAGAGCAGCAGCAGGATAAGTGTCGTCAGGGCGAAGCGGATTGCCAGTAATTCTAAAGGCGGTATCCCGTTCAGTCCGATTTTCGACAGGAGATAGGAAATGCTGCGCGAAGCGATGACGATGATGAGCAGTATTTCTGCATTTCTTTGTTTCATGAAAAAGTCCCTCCTTACTTTTTTCTTGCTTTTATGATACGATAAAAGCAGTATGGAGAGAATAGCAAAATAATATATATAGTTTTGATAAAAAAGCAAAGGTGATAGATATGAATACGGAAAAATGCAGGCTCTTGCTGCAAGTCATCCAGGCGGGCAGTTTTTCTTCAGCTGCCGAACGATTGGGATATACCCCGTCTGGCGTCATGCGGTCCATTGCATCGCTGGAAAAAGAAATCGGCTTTCCCCTGCTGGGGCGGACGGCACAAGGCATTTATCTGACCCGTGAAGGGCAGGCAGTGCTCCCTTATCTGCGCCGCCTCATCCGTGATGAAGATGCTTTGTTGCAGTACAGTGCCCAGATCCGGGGATTGACGGCCGGGGATATTTACATTGGCTCTTATTTCAGTGTAGCCGCCAACTGGCTGCCGCAGATCATACAGGCTTTCCAGCAGGCCTATCCGGCAGTCCACGTCCACATCGAGGAATGCGCCAATAAAGTGATGTACGATGGATTGGAAGAAGGGCGCTTCGATTGTTGTATCACGACGTGGCGCCCTTTTTCCGGAGACTGGATTCCCTTATGTGAAGATGAAATGGTCATGTGGCTTCCGGAAAATCATCCCTTGGCACGAGCCGAGGTATACCCGTTGAAGCAGTTGTGTCATGAATCTTTTATTGAACCACTGCCGCAGCAGGATACGGATGTCGTCCGGATCCTCAAGGAAGAACATATTTCTTATGAAACGCGATATACGGCCATCGATAACTATACGACCTATCGCATGGTCGAAGCCGGCCTGGGTGTCAGTATGAACAATCGCCTCATGACGGCACAGTGGCAGGGCCGCGTGGCTATCCTTCCCATGGATCCGCCCCATACGATTACCATTGGCATTGCCATTCCCAGCCGGGATGGGGCATCACCGGCAGTCAAGAAATTCATCCATTACGTGCAACAGGGAATCAGTCAGATCCTTGCGCCCCGGTAAATGCGGGTCCCCGTCTTTCCGAGGATGCCTTCTTTGGCTTTTTGGAGCAGTGTGATCAAGGCTGTCCGGCCGGGACGGGATTCGGCGAATTTGACGGCAGCCTGGACTTTGGGCAGCATCGAGCCGGGAGCGAATTCATTTTGAGCCATATATTGCCGGGCTTGGTCGGTCGTCATTTCCGACAGCCACTGTTCGTCTGCCTGGCCAAAATGGATGGCGACTTTTTCCACGGCTGTCAGGATGATGAGGTAGTCGGCGTGGAGGTCTTCGGCCAGGCGTTCGCTGGCAAAATCCTTGTCGATGACGGCACTGGCCCCTTTGAGGTGGTTGCCGTGGCGCATGACGGGGATGCCGCCGCCACCGCAGGCGATGACCAGCTGGCCGGAATCGACGAGGGTTTGGATGGCGCCGATTTCAATGATTTCCTGGGGTAGCGGCGAGGCGACGACGCGGCGCCAGCCCCGGCCGGCATCTTCCTTGACGATGTAGCCGTATTCTTTGGCAGCGTATTCCGCCTGTTCCTTGGTCATGAAATGGCCGATGGGCTTCGACGGGTTCTTGAATGCCGGGTCTTCCGGGTCGACGCGGACCTGAGTGACCATGGTGGCGACGGGGATGTCGAAGATGTCGCGGTTGTACATTTCTTCGCGCAGGGCATTCTGCAGGTCATAGCCGATGTAAGCCTGGCTCATGGCGACACAGACCGACAGCGGCGTGTTGGGCTGGTTCGGGTCTTCCCGGCTCAGGGCGGCCATGGCGTGGTTGATCATGCCGACCTGCGGGCCGTTGCCGTGGGCGACGATGACTTCACAGCCTTCCTGGATGAGGTCGACGATGGCTTTGGCTGTCGTCTTGACGGCCAGCATCTGTTCGTGCAGTGTATTTCCCAGGGCGTTGCCGCCGAGGGCAATGACGATACGTTTCTTTTTCTCGGTCATGATAAATCTCCTTTTATGTGTGAAAAAGTTTTATAAATGATGAGTAAAACGCATGGCAGGGAGATGAAAAAGGCACCGGTCCGGAGGACCGGCACCTTTGGCGGTCAAATTATTTCATTTTGCGCAGAATGCCGCGTTCTTCTAAGGCTTTCAGGGTCTGAGCCGGATCCTGGCATTTGGCCAGCATGATCATGGCGGCGATGACATAGGGTTTGTAGCTGGCTTCTTTATAGAGGGAATCGCGATAGCGGTCAAAGACAGAGGCTTCGACTTCGCCGTCTTCACAGCTGACGCCGTTGATGTCGGCCGGCAGGCAGTGGAGATACATAGCTTTGCCGTCTTTCGTGGTCTTCATCAATTCTTCTGTACAGCACCAGTCTTTATGCTGCGCGTTCTGGGCTAAGAGTTCCTGTTCCAGGGCGTCGATGCCGGCCTGGTCGCCAGCGGCGTAGAGGTTAGTCCGCTTTTCCATGGCTGCAAAGGGAGCCCAGCTCTTGGGATAGACGACGTCGGCGTCTTTGAAGGCGTCGGCCATGTCGTGGGTGATGCGGAAGGAGCCGCCCGATTTTTCGGCGTTCTTTTTGGCGACGTCGACGACGTCCGGCATGACTTCATAGCCTTCGGGATGAGCCAGGACGACGTCCATGCCCAGACGGGTCATGAGGCCGATGACGCCCTGCGGGACCGAGAGGGGTTTGCCATAGGATGGGGAGTAAGCCCAGGTCATGGCGATTTTTTTGCCCTTCAGGTTTTCCAGGCCGCCCATTTCGTGGATGATGTGGGCCGCGTCGGCCATACACTGAGTCGGATGGTCGATGTCGCACTGGAGGTTGACCAGCGTCGGTTTCTGTTCGAGGATGCCGTCTTTATAGCCCTGCGTGACGGAATCGACGAATTCTTTCTGGTAGGCATGACCTTTGCCGATGTACATGTCGTCGCGGATGCCGATGACGTCGGCCATGAAGGAGATCATGTTGGCCGTTTCCCGGACCGTTTCGCCGTGGGCAATCTGGCTCTTCTTTTCGTCCAGGTCCTGGACCTGCAGGCCTAAGAGATTGCAGGCCGAGGCGAAGGAAAAACGGGTCCGCGTCGAATTATCGCGGAAGATGGAAATGCCTAAGCCGCTTTCAAAAATCTTTGTGGAAATATTGTGTTCCCGCATGAAGCGGAGGGCGTCGGCTAGGACCCAGATGGCTTCCAGTTCGTCATCGGTCTTGTCCCAGGTGAGGAAAAAGTCGTTTTCATACATGTCTTTGAAATTGAGGGCATTTAATTTATCGATGTAGTCCTGTAAGGTTTTCATAGGGCAGTCTCCTTTTAATCGTTATGGGATGTGATCATTTATCGGTGTATACAGAAGGTAATGCGGCATAGACGGCGGCACAGGTGACGAGGTCCTGTTTCCATGTCTTTTCGTTCGGTGCATGGGCCTGGGCTTCTGCGCCGGGGCCGAAGCCGATGACGGGGATGCCGTTGCGGCCCATGATGGAAACGCCGTTAGTCGAGAAGGTCCATTTATCCGTCAGGGGGCGGGCTTTACGCATGGCTTCCGCTTCGGCAGTGCCGATGCGGCTGTCGCCGAAGAGGGAGGTATAGGCTTCTTCCAGGGCTTTGGTGACTTTGTGGTCTTTCGGGATGACCCATGTCGGGAAGTAACATTCGATGGGATAGGTCAGGCCGGTGTAGCTCGGGCGGGCGTATTCATACATGCTGACTTTGACATCGTCGCCGTACTTCTGGACGCTCGGCAGAGCCCGGATTTCATCGAGGCAGCTCTGCCACGTTTCGCCGGCCGTCATGCGGCGGTCCAGGGAGACGGCACAGGAATCGGCGACGGCGCAGCGGCTCGGCGAGGTATAGAAAATCTGGGAGCACGTGACTGTACCGCGGCCGAGAAAGTTGGCTTCTTCCCATTCGGGATTGTATTTCTTGTCGAGCATCTTGACCAGGCCTTTGATTTCCGTCGTGTCGGCTGCGTCATTTTCGTTGAGGGCCCGCACGTCCTGGAGGATATCGGCCATCTTGTAAATGGCGTTATCACCGCGTTCGGGTGCGCTGCCGTGGCAGGATACACCCTGGACGTCGATGCGGATTTCCATGCGGCCGCGCTGGCCGCGGTAGATGCCGCCGTCTGTCGGTTCCGTGGAGACGACGAATTCCGGACGGACCTTGTCTTCGTTGATGATGTACTGCCAGCAGAGGCCGTCGCAGTCTTCTTCCTGGACCGTACCGGTGACCAGGACGGTGTACTTGTCGGATAGGAGGCCCAGGTCCTTCATGATGCGGGCGCCGTAGACGGCAGAAACGATGCCGCCGAGCTGATCCGACGTGCCGCGGCCGCCGATTTCCGTTTCCGATTCAAAGCCTTCGTAGGGATCGAAATCCCAGTTGGCCTTGTTGCCGATGCCGACGGTGTCGATGTGGGCGTCGAAGCCGATGAGGGTCTTGCCGGTGCCCATGTAGCCCAGGACGTTGCCCATGGGGTCGATTTCCACTTTATCGAAATCGAGTTTGCGCATTTCTTCGGCAATGCGGTCGATATGTTCCTTTTCGCCGCAGCTTTCACCGGGGAATTTAACGATGTCCTGCAGGAAACGGGTCATATCCTGTTCATAGCCTTTGGCGGCTTCTTTGATTTTTTCGTACGGTACTGTCATGAAAATCACTCCTATATCTTATATAATGTTTTACTTATTCAAACCGCGCCAGACGATATTCTTATAGCGTTCCGGGTCCGTGTCGCCTTCTGTCGAGAAGACCAGGACCTGTGAATGGTCGTCGAGGCCGAGTTCAGCGCGCAGGTCCTTACATTCATCGGATAACATGATTGTAGCCAGGGTGCCGAAGGGGACGGCACCGGATTCACCGGATACGATGGGCGCATCTCCTTTGAGGGGCGCTGCCAGCATACGCATACCGCGGACCGTGATGGGGTCATCGGCTGCGATGAAGGTCGTCACATGGTTCTTGAGGATGTCCCAGGAAATCGTGTTCGGTTCGCCGCAGGCCAGGCCGGCCATGATGGTATCCAGGTCACCGCCGACCATGCGGGGCTTGCCGTCACCGGCTGCGGCACCTTTATACAGACAGGCTGCGGCCGATGCTTCGACGACGATGAATTTCGGCGGATTGTCTTTATAGAGGTTGGCGAAGTAACCGACGACGGCACCGGCCAGGGACCCGACACCGGCCTGGACGAAGATGTGCGTCGGCCGTTCGATGCCCCGGGCCTTCAGCTGTTCGCCAGCTTCCATGGCCATCGTGCCGTAGCCCTGCATGATCCACGACGGGATTTCTTCATAGCCGTCCCAGGCCGTGTCCTGGACCATGACGCCGTGCGGCGTAGCGGCGGCTTCTTTGGCTGCCTGGCGGACGCAATCGTCGTAATTGAGGTCGAGGATGTCGACGTCGGCGCCGAGTTTCTTGATGTTTTCCAGCCGCGTCTGGGTCGTGCCTTTCGGCATGTGGACGACGGCTTTCTGGCCCAGCTTCTGGGCGGCCCAGGCGACGCCGCGGCCGTGGTTGCCGTCGGTTGCCGTGAAGAAGGTTGCCTGGCCGAATTCCTGGCGGAGCTCATCTGACGTCAGGACGTCATAAGGCATGTCCGATACATCGCGGTGCGTTTCCTTGGCGATGTACTTGGCCATGGAATAGGAACCGCCCAGGACTTTGAAGGCATTGAGGCCGAAGCGGTACGATTCATCTTTGACGAAAATCGAACCGACGCCCAGGTAGCGGGCCATCTGCGTGAGCCGGGTCAGCGGCGTTTCGCTGTATTGCGGGAAACTCTGGTGGAATGTCCGGGCCTTGGCGACTTCGCTGAGGGACATGATCGGCAAATTTTTATCATCTGATTTGGGCAGATGGTTCATAGCCCATTTCATATCTTTCTTCATATCCGTACCTCCTAAAGATAAACTGAAAAAAATATTTTAGTAAATCTAAAAGTTTTTGCATACCTAGAGTATAACATGACCTTACAGATTTGCAATAGAAAAGAGCTAAAAATTTGTTAGGTATCTACACTTTTTTTGCAATGACAGAAAGAGAACTGTTACATTTGGGCATAGAAAAAGGGCTTGTCGCATGTGCAACAAGCCCTTTTTTGAGTATTAAGTTTGCAGTTTGTAGTTTTTAGTGAAGGCTTTTAAATTTAAAGTCAGCTTCTACAAACTACAAACTCCGTACTATAAACGATAAAGAGAAAGGAATCTTGCATGATGATAGAAGCCTTCGTGCGATAGCCCCTTAATCTCACTCTTCTCCGCTGTCGATGTAGCTGTACAGGGTATATTTGGAGATGCCGAAGTGTTTGGAGATTTTGTCGCCGGCCTTGGTGATCAGCAGGGCCCCGCGGTCGTTGAGGAATTTGATGGCTTTGATCTTGTCTTCCCGTGTCATGAGGGGGACGGGTTTGCCGACCTGACGCGTCGATTCGTCGATGAGGTCGTTGAGGAGGTCCGTGACATTCTGCGGGATGCGGCTGACCTTATCTTCCTTGGACGTGACCGAGATGAGCGGCTTGATGGCATTTTCGACCATCATCAGTTCGGTAATGTCATAGTTGATGGAGAAGATGCCGATGACTTTTTGCTGTTCATTGCGGATGTAAATGGTCGTCGACTTGAGGATGCGGCCGTCTTTGGTCTTGGTCAGGTAACTCGTATGGTCCTGGAGCTTGTCGGGATCGCTGCGCAGGGCGTCGAGGACGGCCATAGACGGGCCATCGCCTACTTTGCGGTTGGTGACGTGGCCATTTTCGATGGCGACGATGGAATTTTCCTTATAATTATCGCTCAAGTCGTGGATGACGATTTCACAGTTCGGGCCGAATTGGTCTGCCAGGCCTTTGGCTAAGTGACGCAAGAAGTTGAGGACGACGTCGTCTAACATAAGGGGCACCTCTTTCTCATATCAAAAACAGATTATTAGCTTATCTGCTAAAAATTTTTTAGGTACTGTTACTATAGCATATTTTCGGGATAAATCAACGCCCTTGGTGAAAAAAGGTATGTCGAAAAAACATCTTTCCATTACAGGCTATAACAAAAAGATAATAAAAAATTTTTAGACTAAAAAAAAATTGACAGGTAAGGCGGAACGGGTTACTATTAAGATAGATACGAGAATGACACAAATAACATGCATTAACTGCAAGAAATCTTATGATTTATGATTTGTATAGCATAGAGGAGGTATACTTATGTTAATCGTCGGAAACGGTCACGTCGTTACCCGCGACGCGAAGAATCAATATTTCCCTGATGGCGCCGTAGCCATAGACGGCACGACAATCTGCCGCGTCGGCCAGACGGCAGAAATCCGCCGAGCCTATCCAGACGCCGCTTTTATCGATGCCAAAGGCGGTGTCATCATGCCGGCTTTCATCAACGTTCACGAGCATATTTACAGCGCCATGGCCAGGGGTATGAATATCGACGGCTATGCGCCCAAGGGCTTCCTGGACATCCTCGACGGCCTGTGGTGGAACATCGACCGTCACTTGACCAACGACCTGACTTATTTGAGCGCCATGGAAACGTATGTCGAATGTATCAAGAACGGCGTGACGACAGTCTTCGACCATCACGCCAGTTTTGGTGAAATCAAGGACAGCCTCTTTGCCATCGGCCAGGCAGCGCAGGAACTGGGCGTCCGCTCGTGTCTGTGCTACGAAGTCTCCGACCGCGACGGTCAGGATAAAGCTTGCCAGGCAGTCCTGGAAAATGAAGCCTGGATCCGCCACGCTCAGGCCGACACGACGGACATGATTGCCGGCATGATGGGCATGCATGCCCAATTTACCATCAGCGACAAAACGATGGCCCTGGCAGCCGAACATAAACCGGACGGCGTGGGTTACCACATCCACGTCGCCGAAGGCATCGAAGACTTGCAGGATTGTCTGAAGAAACACGGTAAACGCATTATCGACCGCCTTTATGACTGGAATATCTTAGGGCCCAAGACCCTGCTCGGCCACTGCATCCACGTCAATCCCCACGAAATGGACCTCATCAAGGCGACAGATACCATGGTCGTCCACAATCCGGAATCGAACATGGGCAATGCCTGTGGCTGCCCGCCGACGATGGACATGGTCCACCGCGGTATCCTGACCGGCTTGGGGACCGATGGCTATACGCACGATATGATTGAGTCCTATAAAGTCGCCAATATCCTGCACAAACACCATCTCTGCGACGCTACAGCCGCCTGGGCTGAAGTACCGCAGATGCTGTTCTATAACAACGCAGCCATGGCCAACCGCTATTTCAAGAAGCCCTTAGGCGTACTGGCAGAAGGGGCTGCAGCCGACGTCATCGTCATGGATTACATTGCTCCGACGCCGATGAATGAAGAAAACATCAACAGTCACATCTTATTCGGCATGAGCGGCCACGATGTCGTCACGACTATTGCCAATGGCAAAGTCCTCATGGAAAACCGCCAGCTCACCGGTGTCGATGAAGAAGCCCTGATGGCTAAAATCCGCGAAGGCGCAGCGACCCTGGCCGGACGCATTAATGGATACTTATAAGGAGGAATCTATCATGAGTGATCGCATGACATCCATTCCCTTTGGAAAATTGATGAACTGGGTCCTGACCGAAGCGCCGTCAGGGACGATCTTTGGCGTCCACCATCGCCTACAGGCCGACCCGAATCGGACATATACTATCTTTGACAGACCGCTGGAAATGCCCTTTGGCCCGGCTGCCGGTCCCCATACCCAGCTGGCCCAGAATATCGCTGCCGGCTATGCGGCGGGAGCGCGCTTCTTTGAACTGAAGACGGTCCAGAAAATCGACGGCGAAGACCTGCCCGTTCCCAAACCCTGCATCAAGGCCGACGATGAATGTTACAATGTCGAATGGTCGACGGAACTGACCGTCCCCAAGGCCCTGGAAGAATACGTCAAGGCCTGGTTCCTGGTCCACGTCATGGCCGTCGAATACGGCTTAGGAAGTCCGGACGGGATGCAGTTCAACATGTCCGTCGGCTACGACCTGGCAGGGATACAGACGGCAAAAATCGATTCGTTCATCGAAAATCTGAAAGACGCATCCCATACGGCTATCTTTGCCGAGTGCAAAGCCTGGCTCCTGGCCCATCTGGACCGGTTCCAGAAACTCCGTCGGGAAGACGTCGAAGCCATTCCGGCAGAAATCTGCAACTCTGTCACGGTCTCGACCATGCACGGCTGTCCGCCCGATGAAATCGAACGGATTGCCCGCTATTTACTGAAAGAAAAACACCTCAATACCTTCGTCAAATGCAACCCGACCTTACTGGGCTATGACTTCGTCCGGAAATGCATGGATGACCTGGGCTATGGCCATATGGTCTTCGATGACAGCCATTTCAAGGCGGATTTACAGTACCGTGATGCCGTACCCATGCTCAAGGGGCTGCAGGAAGCGGGTAAAGAGGAAGGCCTGTTGTTCGGCGTCAAACTGACCAATACCTTCCCCGTCGACATTACGCGCCATGAATTGCCGGGGACGGAAATGTATATGTCCGGCAAGCCCCTCTTTTTCCTGTCCATGAATGTGGCCAAGAAGCTGAGTGAAGCCTTTGACGGCAGCCTGCGTATTTCTTACAGCGGCGGTGCCGATGCCCACAACATCAAGAATATCGTCCGGGCCGGCATCTGGCCGGTCACGGTGGCGACGACGCTGCTCAAGCCCGGTGGCTATGAACGCTTTGCCCAGCTGGCACAGTGTTTTGAAGGTCAGCGTGGACAGGCGTTTACTCGTGTAAACGTCAAGGCCCTGGATGACTTGCTGGCTAAGGCTCAAGATGATGCCCACTATGCCCGTCTGGACCCGAAGGCCCAGCAGCGCAAGAACGACCAGGCACTGCCCTTGATGGACTGCTTCATGGCACCGTGCAGCCAGACTTGCCCCATCCATCAGGATATCCCGGCCTATATGGACCTCGTCGCCGCCGGGAAATATGACCAGGCCCTGCAGATTATTCTGGAAAAGAATCCCCTGCCCTTTACGACGGGGACCGTCTGCTACCATACCTGTATGAACAGCTGTACGCGCAATTTCTGTGATGCCCCTGTTGAAATCCGGCGCAATAAGCTGATAGCTGCTGAAAAAGGCTATGCCAGCGTCATGACGACTTTGCAGGCCACGCCGTCCAATGGGAGAAAAGCGGCTGTCATCGGCGCCGGTCCGGCCGGACTGTCGGCGGCTTATTTCCTGGCCCGCGGCGGCCTGGATGTGACCGTCTTCGATAAGAACGACGAACCTGGCGGCCTGGTGCGGACCTTCTTGTGTGAAAAGAAAGGGCAGATTTCACCAGAAGCCATCGACAAGGATGTAGCCCTCATCGAAAAGATGGGTGTCCATCTCGTCGTCGGCAGGGCCATCGCCTCGCTCGACGAATTGCAGGGCTATGACATCATCCTGGCGGCCTGCGGCGTCAAAGGGAAAATCGGTGACACCCTGGCCGGCGCCATCGAAGGCCTGACCGTCATCGGCGATGGCCATTACGGCAAGACGACATCCGTCGTCGAATGTATTGCCGACGGCAAGCGGGCGGCGGAAGGCATTTTAGGCCAGATGGCCAGTGTCGATACCCTGATTCCAGCTGATGTAAACGACGTTTACTCGAAGCGGGGTATTCTGGAGACGGCACCGGAAACAGGCTGTGACGGCCGCTGCCTCCATTGTGACAGCGTCTGCGAAGTCTGTACGGAAGTCTGCCCCAATCGGGCCAATACAGCCATCCAGGTACCGGGCCATATGCAGGCTCAGATTCTGCATATTGACTACATGTGTAACGAATGTGGCAACTGCCGGACCTTCTGTCCCTGGGGCGGTGCGCCGTATGTAGATAAGTTTACACTCTTCGCTAATGAAGACGATTTAGACCACAGCGATAATTCGGGCTTTGCCGTCCTCGACAAGGCCAGCGGCTTCTGCAAAGTCCGCCTGGATGGAGAAATCCGGACGACGACTTTAGGGACGGCTGATGAAGCAATCCCGGAAGACCTGCGGACCTTCATGGAAACGGTCTGCCGCGATTACGATTACCTGCTGATTGAATAGAGAAAGAAGGGAAAACCATGGATTACGTCATCAAAAACGGGACGGTCTGCCTGGAAGGGGAACATTTCCGGGCCGACGTTACCGTCCGTGAGGGAAAAATCCAGGCCTTGGGACAGGCTGTGCACAGCGGTCATGAACAGGTCATCGACGCCGACGGCCTCTATGTCTGCCCTGGCGGCATCGATGCCCACACCCATATGGACCTGCAGCAGTCGCCGCAGTACCGCGCGTGCGATGACTTTTACAGCGGTGGCGTGGCAGCGGCCTGCGGCGGCACGACGACCATCCTGGATCATATGGCCTTTGGCCCGGCCGGCTGTTCCCTGCGCTATCCCTTTGAACGGTACCGGAAACTGGCCGTGCCCTGCCCGGTCGACTACAGCTTCCATGGCGTCATCCAGCATGTCGACGACCAGGTCCTGCAGGAATTGGGCCAGCTCATCGACGAAGGTTTTCCCAGTTTCAAAGCCTATACGACGTATGGCTATCCCGTCGGCGAGAAGAAACTGATGCAGCTCCTGCCGGTCATCAAGAAGCATGGCGGCCTGCTCACGGTCCATGCCGAAAGCGACGGCATTACCAACGCCCTGCGGGATGCCCTGGGACCGCAGGACCTGCAGCCCATCGGCCAGGCGAAGACGCGGCCCAACGTGGCCGAAGCCGCAGCCGTGAGCCGTGTCCTGGCGGCAGCCCGGGCTTGTGGCGATGCGCCGGTCTATATCGTCCACACGTCGGCCCATGAGAGCCTGGACCAGCTGCGCCTGGCCCGGCGCCAAGGCCAGCGTCATATTTACAGTGAAACGTGTCCGCAATACTTATTGCTGACAGAAGAGAAATTCCGTCACGGCGGCCCTATGGAAGGCATTAAATACATGCTGGCGCCGCCGCTGCGGAAAGCCGAAGACAACCAGGCCCTGTGGCAGGCCCTGGCCGACGGGACGATCCAGACCGTAGCGACGGACCACTGCCCCTTTACGATAGCTGAAAAACAGGAGAATGTCAGCGATTTCCGGAACTGTCCCGGCGGCGTATCCGGCGTCGAAGAACGGATGCCCCTGCTGTTCAGTGAAGGCGTCCTGAAAGGCCGGCTGACCCTGGAGCGCTTCGTCCAGGTGACCAGTGCCAATGTGGCCAAAATCTTTGGCCTCTATCCGCGCAAAGGGACGCTGCTGCCCGGCAGCGATGCCGACATCGTCCTCATCGATCCGAAAGGGACGCGGACCTTTGCCAGGGAGAACCTGCACACGACCTGCGGCTATTCGCCCTATGAAGGCATGACGGTCCAGGCGACGATCCGCCTGACCATGCTCCGCGGCGAAATCATCGCCAAAGACAATCAATTCTGTGGAAAACGCGGCTATGGAACCTTGTTGTATCGATTCCGCGATAAAAGATAATCTTGATTATAGGAAGGTGGCATTATGAGTGAATTATGTAAACTATGGGTAAACGGCCGTGAAATAGAAGCCGATGGAGAACGCAAGCTCATCGACGTCCTGCGCAATGACCTGCGCCTGAAATCCGTCAAGGATGGCTGCAGTGAAGGGGCCTGCGGAACCTGTACGGTCGTCATCGACGGCAAGGCGACCAAGACCTGTGTCCAAAAGGTCAGCCGCATGGCTGGTAAACACGTGTTGACCGTCGAAGGGTTATCACAACGGGAAAAAGACGTCTTCGTCTATGCCTTTGGAGAAGCCGGTGCCGTCCAGTGCGGCTTCTGCATTCCCGGCATGGTCATGTGCGGCAAGGCCCTCATCGACGCCAACCCGGCGCCGTCGCGGCTGGAAATCGCCGCGGCCATCCGCAATAATATCTGCCGCTGTACGGGTTATAAGAAAATCATCGACGCCATCGCCATGGCAGCGGATTTGCTGCGCACGAACCAGCCTCTTCCCGTCTGCGGCGGCTACCGCGGCGTCGGCGATTCCTGCCAGCGTGTCAACGTCAAGGCCAAAGTCCTGGGCGTCGGCAAATATACGGATGACCTGGATGCCGTCGACCTGCCCGGCATGTGCTACGGCAGTGCCATCCGCAGTGCCTATCCGCGGGCTGTCGTCAAGGCCATCCATGCGGAAAAGGCCAAGGCCCTGCCCGGTGTCGTCTGCGTCCTGACGGCAGACGATATCCCCGGTTCCGTCAAAGTCGGCCATTTGAAGACCGATTGGGATACGCTCATCCCCGTCGGCTCGACGACGCACTTCCTGGGCGACGCCATCGCCCTGGTCGCAGCGGAAACGCCGGAAATCCTGGAACAGGCCAAGAAGCTCGTCGATATCGAATATGAAGAACTGCCGGCCCTGACCTGTGCGGCCGACGCCTTGAAAGAAGGGGCGCCGCTGATCCACCCGTTGGCTGGTACGAACGTCCTGGCCCATGAACACCTGGTCCGCGGCGACGCCGATGCCGTCATTGCCGCCTCGAAGTATAAGGTGACGCACCACTTTGAAACGCCATGGACGGAACACGCCTTCCTGGAACCGGAATGTGCCGTCGCCATGCCCTTTGATGACGGCGTCTTCGTTTATTCGTCGGACCAGGGCATTTATGATACGCGCCGGGAAACGGCACTCATGCTGGGCCTGCCGGAAGAAAAAGTCATCGTCGAGAACTGCTTCGTCGGCGGCGGCTTCGGCGGCCGGGAAGACGTGACGGTCCAGCATTTGGCTGCCCTCGTCGCCTATGTATGTAAACGGATATGTAAAGTGAAGTTGACGCGCCAGGAAAGCATCCTCATCCATCCCAAGCGCCATCAGTTCAGCATGGACATGACGACGGCCTGCGATGAAACTGGGAAACTGACGGCTATGAAGCTCGTCGCCGTCACCGACAACGGGGCCTATGCCTCCCTGGGCGGGCCCGTTCTCCAGCGCGCCTGTACCCATGCGGCAGGGCCTTATAACTACCAGACCATCGACATCGACGGGACAGCCGTTTACACTAACAATCCACCAGCCGGAGCCTTCCGCGGCTTTGGCGTCACTCAGACCATTTTTGCCACGGAATTAAACTTAAATAAACTGGCTGAACTGGTCGGCATCGACCCGTGGGAAATCCGATATCGCAATGCCATCCGGCCCGGTGACATCCTGCCCAATGGCCAGATTGCCGACCCGTCGACAGGCTTGGCTGAAACGCTGGATGCCGTCAAAGAGGCGTACTATCACAACGGGCCTTATGTCGGCATCGCCTGTGCCTTGAAGAACTCCGGCGTCGGCGTCGGCCTGCCCGACTATGGCCGCTGCCGTCTGGTCGTTAAAGACGACAGGGTACACATTTACTCGTCGGCATCCTGCATCGGCCAGGGCGTCGGCACGGTCCTGGTCCAGATGGTATCCCAGGCAGCAGGCCTCCCCATTGAAGATATCAAATGGCACATGCCCAATACGGCGACCTCACCCGATGCCGGCACGACGTCGGGTTCGCGGCAGACGACGTTGACCGGGGAAGCCGCCCGGCGGGCCGCCGTCCAGCTGCGGCGCGACCTCTTTGCCGCCAAGGGCCTGCCTTACGAAGAAACGAGCCATGCCAGCGACTACCTGGAAGGCGTAACGGTAGAAAAAGAATCGCCCGCTACGGCAGCGGTCCGCTTCAACCGCAGCGACTTGGATATCCTCAACGGCCGGGAATACATCGGCGAATACCTGGGCAAGACCGACAAGATGGGTGCTGACATCCCCCATCCCGTATCCCATGTCGCCTACGGCTATGCCACTCACGTCTGCATCCTTAACGACGACGGTACCATCCGCAAAATGGTCGCCGCTCACGACGTCGGCCGCGTCGTCAACCGCAAGAGCCTGGAGGGCCAGATCGAAGGCGGCACCGTCATGGGCTGCGGTTATGCTCTGACAGAACAATATCCGTTGGACCACTGTAAACCGACGGCCAAATTCGGAACCCTGGGCCTGTTCCGGGCCGATAAAGCCCCGGACGTCGAAGCCATTCCCATCGAAAAAGAAGGCGTCGACGTAGCCTACGGAGCCATCGGCGTCGGCGAAATCACATCCATCCCGACGGCACCTGCCGTAGCCGGAGCCTACTATAAATGGAACGGCCAGTTCCAGACAACATTGCCCTTAGAAGGGACGCCGTATAGCCGGAAGAAAAAGAAATAAAAGTTTGTAGTACAGAGTTTGTGGTCTGTAGAAGAGGGCCTTAAATTTAAAGCCGTCTGCTAGCCACTAACAACTAAAGAGTGCTTGACGTCTTGCGACAAGCACTCTTATAATAGGGATGTTTGATGTTTCGATGTGGAAAGGTGGTCTTATGGAAGATAAATTGGTCATTATCCGCGGGGCTGGGGACCTGGCGACGGGCGTGGCCCAGTCTTTGTATGAGGCTGGGTTCCGCCTGCTGCTGCTGGAAGTGGAGAAGCCGTCGGCTATCCGGCGTCAGGTGGCCCTCTGTGAAGCCGTCTACGATGGGTCGGCTGCCGTCGAGAACCTGACTTGCTGCCGCTGTCAGTCTTTGGCCGAGGTCCGGAAGGCCTGGGAAGGCGAGGCCATTCCCTTGCTGGTGGACCCGGAAGGGGCGTCGATTGCGGCGCTGAAGCCCTGGGCCGTCGTCGATGCCATCCTGGCCAAGAAGAACTTGGGGACGAACCGGCGTATGGCGCGTCATACCGTGGCCCTGGGACCGGGATTTACGGCCGGTGTCGATGTCGATGCCGTCATTGAAACCAAGCGGGGCCACCAGCTGGGGCGTATCATTTGGCAGGGCACGGCTATTGCCAATACGGGGATTCCCGGATTGATTGCCGGCTACGGCAAGGAGCGCGTCATCCACAGTCAGCAGTCCGGATTCGTATACGGATTGGTCCACATCGGCGATAAAGTAAAAAAAGGACAGCCCATGGCTGTCCTGACAGAAGAGCTTATCCCTTCTGGAATGGCTGTGACGGAATGTATGGGGACGCCGATTCTGGCGTCGCTGACGGGATTCGTCCGGGGACTGATCCGTGACGGCTATCAGGTGCCGCAAGGCTTCAAGATAGCCGACATCGACCCGCGGGATGATGAACGGGAGAATTGCTTTACGATTTCCGACAAGGCCCGCAGCCTCGGCGGCGCCGTCCTGACGGCCCTGCTCTGGATGGGGAAGGGGGAATTTTCGTGAAGATGAATCAGAATGACTTACATTTTTCGTCGTGCCGGGAGCTGCCCTATATCAACTATTACCAAGGCGCTGCAGCTAAGAAGCAGTCTATTGCCGTCGAAGTGATGACGCCGCTCTATCTCGATGGGCGGTGTATCAGTACCCTCATTTCTTCGCCGGAAGATATCGATGTCCTGGCTGTGGGTTACTGTCTGGCCGAAGAGAAAATACCGGCTGGCCGCAAGCTGGCTGGTGTCTGCCTGCATGATGGGGCGGCCTGGGTCACGACGGAAACCGGGACGGCACGGGCAGTAGAAAAGCCGCCTTTTGTGCCGATTACGGCAGAGAAGCTCTGTTCCTATGGAGGCCTCTTGGACAGCTTATCGACGGCACATCACGCCTCACACGGCGTCCACGAAGGGGCCTTGGTCCAAGGCAATGAAGTCCTCGTCTATACGGAAGATATCGGCCGCCACAATGTCCTCGACCGCCTGCGGGGCTTCGTCGAATTACAGCACATCGACGTCAGTCAGGCCGTCCTGGTCTTCAGCGGCCGCGTTCCCCAATCGGTCATCGAAAAGGTCCATGGCCTGGGCGTTCGCTTCCTGGCATCGCGGGCCTTGCCGACGAGCCTGGGCGTGTCCCTGGCGGAGCAGTACCAGATTACCCTGGCCTGCGGCTTGCGGCCTGATTCTTTCAAAATATTTGCTCATCCAGAACGGGTTTTATTATAATATAAAAAAAGTGTCACATGAAGGCATTTTGGCTTCGTGTGACAGCTTTTTTATGTAGGGCTCGCACGTGGCGAGCCCGCTTCGGGATATGTATGATTTCCCGAAGTGGTTGCTAAAAAATCGTCCCAATTTCTAACGGGTCGCCCACGTGGCGACCCCTACAGTGCAAACAAGGGCTTGTCGCTGTGCGACAAGCCCTTTTTATAGGAATATTACTTCAATGGGAGCGCCCTTTGGCAACGGGGGCGTTCCTTTTTTTATATACGCCAGGGCGTTGGTGTGGGCAAGGCCCAGCAGGGCACTGGACGTCAGTGTCGTATTGGGTGTGAATATGGGCTGGCCCTGTTCGTAGGTCAGGCGGCCCTGGACGAAGCGGTCGACAGGATTTTTCTTATGGATCGCGTCGCCTAAATGGCAGGTGACGACGGGAAATTCGCTGTTTCTTTCGCCGTTGAGGCGGCGCAGGATGGGGACGGCCAGGAGATGGAAGGCATTGAACGACGCCGAAGGATTGCCGGACAGGCCGAGGATGAGCGTCCGGCGGCCGTCTGTTTCAATGACGCCGCCATAGGAAGCCGAACCGGGCCGCATAGTGATGCGGTCGTAAAGTTGGACGGCACCGAGGGATTGGTAAATCTGGGGCATCGTGTCATAGAGGCCGACTGAGACGCCGCCCGTGCTGATGATGAGGTCCTTGTCCCGGGCCAGGCGGCGGACGGCTGCCATTTCATCGGCCAGCTGGTCCGGTCCGTCCGATACGTGATAGAAGGTGACTTCTGCGCCGTACTGTTCCAATAAGGGCTGGAAGAGATAGGCGTTGGAGTTGTAAATCTGGGCATGGTGCCGCACTTCTCCGGGCAGGACCAGTTCACGTCCTGACGTCAGGAAGAGGACCTTCGCTTTGGCGTAAACGGGAAGGCGTTCATTTCCCAGGCCGACGGCGACGGACAGGGCACCGGCTGTGAGCTTCGTCCCGGCCGGGATGATGACGGCGCCGGAGCGGCACTCTTCGCCTTTGGGGATGATGTTGCTGCCCGGCGGGATGCTTTCTGTAACTCGTATATGATTTCCTTGGCGTTCGACGTATTCCTGGGGGACGACGGTATCGCAATCATCCGGGACGGCACAGCCTGTCATGAGGCGCACGGCCTGGCCGGCTGCAACAGGGCCGTCATAGACGATGCCGGCGCCGATGGTCGCCACGACTTCATAGGCATTTCCGCCATGGCTATGGATAGCATAGCCGTCGAAGGGCGATTTACGGTACGGCGGATAGTCGCAGGCCGCCGTAATGTCCCGGGCTGTGATACGGCCCAGGGCCTGGTTTGGTGTGACATATTCTATTTTCGCTTCATAGGAAGGCAAGGCGCCGTCGAGACGGCGCCTTGCTTCGGTAATCGTGACGATTTCCATAGTTATGGCTTTCCTTTTTTCAATGCTTTTTCATAAGCTGTCTGTGTTTTGGCCGCTTCTTTTTGGGCTTTCAGTTTAGCCCGCTGAGCCGCGACGACGGCCGGGTCGAAGAGGCTCAGGGCTTCCGTTGGGCAGGCCGGGATACAGGCTGGTTCCCCCGTTTCCGTATTGGCACAGAGGTCGCATTTGTAGGCGACGATGCGGAAGGGCCGGCCTTTGGTATCGCCATGGTAGATCTTGGTCATGTTGATGGCCTGGAAAGGACAGGCGCGGGAACATTTCCCGCAGCCCCGGCAGGCCTCTTCATCGATGACGACCGAGTCGGGTCCCAGGGAAATGCAGTGGAACGGACAGGCCTCCATACAGCGCGGCTTCGGGCACTGCTGGCATTGGACGGCCTTGGTGACTTTCGACGTGTAAACGACGTGGACCCGCGGCGTGAAATCGAAGCTCTTGGGCTTGAGGGCAAACAGGGCCTTGCCTGTATGGCTGGCCACACAGGCGGCCATGCAGGTCTTGCAGCCGATGCACAGTTCCGGGTCCGTCTTGACGTGTTTAAACATCGTTTACACCTCCTTTACTTCGATGCCCATGCGGCTGCGGATAGCGGTATACTGGGCTTTTACATCGCGTTCGGCCTGTTTCTGGTCGTCGATTTTTTCGACGCGGCAGGCACAGTATTTGAATTCCGGCGTATGGCTCTTGGGGTCCAGGGCGGCCGACGTCAATTCGTTGCAGGCGCCGACCCACCACTGATAGGTCATGTACGTCGCCCCTTTGGATACGCGGTCTGTTTCCTGGCAGCGGGTGATGGTATGGCCCCGCTTGGAGACGACGCGGACCAGGTCGCCGTTGGCAATGCCCAGTTCCTGGCAGTCTTCGGGATTCATCTGGATATAGCCCGGTTCATCGGCCAGGTCGGCCAGGAGGCGGCAGTTGCCGGTCATGGTACGGACCGAATAGTGGCCGACTTCGCGGACTGTCGACAGGGACAGGGGGTATTCGGGACTTTCCAGCTCTTTGGCCGGCGTCCAGGGGTAGTAGTAGAAATGGCCTTTGCCGTCGGCCGTAGCAAAATGAGCGCCCTTGTGGAGATACTGTGTCCCCGTATCATCCGGGCTGTCTTCCGTGCAGGGCCATTGGACGCCGTGGTTCTCGACCATCTTTTCATAGCTGGCACCGGCGAATTTCGGGCACAGGGAGCGCATTTCGTCCCAAATCTGTTCGGTATTGTCGTAATGCATGGGATAGCCCATGGCCGTTGCCATGAGGCAGAGGATTTCCCAGTCCGTCTTGCAGCCCGGCTGGGGTTCGATGAGCTTGCGGACGCGCTGGAAGCGGCGGTCGCAGGAGGTATATACGGCATTGTGTTCGCCCCAGGCCGTAGCCGGGAAGATGACATCGGCATATTCGCAGGTCTTGTTGAAGAAGATGTCCTGGACGATGACCAGGTCGATAGCCGACAGGGTGCGGCGGATTTCCGGCAGGTCCGGATCGGACTGGGCCGGGTCTTCGCCGATGATGTAATAGGCGTGGATCCGCTTCTTCGGGTCCGGTTCGCGCAGGACTTTGTCCGGCACATAGGTCAGGGGCAGGCCGACGTGGGATGGCAGGGAAACGCCCCAGGCCTTTTCAAATTTATGGCGGATTTCATCGTCCATGACGTCCTGATAGCCAGGATACTGGTTGGGCAGGACGCCCATGTCACAGGTCCCCTGGACGTTGTTCTGGCCGCGGACCGGGCCGACGCCGGTGGCGTAATGGCCGTAGTTGCCGGTCATGAGACTCAGGTTGGAGCAGGCGATGACGCATTCGACGCCCTGTGAGAACTGGGTGATGCCCATGCCCCAGAGGGTCATGGTATGTTTGGACGAAGCGAACAGGCGCGCTGCCCGGTGGATATCGTCGGGATCGAGGTGGGTCGCTGCGGCGACGGCTTCGGGCGCGTATTTATCCTGGGCCACTTCTTTGGCATAGTCGGCAAAGCCTGTCGTATGCTTTTCGATGAAATCGTGGTCGACCAGGTCCTCCGTGACCATGACGTGGGCCATGGCGTTGAGGAAGAGCATGTTCGTGCCGCCCTTGATAGGCAGGTAAATGGTGGCGATGCGGCCCGTTTCTGTCAGGCGCGGATCGACACAGATGATCTTGCAGCCCTTCTTCTTGGCCCGGACGATATGGCGGGCGACGAGGGGATGCGAGACCGGCGCGTTATAACCGATATCGAAGATGACTTCTGCGTCTTCGAGTTCGGGAACGCTGAAAGACATGGCACCTTCACCGACGGACTCACCGAGTCCGGTAACCGATGGAGCGTGTCAAATGCGGGCGCAGTGGTCGACGTTGTTCGTGCCGACGACGGCGCGCATGAATTTTTGCGTAATGTAAGCGGCCTCATTGCCGGGACCGCGGGCCGAACCGGCGCCCATGACGGCATCCGGGCCGTATTCCTTGATGATGGCTTTGAGGCGGGCCGCTGCGTATTCGATGGCTTCCTGCCACGATACTTCGACGAGGGGCGTGCCCTTGCCGTTTTTGCGGATCATCGGCTGGCGGATACGCTTGGTCAGGATCTGAGGGTCATTCAGATAGTCCCAGCCGTACAGCCCTTTCAGACAGAGCCGGCCTTCATTGTTGACACCGCGCGGCGAGCCCTTGGCTTCGATGACCTGGTTTTTTTCCGTGTCGACCGTGCAGGTGATGACGCAGCCTGTGCCACAATAGGGACAGACCGTGTCGATTTTCTTATAGGCACACATAGGAACACCTCACTTTTACATAAACTGGAGATTTTTAGTATACCACGGACGGGGTACGCTTTACTAGTCTCAGTGTAGGACTTATTTTAGCAGGGTGCAAGACAGAAAAGAACAAACTGCTTATATCACCGACGAGCGGTAGCCAGTGAGGAATAAGATATTGTTGACCAGCTGGTTGTCATCGGCCTGGGTCACGTCGATTTGTGGAAAGGGACCGTGACTGCGGCTTTCGACGAGGACCAGGTCGGCCAGCTGTTGCTGGGACAGGGCCAGGATGTAATCTTCTTTCCGCGTTCCCATGGGATAATCTGCCGGACCGCAGAGACAGACGGAAACGGCACCGGCTTTGCGGGCCCGGTCCGTATCGGAGCCGGTCTTGCGGCGGGCCACGGTGTGATGGCTGCTCTTGATATAGGCGACCTGATAGCCGCGGTGCGTCAGTTCCGTAATGGCTGCCGCAGCGGCTGTCGTCTTGCCATCGCCTGATTTCGGTGCCGTCAGGGTGACGACGGGTACCTGGCGGCGGCTGTTGGTGTCGCGGCCTTTGGCAGCCTCATAGGCTTCAGGCGTATTGATATTGAAATATAAGGCCGAACGGAAGGTTTCATCGACATAGGCTGCCGGCACGTCTTGATACAGATGGCGCAGGCGGTAATTGCCCTTCTGCAGATGGTCCGTAATGGCTGGCAGGAGCTGACGGCTGTATAAGGCGGCTAGGGGCTGGTCCTGGCCGTTTTCCGTCCTGGGTATGATGGCCTGCAGGGTGGGCTGGCGCCGGAGTAATTTGACCAAATCCGGGGCGGGGGCAAAATCATAGAAGGGAAGGTCGACAGATAAGACCAGATAGAAGTCGCACTGGCCGCTGTACAGGGCGGCCTCCATCCCGCCCAAGGGGCCGCAGTCAGGATAATTGTCTATGACCAGGCGGACTGTGCGGGCTAATTTGGCGGGTAAATGGGACGATTCATAAGGACGGTTGATGGAAAGCAAGCGCTCTGTAAAGGGATAAGCCTGGCTGCGCAGAAGCAGATCCGTCAGCAGGTCCGTATCGCGCCAGGGGAGGGCCGTTTTATCGCGGCCCATGCGGGTACTGCGGCCGCCGGCCAGGATAATCAGCCCCAGCGATAAAGGGCGAAGTATTTTTGTCATCCTATCACATCCTTTTGTATGTTATGCGTGTATTATATCATAATTTGCATAAGCGATGATGATTTCACTACGGGTTACAAAAAAAGTATGGCCAGCTAACAGATTTTCATGTATAATGAGCTTAGTAGATTCGTTATTTGTAAGCGCGAATAACGCTTGAAGGAGGTGGCTCCATGGCAGAAGAGAAACTACATTGCAAAGTGACCCTGTGCCTCATGGGCGATAAGCGGGCCTTCGGGCCCGGCGTGGCCGAACTGCTGGAAGGTGTCCGCCGTCATGGTTCCCTGCAGGGCGCAGCCCGGGATATGGCCATGTCGTACTCCAAGGCCTGGACAGTCATGCGCAACGCCGAAGAAATCTGGGGCTTTCCCCTCATCCGCCGCTATGTCGGCGGCAAAGACGGCGGCCGGTCCGTCCTGACCAAGCAGGCTGAAATCATCCTGGAACGGTATGAAGAGATGAACGAGGCCCTGCACGACGTGGCAGACCGCCAGTTCCGGCAATGGTTCAATGATGAAGAACTCCATAAATTACAAAAAATGGAAGGATAGATAAGTATGAAAATGATGAAAACCGAAGACGCTGTCGGCCATGTCCTCTGCCATGATATTACGCAGATCATCCGCGGCGTCACCAAAGGCCCGGTCTTCCGCAAGGGCCATGTCATTACCCAAGAAGATATTCCGGTCCTCTTGTCGGTCGGCAAGGACCACGTCTATATTTGGGAAAAAGATGACACCCTGTTCCATGAAGATGAAGCCGCTGCCATCCTGCGCGACATCTGCATGGGAGCTCATATGCACGGCAGTGCGCCGAAAGAAGGGAAAATCGAACTCATCGCCGACTGCGACGGCGTCCTGACTATCCGCCGGGATGGCTTGAAAGCCGTCAATTCCCTGGGCGAAATGATGATTGCCACCCGCCACGGCGGCTTCCCGGTCCGCAAGGGCGATAAACTGGCCGGTACGCGCATCATTCCCTTGGTCATCAAGAAGGATAAGATGGCCGCTGCCCAGGAAGCAGCCGGTCCGGCACCGCTCCTCGACGTCCATCCCTTCGGCCAGAAGAAAGCCGGCGTCGTCACGACGGGGAATGAAGTCTTCCATGGCCGTATCGAAGATACGTTTACGCCGGTCATCGAAAGCAAGCTGTCTGAATACGGCGCCGTCATGGCCATGCATACGACCCTGGCCGATGACCCGGCTGCCATTACGGCGGCTATCCAGGATATGCTGGATAAGGGCATGGATATGGTTTTCTGTACGGGTGGCATGAGTGTCGACCCCGATGACCAGACGCCGCTGGCCATCAAGAATACGGGAGCCCGCATCGTATCGTATGGTGCTCCGGTCCTGCCAGGGGCCATGTTCCTTCTGGCTTATAGCGGGGACGATCGCCCCATCGTCGGTCTGCCGGGCTGTGTCATGTATGCCAAGCGGACGATCTTTGACCTCGTCCTGCCGTCGCTCATGGCCGATGTCCCCGTGACGGCCGATGACCTGGCCGGTCTCGGCGAAGGCGGCTTATGCCTGGGCTGTCCTGTCTGTACCTTCCCGAACTGTGGCTTTGGAAAGTAGGTGATCCTGGTGAACCCGTTTACACACATTGACAACAACGGTGACGCCGTCATGGTCGACGTCAGCGGTAAAGCCGTGACGGCCCGGACGGCTGTGGCCTGCGGCCGTATTTCCATGAGCCGCGAGTACTATGAAGCCGTCAGGGCCGGTGCCGTGAAAAAAGGCGATGTCCTCGGCGTGGCCCGCATTGCCGGCATCATGGGAGCCAAGCGGACGAGCGACCTCATCCCGCTCTGCCATATCCTCAATTTGACCAAATGCGGCGTCGAATTCATCTTCCACGACGATACTTGTGAACTCGAAGGCCGCTGTACTGTCAAGTGCAACGGCAAGACCGGCGTCGAAATGGAAGCCCTGACGGGCGTATCCGTGGCTTTGCTGACGGTCTACGATATGTGCAAGGCCGTCGATAAGCGCATGTGTCTCAAGGATATCCACCTCGTCGAAAAAATCGGCGGCAAGAGCGGCCATTTCCAATATGACGGAGGGGAGCACCATGAAGGATAAATGGGGACGGACCATCGGCTACCTGCGCCTGTCCCTGACGGACCGCTGCAACCTGCGCTGCCGCTACTGTATGCCTGAAGCCCTGACCAGCGTCGGCCACGAAGCTGTCCTGCGCTATGAAGAAATGCAGCTCATCTGTCGGGCTGCTCTGTCCCTGGGCATCGACCGCTTCAAGATTACCGGCGGCGAGCCGCTGGTGCGCAAAGGGGCCGTGGCCTTCATGGAATCCCTCAAAGCCATGAAAGGCGTCCGTTCTGTGACCTTGACGACGAACGGCCTGCTGTTGTCCGACGCCCTGCCGGACTTGGTCCGTATGGGCATCAACGGCATCAACATCAGCCTGGACAGCCTCGATGCCGGGCAGTATGCCGGGCTGACCGGAGGCGGCCAGCTGTCCGTCGTCCTGGAAGCCTTGGAACGGGCCGCGGCTGCTCGGGTAAACGTCAAAGTAAACGCCGTATTACTGGAAGAAACGCAGGACCAGATCCTGCCGCTGGCCCGCTTGGCCGGCCGGTTTCCCGTCGATGTGCGCTTCATCGAACTCATGCCCATCGGCTACGGGACGACGCTGAAAGGCCTTACGGAAGAAGCGGCCCTGGCCGTCCTGCGCCGGGCCTATCCGGATTTGGCTGCCACAGAAGAACGGCGGGGAAACGGACCGGCTTCGTATTACCGGAGCGGCCAGCTGCAAGGTCGTATTGGCTTCATCGCTGCCAATACCCATGGCTTCTGCTCGTCCTGTAACCGCCTGCGCCTGACGAGTACGGGCTTTTTGAAGCCCTGTCTCTGCTATGACGATGGCGTCGATTTGCGGGCCATCGTCCGCAGCGGCCAAGAGGAGGAAACTATCTGTCAGGAGCTGCAGCGCGCCATGGCCAGGGCGGTTTATGACAAGCCGGCCAAGCATTGCTTCGCCGAACAGAACCATATCAGTGAACATAAGACGATGAATCAGATCGGAGGATAAAAAATGGGGAAAGTACATGCTGTTTGCATCAGCACCATCCGCGGCGTGGCTAAACAGGCCGTACCGGAAGGGAATTTCATAGTCAACTGGGGCATTGAAGGCGACGCTCATGCCGAACACTGGCACCGCCAGGTCAGCCTGCTGGGCCTGGAAAGCATCGAAGCTTTCCGCTGCCGCGGCGGTCAGGTGGAATTCGGCGCTTTCGGCGAAAATCTCGTCGTCGACGGCTTCAATTTCTCGGCCCTGCCTGTAGGGACGCTGCTGCGCTGTGGCGACGTCCTGCTGGAAATGACCCAGATCGGCAAGGAATGTCACAACCATTGTGCCGTCTATGAAGCCGTCGGCGATTGCATCATGCCCAGGGAAGGCGTATTTGCCCGCGTCCTTGAAGGCGGCGTCATCCGCCCGGGCGATGTCATGACCGAAGTCCCGCGGCAAGGGAAACGGCCTTATCAGGCGGCGATCATCACCTTGTCGGATAAGGGAAGCAAAGGCCTGCGGGAAGATGCCAGCGGCCCCGTCATTGTCCAGCGGCTGGAACGGGCTGGGTTTGAAGTCATGGAACAGCTGCTCCTGCCCGATGGCAAGGGCCCCTTGGAACAACAGCTCTGCCGGCTGGCCGACCAGCGCCAGGCTGACCTCATCTTGACGACAGGCGGTACCGGGTTTGGCCCTCGCGACGTCACGCCCGAAGCGACCCTGGCCGTTGCCGACCGTCAGGCGCCGGGCATTGCCGAAGCCATCCGGGCCGCTTCCATGCAGATTACGCCGCGGGCCATGCTGTCCCGGGCGGTCAGCGTCATCCGCAAGAAGACCTTGATCATCAACCTGCCCGGCAGTCCCAAGGCCTGTCAGGAATGTATGGATGTCTTCCTGGATACGATTCCCCATGGCCTCGACTTACTGCGCGGCGAAGTCCGGGATTGTGGCCGCAAGTAAATGCATATAAACTGATTTACAAAAAGGAGATGTACGGTGATGACGTGGAAAAAAGTAGTCGCATCGGTCTTGGCGGCGACGCTGGCTTTTGCCCTGGCCGGATGCGGGTCGGACAAGAAAGAGGACAAAGCCGCCGGGGACGGCGATAAAGTCCACCTGACCGTCTTTGCTGCGGCCAGCATGACGGAAACGATGAACCAGATTGCCGCCCAGTATCAGAAAGAACATCCGGACGTGGAAATTTCCTTTAACTTCGATTCGTCGGGCACGCTGAAGACGCAGATCCAGAACGGTGCCGACTGTGACCTCTTCATTTCGGCAGCCCAGAAGCAGATGAACCAGCTCGACGCCTCAAAAGACGCCAAAGCCAATCCGGATAAGCTGGACTTCGTCAAGAGCGGCAGCCGCATAGACCTGTTGGAAAACAAGGTTGTCCTGGTGACGCCCGAAGGCAACCCCAAGGGCGTCCAGAATTTCAATGATATGGCGGCGAAATTGAAGGACGGCTCCATCCGCCTGGTCATGGGCAACAGCGACGTTCCTGTCGGCCAGTATACACAGAAAATCCTGAAATTCTACAACCTCGATGAACAGGCCATCGCTCAGGCCGGCCACATTACCTATGGCTCGAACGTCAAAGAAGTGACGACCCAGGTCCGCGAGGGCAGTGCCGACTGCGGCGTCATCTATGCGACCGATGCCTTCAGTGCCAAGTTGAAACCTGTCGACGAAGCGACGAAAGATATGTGCGGCCAGGTCATTTATCCGGCGGCTGTCATGAAGAACAGCAAGCACCCGCAGGAAGCTCAGGATTTCCTCAATTACCTCAAGGGCCAAGAAGCCATGAAGATTTTCCAGGGCGTCGGCTTCAGCCCTGTCGGCTAAGGATAGCTGCTTATGGACTGGTATCCCCTTTGGAACAGCCTGCGCATTGCCGCTATTTCCTGTGTCCTCGTCTTCTTTAGCGGCATTGCCCTGGCTTATTATGTCGCCCGCCTGCCGCGGGTCCTCAAAGGGCTCCTCGATGTCGTCCTGACACTGCCCCTGGTCCTGCCGCCGACGGTCTGCGGCTGGCTGCTGCTCCTGGTCTTCGGCTTGAAGCACCCTGTCGGCATCTTTCTCAATGACGTGGGCATCCGCTTCGTCATGACCTGGTATGGCGGCGTCCTGGCGTCGGCTGTCGTCGCTTTTCCCCTCATGTACCGCACGGCCCGCGGGGCCTTTGAGAGTTTCGACGAAACCCTGGCCTGGAGTGGCAAGACCCTGGGCCTGTCGGATACGTTCATCTTCTGGCATATCCGCATGCCTTACTGCAAGCAGGGCATCATCGCCGGGACGGTCCTGGCCTTTGCCCGGGCCCTGGGCGAATACGGGGCGACGAGTATGCTCATCGGCTATATCCCCAAGAATACGGCGACCATTTCGACGACGGTCTACCAGTTGTGGCGGACCAATGACGAATACAGCGCCTTCATCTGGGTCCTGGTCAACATCGCCATCAGCGCCGTCGTCCTGCTGACAGTCAATCTCTTTGAAAAGCGCAGCCGTGAAAGGAGGCGCCTGGCATGATCGATATCGATGTCCATAAGGACTGGGGCTCTTTTACGCTGGATGTGAAGCTCCATCATGAGAGCGGCATCCTCGGCCTGCTCGGCGCTTCGGGCTGTGGCAAGAGCAAGACTCTGCAGTGCATTGCCGGTATTGAAAAGCCTGATGCAGGCAAAGTCGTCGTCGGGGCGCGGACCTTGTTCGACAGCGGGCGCCATATCAATGTCCCCGTCCCGCAGCGGCGCGTAGGCTATCTGTTCCAGCACTATGCCCTGTTCCCCGACATGACCGTCGAAGACAACATCCGCTGCGGCGTCCGCTCGGCTTCGTCCAAGGCTGACGCCCGCCGGCAGGTCCGTTCCATGATGGAACGCCTGAATTTGACAGGCCTGGAGAAACAGAAACCGGCCGAATTGTCCGGCGGCCAGCAGCAGCGCGTGGCCCTGGCCCGCATCCTGGTCAATGAGCCGGACATCCTGCTCCTGGACGAACCCTTCAGCGCTCTGGACAGTTATTTAAAAGAAAAGGTCATGACAGAACTCAAGAACTTGCTGCGTCAATTCCCGAAAGACGTCGTCTTGGTGACACACAGCCGCGACGAAGCCTATCAACTCTGTCAGTCCATCGCCGTCCTAGACGACGGCCGCGTGTCGGCCTGTGCGCCGACAAAGGAACTCTTTGCCGATCCCCAGTCCCGGGTGGCAGCGGTCCTGACGGGCTGCAAGAATATCGTAGCGGCCCGCAAGGCCGGACCGACAGCCGTCTTCATCCCGTCGTGGCAGATTACGCTGCAGACAGGACGGCCTGTCGGCGACGACCTCTGTGCCATCGGCATCCGCGGCCACGCCTTTTGCGGTGGCGACGGCGAAAATGCCAGGCCCATCGTCGTGACCGAGGAAATCGAGCAGCCCTTTGAATGGATCGTCAAGTTCCGCTATGCCCATCAGGAAGGCGGGACGCCGGATATCTGGTGGCGTTTCGCCAAGCCCGACCGGCCGGCTGTCCTGCCGGATTGCCTCACTGTCGATGGGCAGGCTATTTTACTCTTATATAGGTGATATCATGGAAGCTTTCTATACCCGATTATATGAAACTTTGCAGGCTGGCCAGCCGGCTGTCCTCCTGACCGTCGTCGCCAGCCAGGGCTCGACGCCCCGCGGCATCGGCAGCCATCAGGCCGTCTTTGCCGATGGGACGACGGCCGGTACTGTCGGTGGCGGTTATCAGGAATATCTGGCCATCCAGGCCGGCCGGCAATGCCTGGAGAGCCGCCAGTCGGCTTTTCGCCGGCTCATCCTCCACCCCAATGACGAAGAAGATATCAACGCTGCCTGTGGCGGGGAATTGACCGTCTTCTGCCAGTACCTCGACCCGGCCCTGCCGGGCCTGCTGGATGTACTGGCCGCTATCATCCAGGCCCTGCGCCAGAAGACGGCGTCGTGGCTGGCCCTGGATGTCAGCGATGAAGCCCATTGGGGCATGGCCCTGGTCCGGGAAGGCCAGGTGCAGGGCTGCGGCCAGATGGCGGCTTTGCAGGCCGTCGATGCGGCTTGGTGCCGTCAGAATGTAGCCGGCCTTGCTGCGGATGGCCAGCGGCGCTGGTACAGCGAACCCCTGACTTATCCGGGACGGGTCTTCGTCTTTGGCGGCGGCCACGTGTCTCAGGCCCTGGTCCCGGTCCTGGCCAGTATCGGCTTTTCCTGCATCGTCGTCGATGACCGGGCGGAATTTGCCGATCCGGCTCTGTTCCCCCAGGCAGATGCCGTCTATAAAGCTGATTATGAAGCCCTTCCGGCGGACCTCGGCGTAACGCAGGATGACTATGTCTGCATCATGACCCGTGGCCACGTCGGCGACTACGATGTCCAGCGCCAGATGCTGGCCATCAAGCCGTATTACCTCGGCGTCATCGGCAGCCGCCGCAAATTGGCCTTTGTCAAAGAGAAACTCCTGGCCGACGGTTTTTCAGCTGCCGAAATCGATGCCTGCCACGCGCCCATCGGCCTGGCCATTTCGGCCGTGACGCCGGCAGAAATCGCCATCAGCATCGCTGCCGAACTCATTGCCGTCCGGGCCAAGCGGGAAGGGCGGGAAAAGAGCCGCTACCGTAAACCATGACGGCCGAGGTATACACCTATATCGGTGCCGGCGGCAAGACGACCAGTATCTTTGCCCGGGCCCGGCAGGAACGGGCTGCCGGGCGCCGCGTGGCCGTCGTGACGACGACCCATATGAAGCACCCCGGCCGATGGTTCGTACCGGCCGCTTTGCCGGCAGGCTGGCAGGGCCAATGGCGGCGCGACGGCATCATCGTCGTCGGCCAGGAAGGGCTGAACGGGAAAATCACCTGGCCCGGCGAGGATGTTTACCTGCGTTTATGTGCGGCTGCCGACGTCGTCCTCGTCGAAGGCGATGGCTCACGGCGCCTGCCCTTGAAGGTCATGGGCCCCCATGAACCGGTCATCCCGGCCAACAGCCGTGATGTATACTGCCTGGCCGGCCTGTCGGCCGTGGGACGGATCGTGAAGGACGTCTGTTTCCGCTGGGAGTTATTGCATCTCAATCCGGAAGCCGTCGTGACCGAACGCCTCCTGGCCTATATTGTAGAAGCCGGCTGCCTGGCCCGCATCGGGTCCTGGAAAGACAGGACGACCGTCGTCCTCAACCAGGCCGACGATGAACGGCGGCAGCAGGCGGGGAAACGGATTTTGAGCGGCCTGTCCCGGCCAGGAATAGTGACGACGTATCCAGTGGAAATGAGGGAAGCGAAATGAAAATACAGTTAGTCTTGATGGCGTCCGGCTTCGGCCGCCGTTTTGGCAGCCATAAATTGGAAGTGCTCGTTCATGGACGCCCTTTATATACGTATGGAATGAAAAGCCTGTGCCAGGCGGCACAGGCTTTTTTGCCATCTTCCGGTATCGACTGTCAGGTGACGGTCGTGACGGCTCATGATGCCATTGCCTCAGCCTGCCGGGCTCAGGGCATTGACGTCATATGGAACGGTCAGGCGGGAGAAGGTATGGCTGCGTCTTTGCGCTGCGCCGTCCAGGCTCATAGTGAAGCCGACGCCTGGGCTTTTTTTCCGGCAGACCAGCCCTTGCTGACGGCAGAAACGATTGCCGACTTCCTGCGGCAGTTCCTGGCCTCTGGCGCAGCTGTAGGCTGTATGCATAACGGCGAGCGGCGCTGCAGCCCTGCCGTTTTCCGCCGCCCTTATGGACCGGGACTCCTGACCCTGCGCGGCGATACGGGAGGCCGGCAGTTTCTGAAGCGTCCTCAGACCTGGGTCTATTATCCCAAAAGAAAAGGTGAATTATTTGATATAGATTACCAGGATGATTTAATCTTTTTAAATAAAACACTGGATAAATAGATTATGATTTAAGCGTATTAATATTATAGTTTACCTTAACTTTTTGATTGAACATATTTTTGCTATTTTTAATTTTAAATATAAAAATATAATTAATTTAGGATAAAACATTTACAAATTAAAATGTACGAGTATAATAAAAGGCAGTTGAACGATTGACTATCCGGTCAATCCATAGGGGAGTCAACGATACTTTACAATCATAAGGGGAGAGGTTCTATGACGAAACACATCTTTAGAACCAAAAGTATCAGTGAATTTATTTCGGAAACGAAACAAGACGGCGGCATGAACCGCGTCCTCGGTACTTTTGGCCTGACCATGCTCGGTATCGGCGCTATCGTCGGTACAGGTATCTTTGTTCTGACCGGCGTTGCCGCTGCCAATTATTCCGGTCCTGCACTTATCATTTCTTTCATCATCGCAGCTTTGGCTTGCGGCTGTGCCGCCCTGTGTTATGCTGAATTTGCCGCCATGGTTCCCGTTGCCGGCAGTGCCTATACTTACGGCTACGTCGCCCTCGGTGAATTTTGGGCCTGGGTCATCGGCTGGGACTTGATACTAGAGTACGCCTTTGCCGTATCGGCCGTCGCTATTGGCTGGTCCGGGTACTTCAATAATATCCTCACCAACTTGGGCCTCGTCCTGCCGAAAGCCTTGACACTGGCTCCATATAACGGCGGCATCGTCAATCTGCCGGCCGTCCTCATCCTCTGCGTCATCGCCTTCATCAACATCCACGGCGTCCGCCAGAGTGCAACTGTCAACAACATCATCGTCGGCATCAAATTGGCCGTCGTCGCCTTGTTCCTGGCTTTAGGCTTCAGCCACGTCGATGCTGCCAACTGGGTTCCCTTCATGCCCTATGGCTGGTCGGGTGTCTTCGCCGGCGCGTCCATCATCTTCTTCGCTTATATCGGCTTCGATGCCGTTTCCACAGCAGCTGAAGAAGTCAAAAATCCGCAGAAAGATCTGCCCCGCGGCATTATCTTATCGCTCATCATCTGTACGGTCCTGTACATCGCCGTATCGGCCGTCCTCACCGGCATGGTTCCGTACCTCGAATTCAAGACGACAGCAGCTCCGGTTGCCTTTGCCCTCCAGGCCGTCGGCTATCACTGGGGTGCTGCGGCTATCTCTGTCGGCGCCATCTGCGGCCTGACTTCGGTCCTCCTGGTCATGAGCTTTGGCCAGAGCCGCGTACTCTTCGTCATGTCCCGCGATGGCCTGCTGCCGAAATTCTTCGGCCACGTCCATCCGAAATATAAGACTCCGGCCCGCAGCTCCATGCTGGTCTGCGTGGTTACGGCTATTACGGCAGGCTTCCTGCCAATCAACATCGTCGCTGAAATGACCAATATCGGTACACTCTGTGCCTTCATCATCGTTTCGGCTGCTGTCATCGTCCTTCGCAAGAAGAACCCGAACCAGGTACGCGCCTTCAAATGTCCGCTCGTTCCCCTGGTTCCGCTCCTGGCTATCGCCTTCTGCGGTGTCCTCATCTACATGCTGCCCCTGGTTACGCAGATCCGCTTCGTCGTATGGCTTCTGTTAGGCCTGGCCATCTATTTCGGCTATGGCTACAACCACAGCATCATCTCCCAGGCACGCCGCGGACAACTCGGTGCCGCTCCCATTCCGGGTACTGCTGCACCGGCTGAACAAGGCGTCCACGAAGGCCATCCGGCTAACCATTAATCCGCTTTCCAACCCAATACCAATACAGAAAAAGGCTATCACTCTGTGACAGCCTTTTTCTATGTTAAAAATGCCCCGACTGGGGCTGCGTAGGGGACGCCCAAAGGGCGTCCCGCCGCGAACAGTCAGCCAATATATGTAACTGGTCAATGAGGCATGGTTTTGCGAACTGCGACCGGCGGCCGGCGTTTTCTTGGATTCAGATGCGGCTTCGCCGCGACAGACTCAAACTGACAACGACGCTTCGGGAAACCCTCAGCGCGTAGCGGGACGCCCTCTGGGCGTCCCCTACGGCATCGCATACAGGCGATGAAAAATTACGCGGCTATATGCCGCGGTCGTAGGGGCCGTCCCAACGGGCGGCCCGCCGCGAGATTTGCTCACAGCCCATTCGATTATGGTGGTATGTTTTTACGAACCACGAGCCACGAACCACGAGCCACTGATTCTGTGTTATACTATGGTGTATACGGTTTATCATGAATAAAGGGGGTCTCCTCATGAAGTGTGTTGTTTTGCTCAGTGGCGGCGTCGATTCTACGACGTGTCTGGCCATGGCTTTGACGAAATATAAAAAGGAAGACGTCTTGGCGTTGACGGCTTATTATGGCCAGAAACATGCCAAGGAATTGGAAGCGGCCCGCAAGGTGGCGGCTTACTACGGGGTGCAGCAGCAGGAGGTCAATTTGTCTCAGGCTTTTTCTCTGAGCGATTGTTCGCTCCTGCAGGGCAGTCATAAGGCGATTGCCCATGAATCGTATGCGGATCAGCTGGCCAAGAAGAGCGGCGAAGGGACGGTTGATACGTATGTGCCTTTCCGCAACGGTCTGTTCTTGTCGTTTGCCGCAGCCGTCGCCGTCAGCGTCGGCGCGGAAGTCATTTATTACGGTGCCCATGCCGATGATGCCGCTGGCCGGGCGTATCCGGACTGCACGCCGGAATTTGAAACGGCCATGAACACGGCCATTTATGAAGGTTCTGGCCGGACCTGCCACTTGGAAGCGCCTTTGTTATCGTGGAACAAAGCGGGCGTCGTCAAAGAAGGCCTGCGCCTGGGCGCGCCTTATGAATTGACCTGGAGCTGCTATGAAGGCGGCGACAAGCCCTGTGGTGTCTGCGGGACCTGCCGCGACCGGGCGGCTGCCTTTGCTGCCAATGGGGTCAAGGACCCGGCATTGTCATAAAACAGGGAGTCAGGGAGGAGACATATATATGGAATATAAGGTAAAGACGCGGCTGACGACGATGGTACTGTTGGCGCTCATGGCCTTTGGGTCCGTCCAGGCCAGCGACGCTGTGTCCGAAAAAGATAATTTTTATCAGGCTGTCAATGGTAAGACGTTAGCAGCGCAGCAAATCCGGCCGACGGAAGCTTCATGGTCCTGGTTTTCTGAACGGTCTTTAGAAAATAAGAAAGCCCTGGGCAAGGAACTGGAAACGGTCGCCGCCAAGCAGGGAACTTATGCCAAGGGGACGCCGGAACAGAAAATCGCCGACCTCTACGCCTGCGCCATCGACAATAAACAGCGCAACGCCACGGCCCGCGCCCATCTGCAGGAACTGACCGGTCCCATTGAAAAAGCCCAGACCCTGCCGGAATTGACGGCGGCCTTGCAGGCTGTCAGTGCCAAGACCGGGACGGATATCTTCGTAGGCTACACCGTCGACCGCCTGCCGACGGGCCTGCGTTATGTGCCGCGCATCTTGACGGTGACGCCGTCCTTTACGAAGGATGAATTGGAAAAAGAACCCCAGCCCGGGGCCTGGAAGGCTTATCGGGAATACGTCGCCCATATCCTTGAAGAAGCCGGAGAAACACCGGACCAGGCTGCGGCTCACAGCGAAGCCATCTTCGCCATGGAAAAGGGCCTGGGGCCGCACTTGCTGACGAGCGAACAACGCAATGACGTGACCGTCCAGAACCGCCTGATGTCGCGGGGGAATCTGGAAAAACTCATGCCCAATATGGGCGGCAAGACGGTCCTGACCAACCTGGGCCTGAATAAAGAAAAACAATTCTTCTTATCGAATCCGGAGTATTTACAGCAGTTCGATGCCCTCTATGTGCCTAAGAATCTCGACCTGCTCAAGAGCTATGCTGTCTATCAGGTCTATAGCGGCTTTGCGCCCAGTGCGGATATCAAATTGCGGGATCTGCAGCGCAATTATGCCCTCCAGCGCTTCGGCATCGCCCAGGCGCGGGATGACAAGGAAACGGCGAGCCGCATGGTCCAGAACATGCTGTCTTACGAATTCGGCCAGATTTATATGAAGAATCACTGTACGGCGGCCATCATCAACGATGTGAAGGCCATGATCAATGAAATTCGCGACGTCTATCAGCAGCGGCTGGAAGCCAATGACTGGCTCAGTCAGGCGACGCGGGCCAAAGCCGTCGACAAGCTCAGCCACCTGCGCGTCTTTGTCGGCGGTCCGGCTGAAGATGACAAACCTATCATCGAAAGTATGCCTGACGTCATTGCCCCACAGGATGGCGGCGATTTGCTGGCCAATGTCATGCACAACGGCGTCCTGGAAAAACAGCAGGTCCATGCGCTATTGGGAACGAATTTTAATCCCGATAAATGGTATGCCTTTGACCCGCAAGATGTCAATGCTGCTTATATCCCGGAAAATAACAGCATCACCATCCCGGCCGGTATCCTGCAGCCGCCGTTCTACGATGCCAGAGCTTCGCGCGGTGCCAATCTGGGCGGCATCGGCGTCGTCATTGGCCATGAGATTTCCCATGCCTTTGACCCGAACGGTAGCAAGTACGACAGCGAAGGCCGCTTGAAGAACTGGTGGAAGGCAAAAGACTATGAAGCTTTCCAGAAATTATCGGCTGCTTTCGGCCCGTATTACGATCGCTATACCCTCGGCAAGGGGCTCCATGAAAATGGCAAGCTCGTCAGCAACGAAGCCATTGCCGACTGCGGCGGCCTGTCGGTTGCGACGGAACTGGCCCATGGCGACCAAGGGATGCTGCGCGACTTATACCGCACCTTTGCCACGGTCTTTGCGACCAAGATGACCGACCAGCTGCTGCTCTACCTGGTCCAGAATGATCCCCATCCGACTGGCGAAGCCCGCGTCAACGGCGCCTTGTCGTCGACGAATGGCTTCTATACGGCCTATGGCATCCAGCCCGGCGACGGCATGTATGTCGAACCGCAGAAGCGCGTCCATTTGTGGTAAAATCTTCGTGGCTGGTGGCTGGTGGCTGGTGGCTGGTGGTTCGTGGTTCGCAGGCCGTCCTGATGTGGCGGACTGCGAACGGCGGCCTCATAAAGTATTTACAATAAATTTTAGCTGAAAGCCCACGGTTTTAACCGTGGGATGAAAGCTGCTTTTGTAGATAAAATATTAAAATTTATCTACAAATATGATAAAATATATATATGGAAACAAAATATTTTAGAACTAAAACAACTGTATCTTTTATTAACTATCATTTTGTATTTTGTCCAAAGTATAGACGTAAGATTTTCCTGATTCCACATGTTGAGGAACGTTTCAAAGAACTGACCCGTGAGGCTTGTGAGGCGCTGCGGATAGAGATATTGGCGATGGAATGTCATAAAGATCATGTCCATCTCTTTCTGAAATGCTGGCCCTCGCAATCCCCTGCGGAAATTATGAAGAAGATTAAAGGAGCTTCTTCTCATGCACTGAGAGACGAATTCCCTCGGCTATCGGGCATGTCCAGCCTTTGGACTCGGAGTTATTTCGTTTCTACTGCTGGCAACGTCAGCAGTGAGACGATTAAATGGTATGTTGATACCCAAAAGACAAGGGGGTAAATGCAATGATTAAAACGTACAAATTCAAGCTGTATCACGCTAAACGCAATAAAAAATTGCATAGACAGATTAATGCAGCTGGCTTGACCTATAATCATTGCATTGCCCTGCATAAACGGTACTACCGTTTATATGGAGTCAGCTTAAAGAAGGTCAGGCTCCAAAAGCATTTAACGAAGCTCAAGAAATTGCCGAAATTCAGCTACCTTAAGGAATTCGGGTCGCAAGCGGTCCAGAATGTCACGGAACGGATTGAATTTGGCTATCAGAAATTTTTCCGAAAGGAGAATAAGCGACCGCCGAAATTCAGGAAGGTCAGGAAAACCAAATCATTCACACTTAAACAGACGGGCTGGAAGTTGGATGAAGCCCACCACACCATCGTCATTAACGGACAAAAGTATCGCTATCATAAATCCCGTCAAATTGACGGCATTATTAAAACCGTCACCATAAAAAGGGATTCTTTAGGGGATATCTATGTTTTCTTCGCTTGTCAGGTAGACCAGGAAAGCGTCATTCCCAGACTGGGTAAAAGCATCGGGTTTGACTTTGGTTTTAAAAACCGTATCCTTGTCGCCCCGACACCGGAAGACGATGTAGACATGCCACGGTTCTTTAAACAGAATCAGCATAAGCTCAAAAAAATGCAGAAAAAGGTATCTAAGAAGCTGTTGGCTAATACGGATCACTTTGTAAAGAAAGGGAAAGGGCTGGCTCCCGTCTATAAACGCCCGCTCCAGGAATGTAAGAATATCCAAAAGTGTTTCAAAGAGCAGGCCCGCCTTCATAAGAAGATAGCAAACCAGCGGGAAGCTTATCATTGGAAATTAGCTCACCTGCTTTGCGAAAAATATGCACTTATCTGTCTCGAAAGCCTTAATATGCAATGGATGCAGAAAGGATATGGACAAAAGGTCAACGAGTATGGTTTTGCCTCTTTTGGCAATATTCTGGCATATGTAGCTTCCCGTTATGGAACCACGCTTATCAAGGTAGATAAATGGTTCCCCAGTTCTCAGCTCTGTTCTGATTGCGGTTTCCAGAATAAAGCCGTCAAAGACGTGCGTATAAGAGCATGGGAATGCCCGAATTGTCATACATATCATGATCGGGATCGCAATGCGGCCCGCAACATCCTAAAAGAAGGGCTTCGAATTTTCGAAGCCAGCTGATTAAAGTAAAACGGGCGGGACGATTCGTCCGTTAGGAGAGAAGATAGAAGACCTTGTTAGCCAAGGCTAATCAGGCATTCTTCATAGACCCTAGAATCCCATGGATTTATCCGTGGGAGTACGTCAAACAACTAATCCTTGCATTATCGTGGGGAATACGGTACAATCGCAGTGAGCAATAGCCGTATATTGCACTAGTGGGACAAAAAACGTACCACTAGGAACAGAAACGTCAATCGTTACGTGTACGTGAGTAGAAAAGGAGAAATCTGTATGCTGAAAAAAACAAAGATCGTCTGCACCTTAGGCCCCAGTTCCAATACCCCGGAAATTATCGAAAAGATGATTAAAGCCGGCA
>ERZ507026.82-NODE-82-length-65916-cov-6.283795_pt1 | contig 65916 bp, 37 predicted proteins | sample MGYA00512876_ERZ507026 | MGnify/ENA metagenome assembly ERZ507026 | reverse complement strand
GCGTGGAAGTCTCGAAGATTGTGGTGATCTGATCGTCTCTCAAACGCTCATCGGAAGTGGATCGTGCATTGAACACGTCCATCGCGCTTGGCGTGGTACGGGCAATCAAACCGGTAGCGCTCATCATCACCACGCACGGCTCGTCCTCGATCTTCAAGGCTCCGGTCAGCGTGGACTGTTCGCCGGTCTTCTTGGCCGCAGCTGCGGCTGCGGCCACATCGGCTTCGGCGGAGGAGATCGTAGTGGCGGCCTTCACCGCTTCGAGCGCGGACTTGGACACGCCCGAAGCCCCGGCACCCTGCGCCACGACCGGCGTCAACGTGCCATCCGGGTCGGCATCCAGCAGCACGGTACGGCGCGGCGAGCCCCACTTGGCGACCGCTTCGTCCATCTCGTCGGTGACCACCTGGTCGAGCGCCTCGGCGGAGGCCAGGATCCGGGTCAGCTCCTCGATACGCTTCTTCAGATCATCGCGTTCGGCCTCAAGCTCGATACGGTTCATCTTGGTCAGTCGGCGCAGACGCAGGTCGAGGATGTACTGAGCCTGGACCTCGTCCAAATCGAAAACGACCATCAAACGGCTCTTCGCGGCATCCGCATCATCCGAGGTGCGGATTACCTGAATCACCTCGTCGATGTCCAACATGGCCAGCAGCAGGCCCTCGACCAGGTGCAGGCGCTCCAGCGCCTTCTTCTTGCGATATTCACTGCGGCGGCGAATCACCACACGGCGGTGGTCCACCCACACCTGAAGCATCTCCTTCAGACCCATCGTGTGCGGGCGGCCCTCCACCAACGCCACGTTGTTCATGGCGAAGTTGTCTTGCAACGGTGTGTGCTTGAACAACTGCACCAGAACCGCATGCGGGTCGAAACCAGTCTTGATCTCGATGACGATACGCGTGCCGTTATGACGATCGGTCAGATCGAACGCGCCGGAAATCCCCTCCAGCTTGCGGTTCTTCACACCGTCGGAAATACGTTCGATTACCTTCTCCGGGCCCACCATGTACGGCAGCTCGGTGACCACGATGGCCTGCTTGCGGGCCGTGACATGCTCGATATGCGTGGCGGCGCGCGTGGTGAGCGTACCACGGCCAGTGGCATAGGCCTCACGGATGCCGTCGCGGCCGATGATCGTGCCGCCGGTGGGCCAGTCGGGGCCGGGCACGTAACGCATCAGCTGTTCCAGGGTGGCGTCCGAATGCGCCATGAGGAACTTGGCGGCGTTTACCACCTCGCCCAGATTGTGGGTGGCCAGGTTCGTGGCCATGCCCACGGCGATGCCCGAGCCGCCGTTGACCAGCAGATTCGGGATGGCGGCCGGCAGCACGGTCGGTTCCTTGAGCTTGTTGTCATAGTTCGGCGTGAAGTCGACGGTGTCCTCATCGATATCCGCGTTCATGCCGAGAGCGGCCGGGCCAAGCCTGGCCTCGGTGTAACGGGAGGCCGCAGGGCCGTCATCCAGCGAGCCGAAGTTGCCGTGGCCGTCTACCAGCGGCAGACGCATCGCGAACGGCTGTGCCAAACGCACCATGGCCTCGTAGATCGCGGAATCACCGTGCGGGTGGAGCTTGCCCATCACCTCGCCCACCACGCGGGCGGACTTCATATACGGGCGGTCGGGAGTCAGATTCATCTCGCCCATCTGGTAGACGATGCGGCGCTGCACCGGCTTCAAGCCATCGCGCGCATCGGGCAGTGCGCGTGCGTAAATCACCGAATACGCATACTCGAGGAAGGACTTGCTCATCTCCTCGTTCAGCGGCGTCTCGACGATATGCTCCTTGACCGTGCGCGGATCATAGGTTTGCGCGGACGGTTTGCGGTGTGATGCCATGAAACTCCCTTTCGAACGCCCCCATATTAGCGGGAGGGCGCGAAACAGTGCGCAGAGAACGGTTCTCGATAACAACTGTGCGCTGGTTTCGGTGCGCCAATCGCACATGTTTGCCGATAAAACGGCGTGATTCCAGTGTTTCAGTCGATGTGCGTTTGTTTGATTATGTGCGTTGGAGCGCACAGTTGTTATTGAGAACCGTTCTCTGCGCACTGAGCCAAGGGGAGGGGTGCTACTTGAATGGGCAACTATGAGTGTTGAGACGCCGGATATGGACGAGTTGCTGCGGCTGGTGCCCACAGTGGGCTATGGGGATGACGCCCCGGCCGATCGGCGTGGGGGAGCACTGCACCTGTCCGCCGTGCTGCCCGCCTTGTCCGCCGCCATCGGACATCCGGCCCCCACCAAGGTCCACGCCGATCCCAAGGCATGCCAGCGCGCGTTGGGGCTGCCCGATGCCGAATCGGCCATCGTGGTGCTCGTGGACGGCCTGGGCTACTGGAACCTCGCCATGCGCCTCGGCCACGCGCCCTATCTGCGTTCGCTGATGAACGAAAGCGCCAATCAGCGTCCCATCGCTACCTGCGCTCCAAGCACCACTGTGGCGGCCATGGCCGCATTCGGTACCGGAACCTGCCCGGGACTGACCGCAATGGCGGGCTATACGCAGCTCGAACCCGCCAGCCATAAGCTCATCCAACTCATCCAGTTCAAAGACGCGCTGGCACCCAAACCAGCCAATCAGCACATTCCTGTGCCGCCCATGGTCGATCCGCTCGACCTGCAGCGCGAGGAGACGGTGTTCGAGAAACTTGCGGCTCAAGAGGTGCGCGTCACGAGCTCGGGGTTGCCCAAGTTCTCCAAATCGCCATTGACCGAAGCCGCATTGCGAGGCACCGACTATCAAGGCAACGTCACCCCACGCGATCGTGTGCTGGCCGCCGCACGCGCCTCCCGCACCCCCGGCCTGACCTACCTGTACATCCGTGACGCCGACAAAGTCGGCCACAATTACGGGTGGGATTCCGAACACTGGGTGGCCGCATTCGAACATATCGACGCCCAGCTCGCGCTCCTGAAACGCAGCGCACCCAAAGGCACGCTGATCGTCATCGTAGCCGACCACGGCATGGTGCAAACCGACATGGACCAGCGGATTGACATCGCCGTTGAACCGCAGCTCACCCGAGGCGTGTCACTGGTCGGGGGGGAGCCGCGCTCGCTGATGCTGTATGCCGAGCCGGATGAACGACCTGAGGATATAGCTTGCCGGTGGCGCGATTGTCTGCAAGACCGAGCCTTGGTGCGGACCAAGGATGAGGCCATCGCGGACGGATTGTTTGGACCGGTCTGCGAGCGAGTCCGGCCAATGCTCGGCGATGTGGTCGTGCAGGCAGCGGGAGCCGTGACCCTCGTCGATTCGCGTACGCAAGGAGACAAGGCCACCCACCTGCCGAGCGTGCATGGCTCCCAAACAGCATTGGAAATGGATATTCCCTGCCTGATCGATATGGCCTGATTCGGAAATTCAGTCTCCGAACAGAATCTCGTCCCAGCTTGGTACGGCCGAACGTCCTGATTTACGCTTGGCCGGTTTGGCTGGTGCCTCATGTTCGGTGGCGGCGGATTCGGCCGCCCGCTCCTGCTCGGTGGCTACTAGCTGTGCATTGGGGCCACTCCGTATGGTCTTGTCCGAAACATTGTCAGAGCCCTGCTCTGGTGCCGTGGCAGGCGATTGCTGTAATCCTGCGGCAGATGGCGAAACAGATCCGGCGGTCTGCGAAGAGACCGGACTGGGGGCCGTAGTGCCATGAGCCTGGGTCGTGGCCGGTGAGATGGACGTGGATAGATCCACTGGGGGCATGGAACCTGTGGAAGTGACAGAGGGCCGGATTGCGGCAGGCCGTGCGGCCGGAATCGAAGGCGTAGGAGCCGCCCAAGCAGACACGGCGCGCTCGATACGCGCGGAGCGTACGGAGTCGCCGGGCAGTTCGGGAATCGTCGGCTTGAGTTTGGAATCCGTGGCTGATTCCGGATTCTGTTCGCCGAGCAGTTTTCGAGCGGCATTGTTCAGGCTCATCACGGAATTGTCGTGCATATTCCACGTCCATTCGGCATGGATCTCACGGCCCGCGGAAGTGAATATCGCCACGATGCGCCAAGGCTCAAGTCCACGTCGGGTGGATTTCCAGGTCACTGATTCCATGCCGATTCCCGCAGAGGCCAGCGTGCGTTCCACCAGTTCGCTGATGGTGCGCACCCTGCTGTCTTTGGGTGCCGCCACGGCAAGGAACTGTTCGATGGCATACTGTTTCTCGGTCTCCACAGCCATGGAGAAACGACGTACCAGCATTTCGCTCAGATGATATTTCTCCGCGACACGGGCCGGATCGGCACCGGCGCGAATCAGCGACTGTATCTGGGAAATCGGCAAAGTGGACTGCTGATGCGGCTGGGGAGCCTGTCGCATCTCGCTTCTGACCTGCTTGGCCTCAAGAATCGCCCGTTCGAGCGTGTCGTCCACGCTCACAGCCATTTCCCTGCCGCCAAGGGAGAATACGAGGTCCCCCGTCTTGCTCACGCGCACGAAACGGGCTTTTTCAAGCCGATCATCTGGCATATTCGCACCACTTTCCGTCGCAAAGACATTACTTCTTTTAAGTATGCCCCACGTGTCGAACTTTACGAGTATTTCAAATCGTGTATCCTATGGGCGAGTACGGCGCTGACCGTGCTATATATATCGACTTACGAACCAAAGACGACGAAAGGACCATGATGGCTCAGGATTATGATTCCCCCCGCAACAAGGATGAGGACGAGGAATCGCTGCAGGCGCTGGGGAAGTCCTCGCAGAACGCCTCGAGCGACATCGACGACGATGAGAACGCCATCGCCGAAGACTACGAACTGCCGGGCGCCGATTTGAGCAACGAGGATTCCTCGGTGACCGTCATCCCCATGCAGGGTGACGAGTTCATCTGCTCGCAGTGCTTCCTGGTCAAGCATCGCAGCCAGCTCGCCTACACGGACGAGGATGGCCAGCCGGTGTGTGAGGAGTGCGCCGCCTGATGGCGTTCGACGAGACCTACAACGAGCCCGAATCCACCGAGGTCCTGGTCAAGAGCCTCGACCCCGAACATCCGGCCCAGCTGCACTATGCCCACGCGGGCGATGCCGGTGCCGACCTCATCACCACCGTCGATGTGACGCTGAAGCCTTTTGAACGGGTACTGGTGCCCACCGGCGTGGCCATCGCCCTACCTGCGGGCTACGTGGCGTTGGTGCATCCGCGTTCCGGGCTGGCCGCCAAGCAGGGCGTCACCGTGCTCAACGCGCCTGGCACCGTTGATGCCGGCTACCGTGGCGAAATCAAGGTGCCGCTGATCAACCTCGATCCGAAGCACACCGCCGTCTTCCATCCGGGCGATCGCATCGCTCAATTGGTGATTCAGCGGTATGTTGAGGCTCGGTTCATCCCGGCCGAGACACTGCCCGGATCCGATCGCGCCGAACGCGGGTTCGGTTCGACGGGAGTGGCGTCCTGACCGGATTGGGCCGGTTGAATGACCAAGGTGATGACGGCAACGACGGTTGCGGAACCAATGATGGCGAACAGGTGCATGCATAAGGCTCCGGTTCGCGGTTACAATGAACTTCATGACGAGGGAGGTGACTGGCATGGCAGAGATTGATGGCGAGCAGTACGCCGCCCGTAAGTTGGGTTGTGAGATCAGTGCCGATCCGCTCAATCCGCTGGATCCAATCAAGAAAGTGTGCAAGTCCCACCATCCCGGTGAGGATTTGTCCATTCTTGACCGTGCCTACCGGCGTGCCGTCATCCAGCACTCCGCCCAGCGCCGCAAGTCTGGCGAGCCGTACATCATCCACCCGCTGGCCGTTTCCCAGATTCTCGCGGATCTGGGCATGGGCCCGATCGTGGTGGCAGCCGGCCTGTTGCACGACACGGTGGAAGACACCGACTATACGTTGGATCAATGCCGCGCCGAATTCGGCGACACCGTGGCCGGTCTGGTCGATGGCGTTACCAAGCTGAGTCAGCTTGAAGTGGGTGATTCCGCCCAAGCCGAAACCATTCGCAAACTCGTGGTGGCCATGAGCCGCGACGTGCGTACCTTGGTGGTCAAGCTCGCCGACCGCGTACACAACGCTCGCACCTGGCGCTATGTGAAGACCACGTCCGCCCAGAAGAAGGCGCGTGAAACCCTTGACGTGTACGCACCTTTGGCCAACCGACTCGGTATGAACGCCATCAAGACGGAGCTCGAGGAACTGAGCTTCAAGGTGCTCTACCCGAAGATCTACAACGAGATCGTGGTGCTGGTGGCTCGCCGAGCCGGCCAGCGCGATGTGTACCTGAAGCAGATTCTGGCGGAGATCAACGAGGATCTCGACGAGCAGAACATCAAGGCATACGTCACCGGACGCCCGAAGGATTACTTCTCCATCTACCAGAAGATGATCGTGCGCGGCCATGATTTCGCGAACATCTACGATTTGGTCGGTGTGCGCATCATCGTCGACACCATTCAGGACTGCTATGCGGCGCTTGGTGCCGTGCATGCGCGGTGGAACCCGGTTCCCGGCCGATTCAAGGACTACATCGCCATGCCGAAGCTCAACATGTACCAGTCGCTGCACACCACGGTGGTGGGCCCCGGTGGCAAGCCGGTCGAAATCCAGATTCGCACTTGGGACATGCACCGCCGCGCCGAATTCGGCATCGCCGCGCACTGGAAATACAAGGAAAACGGCCAGGCCGGCCGCGCCCTGAGCTCGCCGGACAAGTCCGATCGAAAGCGTGATGAAAACAATCAGGAGCTTTCCGAGGTCGATAACCTCAAATGGATTCAGCAGCTCGCCGACTGGACCAGCGAAACCCCTGATTCCAACGAATTCTTGGGCTCGCTCAAGGAAGACCTTGGCTCGTCCGAAGTCTACGTGTTCACGCCGAAAGGCAAAATCGTATCCCTGCCCGCTCACGCCACGCCGGTCGACTTCGCGTACGCCGTGCACACCGAAGTGGGCCACCGTACGATGGGCGCGCGCGTCAACGGTCGTTTGGTGCCGCTCGACACCACGCTCGATAATGGCGATACCGTCGAAATTCTGACGTCCAAATCCGATACAGCCGGCCCGTCACGCGATTGGCTGAGCTTCGTCAAGAGCCCGAAGGCCCGCAACAAGATTCGTCAGTGGTTCTCCAAGGAGCGTCGTACTGAAGCCATCGAGGAGGGCCGTGACGAGCTGACCCGCGCGATGCGCAAGCGCAATCTGCCGGTCAACACATTGCTTACGCCCGAAGCACTGGTGGGTGTGGCCGACGACCTTAACTTCCCGAACGCGGACGCCGTGTTCGCCGCCATTGGTGACGGACAGGTCTCCACGCAGAACGTCATCTCGCATCTGGTCAAGGATGCGGGTGCCGACGAGGTCGATGAGGAAGTCGAGCAGGAAGTCCTGCCGCTGAAGCCCATGGAACGCAAGGCCTCCAGCAGCTCCACCGGCGTGTCCGTCAAGGGCGTGGGCGATGTGTGGATCAAGCTGGCCCGTTGCTGCATGCCGGTGCCCGGTGACAATATCATCGGCTTCATCACCCGTAATCAGGGCGTATCCGTGCACCGCACCGACTGCCAGAACATGATCGATCTGAAAAACAAGCAGCCTGAGCGTGTGGTCGAAGTCGAATGGACCAGCACCAAGGGCCTGTTCATGGTCAAGATTCAGGTCGAGGCGCTGGATCGACGAAACCTGCTTTCGGACGTGACACGTGTGCTTTCCGACCATGGCGTGAACATCATTTCCGGTACGATCGCCACCGGTTCCGATCGCGTGGCCACCAGCCAGTTCAGCTTCGAAATGGCCGATCCGCAGCATCTCAACTCGTTGCTGGCAGCCGTGCGCAAGATTGATGGCGTGTTCGACGTGTACCGCATCACTGGTGCCAAGGAATCCGCCGAACCTCGACTGCGCAAGATGAAGTAGGCCGTTACCTTACTCTGGCTCCCTCTCAGAGAGGGGAGCCAAGAACACGAAAAGGTCCTGACTGGAATACCTGAACTGCGCCCCGATTGTTGGACGTGGTTTATTAAGGGTACCTGATTAGGCTGTGAGGGACATGTTCCGGAATTCCTCCGGGGTGTGTCCCTCCAGTCGTATCTGGCGGCGTTTGGTGTTCCAGTGGATGATGTACGCGTCCAGTTCGTTCTTGAACTGTTCGTATGAGGCGAACTCGCGTCCGGCGTGGAACTCGTCCTTGAGGTGGCCGAACACCTGCTCGGTCGCGGCGTTGTCGATGCAGTTGCCCTTCCTGCTCATGGACTGGCGGATGTTCAGTCCCGCGAGCCGGTCGCGCCACCACCGGTGCCGGTACTGTCAGCCCATGTCGGAGTGCGGGATCGGGTTGGCGTCTTCGGGCAGCTTCTCCTCGAGCATGGCGAGCAGGCGCCGCTGCTGGGCCATGTCGGGATGCCGGCTGACGTCCCAGGCCACGATCTCCTTGGATCCCATGTCGTATACGGGAGCCGGATACGCCTTGCCGTCGGCGACCCTGAACTCGGTGACGTCCGTGCCCAGCTTCACCCACGGCCGGTCGGCCGCGAAGTCGCGGTTCAGCAGGTTCTCCGCCCTCGCGCCCGTCTCGCCCCGGTACGAGCTGTATTTCCGGTACGGGTTCGGCCTGCGTATCCGGCATTCCAGGCCCATGCGCCTCATGACCTTCAGCACGCTCTTGTGGCTCACCCGCACCCCGAACTCGTGCACGAGGCACATGCGTATCTGCCGGTGGCCGCACCCGTTGGGCGTGCGCGCGAATATCTCGGCGACCATCGGCTCGATGTCCGGCCGGGTCACGGCGGCCGGATGCGACAGAAGATGGTAATACGTGCTTTTCACCAGTCCGGCCGCCCTGAGCAGGTGCCGGAGCCGATGTCCCAGCCCCGCCAGCATGGAGACGATCACCGTTCTGTCCCGGTTGCCGATCTCCACGCCAGCAGGGCGTCGACTTTTTCCAGGTACGCGACCCTCGCCTTGAGGTACGCGTTCTCCTCCTCAAGGAGCTGTTCCCTTGTGGGAGCCGGCCTCGGCTTGGATTTCGCGCCCCTGGGCCTGCCCTTCGGTTTCGGACGCAGCGCGTCCGGGCCGCCGGACCGGTACTCGCGGCACCAACGCTCCAACGGGGTGAGACCCGCGATCCTGTACTTCTCCATGACTTCGGCCTTCGTCAGCCCATGCTCCACATGGTCGCGCACCGCCGCGAGCTTCGTCTCGTAGTCGTATCTCCTGTTGCCTTCGCGTTCTCCCATGAGCGCCGCCTCCCCGCCAAACCGGTATGACAACACCCATTTTCCCGCGGTACTGACGGGCACGCCAAGCCGGCGGGCGAGAGAACGCCTCCCGGCCCCGCCCCGGATCAGGTCAGCGACGACCCGCATGAAACCGTCATCGTAATGACGCCTGCGATCCCTACACATGAGAAACCGCACCTCCGATCATCGAATCTGAATTACTTCAGTCCAACAATCGGGGTGCGGTTCAGAATCAGGACCTTTTCGTATATGTTGTCGGTCTTACTCCGCCACGTCCACGGACAGAATCACGGCCGGCTCGAGCGGGCGATCCATCGGATCGGTGTCCAGTGCTTCGAGCTTATCGACGACCTTCTTGGAGTCGTCATCGGCGACCTCACCGAAGATGGTGTGGTGACCGTCCAGCCACGGGGTCGGCACGGTGGTGATGAAGAACTGGGAGCCGTTGGTGCCATGGACCTTACCGTCCATGCCGCGACGCAGACCGGCGTTGGCCATAGCCAACAGGTACGGCTTGTCGAACTTCAGGCTCGGGTCGATCTCATCGTCGAACTCGTAGCCAGGGCCGCCGGTACCGGTGCCCAGCGGGCAACCGCCCTGAATCATGAACTGCTTGATGATGCGGTGGAAGGTCAGGCCGTTGTAGAACTTGCCGTGGGAAGGCTGGCCGGTGTACGGGTCCGCCCATTCCTTCTCGCCGGTGGCGAGGCCCAGGAAGTTGGCCACGGTGTTCGGAGCCTTGTCGTCGAACAGGTTGATGGTGATGCTGCCCTCAGAGGTATTCATAATGATGGTAGTCATACGTTCCATGTTCTCATTGCCCCACGTCATTGACTGGCATTGACGCCATCGCTGCTATCGAGTCGGCGATTGTCAGCCAATGAATTTGATGCCGGTTCCGCTGCTGCTACCGGTTGAGGAGCCGCTCGAACCGCTATTACCGGAGTTTGAACTGGATGATCCGCCCGTGGAGCTGGAAGAGGAACCGGAGCCATTGGCTGATCCTGAACCCGATCCGGTTGAACCGTTGCCGGTGCCGGTGGTGCCTCCGGTGGTGCCGGAACCGGTGGAACCGCCAGTCGTGCCCGAATTAGTGGAGGAATCGGTGCCGGTCGAACCATCGGTGGATCCATCGGTGTTGGAATCGGTTGAGGAGTCGGTGCCGGTTGAGCCGGACGTGCTTGAATCGGTGCCGTCGTTGGACGAGCCGGATGTGGAGTCCTTGGTGTTGGAATCATTCGAACCGTCGGTAATGCCCGGCTGCGGCAGTCCGTTATTCTGATTGGACGTGTCGGTCTGCGTTTTGGTGTCGGTTTGCGTGGGCGTGGTGGACGGAGTGATGATATGGTCCGTGCCACGGCCCTGCGTGACCAGCATGACGATGCCGGCGGTTACTGCCACGGCGAGCAGGCCGGATACCAGCGTGACGATAATGGCGGTGCGCTTCGAATTATGGGAGCGGGCCTTGCGCAGTTCATTGACCGAATAGGTTCGTCCGTTCGCTCGATTGGACACGACTTCGCGCGGCTTGCGCGCGGTGGAAACGGTATTGACCATGCCGGTCATCGTCGTATCGGACTCGGATTCGGCTGCCTTATCGGACTTATTATCCGTAGTGTCATCGTCATTGCCGGAAGACGAGGCCGACTGTAGTTTCTCACCGGAGGCGGTGAGTATGTTTTGATAGATTTTGGTGGCCACCGCGGAGACGATGTAGCTGGCTGCCGCGCCGATTACCGAGCCGGCGATACCGATTTTCGATGCCAGTAAGAATGAGGTGACGGCGGCAAGGGTGCCCGCCACGATGGATGAGAGGGAAAGACCTTCGAAAAACTTCTTCACAAGACACGACCGTAAAGTGTCGGGCTGGAAGGTTGCTTAAGGCTCGGTGATACCGAGAGGATGCCTACACGAGACCTTCAAAACCTAGCCAGCGGAATGTGGAATGACTCAAAAATATGGTGCCGATGAGCAGTGGGAATCAGCGCAAAGTGGCGCAAAGTAGCGCAAAGAACAACCGAAATTGGTTCGCTTGGAGCGAAAACGACGTTCAGCAGAACGTCATGCAGCCCAAGCGAAGCTGCCGTTGCCGGCACCCAACTCGAAATGCAGTTTGGCGATGCCAAGTCCGATTTCCGATTGCACGCCTTCAAGAGCCTCGGCCTTCACCGTAACGGTTCAGGGCAATGGAGAACCCATGACCATCCATGGCCGAAACTGAATCGTCAGTTCCGGTGCAGCGACTGTTTGGTCGGCTTGATTACCGACATCAGCACGGCGACGAAGATCAGCGCAAAGCCCACCAGTGAACTCCACATGATTGTCTCGCCCCAGAACAGCGCGGAGAACGTGACAGCGAACAGACTTTCCGTACACATGATGATTGACGCCTGCGAGGCAGGCACGTGAGCCAGACCGATGTTCTGCATGATCTGGGCACTCATCGTGGCGCCGAGGAACAGATAGAGCACGCTGGCCACTACTGAGGGTGCCAGCCAGCTGGCGTTCGGCATGGGTTCGGTGAACAACGCGCCGATGATGAACAATACGCCGGCAACGCCGAACTGCACAAAAGTGACGGCGATAGGGTCGAAGCGTTTGGTGTAGACACCAAGGCAGGTCAGATTGAACGAGAAGATGACCGCGGTGGCGATGGTCAGCCAGTCGCCGGCACTCAGCGACAGCGAACCGCCCGGCTTCAGCGAGACGAAGCCGACGCCGATCAGACAGATCACGCCGGCGACCAGATTGATGGCCTTCGGGCGGTTTTTTGAAATAATCCACGTGGCGAACGGGGTGAGTACGCAGTAGGCGGCCGTCAGGAACGCGCTGCGGCCCGGTTCAATGGTCTGCAGGCCGATGGTCTGGGTGACCATCGTGCCCCAGTAGGTCAGGCCCACCACGAGCGCCGGCACAATGATTTTCGGCGTCAGATACGGCACGATGTGCTTATGGAACAAGGCCAGCATGCACAGGCAGGCGCCGATCATGCGCAGACCCATCAGCCATTGGGGCGGAATCGCCTCCATGGCGAATTTGGCGAGCAGATAGCTGCCACCCCATAATGCAGCGCAGCCCAGCAACATGAGTCGGGCGAGATTCGGGGGAAAGTTGCGGGACCAGCGGCTGCGCAGCTTGCTGAAACGTTCGACCAAACCCATGGTGCACCTCAGGACAGTTAGGAAAACTTGTGGCTCTCTCGGCTCACAGATTACGGGAACTACCGGCCAAAATCGACCGGTCGATGGGTGTCGGGTGTGTGACAGGTGTGTGGCTGGTGCGCGACCGGGGCATGGCATCGCCAAGCAGGCAAAAACCGGATGAAAGCTGTGCGAAGGTGAGGTTACTCACAGCGAACATCCGGGCTAGTCGCGTTCGAAACCGGTACTCTGGAAAGAGTAAGGATACGTTATCCGTAGCAATCATGAAAGGATTCGACATGGCAGTCATTACTCCGGAAATCAAGGAATTCATCAAGAACAACCTTGGCTGGATCACCACCGTCTCCAAGGACGGCGAACTGGACCTCGGCCCGAAGATGTCCCTGTTCGTGCTGGACGACACGCACATCGCCTACCACGAGCGCACCGCCGGCCAGCACTATGAGAACCTCAAGAACGGTTCCCCGCTGGTCATCGCTTTCGCCAACCTCGAGAAGAAGCAGGGCTACCGCTTCCGCGGCAACGTGGTGCTGCACGTTGACGACGACATCTACAACGAGCAGGTCAAGGTCGCCGAGGAAAAGGGCACCAAGAAGCCGGCCGTGATTCCGGTTCTCGAAGTCACCGAGATCCAGGACCTTGCCTCCGGTCCGACCGCCGGCAAGACCATCGCCAAGGACTGATTAGCTGACGTATTGGTGGCTTCCTCGTCAGAGGGAGCCACTTTTTCGCTTTTTAGTGCGCAGTACTAGGTGACGGCCTTGGGCGTCGGTGGTGGCGAAGAGGTAGGTGCTGCCACCGTCCTTGAGTTTGAGTTTTTTGCGCAGCTGGGCCACGGTTAGGGGGAAATTGCGTACGGCGATGTTGGCGTGCGTGAGGCCGGCCAATAGCTGTTTCAGTTCTTTCTTGTTCATGGTGGCGATGGATTCGATGGCGAATGACCTGCCTGGAAAATCGGCAATAGGTTCGGCCGCCACGAACAGGTGGCTATTCGGGCTGATGTGATGCACGGCGAAGCGCTGTTCGAGAACATCAAAGCATCCGGCCTTCATGATTGAGGCGTTGGGCTCGTAAAGGTACTTCCAATGCGAGGAATCGAAGTCGTTCGCGCTTTCCTCAGACAGGGAATCTTCGGTATTGCAAGTATTGCGTGCAGCCAAGGCAGAATCGCTGATAGTGGTGTGATTGTCGCTGTTATCGCCGGCCTTGTACGACAGCACCTGCTCGTCATTAGCACATACCACGAGCGGTGAGGCGTAACGGCCGCGCCCCAACACCAGCAACAATTCCTTGCACTCATTCCCGGTGGAGACGATATGCACCTCATGTACCGCGCCGGCGAAATCGGCGACGGTCTTATGCCAGTCGAGCATGGGGGAGAGCTTGACCATGACCGTCGGTGCCTTGGCCAGCAGCATATCCTTCAGGGTCAGCACATCCGGCATGCAATCGGCAATCGCGTAGGTACGCGAGCCATGATCGTCACGGCGGGCCGGATCGAGGAAGATCATGGAGACTCGGCCAAGCGTGTCAAGCACTGCTGTTGAATCATCATTGATGACTTCGGCGTGGTCAAGGCCGAGTATCGGGAAATTATGGCGAGCGATATCACATAAAATGGATTGTTGTTCCACATATATGGCACGATTGAACACTCGGGACATGTAAGAAAAGTCGACGCCGAAACCGCCGGTCAGATCGACTAGGGATGTCGGGGAGTCGTCGTCGACTGCTTCTTCGGCCAACAATCGCTGTGCCAGCCGAGCCTTGTACTGTGCAGTGAATTGGCTGGAACATTGTTCCATTGGGACTTGCGGCGGGAAAATCAGCCCATCATGGGACGCCCAGTCAGGTAGCTTGAGTGAAGCGCGCTGCCAGCCGGCAATTTGCTCCAGCGCGAACGGCACATCCACGTCGCCATCATGCTTGGCGTGCAAGGCCACATCACGCACATCTTCACGGCGGTGTTTGGCGATGAACGCCCAAGTCGACTCAGAAATCTCCATGCCGCCATTCTAGGGGTTGTGCTGAGATGAGTATGGCAAACCGCAAGAGAACGAGGTGGCGAAAACCGATGATCGATGAAGTGATGATGCTGCGTCATGGCCGTACGCAATACAATCTCGAACATCGCTTGCAAGGCCAGATCGATGTGCCGCTCGACATCGTAGGCCAATGGCAGGTTGACCAGACCGGATTCGCGCTCGCTTCACGGTATTACTGGGCCAAGGTGAACCGACTTGCCGAGCATCCCGAAGCCATCGCCCAGCCCGGTCCTGACGCCGCCGAACGCACTGATACGCGCCAGTTCGAGGAGGCTCCCGCCGCCGGCCGGCGCATGGTGGTGATGACCTCCGACCTGTTCCGTGCCCAACAGACCGCACACGCCTTCGCCATGCAATACACCCAAGTGATGTTTCATGGCAACCAGCATGATATGCGTATCTTCCAAACCGAGGTGACGTTCCGACTTGCTCTCGTCAAGCGCACCCTGGCGTTTGGCGTACGCGTCCAACGTGTTATTGCCGTACGGATGCTCGTCGTCCGGAATTGACCCTTCATCCCAACGGCGGCTCATCGGCAACGTGTCGATAATCGTAATCTTGCCCGCACGGTAGCTTTCCGCATATCCAGCCACATTCAACATGAAGAAGCTATGTTCGAAACGAGCGTTGTGCGCTACGTACGGTTGCTGCTCCAATCGCTGCAGCAAACCGATTTGAGCCTCCGGCCACTCATCGAACAGGCGGAAGCCGGACGCACGATCACGTACATCGATACCGGTCAAATCGAGAATCAGCGGATTACCGAGCGTCGCGTTCTCGGCAGGAACGCCGAACGACAGACGCGACTGACCATACGCATCGCCCGTTTCGTAATAACTCTGCTCGTATTGGTATCCAGTAGGTGCGGCAGCAGGGCGAGGGGAAATCATGTTCATATATTCAAAGCCGACGTCGATGATGTACACACGCGCCGGGTCAGTACCGGTGGTTTCGATGTCGATTCCCATGACATTGTCCACATCGCGTCCAGGAAGATAAGCGTCACGCCAATCCGATTTGCGGTATTCAGCCATCCGGCGCAACTGCGCCGATTCAGCGGATTTCGTTTCCGAACCGTAATCAAACAACGTGGAGCCGCCCGGACTGGTTACTCCACTCAGGTTCGCACGCGACATGGCATAGTCACTGGCTCGCTTCTGACTTTTCTCTGCGGCACGACGGGCGGCGCGGCCGTTAACGATGTCAGCGGTTCGATCCTGAATATCATCCAACGCCACTCCCCCGGAAGCCAAAGCCGAACCGGGCAGCAGCACCGGAACCGTCACGCGCTCACGTCGTTCCTCGGTGACCGTCCACAATCCCATCGCCACGCCAATCTGTCGCAGAACAGCGATTTCGTCGCACAACCGACGGTTCGCGTAAGCAAGCGCGCGCGGCAGCCGATAGGAAGCGATAAGTCGGTCGTAATCCATCATGAACGTGCTGTTGCACTGCGCGATGGTCGGTTCGAGCCGATCTCGAATCGCAAGATCATCTTTCAACAGGGCGTGCAGCTGCGGGGCGGAAAGTTGCGGCGACGAGGACCGCAGCATTGCCAACAAATCAACGTGCTGTCTTGTGGCGGCACCAATGCCGTTACGCAGGTCAAGGGAAGACACCCATCGCCAGTCGATCGGCTGGTTGTCGGCGTCATTCGGCATCGATGCCGACCATTGTTCGATGTCCTGCTTCGCGTCATCCAGCCAGGAAAGATTCATCGTTGATTCGTTCATACCTGCCCATCGTAGCCGATACCCATCAGCGTGTAAGAATGTGCAACAAACCAACGTGCGCATTCCTCTTTGTGAGAACACAACCATGCGAGTTCGAATGACGGTGTTCATTACGAAACCGCGCGCGGATACCTCCGTGCGAAGCGGTTGCCATACGAATTTTCACATAGCGCAAATGTGACCATTTCCCAGCAAAAATCCAGAATCGACTTTCATTTTTGAATCCCGGAACGCAATAAACGTTCCAAATCAACGAAAGGAACTGCAATGTCAGAAACACATTCCACCACTGAAAACAACAATTCGCATTGCTGCGACAACACCTGCGGCAATGCCGACGACCGCGTTGTTCCTGACAGCGTGGAAATCAATCCGCTGTTCGCCCGTCCGAAGGAAGCCCAGGCGTTCTCGAAATTTACCATTCCACAGAAGGGTAGTCTGCCGGAAACCGCCTACCAAGTGGTGCATGACGAGGCCATGCTGGATGGCAACGCGCGACTCAATCTTGCAACTTTTGTGAGCACGTGGATGGACGATCATGCAAACCGCCTGTACATGGAGGCGGCCGACAAGAACATGATCGACAAAGACGAGTACCCGAAAACCGCCGAAGTCGAATCGCGCTGCTGGCACATGCTCGCCGATCTATGGCATGCACCCGATCCAATGAATGCCATCGGAACCTCCACCATCGGCTCGTCGGAAGCTTGCATGCTGGGCGGACTCGCGTTGAAGCGCCGTTGGAAGGAAGCCCGCGAAAAGGCCGACCTGCCGACCGATCATCCGAATCTGGTGATGAGCAGCGCCGTGCAGGTGTGCTGGGAGAAGTTCTGCAACTATTTCGACGTAGAACCACGCTATGTGCCGATTTCCGAGGACCACAAAGTGCTCGACGGCCATGATCTCGACAAGTATGTCGATGAGAACACCATCGGCGTGGTGGCCATCATGGGCGTGACCTATACGGGTATGTATGAGCCGGTCGAACAGATCAGCGAAGCACTGGACCGCATCGAGGAGCGCACCGGACTTGATGTGCGCATCCATGTGGACGGCGCTTCGGGAGGTATGATCGCACCATTCATCCAGCCGGACCTCGCATGGGACTTCCGCGTCAAGCGCGTCTACTCCATCAGTACCTCCGGTCATAAGTACGGTCTGGTCTACCCCGGTTTGGGATGGATCGTATGGCGCGAAACCGCTGACCTGCCGGAAAGCCTTATTTTCAAGGTGAGTTATCTCGGCGGCGAAATGCCGACTTTCGCACTGAACTTCTCCCGTCCGGGCGCACAGGTACTGCTGCAGTACTACATGTTCCTGCGTTTGGGATTCGACGGGTATCGAAGGGTGCAGCAGACTTCGCATGATGTGGCGAAATATCTGTCGGGCGAGATCGAGCAGATGGATGATTTCACGCTGTGGAACGACGGTTCCGACATTCCGGTGTTCGCATGGATGCTCAACGACAAGCCGGATCGCAAGTGGAATCTGTACGATCTGCAGGATCGGCTGCGCATGAAGGGATGGCTGGTGCCGGCTTATCCGATGCCGGTGGATCTGACGCAGGTGACCGTGCAGCGCATTGTGGTGCGTAACGGTTTCAGCCACGATATGGCCGAAGCGTTCATCAAGGATTTGAAGTCGTGTGTGAAGTATCTGGACGGACTGCGCTCACCAATGCCAAGCGAGGCTCGTGCATCCGGATTCCACCACTGATATTTCGCGGTCATTCCACGAATTCCATCGTTTCCCGCATTAAGGAAATTCATGTTCATTCCCACAACGATTATGTTTACGAAAGCTGGCTGCAATGACAGTTCATATGAAAAAGCCGCTTGCTGTGGTAGCGCACGATGCAAGCGCAGCTGCACATCCCGGGTCCGCACGTTCCACGACGAACGCTGCGACGGCACCGACAACAACGCCACGCAATCCGTCTGCCGTCGCAGGAAACCGCAATCGTACGGGCATACCTGCGCATGCCGGGGCGAATAGAGGGAACGGCGCTGACGGGCACGGCGCAATCGCAAGCACGGCAACCGTTGCCAATAAAACCGGCAAAACCATGATGACAGTCAGCCAACTGGCGATGTTGACCGTGGTGGCGGTGGCCTCGCTACGCTCTCTGCCGGCCATGGCCGATTATGGTCTCGCTTCCATTCTGCTGTATCTCATTCCGGCGGTCGTTTTCCTGGTGCCGACCGCGCTGGTGGCTGCCGAACTGGCCACCGGCTGGAAAGGTGGCGTGTACGTGTGGGTGCGTGAGGCGTTCGGCAATCGCATCGGATTTCTCGCCATTTGGCTGCAGTGGATTCAGAATGTGGTGTGGTATCCGATACAGATTGCGTTCATCGCCGTCAGCCTGTCGTATGTGTTCGGCATGGGTGGCTTGGGCAATAATGGCGTATATGTGGCCGCGGTGATCATCGTGTTGTATTGGGCAAGCACGATGGTGGCGTTGCGCGGCGGCAATCTGTTCGCCAAGGTCGGGTCGATTTCGGGACTTATCGGCACGCTGTTTCCTGCGTTGCTGCTTATCGTCTTCGGCATTATCTGGCTGGCGATCGGTAAGCCAGTGCAGACCTCCCTGCACGCATCCGCGCTGCTTCCGCCGTGGACGGGCATCGCGTCGATTGTGCTAATCGTATCCAATGTGCTCGCCTACGCGGGTATGGAGGTCAATGCCGTGCATGCCAACGACTTGGAGCATCCGGGACGTCAATTCCCACGCGCCATTGCACTAGCGACCGCGCTGATTCTGCTGGTACTTGTGCTGCCGACTTTGGCAATCGCCTTTGCTGTGCCGCATCGTGAGCTGGGGCTCATCGACGGCATCAATCTGGCGTTCAGGGAGTTCTTCGACCATTTTGGCATGGGTTGGGGCACTCCGGTGATTTCGCTGCTCATCGCGCTAGGCGCGTTCGCTTCCGTGGTGGCTTGGATAGCTGGTCCTTCTCGCGGTTTGCTAGCGGCCGCCCGCACGGGACTGATGCCTCCCGCGCTGCAGAAGCGCAATGCCCACGACGTGCAGGAAGGCATTCTGATTCCGCAAGGCATTATCGTGACCGTGCTGGCGTTGCTGTTCGTGTTGATCCCCAATGGCAACACGGCTTTCGCGACGCTGGTGGATATGGCGACCGCGCTGTATCTGGTGATGTACATGTTGATGTTTGCCGCCGCGATTCGTCTGCGCAACACCCATCCAGAAGTCCGCCGCACGTATCGAGTTCCTGCGATTCGGTTGGTCGCGGGCGTCGGTTTCGTCGCTTCCGCCGCGGCATTCGTGTTGACTTTCGTGAGACCGGCTGGTTTCACCGGTTTGGATAGCGTTTCATATGCGATTCTTGTGGCTGTAGTCGTGCTTGTGCTCGGTTTACCGCCGCTGGTGTTGTATGGAATGCGCAAGCCTGGCTGGGATCTGCGTTCGGATGCCGAGCGGAACACGGATACGTACGATGTGCTAGTGAATCCGGAATACTGAAATATTGGAATATTTGGAATACTCATGTTTCGAACATTCCAATAATCCCGAATATGATGAATGCCTCCCAAGTGTTCGCCTGGGAGGCATTCATCGTTCTTGTCTCGTTCGTTTACGCGATTACAGTTCGAAGCCGAGTTCGGCCGCCGCTTCGGTCGGTACCGGATCCTCGCACCAGAAATCCTCAAGGTTCTCATTGGTGGTCAGGCTTCGGATTTCGGCCTGGTCGATGTACAGTTCACCGCTCAAATGGTCGGTTTCATGCTGGAAGATGCGGGCCGGCCAGCCGTGCAGATGTTCCTCATGCTTGTTGCCGTCCTCATCCTGCCAACGGGCGGTGATGTCAAGCCAACGCTTGCGTACGGCCTGGTAACCGTCGAAGCTCAGGCAGCCTTCGTAGAAGCTGCGGGTTTCGGTGCCGATCGGCTCGTAGCTGGGGTTGATGATGGCGTGGAAGGGGAATTCCGCAGCTTCGCGCGGATCGCCATCGTCGCCTTCGCATACGTGGTCTTCGACGACGGCCAAAGCCAGACCGAGACCGATCTGGGTGGCTGCGAGGCCCACGCCCGGCGCTTCCAGCATGGTGGTGCGCATGGTGTCGATGAGCTTGTCAAGCGTTTTGCGGCTCAACTGGCCGTCATAGGCGATGGTCTGCTGGCGTAATACCGGTTCGCCGGCCTGCACGATCGGCATGATTTTCTCTTTGCCGCCGGTTTTGATGAGCTTTTCGACCTCGCGGTTGAGTTCGAGGTCCACTTTCGAGTTGTGTCCGAACATGGGGCATATCTCCTTGCGGGCTCTTACAGGGTGAGTTCGTCGGCGACGACCTTGGCGAGGCGATCGCACACTTCGTCTGCCTGCTGCTGGGTTTCGGCTTCGGCCATGACGCGCACGAGCGGCTCGGTGCCGGACGGACGCAGCAGCACGCGGCCAGTGTCGCCCAGCAGCTTCTCTTCGCGTTCCACCGCGGCCTGCACCTTGGCGTTGGTCTTGGCGGCCATCTTGTCCACGTTCGGCACGTTGATGAGCGTCTGCGGCAGCTGCGGGAAGTCGGCGGCCAGTTCCTTCAGGCTCTTACCGGATTTGACGACCTCGTTGCACAGGGTGAGCGCGGTCAGGGTGCCGTCGCCGGTGGTGGCGAATTCGCGGTTGATCACGTGGCCGGACTGCTCGCCGCCGAGCGAATAATCGCCTCGCAGCATCTCTTCAAGCACGTAACGGTCGCCCACGTTGGTCTGCACGGTCTTGATGCCCATGGAACGCAGGGCCAACTTCAGACCGAGGTTGCTCATCACCGTCACGACGAGGGTGTCATGGTTGAGCTTGCCCGCGTTCTTCTTGGCGCGCGCCAGAATGCCCATGATCTGATCGCCGTTGACCATGTTGCCGTCCTCATCCACGGCAAGGCAACGGTCGGCGTCACCATCGAAGGCAACGCCCATGACGGCGCCGGAGGCCTTGACCATGGCCTGCAGCTGCTCAGGATGGGTGGAGCCGGCGTTCTTGTTGATGTTGTAGCCGTCCGGCGACGCGTTGATGACGGTCACGTCGGCGCCGGCGCGGCGCAAGGCTTCCGGAGCGACCACGGACGTGGCGCCGTTCGCGCAATCGGCCACGATCTTCAGGCCCTTCAGCGGCGTCGGCTGCGACTTGTCCGGACCGACCGGCGCGATGGCGGAAACCAGATGGTCGATGTACAGGTTGGTTGCGGTGGCGGTGTCATGGCTGACACGACCCACGCCGGCGCCGGTAGGACGATCCCAATCCTGGCCGAGCACCGCTTCGATCTCGTCTTCCTTGGTGTCGGGCAGCTTGAAGCCGCCGCGGGCGAAGAACTTGATGCCGTTGTCGGGCATCGGATTGTGGGATGCGGAGATCACCGCGCCCATTTCCACGTTGAGCACGGACGTCAGGTATGCGACGCCCGGCGTCGGGATGATGCCGGCGTCGATCACGTCGAAGCCGCCGGCGGACATGCCAGCGGACAATGCGGCGGCGAGGAAATCGCCGGAAACTCGTGTATCACGACCGACCAGCGCACGGCGACGGCTTTCGAATTCGCTCCGCTCGTCATCGCCCAGCACGCGCACCGCGGCGTCACCCAAATCAAGCGCCAGCTGTGCCGTCAAATCCCTATTCGCCAATCCTCGAACGCCGTCGGTTCCGAACATACGTGGCATGAGTCTCAAATCCTCGCTATCTGCAAACGATATTTCCGTGACCTATCGTACTCAACCGTGCCGCCGAAACCAGCAGGTGACGACGCAATCGCATAACACTTCACAATTCAAAGCATTTCACGGCGCGCAATGCCCTTTTCGTGTCGCACGACTTTGATTTCAAGGCGGAAAATCAAGTCGTGCGACAACACTTGATAAAGAAATACCCCCTAACTATCATTTTCCGTTGAAAATCAGCGAAAAATAAGAGTTAGAGGGTATGAAAGCCAGCACGCTTGTCGCACAACTTTGAAAAATGCCCCCAAAATCAAATTCGTGCGACAGCCTTCGACGCAAAATGCCCCCTAATCCTTATTTTCAAGCGAAAACCGAGGATTAGGGGGCATAAATGCCGATATACCCGTCGCATGACTTTGAAAATCGCACCCAAAATCAAAGTCGTGCGACGACATGACGGACTCTAAGCATGAACACTCCGGTCGTTCCGGTTTCCAGACGGAATCATTCCGACTCTTAAACGGAATCATGCCGGCTTGGAGTGTGCGGAACGTTCAGATCGTTCGAATCGCCCCACATACTCCAAGCGCCATCAGAAAAGCGCTATCAGAGCGCGGCGTTGAAGTCGCGCACTTTCAGCGTGCGGTGAGAAGCCTCGACGTTGCCACGCACAATGCGCTGCAAGGCGTTGTCCGCGTCCTTATGGGAGGCGAGCCAGGCGTCGCCCAGCTCCACGAGCTTCGCCGGATCGGCATAGCCCGGATACAGGCCTTCGAGCAGCGCTTCAGCCATGTGGAAGGTCTTGTGCTCCCAAATCCAGTCGGCGACCTCGAAATACTTCTCGGCGTACGGTTCGGCCAAATCGGCGCGCGGGGTGGCCGCAAAGCCACCGGCCACAGCCTCGAGCTGCATGTTGGTCAGCTCGTCGTTGTGCAGGGCCTCGTTCCAAGCCCATGCCTTCGCTTCGGCGGTACCGGCCACGGCGCGTGCGCCATAGGCGAACTCACGGTTCTCAGTGGTTTCGCGCTTGGCCAGTTCGGCGTCGATTCCCGCCTGGTCGATCGCGTTGACGGTGCTCAGCGCGTTGATGATGGTCCAGCGGAAGTTGTTGTCGATTTCCAGACCGTCGAATGCCACGGAACCGTCGAGCAGGCCCTTCGCGTTGGCGACGAACGCCTCGTCGCCCGGCTCGCCGTAGCCCAGGTAGGCGGTGACGAGCTGGAACTGTTCGTCGGAGCCGGCCTTGGCCTGACCCGCCAGCTTGAACAGTTCGGCGGCCACATGCTTCACGATCTCGGCACGCTCTGCCGGAGCGGTGTAATGCCATGCGGTGGTGCTGACCTGTGCCAGCGCGTAACGGAAGGTGGTGGACTCGTGTTCGGTGGCGAGCGCGGCCAGCGAGGTGTCGATGAACTGTCGTGCCGGCAGTTCGCCGTCGCGGGTCATGTCCCACAGGGCGAGCCAGAGCACGGAACGGGCGAGTGCATCGTCGAAGCGGTACAGGTTGCTTGTCGCGAATGCGAGGCTCTTGTCGTCGAAACGCAGCTTCGTGTAGGTCAAGTCGTCGTCGTTCACCAGGATCAGCGACGGACGTGCCTTGCCGGCGGCAGCATCGACGACCGTCAGTTCGCCGTCGACGTCCAGTTCGAAACGGTCGGTGCGCACGATCTTGCCGGTTTCCGGATCCTCGTTGTAGAAGCCGACGGCGAGACGGTGGGCGCGCAGCACGGGATGCTCGGCCGGAGCGGTCTGGCGCAGGGCGAGACGCTTGATGGTGCCGTCCTCGTTCTCTTCGACTTCGGTGGCGATGGTGTTGATGCCGGATTCCTCAAGCCACTGGGCGCTCCACGCCTTCAGGTCGCGGCCGGAAGTGAGTTCCAGTTCGGCGAGCAGGTCGGCGAGGGTGGCGTTGGAGTAGGCGTGCTTGTTGAGGTAGTTGTTGATGCCCTTGAAGAACTTCTCACGGCCCACGTAGTACACGAGCTGCTTCAGCACGGAGGCGCCCTTGGCGTAGGTGATGCCGTCGAAGTTGACGTAGGTGTCGTTGAGGTCGTTGATCGGGGCGACGATCGGGTGGGTGGTGCTCAGCTGGTCCTGACGCAGCGCCCAGCTCTTTTCGCCGGAGCTGAAGGTTGCCCAGGCGTCCTTCCATTCGGTGGCTTCGGCGGTGGCGAGGGTGGACGTGAACTCGGCGAAGGATTCGTTGAGCCACAGGTCGTTCCACCACTTCATGGTCACGTAGTCGCCGAACCACATGTGGGCGAGCTCGTGCAGCACGGTGACCACACGGCGTTCCGCGTAGGCGTCGGTGACCTTGGATTCGAACACATACTGGTCGCGGATGGTGACCATGCCGATGTTCTCCATGGCGCCGGCGTTGTACTCCGGCACGTAGATCTGGTCGAACTTGGCGTACGGGTACGGCACGCCCCAGGTCTTGGCGTAGAAGGCGAAGCCCTTCTTGGTGATGTCGAACAGGTAGTCGACGTCCTTGCTGAAGGCCTTAGCGAGCGCCTGGCGGCAGTACATGGCCATCGGCACGGTGCGGCCGTCCTCATTGGCGTATTCGGTGTGCCATTCGGCGTACGGTCCGGCGCAGATGGCGGTGAGGTAGGAGCTCATGGTCGGGGTCGGTTCGAACACCCACAGCTTGGTGGTTTCGGCGGCGTGATCGCCGAGCGTGCCTTCCTCGGTGACGGTTTCGTTGTCGGTCACGGAGGCGGTGGGCATGTTGGACGTGACGATCCAGGATTTGGCTGCGAGCACGGAGAAGTCGAACACGGCCTTCAGATCAGGCTGGTCGAACACGGCGTAGACGCGACGGGCGTCCGGCACTTCGAACTGGGTGTACAGGTAGACGTTGCCGTCGGACGGGTCGACGCTGCGGTGCAGGCCTTCGCCGGTGTTGGAGTACTGGCACATCGCCTTGACGGTGACCTCGTTGTGCTCCTTGAGGCCCTTCAGCTCGATGCGGCTGTCCGCGTATGCTTCGGCCGGGTCGAGGGTTTCGCCGTTGAGGGTGATCTCGCTGACTTCGTTGGCGATGAGGTCAAGGAAGCTTGACTCCCCCGGCTTCGCGTCGAAGGTGATGGTGGTTTCGGAGCCGAAATCCTTGGCTCCGCGGGTCAGGTCAAGCTTGACCGTGTAATGGATTGGCGCGGCGATGATGCTTTTGCGTTCTTCCGCTTCGATTCGGGTGAGGTTTGCTCCTGGCATGTCACTCCTTCTTTCTGGTAACAGAAGGCGGCGCGATCAGTTGTGCCGATCACGTCGCCTTGATTCAATTTATGGTAAATTTACGGCTTATTTCGCGGCGTTCAGTCCCATCGCGTCATCCACGTCCTGCGCGATGTCGGCGACGACGGGGACGATCATCGGCTTGCGGTGCAGCTGTCGTGCCACCCAGCCGCCGAGCGTGCGTCGCATGATCTGCTGCAGCTTGTAGGTGTCGCGCGTGCCCTGCATCATCGCGTCCTGCAGCTGCTCGACGATCTGGTGACGGACCTTGTCGAACTCGCTTTCGTCTTCCGCGACCGCGTTGAGGTAGATCTTCGGGCCGGTGATGACATCCGCGGTTTCGGTGTCGACGACCACGAAGCTGGACACGAAGCCTTCGGTGCCGAGGATGCGGCGCTTCTCGAGTTCTTCGTCGGTCAGTTCGCCGACGGAATCGCCATCGACGTAGACGTAGCCGCACGGCACGGAGCCGACGACCGCGGCCTGGCCGTGGTACAGGTCGACGACGTCGCCGTCTTCGGCCAGCACGACGTTCTGCGGATCGACGCCGGTCTTGACGGCGATCATGCCGTTGGCCACCAAGTGGCGGTTTTCGCCGTGGATAGGCATGGCGCACTTCGGCTTGACGATGTTGTACATGTACAGCAGCTCGCCTTCGTTGCAGTGGCCGGAGACGTGCACGGCGGCGTTGTCTCGGTTGACCACGCGGGCTCCGAGCTGCACGAGCTTGTTGATGACCTTGTAGACGCCATGCTCGTTGCCTGGGATCAGGGAGCTGGCGAGGATCACCGTGTCGAACTCGTTGATGGTGATGTCACGATGGTTGCCGTCGGCGATGCGGCCGAGCGCGGCCATCGGCTCGCCTTGGGAGCCGGTGCACATGTAGACGAGCTTGTCGTCCTGCACGTCATGGGCCTGCTTCAGGTCGATGACAGTGTCCTCGGGCAGACGCAGGTAGCCCAGATCGGCGGCGATGGACATGTTGCGGACCATGGAACGTCCGACGAACACGACCTTGCGGCCGTACTTGTGGGCCGCGTCGACGACCTGCTGCACGCGGTGCACGTGGCTGGAGAAGCTGGCCACGATGATTTTGCGCGTGGCCTGTGCGAACGCCTGGTCGAGTGCCGGACCGATGGAGGTCTCCGGCTTGACGAAGCCCGGGACCTCGGCGTTGGTGGAGTCCATCATCAGGAGGTCCACGCCCTTTTCGCCGAGCTTGCCGAATTCCACCAGATCGGTGATGCGGTGGTCGAGCGGCAGCTGGTCGAGCTTGATGTCGCCGGTGTCGATAAGCGAGCCGGCGGGGGTCTGCACGAACACGGCGAGCGCGTCCGGAATGGAGTGCGTGACGTTCACGAATTCCAGGTTGAACGGGCCGACCTTGAGCTTGTCGCGTCCCTTGACCTCGACGAGCGTCGGGTTGATGCGGTGTTCCTTGCACTTGGCCTCAACGAAGGCGAGGGTGAGCTTGGAACCGATCAGCGGAATGTCCGGGCGGAGCTTGAGCAGGTACGGCACGCCACCGATGTGGTCTTCGTGGCCGTGGGTGAGCACGAGCGCCTCGACCTTGTCGAGACGGTCCTTGATGTAGTGGAAGTCAGGCAGGATGAGGTCCACGCCCGGCTGCTCCTCTTCCGGGAAGAGCACGCCGCAGTCGATGAGCAGGATATGCCCGTTGTATTCGACCACGTTCATGTTGCGGCCGATCTCACCCAGACCGCCGAGCGGCACGATGCGCATGGAGCCCTTGCGGTACTTCGGCGGGGCGATCAGCACCTCGTCCTGCTGGGGCGCGGTGGATTGCGGAGCGGAATGCGACGGGCGACGGTTCGAACCGTTGCCGCCACGGGATCCACGGGAGCCGCCGTTGCGCGAGCCACCGTTGCCACGGCTGCGGGTGGAGGACTTGGCCTTCTTGGTGGCGGTCTTCTCGGACTTCGCGGCCTTGGTGGTCTTGGATGCCTTGACCGTGGTTTCAGTGCGCTTGGCAGCCTTGCTGCCGCGCTTGTGTGTTGTTGTCTTTGTGGTTTCTTCTGTAGCCATTTCCTAGTTGGATTTCTATTACTAATTGTCTCCGCCTATGCGGAAACGAGGAATTTGGGTGCCTGCCGGCGTTCATGCGCGACAGGCCAGTCGCATCATGCGATTCGGTTCACAGCAGTCCCGCGGCGCGCATGCCCTTTTCCGCGCGCACGAGTTCCGCTTCGCCCGGACCGACGTTCGGCAGGCGCATTTCGGTGGAGTCGAGGATTCCACGCACCTTCAGCGAGGCCTTGGCCATCACGGCCTGGAAGCCATTGCCGTTCATCGCTTCGACGAGCGGCGCCAGCTGCACGGAGATGCGCTGCGCTTCGTGGATATCGCCACGATCGAACGCGTTGGCGAGGTCACGCATCGGACCGGCGGCCGCGTGTGCGATCACAGAGATGATGCCGACGGCGCCGACGGACAGGAACGGCAGGAACAGGCCGTCATCGCCCGAATACCAGGTCAGACCGGTCTCCATGCGCTTGCGCACCGCGCCTGCGATGTCGCCGGTGGCGTCCTTGACGGCCTTGACGTGGTCGAGTTCGGCCATACGACGGTAGGTTTCCAGCTGGATGTGCAGTCCGGTACGGCCCGGCACATCGTAGATGATGATCGGCTTGTCCGCGGAATCGTTGACCGCCTTGTAGTGGCGGAACACGCCTTCCTGCGACGGACGGGAATAATACGGGGCGACCACGAGCACCGCGTCGGCGCCCGCCTCCTGGGTCTGCTCCACCATGCGCACGGTGTGCGCGGTGTCGTTGGAACCGGCGCCGGAAATGACCGGCACGTCCACGACTTCCTTGACGGCCTGGACCAGCTCGACCTTCTCCTCCATGTGGGTGGTCGGAGATTCGCCGGTGGTGCCGTTGACCACAAGACCGTCGGCACCATCCGCCACGAGCTGCCTCGCCAGCTGTTGCGCGGCTTCGAAATCTACGGCTCCGTCGGCCTTCATGGGGGTGACCATGGCCGGAAGGATACGTCCGAAGGGAGCAGGATCGAGCAGATGCATTGTACCGTCGTCAGTCTTAGGGCTTGTCATACGGCTAACGGTACTTCCCTCTGCGGACGCTTGCGATTTCATGAGACGCGAAAAGTCACATTTTGGAAGGCCTGCCGACGATGACCGCGACGACGCACTGCAGGAAAGCGACGAACGTGAACACCATCAGCGGCACATGGTGGCCGCCGGTGGCCTGGACCAGCACGCCGAACATAAGCGGGCCGAGCGACGCGATCAGATAGCCGAACGACTGCGCGACGCCCGACAGCACCACGGTTTCGGCGCTGTCATGCCCGCGCAGCGCGATCAGTGCGAGCGCCACGACCAGCGAAGCGCCCTGCGCGCAACCACCGACGAACGCCCATACCGGCATGAGGTGAGGCAACAGCAGCATGCCAAGGCCGGCGATCAGCATGGGAGCGCTGGCGGTGAGCGCCGCGCAGACCTGGTTGCCGCGCACGTTCATGAGCTTAGGAATGACCAAGCCGGAAAGGATGCCGATGCCTTGGAAGATGAACAGATGCACGCCGGCGGTGGAGGCATCGTAGCCGATGGATGCGGAGATGGACGGCATCCAATTGGACATGGTGTAGAAAGCGGACGATTGCAGCCCCATGAAGGCCGTCACGTACCACGTCATCGGACGGCGCAGCACGCGGGCGAACACGCCATGTGACGATTGCGTGGAACATGCCGGTCGCTGTGCGGAATGCGGGTTTTGTGCGTTGGCCGTCGTGCTGCGATCGCCAATATCATCGATATCGCCAGTATCGCTGGTTTCGATGGTGCCGCCGGCGGAAGCGATAACGACTTTGCGATTGTGCAGGATACGCAACGCCCACAGCGCGGCGACAACCAGCGGAGGCACACTCCAGAAGGCGAGTGACGCACGCCAACCGCCCCACATCTGCGCAAGCGGCGCGGACAGCAAACCTGCGGTGGCGCTGCCGGCGGTGATGCAGCCGGAATAGACGCCGGTCGCCATCGCGACATGGCCGGCGTAGTCACGTTTCGCGATTACCGGAACCAGAACGTTGCCGACGGCGATGGCGGAAGCGAACACCACCGTGCCCAGCCAGATGCCAACGCCGCCGCCGAACGAGCGGATGGCGTCGCCCGCCGCGATGCACAGCAGGGCCAGCAGAATCGACATGTCGATGCCGATGCGGCGTGCAAGGAACGTGACCAGCGGGCTGACCGCGGCGAAGGCGATCAGCGGAATCGCCGTCAATACGCCCTGCACGCCCTCACCCCACGCAAGGTCGGTTCCCATTTGGGCGAGGACCGGCCCGACGGCGGCGATGGCGGGCCGCAGATTCAGCGATACGAGGAAAATCAAAGCCACCCACAATCCGGTGGAGGACCGGTCGTACGCCAGCATGTTTCGTTTTGAATTCATTCCGTTCCCATTCCCGCTTCCACTTCCGTTTACCGCCGTTCCAACGGGACGTGCCGCGCCTAGATTTTCCCTATCAATCTTCAAGCTCATTGAGCGCATCGAAGCAATCGTTGATGCCTTCGATACGCGCGTGCACCTCGTCTTCGGTATCGACGAGGCATTTTCCGACTTCGTCCACCATCAGGGCGATCAGGGCGAACGCCGCGGTGAAGCTCGTCAGCACGTGGGAGCTCAGCACCACTTTGAAGAAGGCGACGTTACGGCCGATGACGGCGTTGCGCGCCGAAATGTCGCCAATCACCACCACGGTCAGGCCGCGCTCAAGCATCACGTCGATGAGCCGTGAGAAGAAGGGAAGACGCCGGCCCACGCCGATGATGACGATTACGTCGCCTGCCGCATAATCAACCAGATCTTCGGCTATGGACTGGCCTGGATTCGGCAGAATATCAACGTTTCCGCGTAGCCGCATCAGCTGTTCGCGCATGTGCAGCGCCACGGGATAGCTGCTGCGGTACCCGACCACCGCCACATGCGGGGCCGTGGCCATGGCTTGGCATGCGGATGACAGTTGCGCGCGGTCGATGCCTTCAAACGTGCGTTTCAGGCTTTCCTCGTCACGGCGCAGATGGTCGGCGACCAAATCGTCGCACTGGGTGTGCCGTGAAAGCTCCGGAGAGCCAGGACGATGGACGCGACGCACGTCACGTCTGAATTCGCCCGCGTTCGCATAGCCGAGCTTGCGGTACAGGCGGCTGAGCGTCGGCTGCGAGATGCCGCTCAACTGCGACAATTCCACGGAATTGCAGACCAGCACGTCGGTCAGATGACCCAGAATGAACTGCGCGGCCTCACGTTCCGTCGCAGTCAGCGAATCGAAGGATTCCCGGATGCGCGCCACCAAGCCGAGGTCCGCGGCAGCATTGCCTTCCTCGTCCATGGCGTCCTTCGAAGCCCCCATATTGTCTGAAAGCATAATTCCAGAAGTCACGCTCATCGCCCTTCCCTGCAGTACATTCTCACGCGGCGCATCCGCTCTCCTGACGATGCTACCCCTTGCTTTCCGGGTTTCACCAGGTTTGGCCGCCGACAACTGTCACGACGAATGAAGAATTTCAGATGCCGTAAGCACTGAAATGCATCCATCACAGGCAGTGGCGGCGCCTCTTGGCAACGCGACCCACCATCAGGAGATGACCGACCATGGCAAAAACAGATTACCCCACACAATCAACATCGCATATCGGGCGGATTCGGCATAGAAGAAACGGTGCCAAACCAGCGAAATGGGCGACTAACGCGGCAACAAAATCCCCGACTGCTGCGAACACTGTTGAACGCGGCATCGCGTAGTCTTGAAGCAGGAAGGACGTCGAACCCAACCAAAGTCATCACGCGAGGAGGCGCATGGCATGGATGGAACAGGCGTGGATGGTCACGGCCATGATTACGGGCGCGATTTTGAACAGGGATACGGGAACGACTTCGGCAACGATTTCGAGCACGACCGTCCGCGTGCGGATTTGGCCATCCACGGCACCATACTGACGCATGGCGTCGAAACATACGGTACCGTCGTCGTACGGGACGGGCGTATCGCATCGGTCGCGTCTGATTCGAACGGTCCCGGCGCGAACGGACGGGCGCCTATCGACGCGGTCGAAACCATCCAGCTGCGTAACGACGAAATACTGATTCCCGGCATCGTCGACACTCACGTGCATATCAACGAGCCGGGCCGCACCGCATGGGAGGGTTTCGCATGCGTCACCCGGGCGGCCGCGGCCGGAGGCGTGACCACCATATTGGACATGCCGCTCAATTCCGTTCCGCCGACGCTCACCGTCGAGGCGTTGCGCAGCAAACGGTCATGCGCATTGCATGAATCGTATGTGCAGGTTGGCTTCTGGGGCGGTGTGGACGCGTCGAATCTGGGGCGGCTTCGGGAATTATGGGATGCGGGGGTGTTCGGTTTCAAATGCTTCCTCGCCCCCGGCGGCGTTGACGAATACGGTTCGCTGTCGTATGAGGAACTGGAACGCGCGATGCGCGAAATCGCTTCGTTCGGCGGGCTGCTTGTCTGCCATGCGGAGGATCCGGACGATTTGATGCGGTATGACGGGCACGTGGATGCGTCCTATCGCAGTTTCGAGGCGTCACGCCCGGCCGAATGCGAGGCGAACGCGGTGCGCAAGATCGTACGGCTGGTGGCACGCACCGGCTGCCGCACGCATATTCTGCACGTGTCCAGCGGTCTGAGCGTGGACGTGCTGCGGCGGGCGAAGGCCGAAGGACTGCCGGTCAGCGCGGAGACCTGCCCGCATTACCTCACGTTGGATTGCGACCATATTCCCGACAACGCCACCGCGGTCAAATGCTGTCCGCCGATTCGTGATCTGCATGAGCAGGACGCGCTATGGGCGGGGCTTGCCGACGGCACGTTGGATGGTGTCGTCACCGATCATTCCCCGGCCAGCGCGGATATGAAAGCCGGCACGCTCGCCACCGCGTGGGGTGGCGTTTCCAGTCTGCAGGTCGGATTCCGCGCGGTGTTGACGGGTGCGATGCGGCGCGGCTTGAGTTTGGCCGACGTCGTGCGGTGGATGTCGTGCAACACCGCACGGCTTGTGGGACTTGACGATCGTGGCGATATAACGCCGGTATTGCGGGCCGATTTGGCGATTATTCGCCCGTACGAACGGTTTGTTGTGGATGCTACCGCTTTGGAAAGCCGCAATCCGATCTGCGCCTGCGATGGCATGACGCTTAACGGCGTCGTCACGCGCACGTTTGTAGCGGGGCGGGACGCGCTCTCCGGAGTGCGGGAGGGGAATCTTATCGTTCGTCCGTGAATCGGAATCCGTAAATCAACCATTCAACAAAAATCCCCAACCCGCCGACGGCCGGATGTCATTCGATGTCGGCAGATTGGGGACGGACGAGAATCAGGTCTCAGCCCAGGTAGGCGGCCGGGTTCTGGGCGAACTTGTCGGCGCAACCGGGGTTGCAGAAGTAGTAGGTGACGCCGCCGTATTCGCGGGTCGCGGCCGCGGTGGCCGGATCGACGCTCATGCCGCAAACCGGGTCCTTCGCAACGTTCGCCGCGGAATCGCCCATATTCGAAGCCATGCCGTGGCCGTCATGACCGCCGCAGCAGTGTCCGGCGCCCATCGCGCCCATGTTCTCGGCTTCCTTCTTGGCCTTGTGATCGCTGAACAGTCCCATGATCGTTCCTTTCCGACTGTGCTGGTTGCCATTATTTTTGCTCGGATCGGGCTTGCGTACCCGATACGTCTTGTTTTTCGCCGCCTCCGCGTCCGGATCGAACAGGCGCAGCCGGCTTGCGTTCGTCACCACGCACAACGACGAGAACGCCATCGCGGCGCCGGCGATCATCGGATTCAGCAGCGTTCCGGTGAACGGATACAGCACGCCGGCCGCGATCGCGATGCCGATGCTGTTGTAGCCGAGTGCGAAGCCGAGGTTTTGCGCGATGTTGCGCATGGCGGCATGCGTCAGGTCGAGCGCGTGCACGAGTCCCATCAGCGATCCGCCCATCAGTGTCACGTCGGCGGATTGGATGGCCACGTCGGTGCCGGTGCCGATGGCGAATCCGACGTTGGCTCGGGCGAGGGCGGGCGCGTCGTTGATGCCGTCGCCGACCATCGCCACCGTATAGCCTTGCGATTGGAGTTTTGCGATTTCGTCGGCCTTGCGTTCCGGCCGCACGCCGGCGATCACATGACGTTCGTCGATACCGACCTGGCTTGCGATGGCGCGTGCGGTGGTCGGATTGTCTCCCGTGAGCATGACGGCTTCGACGCCACGTTTGCGGAGCAGTTCGATGGCTTGGCGCGAGTCGGCTTTCGGCACGTCGGCGACGGCGACGATGCCGGCGAGATGGCCGTCGATGGCCGCTAGGATCGGCGTTTTGCCTTGCTGCGACAGGCGTTCCATGTCGGCGATGATGGCGTCGAGGTCGGTATCATGGGCGGTTTCGGAAGCGGCTTCGGCAGCGGTTCCGGAAGCATCGGACGCAACGTCGGGCATGTCGATGTCGAGGTCGTCGATCAGGTCGGTGTTGCCGACGGCGACGGTGTGCGGCAGACCGCGGAAGGTGACACGCGCGGTGACGCCACGGCCGGCAATCGCCTGAAAATCGGTGGTTTGCGCGAGTTCCGCAACGTCCGCGACGTCGGCTTTTTCCGCAGCTGCGGCAACGATCGCAGCAGCGAGCGGGTGTTCGGAATCGCGTTCGGCGGCGGCGACAATCGTCAGCAAATCATCGGGACGCCGATGCCACACGCCCAACGGCAGCACATCGGTAAGGGTGGGTTTGCCGGCGGTGATCGTGCCGGTCTTATCCAATACGACGGCGTTGACTTTACCGCACGTTTCCAACGCTTCGGCGGAACGGACCAGCACTCCCATACGGGCCGCGCGACCGGTCGAGACCGTCACCGACAGGGGCGTCGCCAGACCGAGCGCGCACGGGCAGGCGACCAGCAGCACCGACACCGCGGCGACCAGCGCGTGCGTGACACGCGGGTCAGGGCCGAACGCGAACCACAATGCGCACGACCATACGGCGACGAGCACCACGATCGGCACGAAAACGCCGGAGATACGGTCCGCCAATCGTTGCACGGGGGCTTTCGAGCTTTGTGCGGCGGCCACCATGCCGATGATCTGCGCGAGCACGGTGTCCTTGCCGACTTTCGTGGCGCGGTAACGCAGCGAGCCACCACCGTTGATGGTGGCACCCGTCACTTCGCTGCCCTCGGTTTTGGCGACCGGCATGGCTTCGCCGGTGATCATCGACTCATCCACGGTGGAGCTGCCGGATATGACGATGCCGTCGACCGGCAGCTGCTCGCCGGGACGGATGGCGATGATGTCGCCGACGCGCACGTCATCGATGGCGATGCTGGTTTCCTTGCCGTCTCGCACCACGCGGGCGGTTTTCGGTTGCAGACCCGCCAATGCGCGCATGGCTTCACCGGTGCCTTTGCGGGCGCGCGCTTCGAGCAGCTGGCCGACAAGCATAAGCGTGACGACCACACCGACCGCTTCGAAATATGGTTCGCGCGCATTGTCGGGCAGGATGCCCGGCGCGAAGGTGACCACGCAGGAGTAGGCGAATGCGGTCAGCGCACCAAGGCTGACGAGCGCGTTCATCTCCGGCGAACGGTGGGCGATCGCGGCGAAACCGCTGCGGAAAATCGGCAATGCCGCATAGCCGACGATTGGCAGCATCAGCAGGAACTGCAGCCAGTTCGGCATCGGATACAGCATGAGCATGGTGGAGCCGAATACCGGAATCGTGCAGACGGCCGCCACGATAAGACGGGTGATGAGGGCGCGAATTTCCGATTCCAATCCGCGCGATTTGCCCGAATCACCCGAACCGGACGTTTGGACGGCGCCTTTTTGCGCGCATTGCACGCCTGTTTCCGCGGAACCGGATGCGTGGGCACCGTCAGCAGTCGCGCGAATGTCCGAATTGCCGGAATCGGACATACTGGCGCCGACGGAACCAACCGCGGAACCGGCGGCGGCACCGACACTTGCATGCTTTCCCGGCAGTATGCGCAACGTGCCGTGCAGCATGTTCATACCGCATGCGAAGGGATACTCGCCCGGCTGGTCGGGATGAAGCGTCAGCGTGGTCGTGCGGAAGGCGGGCAACGCAAGATCGACCCCGAAATCGGAGAACACGACATGCGACGAGCATTCGCCGTCTTCCTTGCGATCGAAGATCAGCCGCAACGGCATGCCCGCTTCGGCTTCGATGACGGCCGGGCTGTACCCGCCTTTGACTTCGACGACCGCTTCCTGCACGCCGTCGCGCAACGGCGCACGATACGCTTTGCGCGGTGCGAAGAAGAACCACAGCACGCCCGCAGTAACGAGCAGCGCCATAATAAGCGCGATTGCGATGTGCATATTCCAGCCGCCTTCCGTCCGTAATTGGCTTTCGATTTCGGCAAACACCATCACAATATACCCCTATAGGGTATATTGGCAAGAAGGACGAGCAAACTTCAGCCGTAGATAAAATTTTCAGCGCAGCGAGGAGGACGATATGAACGCCACACAGCATGGGTACGCAAGCGACCAGAAGAGGATCATCGCACGATTGAATCGCATCGAAGGGCAGGTGCGCGGCATTCGGCAGATGACGGAAAACGGCGAATACTGCATCGACATTCTGACGCAGATTTCCGCAGCGGACAGCGCGCTGAAGTCGGTGGCGCTACTGCTGCTCGACGACCATCTGCACCATTGCGTCGCCAAAGCCGCGGCGGAGGGCGGTACCGTCGCCGACGAAAAGCTGGCGGAAGTCAGCGCCGCCATCGCACGCCTTGCCAAATAATCGGAACAGATCCGCCATAAAAAACTGCCGACGGAAGACACATGCACCCGTCGGCAGTTTGAAAAAAGAATTACGATTACAGGTCGAGGAAGTGGTCGAGACCGACGGTCAGACCCGGGTAGGTTCCGGTGGAGACCTTGCGCACGGCCAGCAGCACGCCCGGCATGAAGGAGATGCGGTCGAAGCTGTCGGCGCGGATGGTCAGCTGTTCGCCGGAGTTGCCGAACAGCACCTCCTCGTGGGCGTTGAGGCCGCGAAGACGCACGGCGTGCACGTGGATGCCGTCCACCACCTGGCCTCGGGAACCGCCGTCGGTTTCGGTGGCGTCCGGAACCGGACCCAAGCCGGCCGCCTTGCGCGCTTCGGCGATGCCCTGCGCAGTGTGGAAAGCGGTGCCGGACGGAGCGTCCACCTTGGTCGGGTGGTGCAGTTCGATGACTTCGGCGGATTCGAAGTACGGTGCCGCGACCTTTGCGAAATGGTCGGCGAGCACCGCGGAAATGGCGAAGTTCGGCGCGATGAACACGCTCTGGCCCTCACGCGGAGCTGCTGCGAGCGCGGCACGCACCTGGTCGAGTTTCTCTTCGGTCCAGCCGGTGGTGCCGACCACCACGTCGACGCCCTGCTTGACGAGGGCGAGCACATTGCCCAGCGACACGCTCGGCACGGTGAACTCCACCACGACGTCGGTGTTTTCGGGGGTGATTGCGGTCAGGTCGTCGCCTGCGTCGAGCGCGAGCGCGAGTTCGGTGTCGGCGGCGGCATTGACGGCGTCGACCACGTGCGAGCCCATACGGCCTTTGGCGCCGACTACGGAAACCTTGATCATTGCAGCTCCTTGATGTTTTCGCGGGCGCGCGCATGCCGTGCGCGCTTGCCGCGCGTATAATCGCATGCGTTTTCACACATGTTTTTGAATCACGCGCCCACGTCCATAACGTGTTCCACTTACGAATCTAAAGAGACGCTTCGACGCGCCAGCAGCCAGCCAATCAGCGCGAACGGAATCGAACAGCCCACGAACACGGCGGGCAGGCTCAATCCCACGCTTGGATTGAAATGGTCGAGCACGATGCCGGTGATCATGGAGCCGAACGACGCGCCCATTGTGCCGGCGGTGCTCACCCAGGACAGGCCTTCGGTGAGCGATTCCTCGGGCACGGTCTCCTTGACGAGGAGGTTGCCGGAGGCGAATACCGGCGAAATGGTCAGGCCGGTGAGGATCTCCACCAGTCCCATCACGATCAGGTTGCCCTGGCACAGGTGGATCACCACGAAGCCGACGGTCATCAAGGCGAGGAACATGATCATGTGACGCCAGCGGGAGCCTTTGAGCTCGCGCGAGCCGAAGACCAGCGCGCCCATGCAGGAGCCGACGGCCAGCATGGCCAGCTGCACGCCCAGCACGGAGTCGAGGTGCAGCGATTTCATGACGGCGGTCATGGACGTGTCGAACGCGGTGAACGCCATGTTGAACACGATGAACACGGCGAGGAGCGGCAGCACGCCCGCATAGGTGAGCACATTGCGCTTGTTGCGGTCGCGGCCGTCCGTCTTGAGCCGGTCGAGGTCGAAACGATTCGCGGAAGCAGCGGTACCAGCAGTACCGTTCGCAGCGGCACCAGCGGCCGCCAATCGCACGTCCGCATCGTCGGCATCGGCCGCGACGACCGTGATTTCGCGCAATACCGGCGGTTGTGTGTCGCGCAGCGCGAAGAACACGGCACCGCCGACCGCGCAGGCGATGGTCGGCACGAACAGCTGCGATACGGGGTGCACGGACGCGGCCAGGAACGCCGCCAGAATCGGTCCGAAGATGAATACGATTTCGTCGATGGCGGATTCGAGCGCGTACGCGGTGTTGAGCAGCTCCCCCTTGCCGGCGCGGTCGAGCACATACGCCCAACGGGTACGTACGAGCGCGCCGAACGCGAACTGCGTCATACCCATGACCACGGCCAGTACGAACAGCAGCGGAATCGGCACGCGCATCAGTGCGGCGAACGCGAAGCCCAGCATGACGATGACCTGCACCGTCAGGATCACCGGACCGACCTTGCGCTGGCCGAACCGGTCGAACAGGCGCGCGTACAGCGGCGTGACCGCGGCGGTGGCGAGCACGTACGCGGCGCTCATCACGCCGGCGATCGTCCAATTGTCGTACATGTGGTTGAGCGCGAGCACGATACCGAGGCCCATCATGGACATCGGCAGTCGCGCGATGGCTCCGGACACGCAGAACGCCTTCGTGCCGGGAATGCGGAAAAGCTGCGCGTATGGCGATTGCGTTTTCTGCGATTCGTGCGGTTCGTGCGATTGCGATTGCGGTTTCGCGCTCGTCACGCCGTCACCTTTCCCCGGTAGATGAACATGTCGTCGAACAGTGGCGGCACTTCGCCGTCGGCGCTGCCGCCGAGCCGGGCGACCGTCTCGCTTGCCGTGCGGTGCGCGATGCAGTCCAACCCCTTGTGGTCGTAGAAGCTCACGTCGCAGTCGGAATCGGTGTGCAGGTAGAACGCGGGCACGTCCCATGCGGCGAAATGCTCCTGCATGCGTCTCCAAAGCTGCCCGCCCACACCGTGGCCGCGCACGTCGGGGTTGACGATGAACAGTTCCAGCTCGCCCATGGTGGTTTCGTTGGCGCGCCCTTCGCGTTCCAGATCGAGTTCCACCGAGAAGCCGGATTTCAGCGCCGCCATATGCTTGGCGGCCTCCGGATCGGCGTCGATGCGGCGTTCCAAGGCCTTCATTTCCTCGCCGACTTCGATTTCGTCGAGCTGCGGCGCCTCGCCGGCGACGCGGATGAACGTGACGCCCGCGAGTGTGCCGTCGGCGGCGAACGCGCCGTTGGCGAACGTGGTCGGCAGCAGGTAGTGCAGCACGAAATATCGGGAGATCAGCCGCGACATGTCCGCGCCGACCTTGTCCACATCCTGCGGCCAGGTACGGTCGAACAGGTCGACCACCGCGTCCAGATCGCCCCAGACGATGGGACGGAAGACGATTGCCGATGCGTTGTTTGTTCCGGCACCCATGCCGGCGTTCGGGATTGCGGTTGCGCTGTTCGCAGCCATATCAAACACTCCTTAACTGTCGTTGCGTCCGGCATGTGCGCCCGCCCACACATGCTGCACGAGGGTAGCGGCGTTCCTCCACAACGCTGCCTGCATAGCGGTTTCTCCCGCAGGCAGGCCGGAAAGCGCCGCTCCCCCGCTTTCTTCGGTCAAGGAGCCATTGCGCACCGGCACTAGTCGTTGTCGGATTGCTGCGGAATTCCGTAGCTCAACTCGGCAAGGATCTCTTCTTCTGTTTTGTCGAGGGCGTCAAGCTCCCGATCGGCCTCGTGAGGCTCACTCACATAGTAGAGACAGGCGTCGATTGCATCCAACGGCACCCCTTCCATCGCCGCGAGCAGCAGGCGGTACAGGTCGAGCTGTGCGAGCTTCTCCTTGATTTCGTCCGGTTTGCGTGGTTTTACGCCGGTTTTCCAATCGACCACGGTGTAGCGTTTCGTCTCGTCCGTTTCGTCGAGACCGCCGAAGAACACCGCGTCGAGTTTGCCGTTGACGATGGTGCCGAGCTGGGGCATGTCGACGACGAGCTGGCGTTCCGCCCATGCTGGACGTCGTTTTGCCCACGGCGAAGCGACGAGACGACGCTGCCAAGCGGCCAGTTTCCGTTCGTCTCGCAATTGGGCGTCCTGCGATGGTGCGTCCTGCGATTGCACGCCGCCGTTGTCCGCGTCGACTTGCGTATCACCTATCAATGCGATCAGTTCCGCACGCGACTGCGCGGCCATACCGGCAGCACCTTCCGTACCGCCGATGCCGTCGACGTCCGCATCCGCCATGATGAAACGCTCAGCCCATGCGTGGAACCGCGTGCCGAGCTGTGCCGCCGGCGAGGCGACGTGCGGAATCGGACGGACCAGACCACGCCAGTAGGCGCGGGAGTCACGCTCGCCCATGGAGCCGGCGCGCGCTTGCAGCGAGGTGACGTTTTGGCGGCCGGCAGCAAGGATACGTTCGCCTTTGGCACGCACGGCCTCGTCGAAGGCGTCCTGCGATTCGCCTGCGTCAGCCGCGTCCGGTTCCGGCATGAGATGTTCGTCGGCGACGAGCAGTTTGGCGAGACGCAGCAGTGAGTTTCCGGTTTCCGGCGATGGCGTGGCGGATTCATCGGCAACGTCGCCCTGCGTTCCCGTGGATTCAGCGATATTCGGTTCGTCGGATTCGACGGCACGTACCTGTTCGGCCGCGGCACGCAGCCTGTCGGCGACATCGGCGCTCAGATCGCACGGCCAAGGCAAAGTATGGTCGTCCGAGACCGGTTCGAGCGGCGTGTTCCACGCATCGCCCACCACGGCATTCTCGAAATCGCGGGCGTGTTCGCCTACGAAATAGCCGTCGGGCAGGTCAAGTCCCAGCGTGTGCGGGGAGCCGTCCACATCGTCGGACAGGTTGTCCGGTTCGCGTACCGCGGTGACGATTCCGTTCATCGAATCGCGCGTCTCCAGCCAGAAATTCGACGGCGCGGCGCTTTTCTTTCCCTCCGCCAGGCGGGAGTCGCGGCTCGTCTCGTTGCATCCGCTGTATACGAGCAGCGCCTCGTAGCGGGCGCGCGTCAACGCCACGTAGGCGAGACGGCGTTCGTCGGCGTGCAGTCGGCGGCCGTATTCCTCCTGTTGCGTCAGGTACAGGCTTGCCGGATCCATTCCTTCCATATCGTCGACGGCCATGGTTCGCAAGGTGCCGAACACCTCGTCGTCGATCACTTCCGCATCGTCCAATCCGTCGAGCGATTCCACGGGATTGCCCCCGATGGGCGCGTCGTGCGGGAATCGTGGCAGGATATCCGCGTCGGCGCGCACCGGAACCGGCACCGCGGACGGGTCTTCCAGCCAAGTGTGGGCTTTTTCGAAGTATTCCGGCGGCTCCCATACGCCGTCGCGCCGACCGCCCGGATGGTCTTCGTCCGTTTTGACGCTCAGGTGGTCGCCTTGACTGGACGGGAAGGTGCCGTCGCGCATGCCGACCACGGCCACGGCGTCCCATTCCAGGCCTTTCGACTGGTGCACGGTCATGAGCACCACATCGACGGGGGTATCTGGTGCGGTGGCGTTGTCGTCGGACGCGTCACGCAGCGAATCCACCCACGAGATGAACGCGCGCAGGCTTGGCGTGCCCTGCGCGGCGATTTCCTGCAAGTAGGTGTCCACCAGAGACAGCATCGCGTCGAGTGACGAAGCGGCATGCGATGTGGCACGATTGCCGGCATCCGGATGCCGCATCCGTTCGGCGAGCAGCAGGTCGATGTCCAGTCCGAGCGCGGTGATGGCCGTGCGTACCACTTCCGGCAACGGATGGCCGGCCGTGCGCTGCACCTGTTGGATGACGCGACCGGCGTGGATGACGCTCGCGGCTCCCGTACGGCTCAATACGCCGTCGACGAGGTGCCGCAGATCGCCGCGCAGCAGCACGTCGATCAGGAAGACGGCGTTGGGCACTTGGTCGCGGTAGGCGCGCACGGTGGCGCGGATGTCGGCGTCGGACGGATTCGCATCCGCCTCCACGATGCCGGCCGACACGAGCGCGCGGTAGCGTTGCGCGGTGTTGAGCCGTTCGGCGATGCCGGCGAGCGCCTGCAGATCGTCGGCGGACAGGCCGAATCGTGGCGTGGCGAGCAGCCGCATGAGCGCGGCGCTGTCGGTGTGGTCGCATACGACGTGCAGCAGGGCGAGGATGTCTTTGATTTCGGGACGTTCCAGGAGTGCGGCCTGGCCGACGACGAGTGTGGTGAGGCCGGCTTGTTCCAGTGCGTCCTCGTAGGCTGGCATCTGCGTTTTGGAGCGGAACAGGAGCGCCACGTGCGGACGGTTGTCTTTGGCTCCGTCGGCGAGCTCGTTTTCGGTTGGCGTGTGCAGTGCGATCGCTTGTTTGGCGAAGCGTACGATGGCGTCGATTTCCTGGCCGAATGTGGCGTAGCCGAGCACGCCGAGCGTACCTTCGGGGGCATTGTCGATGTTGGCGAGCGGGGGCACGTCCACTTCGCGCATAAGCGAGCTGCCGCGACGTCTGGCGGGCAGGCGCAATGGTTTCGTCAGATTGTTGGCCGCTTCGAGCACCATGCGCGAGTTACGTCGGGTGACGGTCAGCGTGTAGGGCTTGTCGGTGGCGTCGTGGCCGAAGTCGTGTTGCAGCATGCGGAATGCGCCTGGGCTGGCTCCTCGCCATGCGTAGATCGATTGGAAGGGGTCGCCGACGGCGTTCACCGCGCTGCGCTGGGTGGAATCGGCGTGGAACAGTGCGGTCAGGAGGGCCGCCTGCGTGGTGGAGGTGTCTTGGTATTCGTCGAGCAGCACGTGCGTGTAGCGTTTGCGGTAGGTGGCTCCGATGGAGGGGAATCGGGTGACGAGTTGGAATGCGGCGATGGTGAAGTCGCTGAATTCGGCCATGTTGAGGGCGCGTTTTTCGGCGTGGTAGTCGGCCACGAGGTCGAGTAGCAGGTCGCGTTTGCGGGCCGTGCCGGCCAATTGCGCGGTCTTGTAGACGCAGAGTTGGTGGCATTGGGCGCGGTATTCGCGCATGCGGGTTTCGAAGGCGGTGTCGGATTCCTTTTTCTTCTGTTTCGGAGCCTTGCCCACTTTCGGCTCGTCATCGGGAACGTCCTCGTCTTCAAGCGCTTTGGCCACTTGCGCCACGAACGCCTTATCCCATGCGCGCACGCGTTCCACGGCTTCGTCGAAGCCGGTGCAGTCGCTGCCGATCATGGCTCCTGCGATGGCGTTGGATAGGGTGAACACGTTGCCGGCGATGGTGGAGAATTTGCCGAGTTCGTCGCCGCCTTGGTCGAAGGCCATGAGCTGGTCCATGTGCTTGTCGAGCACGGTGTGGATGAGCTGCAGCGCTCCGGCTTCGCTCAATGGCTGCGTGTTTTGGTCGAAGCCGACGAGCAGGCCGTATTGGCGCACGATGGTTTGGAAGAACGCGTCATAGGTGGAGACTTCCGGTTTGAGGAAGGCGACGCGTGTACCACGTCCGGCTTGGTTGCGTGTCACGGCAGCGGAAACGCGCGAAAGCAGTTCGGAGGCGGCTTTGCGTGTGAAGGTCAGGCCCAGAATCTTCTCGGGACTGATGCCCTGGTCGATGAGGGTGATGATGCGGCGGGTCATGGTGTAGGTTTTGCCGGAGCCGGCGCCCGCCACCACGACCACGTCCTCGTATGAGGGGGCTTGGATGACGGCGGCCTGTTCCGGACTGTCGGTGAATTTCGGCGTGGCGGCCGGCACAGTGCCCATCGCATCGCCCTTTGCTGTGGCCCCGTTCGTTGACATGCTTCCGTTCATACCGTTACTCCCGTTCATGCCACGGTCCTTTCGAATACGGTGTTCTGCTCGCCTTGGCAGGCCGGGCAGACCCCACTGCCGTACGTTCTGCAGTATCCGACGTGTTCCGCGGTCGGACGCGCGGTGATGCGGGTGGCCCGGCTCGCCGCGGCCGCATAGAAGACGCGGGCGATCATGGTCAGCGACCATACCGTCATCTTCGACCGCGATTCCAGAAGTTGCTTCCAATGTTCTTCGCTGACCTGCGCCGGCCGTTCGACGTCGTCGAGGCCGCTGGTGAAGACGCTGGCCATTTTGGGCACGTATTTGCGGGGTATGAAATCGCCCGCGTTGATGCTTCCGCCGGCGAACAGCGCCTGCTGGTGGTACGCTTCGTCGCCTTGCCCTTTGCGTGGCGCGGGGGCCGCGTATTCCATGACGTGGAACAGGGCGCTTTGGGTGATGTCCGGCATGGTTGCGATCGCCTGCGCGCCGCGTTTTCCGCCGTGTTCCGGGAAGGCGAGGCCCAGCTGGTAGCAGACGAGCTGCAGGTCGCTGAACAGGGAGCGTCCGTTCGGCACTTTGCCGGTTTTGTAGTCGATCAGCCGTACCTGTTCGCGGCCGTCTGCGGTACGGCGGTGTTCAAGACGGTCGATTCTGCCCGACAGGCGTACGGTGAGCCGGTCGCTCATGCCGGTTTCCGGCCAGCCGTCGACGAGCGCGCCCATGATGGCGATGAGTTCGTCGCGGGAGATCGGAGCGTTGCCGTCGATGGCGTTGTAGGCGTCGAGGATGTCGTCGAAGTCGAATCGCGCGGCGAACTGCCGTTCCGCTTCGGCATGGTCCAACGTTCCCACGGTGATGGTTTCGGTGTTGTTCGACGGGTATCCCGTACGGTTCGACTTGACGAAATATGTGGCGATGTTGCGCAATGCGACCGATGCTTTCGCGTCCTTGCCGAGCGCCTTGTACCGTTCCTCGGGGTCGTCGATGGCGTTGAGGTCGCCACGTAGGGTCTTGTATCGGCCGATCATCCATTGGGTGATTTCGTCGATGTTGTCCTCGTCGCTTACCGCGGTGTGGTTTTGGGGCAGGTCGAGGCCGGCTTCGGTGGCCTGTTGCGCGACGGCGTGGATGAGCGAGCCGAAGCTGGTGGCCGCGCTGCCCATGCGTGGGCCGGCGAAACGGTTCTCCAGCATCCAGCACACCGGGCACGCCCACAAACTGTCCACGGCGGATGGAGAAAGGGTGACCACGTCGGATTGGCCGTCTGTTTTTTCGATGGATTCCGGTTGTTCGATAAGCTTCGCCTTGTCGGCATGCTCCGTTTTCCCGTCAGATTCCATCTTGCCGTCGATTTCCGTCATATCGTCGGCTCCCGCATGTTCCGTAAGGAACGCCCAATTGTCGGGATTCGCGGCGGCGATGCCATGCGATGCCAACAACGCCAAGGCTTGCGCGGCATCGCGCGCTTGGGGGGAATCGGTCGGCGCATGGGCCAGCACGCTTCGCGCGGCGGCGACCAGGCCACGTGGGTCGGCCTCCAGTCCCGCGTATTCGCCGGCCTCGCCGACCGCCGTGTACACGCGTGTTTCCGCATCGGCATCCCGGTCGCGGTCGAACCATTCCGGCAGGTAGCCGTAGAGGAAGTCGGACGGCACATGGTCTTCGTTGAGGACCGCGCTTACCGTCACGCGCTCATCGGCGCGGGTGAGCGCCACAAGGAGGCTTTTCTGTTCGGAGGCGAGCACCGCGGCGAGCTGCGCGTTTTCGCGGCCTGCGGAAGTGACGATGTCGTCGGACAGTCGTCCATGCAGCATGATGTCGGCGAGTTCCTCCCCGCCGAACAGGGTGTTGCGCGGTGAGAGGTTCGGCCATTGGCCTTGTTGGAACGCAGGCATGAATACTAGTTTCCAATGTTTTCCGGCAGCTCCGGCGGGCGTGGTGAGCGTCACGGCCTGATCGATCGGCGCGGTGTGCGCCAGGGAGTCGGCTTCGATGGCGAGCGCGCGGACCTGTTCGATGAACGCGTCGATGGTGTGCGCTGCCGTCACGCCGTTCGATTCGCCGCCGGACGCGTAGCTGAACAGGCGCATCGCGGTGTCGAGCCGGTCGTTGGCCGCGCGGCCTTCGGCGTTGTTGCGCAACGCCGTTTTCTGCCAGATTTCGGCTTTGCCGAACGCCTGCCATGCACAGTCGAGCATGTATTGCGGTTCGTGGGATGTCAGGCGTGCCTCCGACCGCAGGGTATCGTCGAGCGTTTTCCACAGGCGTGCGAAGGCTTGCGCTTGGGGGTCTTTGCGGCCCAGTACGGAGGCGATCGCGTCGAGCACGCGGTCGGTGTCGCCTTCCAATAGCAGGATGTACAGCGCGTTCATGCCGAAGGATGGTTCGTCCGCATCCTCAGCGGCACGCTCTCCCGTCATCAGCCGGTCGTCGGTGTCGATTGCCGGCAGGCCCATGTCGGCAGCGTTTTCCGCGTCCGACGCCGATGCCGCCGCGCGTGCGGTGTGGAAGGCTTCGACGTAATCGTTCCAATCGTCGATCAGCTGTGGCAGCAGCGCGCGTCCGGACGTGTCGGACGTGGTCGGATCGGCTGTATCGTCATGCAAAACCGTGGCCAGCGAGCCGAGCGCGTTCATCGCCGATTCGACCACGCACAGCCGAGCCGGACGTTCGCCGGGGGTGGTGATCAGCGGCGAGTTCATGATTGATGCGACGCGTGAGCGCACGTATGCGCCGGCCGTGTCGAGGTTCATGGACGAGGTGGCGATGCCTTGCCGTTTCAGTTCGGCCAGTTCGATCATGGAGAACAGGCCCTGCACGAACGGTTCGTCCTTGAGGGGGCGGGTCACGCTCGAATAGCGTACGGGCACGCCGTCGGCGCGTAGCCGTTCGCCGAACGTGCGCACGGTGGCGTTGTCGTGGGCGATCACGGCCATGTCGTTCCAGTCGCGGCCGTGTTCGAGATGTTCGGTTTTGATTTTCCACACCACGTCGTCGAGTTCTTCGACGGTGGAACGGTACATCGCGGCTTCAAGACTGCCGTCGTGCGTCTCCGGTATGGCGATGGCCGGCATTTTGCCGGGGCGGTTCGCCAGCGCGTCGTCGGTCGATTCCGTGCTGGCGATGGTCAGGCTCACGCGGCTCGCCACCGCGGCCAGGTCCGTACCTTCGGCCATATGGGACGGTTCCAGCCGTACCAGTCGCGCGCCCAATCGCGATTGCGCCATGTTGAACAAATATTCAGGGTACGATCCGCGGAACGTCTGCACCGCCTCGTCGGGGTTGCCGACGAGCAACAGTCGCACGCCACGGTTGCGCAATGCGGTGAGAAAGTCGAAGCCGGCGAGTGTGGCGTCCTGGAAATCGTCGACGATGACGAGTTTCGGCAGGTCGGACGTTTTGGCTTCGTTCACGGCGGCCGCGGCGTCGATCATGAGCTGCGAGGCGTCGAGACGGTATTGGTCCGGATATGCCTCGTTGATGGCCTGGTTGTATTCGGCGCGCAGCGCGAAGGCGAGCCGCCATTGCACGCGCAGTCGTTCGCGTCGTTCGTCGAGCGTGCCGTGCTCGTCGGCAGCGCGGGCGATCAGCATGTCTTCGAGTTCCGGTTTCGCGCCGATCTCGTTCATGCGGGCAAGCATGTCGCGCAGCTGGTTGGCGAAGGCGTCGGTGGCGTCGTCCACCACCATGCCCGACCAGTCGGCGACCACGAAGTAGGTGCGCAATAGCGCGCAGGTGGAGCATTCGTCGCCGTGCTCGGCATGTTCGGCATGCCTAGCGAGCACACGGCGGATGACCACGTCCTGTTCGGCCCCGTTGAGCAGTTTCGGCAGGGGTTGTCCGGCATGCGATCGCACGGCGGTCATGATGCGGAACGCGACGGCTGGCAGGGTGGTGACGGGGCGTGCCTGCGAGATCGCGGACAGTTCGCGGATCACGGTGTCGCCGAGCCGGTCGGCCACCTGTCTGCCGGAGACCGTCATCACGGCGTACGCGTCGCCATGCCGCTTCATCGCGGCGACCAGCATGTCAAGCGCGAACCGGGTCTTGCCGCTGCGGGGTGCCCCCGCAACCAATGTCGCGTCATCGAGATCGTCCACATCCATCATGTCTCCCCAGCTTAGCCGAACGGTCCGGCCACGAATCGCATATCATCGTCCGAAGCCGTCCTGAAAACGTCATCGTGGACACCGCCATCTTTATATATGGACATCGATACCCTCTACAAAGTTTTTCGGACACCGCCACCAATAAGATTGACTAGCGGCGCAGCCCGGGAAGGTTCAACAGCGAACAGACGGCCTGCCCATGACGACGAGTACGGTCGAAGCATAGACGCAACGCACGGAACCGGGCAGGAACTACAGGAAAGAGGAAGCATGGAAGCCTCAAGGAGCATTCCCCCTCAGATTCCCGGCTACACACTGATCAAACGGCTGGGCTCCGGTTCCGAAGCCGACGTGTACCTGTACCAGCAGCTTTCCCCGGCCCGTCAGGTGGCCATCAAAATCAGCAAGAACACGCTCGACCCACGTGCCGCGGTCCGCTTCCGTTCCGAAGCGAATTTCATGGGGCAGATCTCCACACACCCCTACATTCTTTCCGTCTATGAGAACGGCGTGACCGTCAACGGGCGCGGCTACACCGTGTTCGAATACGCTCCGGGCGGCAATTACAAGACGTTCCTCGAGCATGGCCGTCTCACCGCCGACCAGATGCTCACCGTCGGCATCGATCTGGCGAGCGCGCTGTTCACCGCGCATCGCAAAGGCATCATCCATCGAGACATCAAGCCCAGCAATATTCTCATCAACGCGCACAATATGCCCATGCTCGCCGATTTCGGCATCGCCGGGACCGTCTATGGGCGTCCGGGTGTCGGCTTCACCATCGCGTGGGCCGCGCCGGAGGTGCTTGCCCAAGGCGGTGGCGGTAATGAATCGTCCGATATCTATTCGCTTGGCGCCACGCTGTTCGCCATGCTGATCGGCCAATCGCCGTACGAGTATTTCTATGCCGATGTGCTGGGCGATTCCCAACGGCAGGTGCGGGCCGAACGGCTCAAGTCCGTCATTCTCAACAATCCGCTGCCCAAACTCAACCGTTCCGACGTGCCGGCCGAAGTGGAACGGGTGTTGCGTAAGGCTTTGAGCCGTGCGCCCGAGGATCGTTACTATTCCGCGTTGGAGTTCGCGCGCGACATGCAGCGCGTGCAACAGGCCTTGTATGGCCGTGCCGTGCAGACCACCGTCGAGGGTGTGCCGGATTATCCGCAGAACATGTACGCGCAGACTTCCGCATTCGACCAGTCCGCCCCGGTTGCGAAACAGCATGCCCGGTGGGCGAAGCCGTTGGCCGTCACGGTTGCTGCGGCGGCCGCCGTGGTCGTGATGGCGTTGGCGTTCGTCACCGTCGTCATGCCGAATATGGATGCGTCTTCCGACAACAGCAAGGTGCAGGTGCAGAACCATGGCGCCCGGAACCATGCCGAGGACGATCCCGATTCGGCGATCACGTCGGGCAGTGTGCCGAGCGTGCAGGATCTTACGGGCGAATACACCGCCGACGGCAAAGTGCGGTTCACGTGGGTCAATCCTTCGCCGAAGGATGGCGATTCGTACGCGTGGTCGCTGGTCGGCGATTCGGGAACCGACCCGAACGCGCAGGGCACCACCACGGAGTCGACGAGTATCGAAATCGATCCGGCCGACGGCGCGCAGACGTGCGTGCAGGTGAGTCTGGTTCGCGCGGACCGGCAGATGTCCGAGAATCCCATGATCGCGTGCGCGGCCAAGCCGTGAGTTTGCGGCCGGATGCGGGTGACATGAACCGATACGAACCAATACAGCCCGGCATGCATGCGGGCAAACAGGTAGGCGCATGCGGTTGGATGCGCGGTCAAGCAAAGTTTGGGCACAATCAGGGAAGAGCCAGTCGATGAGCAAGCATAGGAACGCCGAGAACCAGTCGGCGCAATCGTACGAACGGCAGTTGCGATTCGGGTCGATGCTGCGCAAGCTGCTGCCTTCCGGCAGTCGCCGGTGGATCACGCCGATCGTCATGCTGCTGCTGTTGCTGGGCATCGTCGCCGGGGCCGTCATCGTCAGTTCGGTGACGCAACGTCACGTGCAGCTCGACGATGGCACCGTGTGGGTCACTTCGCTCAAGGACCGCAAGGCCGCCCGTTTCAACGTGCGCAACCGGGACGCCGATGCGGGCGTCGCCTCCACTGCGGCCCGGTTCGACGTGGCCCAGCATGATGGCTCCACCGTGATCTCCGAAGGTACGAAGGCCAGCAACATCGAGGCCTCCACCGTCAGCGAAAGCGGCAACACCACCATCAAATCGGATATGCGGACCGTCGTCGGAGGCAACACCGCGGCGTTCATCAACGTCAAGACGGGCAATGTGTGGGTCGGGTCAGCAGATGATGTGAAATCCATGAATCCGACCACCGATTCGCCGAAGATGAAGCTGGGGTCGGGTGGCCGTATCGCGGTGACGCATGACGGTGTCGTCTACGGCTATCGCGCGTCCGACGGCGCGGTGCTCAGTGTCGACGGGCCTCAGGGAACGCCCGGCAAGGATGCGACGATCAAGGGCGCCACGAATGTCGAATCGTTCACCGTGGTCGGCAAGACGCCGGTCGTAGCCGGTGCCGGCAAGGTGTTCTGGCCGAAGGGCAGCGCGGATATCGGCCTGCAGGGTCAGGCGACGTTGCAGGCGCCGTCCACGGATGGCAGGCAGACTGGCTGGGTGGCGGTTTCCACGCCGCGGGGCATCGCCATGGTCGATTTGGGTAGTAAAAAGGTCACGCAGCTGCCGAATGCCGGCAAGGGCGATGCCGCGCAGCCGGTGTCCACCAATGGCTGCGTGTTCGCCGCGTGGGCGCAGAAGGCCAACAATTACATCAGGGTGTGCGCGGCGAACGACAAGGACGCACAGTTTTCCTCGTTGGAAGATGTCAATCCCACCTCGCAGCTCGTGTTCCGCACCAACCATCGTCTGGTGGTGCTCAACGACGTGGTCAACGGCAATGTGTGGAATCCGCAGGAGTCCACCAAGGTCATCAAAATCCAGTGGAACAAGGTGGAGACCAAGCAGTCGAAGCAACAGCAGCAGAACAACGACAGCGCCAACAACCAGCATAATTTCAGCAAGAACTGTTCGGCGCAGTCGGGGCAGATCAAGGCCGTGGACGATTCGTTCGGCGCGCGCGTGGGATCGCAGCAGATTCTCGACGTGTTGCGCAACGACGAGCAGACCGACTGTTCCGTGCTGCGCATCACGTCGGTGAGCGCTCCGGATGGCGCGAACATCACCGTCTCCCCCGTCTATGACGGCCGGTATCTGCAGCTCGACGCCTCCGGTGCCGCCGCGGGCAACGTGTCCTTCAGCTATGAGATTTCCGACGGGCGCGGGCAGACGTCCAGCGCCACCGTGTCGCTCACGCTGGCCGGCGGCGACGACCATGCGCCGCTGCAGAGCGACACTCCGCCGGAAATCGACGTGGAGCAGGGTGCTTCGTACACCGCGAACGCGTTGGGCAGCTTCTCCGACCCCGACGGCGATCCGCTGACCTTGGTGTCGGCATCGCCGCAGAACACCGATCAGGTGACGGTGTCCACGCGAGCCGACGGACAATTGGTCTTCAACGCCGGTTCGATGTCGTCCGGCAGGGCGGGCATCGAGGTCACGGTGTCCGACGGCCAGCAGACCGGCACCGGCATGATCTACTTCTCCGTGAAGCCGGCGAACACGCTGGGCGCGGTCATCGACCCCGTGGTCAAACAGACCACGCCCGACACCCGCACCACCATCGCGCTCAAACCGTACGTGCACGGCACGTCCGTCGAACCGGCCGAATTGACCGCGGTGGAGACGCCGTCCGGCGCGGCCACCACCATGAACGCCACCGACATGTCGATCACGTTCACCGCCTCCAATCCCGGCACCTACTATGTGCCGTACACCATCACGCAGGGTTCCATTCCGTCGACCGGTCTGGCTCGTGTGGAGGTGCAGGCGGTGGCCGGAGACGCCGCCAAGCCGATCGCGGCGAACGATGTGGCGCTGCTAGGCGCGGACAATACCGCGATTGTGGAGCCGCTTGCCAACGACGTCGACCCGATGGGCGGCGTGCTGTCGGTGACCAGCGTCACCGCGGACGCGCAAAGCGGCATCAAAACCGGTGTGGTGAGCAACAAGCGCGTCTATATCACCGCGCGTCAGGTGCCGACCGAGCCGGTGCGGATCTCCTACACCGTGGCCAACGCGGCCGGATCGTCGACCGGCGTCATCGTCCTGCAGCCGCCGGCGCTGACCACGTCGAATTCCGTGCCAAAGGCCGAGAACATCACCACACAGGTGCGCACCGAAGGCATCGTGTCCGTGGACGTGCTCGACCATGTCACGTATTCCGACGGCACCACGGTGAGCCTGCAGAACGACTTGCAGTATGACAAGAACACGTTCAAGGGTCTGGTGTTCGTGTCCGGCGACACCGTGCGCTATCAGGCCACCAGACAAACCGGCTCCTTCCCCGTCACCTACACGGTGAAGGACAATCTCGGCAACGCGGCCTCGGCCACCATCACCATCAACGTGCATCAGAAGGACGCGTCCAACAAGGCGGCTCCGACACCGTCCGACGTCGAGGCGCAGGTGGCGGCCGGGCAGAAGGTGCAGATTCCGATCACGCTCACCGGCATCGACGCTGACGGCGATGACGTGCAGCTGCTCGGCTTGGGCAACAAAGCGCCGAAACTGGGCCGTATCAGCGAGGTGGGCGCCACGTATCTGGTGTATGAGGCGTATGCCGATTCGTCCGGAACGGACACGTTCTCCTACGCCGTGGAGGATTGGACCGGTCAGAGGGCCACCGCGCAGGTGCGTGTGGGCGTGTTCAAATCCGGAGCCGATTCGGGTGTGTACGCGCGCGACGACGAGATCACGCTGCGTCCGAACACCGCGGCCACCGTGCCGGTGGCGCAGAACGACATTTCCGGGGACAATACTGATCTGACCGTGGCCAAGGACGTGGAATCGCAAGGCATCGGCGGCATTCAGGTCGTTGACAACATGCTGTCGTTCACCACGCCGAAGCAGGCGGGCACGTATTACGTGGTCTACACCGTCAAGGACAAGGCTGGCCTGTCCGATTCGGCGACGTTGACGGTGAATGTCGACGAGAACGCCGCCATCGACCCGCCGACCGCGTACGATTACCGTGTTCCGGCCGCCGCCACGATCGACAAGAAATCCGTGGACGTGGACGTTTCGCAGTGGATTGCCAATCCGTCCGGCACCGCCGACGAGCTTCAGGTGGGCGTGGATCCTTCCGCGACCGACCATGCGCATGTCAAGGGCGGCAAGGATTCCACCATCATCACCGTTGATCTGACCGATGAGGCGCGCGCGGTGCCGTACACCGTCACGAACACGACGTACGGCATCACGTCCACCGCGTTCATCCAAGTGCCCGCATATGGCGTGTTTCCGCCGGTTCTGCGTCCGAAGGCGCCGGCGTTGAAGGTCAATGCGCGTGAGACCATCACCATCAACATCGCCGACTACGTGCGTGTGGGCGCGGGCAAGACCGCGTATGTGGACGGCGCCGATTCGGTGAGCGCCACGAAGGCCGCGGACGGCGACCTGTACGTCAACGACCAGACGTTGAGGTTCACCGCGCCGAAGGATTACGCGGGTCCCGCGTCCATCACCTTCACCGCGGTGGACGGCAAGCGAGACAAGAACGACAAGGTGAAGATCGTCAATTCGGCGGTGCTCACGCTTCCGATCACGGTGATCGGACGTGAGGTTCCGCCGCCGACGTTCTCGTCCTCCACCGTCGATGTGGTGGCCGGCGAGAAGGCCACTACCATCGATCTGACGGCGCTGACCCATTCGACGTCGGGCCTGTACGAGGATGAGAAGCAGTACTCGTATTCCGGCGGCGTGAATTCCGGCAGTGTGGATGCCAGAGTGTCTCCCTCCGGCACGTTGACCGTGTCCGCGGACAAGACGGCCACGCCGGGCACCACGGTGAGCGTGCCCGTCTCAATCAAATATGCGAAGGGTACGGTGAGCGCCGGTATGACCGTGCGCGTCACCGCGTCCAACAGGCCGCTCGCCCGTGTCACCGAGAAGACCGTGAAAATCAAGGCCGGTTCCAGCGAGCAGGTGAATCTGCTGTCCGACGCGTACAATCCGTTCCCCGACACTCCGCTGACGGTGACCGGATGCACATCCGACGGCGCGTCGAAGCTGACGGTGGATTGCCCGTCCAACGGCGTGGTGTCCATCAGGGCGGCTTCCGACATCGGCGCGAGCACCAACAAGGTGGTCGTCACCGTGCGCGACGCCACCAAAACAAAGGAACGTGAGGTGACCGGCACCATCAGCGTTTCGGTGATGGACAAGCCTGATGCGCCGCTGCTTTCCGCGGTGTCCGGCGACCCGCAGGATGGCGCCGTGAATCTGAGCTGGACGGCCGGTTCGGCCAACGGCAGCCCGATCACCGAATACAAGGTGATGTGGGGCGGAGACGCGTCCGGCGAGCGCTCGTGCGGGCAGAAGACCTCCTGTCTCATCGACGGGTTGAAGAACGGCAAGACCTACTCGTTCAAGGTGCAGGCCAGGAACGAGGTCGGCTGGTCCAAGGATTCCAACGCCGTCGAGGGCACGCCGGACAAGCTGCCTGATGCGCCGACGGATGTGACGGCCAGTGTGAAGGGCAACACGGTGAGCGTCACGTGGAAGGCTCCGGACGGCAATTTCTCGTCGGTGAACAATTACGAGGTGACTTTGTCCGGCAGGAACGCACCGTCCAAGCAGACGACAAATTCCACCGGAATCGATTTTGTTTTCGATAACAACGCGATTTCCGACGGCGACTCGTACACGGCTACGGTACGCGCCCACAACAAGGTGAATTGGAGCCAACCGTCCAAGGCGTCCGACGCGGTCAAGCCGTGGGGCAAGCCCGATGCGCCGAAGATCTCCGTGACGAACGACGACACCACGGGAACCGTCACCGTCGAATCCGTGGGCAACACCCGCAACGCGGGATGCAAGGCCGTCGAGATTTCCGGAGATGTCAGCGCAAGCATCGACGGATGTTCCGGATCCTACGATTTCAAGATTCCGGATCATGATCTCAACACCAGGGAATACACCATCAAGGCGGCGGTGGTCGGCAAGGAGAAAACGACCAGCGACGATTCGACCGTACGTTTCACACCGAAATACGCGGTGAAGGCGCCCGAATCGGTCAGCGTCAAGGGGCATGACGACGTGTGCGTAGTCAGTTGGAAGGAGAACGGCCACGCCGACGGGTTCACGGTGAGCGCGGACGGACTCGGCTCCTACCATGCCGGCGCTTCCGAACGATCGCACGATTTCCCGCTCAAGGAATGGCAGTCCTGTTCCTCGGGCTCCGTCACGCAGCATTTCAATGGCGCGGCAAGCACCTCCAAGTCCGGCAGGGCCGATCCGGCATACGTCCGCAAGGTGAAGGCCGCCGTCAAGGCGCCGATGCTGACGTGGGACGCCAATGATCCGAACATCATCAAGGTCAGCGGCGGATCGGTGAACATGTACGGCCAGCCCGGCAAAACCGTGATCACCTTCACCGCGGACGGCAAATCCTATGACGTCGCCTGGGCATTGGGCTCCGACAAACTGAACGTCAAGGATGTGCTGCCGACCGGAGCCGATTACGCGTGGAAGGCGAAGGTGGTGGGCACCGACACCGCGCTCAACAACGAGGACAATGGCGGCACACTGCTGGACCATGACAGGTACAAGGCTCCCACGCCGAAACCCGAACCGTCGGAACCTTCAGAACCATCAAAACCGTCGGAACCATCGGATTCTGACGCGTCCACGGAAGGCGAAGCGGCCACGCGGAATGACCGGCCTGTGGCATCCTCCATCGCCCTGTCCACCGTCGACGGCGCATCCAAGCCTTGGATCCGCGGCCTGGCCTACTACGCCAGATGGTGAAACGGACGATCACAGCAATCGCAAACACAACGAACCATCCACACGAGCAACACAACAAGCAAGGAGCAACCCATGAGCAACGATTTCGATGACGCCACCCAGCTGGGTTCCATCGGCCATAATCCAAGCGTTCCCAGCCAACCCGGCCAGCAGCAGCCGGCGTTCCACACGCCGAATCTGCCGGAGCAGCCGCAAGCCGATGAGGATCCGGAGGGCACGCTGCTGAGCGCGCACGGCACCACCCAACCGGCGTTGCCGCAACAGTCCGCCCCGGCAACGCCGAACCAGCCGCGGTTCCGTCAGCCGATGCCGCAGAACCTTCGCCAACCGGCCGCCAATCCGGCAGTCGCAATGCCCGCGCAGCAGCCCGTCCAGCCAACCCAACCCGTCCAGCCCAGCCAGCCTGTACAGCCCGTCAAACAATCCCAGCCGGTCATCGACACGTCCATGATGACCGCACCCAGCAAAGACATCACCGAATTCCATGAGAAGTTCGCCAAGCTCGTAGACAACGTCTCCCAGGTCGTGGTCGGCAAGGAAGCACCCATCCGCCAATGCGCCACAGCCATGGTGGTCGGCGGGCACATCCTGCTCGAAGACAACCCGGGCACCGGCAAAACCCAGCTGGCGCGAGGCCTTGCCAACTCCATCGACATGTCGTTCAAACGTATCCAGTTCACCCCGGACCTGCTGCCGTCCGACGTGGTCGGCGTCACCTACTACGACCAGAAGCGCGGCGAATTCGAATACCGCGAAGGCCCGATCTTCGCGTCCATCGTGCTCGCCGACGAAATCAACCGCGCCTCACCGAAAACACAGTCCGCACTGCTCGAAGTCATGGAAGAGCAGAAGGTCACCGTCGACGGCGTCACCCACCCGGTGCCGCAGCCGTTCATGGTCATCGCCACCCAGAACCCGATCGAACAGCTCGGCACCTACAAGCTGCCGGAAGCGCAGATGGACCGTTTCCTCATCAAAACCACCATCGGCTATCCAAGCCACGACGTGAGCGTCAACATCCTGAAACAGGTCAACGTCACCGACCGCGCCGCCACCGTGCATCCGGTGCTCACCGGCGAAGACGTGCTGCGCATGCGCAACATCAGCGAAACCGTGCATCTCGACGACGCGATCCTCGAATACATCGTGCGACTGGTGGAAGCCACCCGCCACAACGAACGCATCCAAGTCGGCTCCTCCATGCGAGGCGCGCTCGCCTTGACCCGCTGCGCGCGCGTATGGGCCGCCTCCGACAACCGCGGCTACGTAGTGCCCGACGACGTCAAAAACCTCGCCGTACCCGTGCTCGCGCACCGCATCACCCTCACCGCCGAAGCCACCTTCGCCGGAAACACCCCCGAACAGATGATCGGCCAGATCCTCGAAGACGTGCCGGCCCCAACCCTGGGCGCCAACGCCTGAAACACAATCCACCCCGGCATACGCACCACACAATCCGAAAGGTCAAGGAATGCGGCATTCGCACACAGTGCAGCGCAGACGGACCATCCAACGATCCCTACGCCGCCTCAAACATCGCATCAAGCGACTGGCCACCTCATACGTGTCGCCGCTTGGCTGGGCGGTGGCGGCGCTCGCCGTCGCCTCGCTGGTGGCGTTCGTCCTGCTGGGGTGGCATGAGCTGCTGGCCATGGCGGTGGTGTTCGCGGTCATGCTGGCCGCGGCGGTCATGCTTTCCCTTGGCAACACCTCGTTCCAAGCCACCATCGACGTGTCCAGCAGACGCGTCACGGTGTCAGACACGGTGAAAGTCGACGTCTGCGTGGACAATCCAGGCCGCACCCCCACCACGTCGGCGTGCGGCGACCTGCCCATCGGAGACAACCACGAACGGTTCGCCATTCCCATGCTCGCCGCAGGACAGTCACGCCAGACGACTGTGGAATTCACCGCCGTCAGCCGCGCGGTGCTGCCCATCGGCCCGCTATCCATCCGCAAAGGCGACCCGTTCGGTCTGATCCGCCACGAAAAGAAACTCGTGGACCAGATCAACGTGTTCATCCACCCGCAGACCGTGCTGCTCAGCACCCTGAACGCCGGCATTCCACGCGATCTGGAAGGCCAGCCAAGCGGCGAAATCGTCGACGACGACCTCGACTTCTACGGCCTGCGCGAATACGAGCCCGGCGATGACGTGCGCAACGTGCATTGGCTCAGCTCCGCGAAAACCGGATCGCTTATGATCCGCCAATACGAAGCCACCCGCCGTACCGACACCGCTCTGACCATCAGCGTGAACCCGGATGATTACATCGATTCCCAGGAATTCGAACTGGCCGTATCCGTCCACGCCTCCATCGGCGTGCAATGCCTGCAGCAGAACCGGCCAGTCACCGCGCATGCCGGTTCCACGCACGCCATTCCGCGCAACGCCACGGAATTTCTCGATGGCTGCAGCGGCATCGACCCTGACATCGACGACAATCCCAACCTCGCGCAAACCACTCTCGAACATGCCCCCGACGCATCCTTCTACTTCTTCACCGTCGGCAGGCTCAAAACCATCGACGACATCAAACACATGGTCCTCGCACTCCCCCGCTCCGCAACCTGCGTGGTGCTTCAAGCCGCAACCGGCCAACCGCGCGCCATCAAACGCTACTCCGACTTCACCTTGGCAACCGTGGGAGACCTCAACGACCTCCCCATGATCATGGGGGTGCTGGCATGAGCACCACATTCACCAACACCGGCAATTTCACCGGCAACCTCACCGGCACAGGCACCAACTCCGCCAACACCAACACTGGCATGGCGACCGGCACAGGCACCGGCTCATGGGCGGACTCCACCCACTCCGTCATCTGGATGTCCCGCAGCGGCAAGTCCCCAGCCATGCCCAACACCAACCAGCCACACGCCGCGCAATACGCAAGCCTCACGGTCGCCGCCCTGCTGACCATCGCCGCAGCCAGCAACCTCATCGACGTATACGGCTCCGCCCTGTCTTGGACGAGCGCCGCAATCCCCGCCACCATCATCGGCTCGCTCGTGGCGCTTGCCGGTCTCGTTCCCGCGTTGCGCCTGTGGTGGCAGATGCTGTTCATGGCGTGTGCGCAGCTGGTGGTCGGCCCGGTCATCTTCCTGAATGGCACCACCATCGCCCATGTCATTCCCACATTGCGCACGTTGACGCAAGGGTGGATGCGGATGCTCGGCTCGTTCAAATACCTGCTGGCCATCGACCCGCCGACCGGCACCGGCGACGGCTCGCTGCTCGCCGTGTGGACGATCTGCCTGTGGGCCGCGCTGCTGGCCGGTATCTTCGCGGTTGCGGAGGATGGCCGGCTTACGATGGTCGCGGTCGTTCCCGTCGTGGCGAATCTCGCGATCTGCGCGCTGCTTGGCACGTCGAGCGGCTTCTACCGTATGGCGATCGGCACGATTATGGCGGTCGTGCTGGTGGTTTGGGTCAGCGCGCGTTGGAAACTGTTGGAATTGGGCCGTTGGCTCAGTTCCGTAGTCATCGTGCTGCTGGCTTCGGCTGTGGCGATCGGCGGATGCTTGGTGGTCGGGCAAAACCGCACCATTCTGCGCGACCATTATGATCCGCCGCTGAGCCCGTACGATTACACCAGCCCGTTGAGCGGCATGCGTTCGTATATCAAGAACCATAAGGACGATGTGCTGCTGACCGTCGACGATCTGCCGGCCGGTTCCACGGTGCGTTTGGCGGTTATGGACCGTTTCGACGGCAATGTGTGGAACCTGTCCGATTCCACCATGGCTTCGGATTCCTCCAACTACCATCGTGTGGGCGATTCCATCACAAACAACGCCACCGGCAAGCGGTTCACCGCGAAATTCACGGTCGATGACGGTTTGAGCGACTATTGGCTGCCGATGGCCGGCGCGGCTTCCAGCGTGAAGTTCGCCACATCGTCGGACGCCGATTCGTTCTACTACAACACCGACACCATGTCGGCGATCTACCCTTCGCGCACCTCTCCGGGATTGTCCTATACGGAAACCGGCGTCATTCCACGGACGCCGACGGATAAGGAGATCGCCAAGGCGAATGCTTCCTCCATCAGCCAGCCCAAGGCGGAGGATGTGCCCGATTGCGTGGATAAGCTGGCCACCGCGATTGCGGGCGGCCAGTCCAAGGGCGGCGAGGCCGCGCAGGCTCTTGCCGACAAGCTCAGGGAATCCGGCTGGTTCTCCCATGGTTTGAATGGCGATTACCCATCCAGAGCCGGTCACGGCAACTATCGTATCGACCAGCTGCTCGCCGGCAGTGCGATGGTTGGAGACAGCGAGCAATACGCTTCCGCGATGGCGCTTATGGCCCGCAGTCTCGGCTTGCCGAGCCGCGTGGTGCTGGGCTTCCTGCCGAAGAACGACGAGGGCGAGATCAGTGACAGCCGCACCGAGAAGCATGGCAAAACCACCACCACGAAATTCACCGGCAACGATGTGACCGCTTGGGTGGAGATCAAGCTGGACGGTTACGGATGGGTGGCGTTCTACCCGACACCGAAGGAAACGAAGGTTCCCGACGAGAACCAGAATCTCACTCCGCCCAATCCGCAGACCTTGGTGCGTCAGCCTCCGGTGCCGCTTACCGATCCGCTGCGTGACGACAACCAAGCCAAGGGCAAAACGTCGCTTGGCGGCAGCATGGCCGACGAGACGCCGACGAGCCTGTTCTGGCAGCGTTTCGGCAGAATCGTCAGAAAAGTCGCCATCTACGGCAGCCCTCTGTGGACGGTGCTCATCGTCTGCGGCCTGCTGCTCGCCATCAAGGCGATCGCCCTGGCTCGGGCGCGCAGGCATGGCAGCGCATCGCAACGCGTCGCTGCCGGATGGCAGGCGGTCGCGGCGCTTGCCCGGCAAAGCGGCCTTGACGTCCAAGGCACCAGAAACGAGCAGGCGCAGGCCATCGCCGAACAGATGGGCTTCGAAGCCGATACACTGCTCGCGCTGGGCAGGGAGGCTGATTACGCGGCCTTCTCCGGAGGCGATGTCACGCAGGAGCATGCGGAACGCTACTGGCATGACATCGCCGAAGAACGAAAGTTCATGCTCGGCTCGCTGCCGACGTTCCGCAGGTGGCGGGCGAAACTATCGCTTGCAGACATGTTCCACTTCCGGAAAATCCGCTTGCGGAAAATCGGTGTGAAAGGGCGGGACTCATGAACGTCAAACATATTGAGGTCGGTCTGAACAGCAATATCGGCTTGCGTAGGAAAGATAACCAGGACAGCGCCTGCGCAGGCCACGGCGTGTATGTGGTGTGCGACGGCATGGGTGGCGGCAAGGGCGGCAAGCAGGCCAGTTCCGATGTTGCGGAACGGTTCGCGCGTTTGGCCGAACTGCCGACGCGCGATCTTGACGCGATTGACGAAACGCTGATCCTTGCCCAGCAGGAGGTGCTCCGTCTGGGTGAGCAGCTCGGCGGCGTTGCGGGCACTACCATCAGCGGCGTGCTGCTGCCGACGCGTGTCGGCGATGACGCGATATGTTCCGACGAACGGTGTTACATCGTCAATGTGGGCGATTCCCGCACGTACCATATGCGCGCCGACGGCAATGGCGCGTGGCTGGCGGATTCGCTGACGTGCATCACCCGCGACCATTCGGAACGGCAGAACGCCATCGATTCGGGGCAGATGCTGCCCGATGAGGCGAGCCGTTGCATTCCGCGCAACATCATCACGCAATGTGTCGGCGCGCCTGCCGGCATCCAGCCTGACTGGTACGCCGCGCATGCGGACGGACGGTTCATCATCTGTTCCGATGGGCTGCATGCGCAGATCGGCCGTGAGCAGCTTGCCGAGATCGCGGCGGCGTACGCCGACCCGCAGATGGCCGCGGACATGCTGGTACATGCCGCGCTGAACGCCGGCGGCCGCGACAACATCACCGTCATCGTGGTGGATATGCGTTCCGATATGCCGTGCGACGAGGATTGGAACGTCAGCAAGATCGGCAATGACGAGGATATCGACGATGTGCTGGACGGTACGTTGCAAACGTTACGAGTCATTCAATAAGATGGTTACAGACCACGAGACAAGGAGATCATGATGGTCGATTTCGATGCCGCGGTGGCGGCCGTGCAGGATCCGAACGCCGATCCCGTGTTCCTGGCGAAAATCGCGTACGAGAATCCGGAATTCGGTGCGAATGTCGTTGCCAATCCGCGAGCGTACCCGGGTCTGAAGCGTTGGGTCGCCGAATTCGGCGATGAGCGCGCCCGCCAGCAGCTGGTGGCGATGGGCTGGCCGGTTCCGCAGAATGGCGTGCAGCCGCATCTGATTGCCGAGCCGACGGCCCAGCCAATGGCCGAACCGGTTGCCGAACAGGTCCAACCGGAGCAGCAGTATCAGCCGGCAGTGGCGGAACAGTTCCAGCAGGAGCAGCAGTATCAGCCGGAACAGCCGGTGAACCAGCAATACGGTCAGGACGCTGCCTATGCGGCGTCCAACGAGGCTTCGACCGAGTATGTCGACCCATACATGAATCCCGCCGATTTGTCCGAAGTGGCCGATTATTCATCGAGCCAGCCGCAGAACGAACCGGAACAGCAGTATGCCGAACAGCAGTATGCCGCGGCCCAGGAATCGCCGGCAGACGCGGGGTTCACCGCGGAACTGGCCATGACCACCACCGATCAGATGCTGATGGCCCGTATCGCCAGCGAAGCGCCGGAGCTTCGTCCGTGTCTTGCGCGCAATCCGTACATCTATCCGGAATTGCTTGCCTGGCTTGGCCAGTTGAACGATTCGGCCATCAACGCGGCCATTCGTCTGCGCCAGCAGTGAGCTAACGCCGATTATCAGACCATTTGAAACATAAGGGGTTGTCGCGGGAATCTCCGTGACAACCCCTTATCGTCTTACCGCTAACCGTCCGCGCCGACGCTGTCAACACAAATCGTCAACGCAGTCCGTCAGCGTAATCGTGTCTTCACTGACAAACGCCCTCACTGTTTGCGGAATTGGAAGAACTGGTCGCCGATACGCACCGTGCATGGCGCCTCCAGCTGCATCGGCTTGTGTTCCACTTTGGTTTCGACATCGTCTTGGATGATGTACGTGCCGTTGAGCGAACCGTAATCCTCTATCCACAGCGTGCCATCCTGGTCGAAGCTGATCGCCGCATGGTTGCGTGAGATTGTGCGCGTCGGATCCTCCAGCTTGACCGATTTGGCGCCGGCGGGCACTTCGGCCGAAGGCTTGCGGCCAAGGAGCACGCCCATATCCACGATCACCTGCTGTCCGGTCTGCTCGTTGTCCAGCACGTACGTGTGCTTCGGCTGCTTCATGGTGAAGGCTTCGGAAAGCACGGTGCCGTCCCAGTCGATATCGTCCTCGTCCGAAACGGCAGCGTCGCCCTTCGCAACGGAAACATCCTGCATATCGTGGTCGTCCGATTCGTTCTGTGCGGCGAGCCGTTCGCGTGTTTCCAAGGAATCGGCGGCATTGTCGACGGGTTCGGCTGTGGGTTGCGCCATCACCGTGACGTCATCGTCATACCACCCTGGTTCGGGCGGCGGCGGGTAAGGTAGAAAACTCATATTCCCATTGTAGGAAGGTGACGTCCATGCCGTCTGACGATACTCATTCTGCAATACGATGCTCGCATATTCCATCTCAAAATATTATGCTGTAACTCGTCAAAAGAGACGGACACGTCGATGTTTCCCTCCGTGTTCACGGATTCGACATTCAAAAAAAGGAAAAAGGCTAAGAAGGACTTTTCTCACGGCGAACACTCCTCCGTATGGTCAACCGCAGAATGGTCAACCGCAGTATAACCAGCCTCCGCAGCCGCAGGCGCCAAACTACAGTCAGCCACAGCCGGGCGGGCCTCAATACGGACAGCCGCAACCCATGCCGTACGGCCAGCCGCAGCAATACGGACAACCGCAACCTTATGGACAGCCTCAGCCGCCGATGCCGCAGTATGGTCAGCCGCGGCCGATGCCGTACGGTCAGCCCGCCATGCCCCAGCCCACCGCGTCTCAACCGGCGGTTCCACAGCCTGCGATGCCACAATATGCCCAATCGCAACAATACGGTCAGCCGCAACCGCCAATGCCCGGCAACTTTCCTTCCCAGCAAGCCGGCGCCGCGGCCAAAAATAAGCCGCCGGTCGCCATTATCATCGGCGCGGTGGCCGCAGTCGTCGTCATCGCGCTGGCAGCGGTGTTCTTCCTTACGAATCGTGTCAGCCGTTCCGATTACGAGGAAGCGCTGGTCCAAACGCAGGCGTTGGAAAGCAGCTATACAGCCATCAATGAGGAATTCAGCTCGGCGGCGAGCGCAACGGACAACGATTCATCCTCCGCTTATGACGAGGGCAAGAAGAAGTTGAAGACCTTCAAGCAGGACAGCGACAAGCTGGCTGCCATGAAGGCCGTGAAGAAAGACAAGGACGTCAAGGAGAAGTACGAGACGTTCGAGCGGGACCGTGTGAAATACGAGAGGTACATGAACGATCTGGCCCAGACCATGCCCGCGCTCATGAAGATGACGCATACCTGCACGAAGCTGCCGAAATTCGACTCCGCCGACATGTCTTCGTACTATCGCGATCTTTCCAAGGCGCTCGAAAGCTGTGCCGCCGACGCCGGCGATCTGGCCAAGGTTCCCATCAAGTCCTATGCCGAGTATGGCGCGGATATGCAGGAAAGCGTCAGCAAGAAGAAGGACATTGTGGATCAGATGGCCGATCTGAATCTCAACGATATCGAGTATGGGTCCGCCGATTACGAAAAGCTTCAGGATCTTCATGCGAAGATGTCCGACATCGATTCGCCGACCCTGGATCAGTCCGATTTGCAAAAGGCCGCGAAGGAGGCCGATCTCAGCGGTTCGTTGAAGGATCTGGAAACCATGCTTTCGGAGAAGATCAAGTAACGTCAAAAGACGACTGCGAAACCCTCCCCCGCGATTAATCCACAACCTCGCAATCCCACGACATATAGATATAGCGAAAGGCGGAACCGACCGGTATTGGTCGGTTCCGCCTTTCGCTATATCAGATGATTCGTCTGTCGACTATCGTGAGGGGAATCTCACAGGGTGTCGCCCAGATCGGTCTGGCCGCCGTTGTCGTCCAGGAAGTCATCCGGGTTGAAGTCATCGCCCAGCTTCAGGTCGCCGAAGTCGATGTTGGAGAAGTCCACATCGGACAGGTCGGTGTCGCCGAAGGAGCTGTCGGTGCCTTCGCCGCCCAAACCGAAGTTCGGGTAGATGGTGTCGCGGATGGCCTTGTCGGGCTCCACCGTGGCGTTGCGGTAACGGGCGAGGCCGGTACCTGCCGGGATGAGCTTACCGATGATGACGTTCTCCTTGAGGCCCTTCAGGTCATCGACCTTCTGGTTCAGGGCGGCTTCGGTGAGCACGCGGGTGGTCTCCTGGAAGGAGGCCGCGGACAGCCAGGAATCGGTGGCCAGCGAAGCCTTGGTGATGCCCATCAGCTCCGGACGGCCGGCGGCCGGCTTGCCACCGTTCTTCACGGCTTCCATGTTGGCGGCCTTGAAGCGTGCCTTGTCCACGAGTTCGCCCGGCAGCAGGTCGGTGTCGCCGGAGTCGATCACGGTGATGCGACGCAGCATCTGGTGCACGATGACCTCGATGTGCTTGTCGTGGATATCCACGCCCTGGGAGCGGTACACGGTGTGCACTTCCTCCACGATGTTCACCTGTGCGGCGCGCGGGCCGAGGATGCGCAGGATCTTCTTCGGGTCGACGGAGCCTTCGATGAGCTGGGTGCCGGCTTCGACATGGTCGCCGTCCTTGACCAGCATCGGCGCACGACGGGTCACCGGGTAGACGATCGGCTCGACGGAGTCGTCGTCCGGCTTCAGGGTGACCTGACGGCCGCGCTCGGTGTCTTCCACCTTGACCACGCCGGCGAACTCCGCGATCGGAGCCTCGCCCTTCGGGGTACGGGCTTCGAAAAGCTCGGTGACACGCGGAAGACCCTGGGTGATATCGGAAGCGGAAGCGACGCCGCCGGAGTGGAAGGAACGCAGCGTCAGCTGGGTACCAGGCTCACCGATGGACTGTGCTGCCACGATGCCGACGGCCTCGCCGACGTCCACCAGCTTGTTGGTGGCCAGGGACCAGCCGTAGCACTTGGCGCACACGCCACGCTTGGATTCGCAGGTCAGCACGGAACGGGCCTTGACCTCTTCCACGCCGTGGGCAACGAGATCGTTGAGCACGTCCATGGACAGGGCGTCGCCGGCCTTGTACAGCACGGTCTCGCCGTCGGCCGGGTCGGTGAAGCGGTGCAGCCCCTCTCCGGTGTGCATGTAGGCGCAGTCGGCGACGACGACCAGCTCATTGTCCGCGGTCAGATCCTTCAGCGCGATACGTGAGTCCGCATAGACCTCGGTGGGGTCAAGAGGGGTGCCGTTGAGCGTGATGGAGTGGACCGTCGGCGCGATGAGGTCGATGAAGGTGGAGGAACCCGGGGTGGCCGTGAACCGCGCCGTGGTGGTGGAGCCGAAGACCGTCTCGCCGCGCGTGAGATCGAGGACGACGTCATAGCTCTGGGTCCGTACGGTTGCGCTGCGCTCGGCGGCCTCAAGACGAGTCAGGTTCTGACCGGGCATAAGAACTCCTGTCTGCGAGGGATGCGCGGCCCATGGGGGGCGCGCCGGGCGATTGTCTCACCTTCTGATCGACACCGGCAGTGCCTGAGGTACGGCACGACGATGCCGGGGGACGACACGTGGCGTGTCGTCCCCCGGCACCGACGCTGTTCCCATGGACGTGGGAACGTCA
>ERZ507026.72-NODE-72-length-72322-cov-9.138445_pt1 | contig 72322 bp, 65 predicted proteins | sample MGYA00512876_ERZ507026 | MGnify/ENA metagenome assembly ERZ507026 | reverse complement strand
CCCGGTAGCTGAGTCCGGTCGGGATAACCGCTGAAAGCATCTAAGCGGGAAGCCCTTCCCGAGATGAGTCTTCCTTTTCGGTAAGGACACAGGTAGACTACCTGTTCGATAGGCCGCAGGCGCAAGCACGGCGACGTGCTCAACCGAGCGGTACTAATCGTCCGAGCTCTTACTCGTTCCCCCTTCCCCGGCGCGGGGAGGGCATGCGCGCGGTCTCGTGGACTGGGGAGGATCGCTTTCGAGCGCTGTGCGGCCCTGAGGGCACGGCGGCGGAGCCGAGCGGAGAGGAGAACGCCCCTTGTTGGCCGGCGGCCATGGCAGGGGAGGCACACCCGGTCCCGTCCCGAACCCGGAAGTTAAGCCCCCTAGCGCCGATGGTACTGCGGTGTAGTCCGTGGGAGAGCAGGACGCCGCCGGCCAGCAAGGGGCGTTTTCATGTGTCCAGACCGAGGGGGAGGCCCCCGGCCGCGAGCGCGGCCGGGGGCCTCCTTTTCGTGTCTCGGCTATACTTCGGGAAGGCCTCAATTTGGGAGGAAATTCCATGAGTTGGTTTGAGCCTTCTTTCTGCTACCAAATATATCCCCTCGGGTTATGCGGAGCACCGTATGAAAACGACGGCGTTCAGTCGCATCGTCTTTGTAAGTTAATGGATGACGGTTGGATCGAGCATCTCAATAGGCTGGGAGTTTCTTGCCTGATTCTCAATCCTATATTTGAGAGTCTTTCTCATGGCTATGACATGAGCGATTACACGAGGGTGGATTGCCGGCTTGGCGACGCCGATGACTTGCGTCACTTGGTCGACGCGTGCCATAAGTCGGGTATTCACGTGCTCCTTGATGGTGTTTTCAACCACGTCGGCCGAGGTTTCTGGGCATTTAGGGATGTTCAGGAAAAACGGTGGGACTCTGAGTACGCCAGTTGGTTTGAGATCGACTGGAACGGCAATAACGAGTGGAATGACGGGTTTTCTTATTCGACGTGGCAAGGTGTTCCATATCTCATCAAATTGAATCACCAATGCTGCGAACTCAACGATTATCTTGCTGATGTGATTCGTGGCTGGGAACGAGACTACGATATCGATGGTCTTCGGCTTGATGTCGCCTACTGCCTTGATCGAGGATTCCTTGGATATTTGCGTCGCGTTGCCGACGAAATTTCGTTAAAGAAGGGCAGCAAGTTCCTTCTTCTTGGCGAGACGATGTTCGGTGACTATAACTTATGGATGGGCGACGCCCTGTGCGACTCTGTGACGAACTATGAGGCGTACAAGGGGCTCTGGTCCTCCATGAATTCTTCCAACATGCATGAGGTGGCCTATGCACTCGAGAGGCAGAGCGGCAGTCACCCTTGGGATCTGTATACCGGCAAGCATCTGTTGGATTTCGTCGACAACCATGACGTTCCTCGCATTGCCACTAAACTCGAGGATAAACAACAACTTAAGCCCCTCTATGGGCTTTTGTTCGGCATGGCAGGCGTCCCGTGCGTCTATTACGGGAGCGAGTGGGGAATCGAGGGCGAGCAGAAATTCGGGGATCATGAGCTGCGTCCAGCTCTTGATGGTCCCGAGTGGAACCGGCTCACAGATTGGATAGCGGCTCTTGGCAAGGCCCGTGCTGCGAGCAAGGCTATCATCTGGGGGTCTTATGAGCAGCTAGAGGTTCAGCCTAAGCAGCTAGTTTTCCAAAGGGTCTTCGAGGATGAGCGGGTCATCGTTGCCGTCAATGCCTCGGCAGATACTGTGACCATGCACTTCGACGCTCAATCGGGAACTTCTGTTGACCTTATCTCCGGCGAGCCTCATGACTTCGGAGGTGGATCAGTGCTTGCGCCTTACTCAACTTACTATTGGAAATGTGAATAGCAACCGGGTTTCCCATTAAAATTCGTTTATATTGACCGTTTGCGACGCTATTACCTACCGCTCACCTGATTTATACTAGGCAAGCGTAGGGTTAAACCGTGCGTAGATGCGTGCGGATATTCGAAGGGAAACGCGATGAAGATTCTGTTCTACGGTACCGCGAGCTACGACAAGGACTCCTTCACTAAGGAGCTCAAGGATTACCCTGAAATCAAGATCGACTTCATCGAGACCAACCTTACTCCGATGACTGCCGCCCTTGCTCGTGGCTACGATGCCGTCTGCGCCTTCGTCAATGCCGACGCTGGCGCTATGACCCTCGAGATTCTCGCTGGTTTCGGGGTCAAGCTCGTTCTCATGCGCTGCGCAGGTTTCGATGCCGTCAACGTGCCCGTTGCTGAGGATCTCGGCCTTAAGGTCACCCGTGTTCCCGCATACTCGCCCGAGGCCATCGCCGAGCACGCCATGGGCCTTGCTCTTTGCGCCAACCGCCGCATTCACAAGGGCTATATCCGCGTTCGTGAGAACGACTTCAACCTTGAGGGCCTCGTCGGCGAGACCCTGCACGGCAAGACCGCCGGTATCGTCGGCACCGGTCGTATTGGCGCCGCGCTCTGCCGCATCTGCAAGGGCTTCGGCATGAAGGTTCTCGGCAGCGACCTCTACCCGAACCAGAAGCTCGTCGACGACGGCATCGTTGACGAGTACGTCGATTACGACGAGCTATACCGTCGCAGCGACCTGATTTCGCTGCACGCCTTCCTTAACGAGCAGAGCCGCCACATGATCAACGACGAGTCCATTTCCAAGATGAAGGACGGCGTCATCTTCGTGAACACCGGCCGTGGCGGTCTTGTCGACACCCAGGCGCTCATCCGCGGCATCCTTTCCGGAAAGATCGGTGCCGCCGGCCTCGACGTCTACGACGAGGAGGGCCCGAACGTCTACCAGAACCGCTCCGGCGAGATCGTCGACTCCGTCACTTCTCGCCTGTGCTCCTTCCCGAACGTCGTCATGACTTCTCACCAGGCGTTCTTCACCAAGGAAGCTCTCGGCGAGATCGCGCGCGTCACGCTCGACAATGCCCGCGCGCTTGCCAACGGCACTGATTTCGTCGATCGTTCGGTGGTTTGCTAGACATAGCTATTCGGCGCGCCTGACGCCTGATCAATGAAATTTTTAGCTTGTAGAAAGGGAAAGACATGGCTTACAGCAAGAAGACCAAGATCGTTTGCACCATGGGTCCGGCTACCGAGGACGAGGAGGTTCTGCGCCAGCTCATCCTGCACGGCATGAACGTCGCTCGCTTCAACTTCTCCCACGGCTCTCACCAGTATCACCGCTCGATGATCGAGAAGGTTCGTCGCCTCTCTTCTGAGCTCGGCATTCCCGTGGCGATTCTGCTCGACACCAAGGGCCCCGAGATTCGCACCGGCCTGCTCGAGGACGGCAAGAAGGTTACCGTCAAGACCGGCGACACCCTTGTCGTGACCGCCCAGGAGACCTCTGAGGACTTCCACGGCACCGCTGAGCACATCTCGCTCGACTATCTCAACCTTCCGTCTGAGGTCGAGAAGGGCTCCATCATCCTGATCGACGACGGCCTGATCGGCCTTGAGGTCGACCACGTCGATGGCCAGGACATGTACTGTGTGGTCACCAACGGCGGTGAGATCGGCGAGAAGAAGGGCGTCAACGTCCCCAATGTCAACGTCGGCCTTCCCTCCGTTACCCCCCAGGATCGCGCTGACATCATGTTCGGCTGCGAGCTCGGCATCGATGCCATTGCCGCGTCCTTTATCCGCGACGCCAAGGCCGTTGAGGAGATTCGCAACATCTGCATTGAGATGGGCGCCCCCAACGTCATGATCTTCCCGAAGATCGAGAGCGCCCTCGGCGTCCAGAACTTCGATGAGATTCTGCACGTTTCCGACGGCATCATGGTCGCCCGTGGCGACCTCGGCGTCGAGGTCCCGGCCGCTCAGGTGCCGCACATCCAGAAGACCATCATCAAGAAGTGCGCCGAGCACTACAAGCCGGTTATTACCGCCACTCAGATGCTCGACTCCATGCAGCGCAACCCGCGCCCGACCCGCGCGGAGGTCAACGACGTCGCTAATGCTGTCTACGACGGCACCGACTGCGTCATGCTCTCCGGCGAGACTGCTGCCGGCAAGTACCCGATCGACGCTGTCAGCACCATGTCTGACATCTGCAAGGAGACCGAGAAGTACGTTCAGGAGAACAAGACGTACTACGACCGCCACGGTGTTCGCAACGTGAACGGCGCAACCGGCTTCGCCGCCGTCGAGATGGCTGACCGAGTCAACGCCAAGTGCATCATCGTCCCGACGCACTCCGGCCGCTCCGCTCGTCTTGTCTCCAAGTTCCGTCCGAAGGTGCCTCTGTACGCCATGTCCCCCTCCGAGGAAGCCGTGCGCCGCACTTGCTTCTACTGGGGCGTGTACGCGTTCCGCACCACCGAGCAGGGCGCCCTTACCGGCACGCTCTACAACGCGCTGACCACCGCCAAGCAGAACAAGGTCGTTGAGTCCGGCGATATCGTGATCCTTACCGCCGGCGATCCCCAGACCTCGCCGCGTCAGGGTGACTACACCACCTCCACGAACCTCGCCATGATTGCCCAGGTTCAGTAGTTTGCGAGCATAGTCGTAGCTAAAACGCGCCGTCGGAAGCTTCTTCTGACGGCGCGTTTCTTGTTAACGCGTGAACAGGGGGCGTGGCCCTGTTCACGCCATGCCTGAAGTGCGTTGGGTTCCCTCCCGTTTGGCCCATTTATCTCAATTTAAGCCGTGATAAAAGGGCAGAACGGGAGGGAGCTTTCGAGGGATGCAGACCTGCGCCGTGTGAACAGGGGTACGTCCCCAGTTCATGCCCCGTTCTTGATTTTGGGCGAAGACGCACCGGTGAATCGCGGTCGGTGCTCGCCATGGGGTAAAATACTGAAGCTATATTAGCGCGGCCGGCACGGCAACCTTGATGAGCCCTTGCCCTTCTCCTGGGAATTATGATCGGGCATCAATCTGCCGGCCGCAAAAAAGATAACCCAGGAGGGGGAATCGAATGAAAGAGTACTTGTCTTCATCCGAGGATGTCCTGCGCGAGCAGGGCACCGACGCCGAGGCGGGCCTGAGCTCCGCTGAGGCCGCGAGCCGACAGGGGAAGTTCGGCCCGAACAAGCTTGAGGAGGCCGAGAAGACCCCGCTGTGGATTCGCTTCTTCCAGCAGATGGCTGACCCGATGGTCATCATGCTGATTGTCGCGGCTATCATCAGCGCCGTCACCGGCGCCATCCAGGGCGAGATCGACTTCGCCGACGTCATCATCATCATGACCGTCGTCATCATCAACTCCGCCCTCGGCGTCATCCAGGAGGCGAAGAGCGAGGAGGCACTCGCGGCCCTTCAGGAGATGAGCGCCGCCCAGTCCAAGGTCATCCGCGACGGCAAGCTCGTCATGCTGCACTCCTCCGAGCTCGTCCCGGGCGACGTTATCCTGCTTGAGGCCGGCGACTCCGTGCCCGCCGACTGCCGCGTGATCGAGAGCGCCACGATGAAGATCGAGGAGGCCGCGCTCACCGGCGAGTCTGTGCCCGTCGAGAAGCACGCCAACCAGATCGGGCTCGACGGCGCCGACGACGTGCCCCTGGGCGACCGCAAGAACATGTGCTACATGGGCTCCACCGTCGTCTACGGCCGCGGCCGCGCCGTCGTCGTGGGCACCGGCATGGACACCGAGATGGGCAAGATCGCAGGCGCCCTCACCGAGGCCAAGGAGGAGCTGACCCCGCTGCAGGTCAAGCTTGACGAGCTCTCCCACATCCTGACCAAGCTCGTCATTGTGATCTGCGTCGTTATCTTTGCCGTCGACGTCCTGCGCCATGGCTTCTCCAACATGGCCGGGGAGCCGGAGCTTCTTCTTAACACCTTCATGGTGGCCGTCTCGCTGGCCGTCGCCGCCATCCCCGAGGGCCTCGTCGCCGTCGTCACGATCGTGCTTTCGCTCGGCGTGACCAAGATGGCCAAGCGCCAGGCGATCATCCGCAACCTGTCCGCCGTCGAGACGCTCGGCTGCACCCAGGTTATCTGCTCCGACAAGACCGGCACCCTGACCCAGAACAAGATGACCGTTGTCAAGCACGAGCTTGCCGCTGCCGAGAACAAGCTTCTCGCCGGCATGGCGCTGTGCTCCGACGCCAAGTGGGACCCCGAGGCCGGCGAGGCCGTGGGCGAGCCGACCGAGTGCGCCCTCGTGAACGACGCCGGCAAGGCGGGTCTGACCGGCCTTGTCGAGGAGCACCCCCGCGTGGGCGAGGCCCCCTTCGACTCCGGGCGCAAGATGATGTCCGTCGTGGTCGAGACCCTCGACGACGAGTACGAGCAGTATACCAAGGGCGGCCCCGACGTCGTCCTCGGCCGCTGCACCACCATCTACGACGGCAACAAGATCGTGCCGCTCACCGACGAGCGCCGCGCCGAGCTCGTTGCCGCCAACAAGTCCATGGCCGACCAGGCCCTGCGCGTCCTGGCGCTTGCCAGCCGCCACTACACCGAGCTCCCGACCGATTTCTCGGCCGACGCGCTTGAGCACGACCTTACCTTCTGCGGCCTTTCGGGCATGATCGACCCGGAGCGCCCCGAGGTCGCGCCCGCCATCGCAGAGGCGCACGCCGCCGGTATCCGCACCGTCATGATCACGGGCGACCACATCGACACCGCCGTAGCCATCGCCAAGAACCTCGGCATCATCGAGGACCGCAAGCAGGCCATTACCGGCGCTGAGCTCGATAAACTCTCGGACGAGGAGCTCGATGCCCGCATCGAGGACTACGGCGTGTACGCTCGCGTCCAGCCCGAGCACAAGACGCGCATTGTCGAGGCTTGGAAGAACCGAAACATGATTGTTGCCATGACCGGCGACGGCGTTAACGACGCCCCGTCCATCAAGCGCGCCAACATCGGCGTCGGCATGGGCATCACCGGCACTGACGTGACCAAGAACGTTGCTGACATGGTGCTTGCCGACGACAACTTCGCCACCATCATTTCGGCGTGCGAAGAGGGCCGTCGCATCTACGACAACATCCGCAAGGTCATCCAGTTCCTTCTTTCCGCAAACCTCGCCGAGGTCTTCTCGGTGTTCATCGCCACGCTCGTTGGCTTCACTCTGTTCCAGCCCGTGCAGCTGCTGTGGGTCAACCTCGTGACGGACTGCTTCCCGGCGCTCGCGCTCGGCATGGAGGAGGCTGAGGGCAACATCATGCAGCGCAAGCCACGCAAGGCCTCCGACGGCGTCTTTGCGGGCAACATGGGCCTCGACTGCGTTGTCCAGGGCCTTATCATCACCGCGCTCGTGCTGGCGAGCTTCTTTGCCGGCGTGTACTTCGACATGGGCTGCATCGACATCGCGAACATGATGGCCGGCTCCGCGGACGAAGAGGGCGTTATGATGGCGTTCATCACGCTCAACATGGTCGAGATCTTCCACTGCTTCAACATGCGCAGCCGCCGTCAGTCGGTCTTTACCATGAAGAAGCAGAACGTTTGGCTGTGGGGTGCCGCCGCCCTGGCGCTCGTCCTCACCCTCATCGTCGTCGAGTTCGAGCCTCTTGCTATGATGTTCTTCGGCGTGCCCGGCCTCGAGCTCAAGGGCTCGCTGACCGCGCTCGGCATCGCCTTCCTGATCATCCCGCTCAACGAGCTCTACAAGGCGATCATGCGCTCCGTGGAGAAGGACGACTAAAGAGGGACACGTGGCCAAGCGTTCAAACAAAAAGACGCGAAGCAATAAGCGAGCCGGCGGCGCCGAGGGGGTGCTGCCGGCTCTTTCTTCGCTGACTGATCTGCCGACGTTCGGGGAGCTCAAGGCGAGCGACGCGCAGCGCTCGGCGTTCGCGGACGCCTGCAAGAGGGCGTGCGAGGCCGTCGGCGACGACATCACGGCCGAGCTCGCGCTCGGCTGCGTCGTGAGGCTCGACCGGGGGTTCCCGGCGGTTCTGTGCGACGACGGGGTGTTTCGCGCCGAGTTTTCCACGCGCCTGACCAAAGGCGGGCTGCGTAGAGGGGAGAACTCGCGGGTCGCGGTGGGTGACTGGGTCTGCGCGAGGCGGCCGCACGGCCACGACATGGGCCTCATCGAGGAGATTCTCCCGCGTGAGAGCGACATCGCCCGATGGAAGGGCAAGGCCCGTGGCGAGAAGCAGACGCTTGCCGCCAACGTGGACGTGGTCCTTGTGGTGCAGCAGCTCGGCGAGAGGGGCGCAGACTGCGAGCGCATCGCGCGCTCGGCGGTGATCGCGCGCGACTGCGGCGCCGAGGTTGCCGTGGTGCTTACCAAGGCGGACCGCGCGACGGACGAGGAGATCGCCGCCGACGTCGCCGGAGTGCGCGAGGTGCTCGGAGCCGGCTGCGCGCTTGCGCTCACGTCGAGCGCGGCCGTCGGGGACGAGGAGCGCCGCGTGAGGGCCAGCGCGGAGAGGCTCGACGTCCCCTGGGGCGTGGCGGCCGTGCGCAGGCTTGTGCCCGCGGGGCGCGTGGCCATCGTCCTCGGCGAGTCGGGTGCGGGCAAGTCGACGCTGCTCAACGCCCTTCTTGGCTATGAGGCCCTCGAGACGGGCACCGTGCGCGAGGCAGATGACATGGGCCGGCACACCACGGTCGCTCGCCGTATGGTGAGCCTACCGGGGGCCGGCGTGATCGTGGATGAGCCGGGCCTGCGCAGCCTTCCCATCGTCGGCCACGAGCGCGGGCTCGCGAAGGTGTTCCCCGACATCGCCGAGGCGGCGGTGGAGTGCCGTTTCCGCGACTGCACCCATACGCATGAGCCGGGCTGTGGGGTGCTCGAGGCGGGCTTCTCGGAGGTCCGCCTGGCTTGCTACCTGGCGCTCGCCGCCGAGATGCGTGAGAGCGCGGCCTCGCTCGACCCGGACGTGGTGATCTAGAAAGAAGGGCGCTCGCCGGGGCTTTGGCTATATACGTGCTTTGATGGAGTCGGCGCCTCTGGGCCTCTTGGGCCTTGAGGCGCCGACTATTTCCTTTCTCTGGGGGCTTGACGGGCTTCGAGATGTGGAGGAGCCATGGAGGCAAGAAGTGCTATGGACCGGTTTTGATACCACTTTTCGTCACTCGCTGGCCTGCGAATTGTTGAGAACTCGGTCCGGATTGAAAGCATTCTGCAAGGCTGCGGCCAGCGTTGCGTCAACATTCCGCAAGAGGTTCTTATTAAAGTCGCAGGCAGATGGCGTGCCATCTTGCACAATCCAACTCACTTCGGGCGCATGGGGCGCCCCAGGGAGGAGGATTGGCCATGACCCGCAGGTTCAGGTTGGCGCTCTCGGGCGCATTTGCGGCGCTGACCGCGGTCCTCTGCGTGCTGTACGCGCAGGAGGTCCGCGCGGATGCCGAGAGGCAGCGCGCCGAGGCGCTCGAGCGCTTCGGTGGCGAGACGGTGCGCCTCGTTGTGGCGACGCGCGGCATTGAGGCCGGCGAGACGCTGACGCCCCAATGCGTCGCTGAGCGCGATTGGGTCGCCGACCTTGCTCCCGCCGGCGCGCTCACGGTGCTCGACGAAGCCGTAGACCGCAAGGTCACGGTGCCGGTTGCCGAGGGCGCCCCCTTAACCGAGCTGAACTTTCGCGACGAGGCCGAAATGCCTGAGGTCCCAACCGGCTATATGGCGGTCCAGATTCCCATGGGCGAAAAGCTCGGGTTGCCCGAGGCTGTGGCGGCGGGGTCAAGACTCGTTGCGTACAGGGTGGCCGATGAGGGCACGAGACTGATGTCTGGAGACGTTAAGGTCCTGGTCGGCGTATCCGCCGGCGCGACGTATGCATCCAGGGGCTCGGTCAGCCTTGCTGTAAGGCCGGATGACGTGGCGGATATACTCGCCGCGAGCGCGGAGGGGAGCCTAAGGCTCGTTGTTCCTGCGATCGATGTCGAGGGGGAGCCGGACCCCACCGCTCCGACTCAGGTCGGCGCCGAGGAGCCGGCGGAGGAAGCCGACGAGGCGGGTGTCCGATGAGCGGCGTCGAGTGGCTGGCGTGCGCCGATCCCGAGGCGGTCGCGGACGTGGCGTTGGCCGCCTCCAGTCTAGGGGCGGGGAACAAGCTTGAGTTCGTCCACGACGTCGAAGAGCTTCGCCGTCGCGCCTCGGACCGCCCGGGTGCCGTATGGGCACTCGTGGGAAGTCGTTCCGGCGGGATTTCCGATATCAACGCCGCTGCGGCGATTGCGGCCGACGGGTACGCCCGTAGCGTCTCGATCGTGCGGCGCGACGCCTCCGGATCGCTACGGTCGAGGGCGGCGAGGGCGGGCATCGACCTCGTTATCGACCCGTCTGAGTTGGGGCTGGCGAGCGCCCCGAAGGTGATGGGCGCAGAGCCTCCCGAGGTCGCCGTCCTCTCAGAGAGTCTCCCGAGGACTCCCTCAACGGTTGGGCACGTGATTCCTGCGCCGCCGCCCGTAAAGGGCCGTGCCCCGGTGATCGTGTTCTGCTCTGGGCGCGGCGGTGTGGGCAAGACCGCTCTTGCGGCTGCGGCGTGCGTGGCGGCCGCCTCCTGGGGAATGAGGGTTTGCGCCCTTGACCTCGATCTCTCGTGCGGGAACCTCTATAGCTGCTTCGGCGTCCCCGGCGCCTTTGACCTTGCGCGCCTGTGCGAGGGGGAGGGCGTTGCCCGCCCGGAGGCCATCGGGGTTGCCGCTTGCGAGCGCGTGAGGGTGGCGGGTCCCTGCGAGCGCCCTGAGCTCGCCGACATCGTCATGCCGCGCACGTCCGAGATCATCGCGTCGTGCGCGTCTGCGTTCGACCTGGTCGCCGTGGACACGTCCACGACCTTTACCGAGGCGAGTGCGCAGGCGGCCCAGCTCGCGGATCGCCTGCTCATCGTCTCGGGGCCCGGCCAAGGGGCGACGGCCTCGCTTGCCCGTGCAAGCGGGCTTGCGGTCCGGCTCGGGGTGGCCCGCACGCGCATCGCAAGACTCGAGAACTTCGCCGACCCGAGAGGGCGGGGAGCCTCCCGCCTTGCATGCGCGGAGGTGGGATTGGAGGCGGCACGGCAGTTTTCAGTGGTCGATGGCGGCGAGGAGGTGCGCGAGCTTCTCTGCGCCGGTCAGGCAGCGCAACTGCTCGAGCTCGGCGTCCCCTTCGCAGAGTCGGCGGCGACGATGCTCGCGCAGGTTCTGGCGGAGCTCGGTCAGCTGCCGGAGTGCGAGGCGGCAAGAAGGGCCCTTGATGCCGGGGGTGCGCACAAAAGGTCGTTCTTCGGAAGAAAGAGGGAGGCGAGAAGCGCATGAGTGTGCTCGAGATGGTCCGAGAGGCCGAGGCGTCTTCCGGTCGCGAGGCGAGCGAGGTAGATAAAAAGCGGCGTGCCGAGGAGATGCGCGCCCTGCGCGACAGGCTCAAGCGGGACTTGATCGGACGGCTTGGCTTGGCGACGGTCGCGGCGATGCTGGGGGAGGGAGACGACGCGCGAGCCCGCTCCGAGCTTTCGGTGGCGCTCGACTCCATCCTCAACACGAACGGATACGAGGACATCGGCCGCGAGCTCAGGGAGAAGGTCACCCGGCAGGTGGTCGACGAGGTCTGCGGCTTGGGGCCCATCCAAGGGCTTCTTGATGATCCCGAGGTCACCGAAGTGATGGTCAATGGCTGCGAGTCGCTGTTCTTCGAGAAGGGCGGCGAGCTGCTGGAAGCCGACGTCTCGTTCGACTCGCCGGAACAGATCACCATAGCCATCGACCGAATCCTCGCGCCCCTCGGGCGAAGGCTCGACCGGTCGAGTCCCATCGTCAATGCGCGCTTGGCAAACGGGGACCGCGTGAACGCCGTGGCGAGGCCCGTGGCCGTCGACGGCCCGTCGGTCACCATCCGCAAGTTCGCGGACTCCATTCGGTCGCTCGACAAGCTCGTGGGACTGGGGGCACTGCCCGTATGGTATGCGCAGCTTCTTCGCTGGGCCGTGGTGTGCCGCCAGGGCATCGCGGTCTCGGGAGGAACCGGCTCAGGCAAGACGACCCTGCTCAACGCGCTGTCGTGCGAGATTCCCGTGGGCGAGCGCATCGTGACCATAGAGGACTCCGCCGAGCTGCGTTTCGACGTCCATCCCAACGTCGTGAGGCTCGAGGCGCAGGACGCCTCAATCGAGGGCAGGGGCCGGGTAACCATCCGCGAGCTCGTGAAGAACGCGCTGCGCATGCGTCCCGACCGCATCGTCGTCGGAGAGGTCCGCGGCGAGGAGTGCATCGACATGCTCCAAGCCATGAATACGGGACACGACGGGAGCCTGACCACGTTGCACGCCGGCACTCCGGAGGAGACCGTGACGCGCCTCGTGCTCATGGCCCGCTTTGGGATGGATTTGCCGCCGGACATCATCCGCGAGCAGGTGGCTACGGCGCTCGACCTCATTGTGATGTCGCGAAGGCTCAAGGATGGCTCCCGCGCCATCACGGAGCTCGCCGAGGTGGGGAGCGACCTGCGCGGCGGCGTCGCGCTTTCGACCTGCATTCAGTACAAGCTGGGCGAGGGTTCCTGGGAGCTTGTCCGTGAGCCAGCATTCGTGTCGCGCGGCATCGAGACGGGGGTCCTGGAATTGGAGGAGGTGGAAAGATGGAGGCGCTCCTTCTTGTAGCGGCGGCCGGGTCGGCCGCTGTCGCCGCGAGCGCGATGCCTTGGCTGGGTGAGGCGCCCGCGCCTCTTGCGGCTGAGCGCTTGGTGAGAAACGCGCTGCGCTGCGCGTTGGATTTGTTTGGTTGCCTTGGCGCCAGCCAGGTGGCAAGGGTTTTGCTCAGGATGCCCGGTTGGCAAGAGCTCGCCGACGAGGCAGCGCTGAGGGCGGCGCGAGCGGGCGCGCGGCTCGAGCCGGGGGGCGTTGCCGCAGCCGCGGTCGTTGCGGCGGTATGCGGAGGGGCCATGGTGTCGGTTCTCTTCGACACGTGGCTCATGCTCCCGCTTGCGCTCGCGGCGCTGCTCATCGGTGCGCCGGCTTTGTCCGCCCGCCACGCCGAGCTGCGTCGTCGCGAGGCCAACGCAACTATGCCGGCGGTTTTCCGGACTTTGTCGGTCGCCATGGGGGCGGGCATGACCCTCGTGCAGGCGGCGGAGTACGCCGGGGCGCGGGCGGGAGGGGCGGTGGGGGAGGCGTTCGCTCGCCTTGCGCTCAGGCTTCGCTGCGGCGTAGTGACGGAGACGGCGCTCGGTGAGCTCTCGGACGAGCTCCGCGCGCCCGGGGCGGGACTCCTGTCCACGGCGCTCGCCATCTCCCATCGGACGGGCAGCCCGCTCCAGGGGTTGTTCCAGCGCTCGGCGGCCCTTGTCGAGCGGCAGGGGGAGTTCGAGCGCCTCCTTGCGGTGAAGACCGCGCAAGTCAGGCTCTCTGTCCGCGTCGTGTGCCTGCTCCCTGCCGTGATGGTCGCCCTGCTCGCGGCGATATCGCCGGATTTCCAGAAGGGACTCTCCACGCCGGCGGGCATGGGAAGCGTTGCTTTGGCGGTGCTTCTGGACGTCGCGGCGGTCGCCGTCATCCGGCGACTCGTGGGCAAGGTCCTCTGATGGCGATGGGCGGACTTCTTGTCGTTCTCGCGTCGGCGTCCACGGCGGCAGCGTGCCTGGCCGGCGTCTCGGGTCAGCCGCGTGAGCGCCCGATGGCAATCGACCTCGAGGGCTTTCTGGAAAAGGCGGGCACCGCCTACGTCATCGGGCGGCTCAGCGCGGATGGCAGGAAGACTCGGGAGAAGAAGGAAGCTCTCGCGCAGATGCCGGTCATGATCGACGTCGTGGTGCTCGGTCTCTCGGCGGGGCTCTCGTTCGACTCGTCGCTCGAGCTGTACTGCTCGCGCTACGGGGACGCGTTGTCGAGGGAGCTCGGACACGCCCTTCTTTCCTGGAGGATGGGCGCCGAGACGCGAGGGGAGGCGCTCGAGCGGGCGGCCTCATCCCTCAGCGTGCCGCAGCTCGCTCGCTTCGGGTCCGTTGTGTGCGAGTCGTTGGCGTTCGGCTCGCCGTTGGCCGAGACGCTCGAGCGCCAGGCGCAGGTCATGAGAGACGAGCAGCGCTCGCTTGTCGAGGAGGAGATCGAGCGGGCGCCGGTAAAGATGCTCGTGCCGCTTGGGACGCTGATCGTGCCGGCGATGCTGCTGGCGATCCTGGGCCCGCTTTTGGGATCCGCGCTTGTTATGGGATAGCCGCCGTCCGTGTGGGCGGCGATAAGGATACGGAAGAAGGGGAGAGAACATGGGTGTTTTACTTCAAACATGCTTTGTGAGCTGGGTAAATACAGGCAGGCTTCGCGCGTTTCTGCGTGAAGAGAAGGGGCAGGGAACAACGGAGTACGCCATTTTGGTGGGCGTGCTCGTGGTCATCGCGATCATCGCCATCGTCGCGTTTCGGGGGAAGGTGACCGAGCTCTGGAACGCGATCGCTGATGGCATTAACTCCCTGTGAGTGGGCCGTCCACGCGAGGGCGTCGCTCTGCTGCTCTCGCGTGGGCTGCTCTCGCCCTTTCCGCGGCCCTTGCCCTTGTTGCGGCAATGCGGCTCGCCTCGCCGACGTGGGAAATTCCCGGCGCCGCCCGGCGGGATGAGCAATCTGTCGATGAGCTTGTGGAGTCCCTGACCGGTCGGCTTCCCGGCGGGGCCCGTGAGGAGGCGAAGACCGTGGAGGGTGAGGTCGCGGCAGTGGCTTCAAGTGTGCTCGAGGAGTATGCAGCGCGCGGCGACTGCGCCCTTGCCGAAGCCGGATATCTCGGGATTCTGGGCGATGCCTGGGGGTGTGTCGTGTATGGAGGCGATTGGTCCGAGATCTGCGTCGTCAGGAAGTCGGCGACGGGGAAAAGCGAGGTGCTCACATGGAGGATCGACGCGGAGGAGCTCGTCGGCGTTGCTGGGGACTAAGAGACCCGTGCGGGCAGTCGACGGTGGAGTTTCTTCTAGCGGCTATGGCACTCACGGCGCTTTGCCTCGGGATGGCTGCGATGTGGCACGCCGCGAGGGACGGGCGGCTCCTCGCGCTCGCAAGCGGCGCCGCGTCCCACAACACGGCTGCGGGGATTGTCGTCGCGCTCAAGGACATCATGGCGTTTTAAGGCGTCTAGTTGCGTGTGGGCGCGGGGCGCTTTCGGGCCAGGCGAGCGTGGAGGCTGCTGTGCTCATCCCCACCCTGCTCGTGGCTGTCGCGCTTCTGGTGCAGCCCGCATGCCTGCTTTACACGAGGGCGGTGATGCTCGGGGCCGCCGCGCAGTCGGCGCGCCTGGCGGCGACCGACCCGTCCGTCGACGAGGTCGTCGCCTTCGCCCGTCGGCGCCTCAAGGCGGTGCCCGAGGTCGGCGTGTTCCATACGGGCGGCGAGGGGGATTGGGAAGTGTCTGTAAGCGGGGAAGGCACGGGGAAGGCAAAGGTCGAGGTGGTCGGGCACGCCCGCCCGCTGCCCCTCATGGCGGCGATAAGCGGCGCCTTGCTGGGGGCGGACGGGTCGGGAGTCGTGCTTAAGGTGTCAGTGGAGGTGGATTCCCATGCGAGTTGGGTCAACGGGTCGTATGGAGACTGGATTGGCGTCTGGGGGTGAGCCGCACTCGCATGCCGCGCTCGGCGTCGGCGCCTTTATAGACGACGATGGCGGCTACACGACGGTTGCCATGGCGGTTGCGCTGCTGGTGAGTATATCCCTCGTGTTCTCTGCGGCGTCGGCTCAATGGGTCTTCTCGCGCGCGGGAGAGGTCCAACAGGTGGCCGATGCCGCGGCGGAGTCGGGAGCGAACGCCGTCGCGGCGTACGCGACCATCGCCCAGACGCTCGACGCCTGCGTGCTCAGCATGGGCCTGGCCGGCATGGTCGCGTGTGGCGCGGGCTTGGTCGCCTCCTGCGTCCCGTCGCTTGCCGTCACGGGAACGGACCTCGTCACCACAGGGACACAGATACTGTCCGCGCGGAGGGACTTCTCGCGAAGCGCGGCGGCGGGCCTGCAGAGGCTCGAGGCGGCGCTCCCCGCGATTGTGATTGGCAACTCCGCTGCGTGCGTCTTGGCGAACTCCAAAGGCGGACTGTCATACGCCGGGTGCGCCGTTCCGTTCCCGCAGCGGTCGGAATCGGACTTCTCGGCGCTTCTTGCCGACGCGGACGACTCGGGTATGGAGGACCTCGCGCGCGAGATGCGGGAGCTCGCCGAGCGCGAGCGCGCGGCGAAGGAGCGCGCGGACGATGCCCGGGAGCGCGGGTGGCGGGCTGACTGCGGCGCGCGCCCGTACTGCCTGTGGCAACGGGCCCAGTCGCTCGCGGGCCTTTCCGACGGCGAGAACCCATGCTATCCCTCGTCCGAGGCGTGGTCTTTCGGTGCCCCGCTTGAGCGGGCGCGGGCGTATTACTCCGCGAGGCTCTCCTCGTGCACGGTGGAGGGCGCGAATGCCGAGCAGCTCACCGACTCCGCGTGCCGCAGGGCGTTCTACGAGTTCGCGCTGGGCGAGGTGCAGGGAGGGTCGTATTCCGAGTTCCCGGACGGGAACGTGCTGATCGACCTGCCGCGCCTCCCGCACAACACGAGCGAGACGCGGGCGACCGCGCTGTACACGGACGCGGCGTGGCCATGCTCGGCCGAGGGCCCCGGCCGCGTCCTCCACTCGTCGATGGCCTGCCCCGGGGCTCTGGGCGGCTACGCCGGGCCGGCATCGTTGGCCGAGCTCGAAGCGGGCGGTGTGCATTTCTGCGACGTGTGCCGGATGGACGTGGGGGATATGGGCAGCGTGGCGGCCGCGTCGACCTCCATCGAGAACGGGTTCGAGCACTGGTGGCGCGAGATTGTCGAGGCCTCGGAGGAGTACGAGAAGGCGCGAAACGAGCAGGCGGATGCCCGCAGGGAGCTCAAGGGGAAGGCCAAACTCGGGGCAGACCTGTTCGAACGCGCGATCGAGGCGCTGACCGCGACCCGGCCGAAGCTCTGCCCGCCGGGCGCCTATGGGTGCGTGGCGGTGGTCGCTCGCGGCGAGGGGACGGCGGCGCCCGCCGAGCTCACCTCAGCGTTCCTTTCGGAGGCGTCGCTGCCTCCCGGAGCGGCGGTCTCCGGCGCCGTGCTCGCCCCGGACCAGACGACTGCGGAGAACAACCTGCTCGCGACCTTCTTTGAGGGGCTTGCCGCCAACGGGTCGCTCGCGGGTGGCTTGGCGGACGGCGTGGCGACGCTTTGGGGCAGGCTGCTCATAGGCTACGGGTCTGCCTACGACACAATCGCGGGGGCGGGCGGGGATTTTCTCGACCGGCTTGACGGCGTGCTCGGAGGCTCGGTCGGCTCCTGGCTCAAGCAGAAGCTCGGCGAGATCATGGAGCGGTGCGGGCTTGCCCCGGCCGACCTGCGCCTGAGAAAACCCGTGCTCGTGAACACCCGCGAGATCCTGGGCAAAGCGGGCTACGACCGGGCGGCGACCGTGCGCGACCTCGTGAACAGGCTGCCCGATTCCGGGGACGCAGCCGAGTGCGTGCGCGCGTTCGCGGGGTGGGCCTTGGACACATACGGAGACGAGGACTTCACGGTGGCCGAGCTCACGGTGCCGGGCACGGAGCTCAAGATTCCGCTCAAGGTAAACCTGAAGAAGTTGGCAGGTGCGCTGTGAGGCGCTCGGCTATCGCCCTCGGAGGGCGAGGGGGCCAGATGACGGTCGAGCTCGCGGTGCTTGTCCCGCCGGCGATCGTGGTCGCGCTCATCGTGTTCAATCTCATGGGGTTTATCGACGCCTGCGCCGTTTTCGACCAAGCGAGTCTCGACGCGGTGCTCGCCCACGGGGTTGCCCCCGTCGGCGCGCAGACCTCCGACACGGCCGAGGCCGAGGTCGCGGCGGCGATCCGGCGCGCCCTCGGCAACGAAGGGGCGTGCGAGGTCGAGGTTCGATCGAGCGGGGCGAGCCAGGACGCCCCAACGGGCTCGTTCGTCATATCGCCTTTGCTCACGAGGTATACCTGCACGCTCAGCTACAAGCCGTGGCCGCGCTTCTTGCGTATGCCGGGAATCACGATGGAGGCGCCTTTTGCCCTCACGCATGAGCGTTCCCTGGTCGTCGACCGGTATCGGCCCGGGGTGGTGATGTGAGGTGGCCTGGGCAAGGTTTGCCGTTGACGAGCGTCCGGGCGAGGTGCTGGAGGTCCATGTGCTCAATACCTGGTCCGAGAAACTGCATGGCCTTCTGGGAACGGGGCCAAACGCGGCCCCCGTCATGCTCACGCGCTGCTCGTCTGTGCACACCGTCGGCATGGCATACGAGCTCGACCTTGCCTTCGTGGGGGAACGCGGAGAGGTCCTGGAGGTTCACCGAGGGGTGGAGCCGGGGTCCCTCGTCTCGTGCGATGAAGCGTCCTGCGTAGTGGAGCGACCGTCCGTGCAGGGCGAATGGCTTGCGAGCGGCGAGCATCTGTGGGCATGCGCCATAAGCGCCGAGCTGTTCTAGGAGGAAGGAAAGCGATGGGAAGCGATTACGCAAAGAAGACCTGCCCGAGATGCGGGGAGGAGCTGTTCGCGGATATGCAGGTCTGCTACGGTTGCCTGTACGACTTCACGCGCAGCGACAATGGACCGTCCGAGATCGCGGAGGCCATTGACGAGCCGGAGGGCATCGGCGACGTGGACCCGGCGGCTCCGCTGGTAAGGCGCGCCGTGCCGAGGTCTCCGGGGCGCCGCGAGGACCCGAAGGAGTCGCCCACGGGGACGGCTCTGCCCAAATCCCCGCTGCCTTCCCCGAGGTCGGGGCGTGGGCCGGCGGCAGCTGTGACGTGCCCGGACGACGAGCTCACGTGCGTACTCACGGACACGTCCTCGAAAGGGCGGCCCCACGGCGTCTGGGTGCGCACGGAGTCGGCAGACGTGTTTGTTCCCATGGGCGAGGGAGGCCTTGCCGTGGGGCGTGGATCGGGCAACCAAGTCATCCTTCACGACAGGTCCGTCTCTCGCAGGCATCTGCGTCTGAGCCTCGCCCCCGGCGGCGTTGAGGCCATAGACCTCGGCTCGACGAACCCCGCGAGGCTCAAAGGCCGTCCCGTTGAATCCTCCGTTCTTGTCCCCTGGGGAGAGGAACTGCAGTTGGGCGAGGCTGTTCTCGCCATGTGCGAATAGGCGGCGCGTTGACAACTGTATAGTAAGGTATACAATGATTATTAAGAAGACCGAAGAGTTTGAAAAATGGTTTAGGAAACTCGGGGATCGGTTCGCGCGGACCAGGCTTGCCTTGGCCTTGCTTGAGGCGGAGGAACTGGGCGGTTTCGCCAACGTCAAGTGCGTCGGAGGCGGGGTGTATGAGGCGAGGTTCTATTTCGGGCCCGGGTATCGCCTGTACTACTCGCCACGAGGCGGCTCTGTCCTATTGCTGCTTATCGGTGGCGACAAAACGTCGCAGCGCCGCGATATCAGAAGGCGCGCGCCATCAACAATGCAGATTTGAGGAGGAGACATGACCGAATACAAGGAGGTCGTTGACGGCGAAGAGTTCTCGTTTACCGACGAGGACCTAAAGGTCAGCTATTTCGATCCGGCTGACTATATCGAGGATGAACACGATGTTATTGAGTTCATTAATGCCGCTCTCGAGATGCGAACTCCTGGCTTTCTCCAGAAAGCCCTTGGAGCGGTTGCCCGCTCCCGGGGCATGACCGAGCTGTCCCGCAAAACAGGCGTGACGCGAGACGGCTTGTACAAGGCGCTGTGCGAGACGGGAAACCCCAGCTACGACCTTGTCCGGCGTGTGCTCGAGGCGTTCGGGCTCAGGTTGCAGGTCGTGCCCATCGACTCCGGGGACGCCCAAAGCGCATAGCGCACGCTGGTATACTCAATCTGCGTTTCTTGCCAGCTCAACGCAGATGGAGACACCTATGAACATCCGCGCTCGCCTTCGCGCACGCAACCTGGTCGTGCCGCTCTGGACGCTCTTTGCGGCGGCCTTCGCCCTCGCGCTCGTCGTCGCGCCCGGCTCCGCACTTGCCCGCGAGTACTCGATCTCCAAGGTCTACATCGATGCGACCCTGGACGACGACGGCGCGCTCACCGTCGTGGAGTCGCGCACCTTCGACTTCGACGGCAGCTTCAACGGCGTGTACTGGGATATCCCCAAGGGCATGAACCCCGGCAACGGCCGCGAGGTCGAGATCTCCGTCCTGTCCGCGGGCGAGGGCGGCGGCTTCGGCATGCAGGAGTTCTCTGAGGGTTATAGCGGCCAGAACGGTACCTACGAAGTGGACGACCGGGGCGATGTCCTGCGCCTCAAGGTCTACTCGTCCCATGAGGATGAGCGCGCCACCTTTACCATCGCGTACCGCGCCACGGGCATCGCCACCCGCTGGGACGACACCGGAGAGCTCTACTGGAAGTTCGTCTCGGATGGGTGGGATGTCGAGTCCCAGAACGTAATCTGCAACCTGTACCTTCCCGTTCCCGAAGGCGAGTCGGTCGAGCCCGCGGCCAACGTGCGTGCCTGGGGCCACGGCCCCCTGGACGCGAGCGTGGCCTTCAGCGGCGACGACGTGGTGTTCACGGTTCCCGGCGTGGGCACCGAGGAGTTCGCCGAGATGCGCGTGACGTTCCCGAGGGAGTGGATTGCCGGCTGCGAGGAGACGTCCGGCTCCAAGCTCGAGACCATCCTTGGCGAGGAGCAGGCGTGGGCCGATGAGGCCAACGCCCGCCGTGCCCGCGCGCGCCTGCTTGTCTGGGGAATCGCCGGGGCGACCGGTGCCCTGGCTGCGGCTACCGTGGTTTATACGGTATTCGTCCGCCGACGTTACGCCCAAGACATAAAGCCCCAGTTCCAGGACAAGTACTTCCGCGACGTGCCGACCGACGACCACCCAGCGGTTCTCGGCGCGCTCGTCAACGGCGGCAAGGCCGAACCCAAGGAGCTCACCGCGACTCTCATGCGCCTGACCGATCAAGGCGTGGTGCGCCTGGACAAGGTCCGCAGGAAGGTCGGGAGCGGCTGGAGACAGAAAGAGAAGGACGATTTCCTCCTTACCAAGGTCAAGGGCATGGGTGCCGCTCCCGAGGGCGCTGCCATGAGCGAAAACGCCACCTGGGCGCGCTCGGTCGACGCCGCTGCCTGCACCTTCGTCTTCGGCAAGGTCGCCAAGGCGCGCAACAAGGTGGGCTCGAAGCTCTACCTGTCCAGCGTCGAGCGGACGGCAAAGAAGGAGCCGGAGGCCTATAGCGACGCTTGGAATGCCTGGGCAAATGTCGTCGAGGGACGCTTTATCGAGAGGTTCCAGGACGAGGCGATCGAGCGCAAGGGCATGGTGGCCCTCGCCGTGCTCGGCGTATTCGACGTCATGCTTGCCATCGGGTCGTTCGCCCTTCAGGTGTGCGTCTTCGAGTCGCCGCTCGGCATCGGGATTGGGCTTCCGGCGCTTCTGCTGGTCGCGGGCATCGTCGCGATCGTGTGCGCGGCGACCATGCAAGAGCTCAACCGCGAGGGCATCGAGACCACGGCCAAGCTTGAGGCGCTCCGACGCTGGCTCAAGGAGTTCACGCACCTCTCGGAGGCCGTGCCCAGCGACGTCGTGCTCTGGAACCGTCTACTCGTGATGGCCGTGGTGCTCGGGGTCGCCGACGAGGTTATCAAACAGCTCGAGGTCGCGTGCCCGCAGGTCATCCAGGACCCGTACTTCGCGCCGTGCTACGGCTGGTGCTACGGCGGGTACGGAATCGACGGGCGCCCGCCCGCGGCCGCTTTCACGGGCAACGTCGCCTCCGCGCACAAGGCCTCGGCGGCCGCGATAGCCGCCTCTTCGTCGAGCTCGGGCGGTGGCGGTGGCGGTGGCTTTTCCGGCGGCGGTGGCGGCGGCTTCGGCGGCGGCGGTGGCGGCGGGGCCTTCTAGATCCCGGGCGTCAAGCGGTCTTCCTGGCAGCGTGGGGCGCCCCTCATGGACACGCGATGGATCGCGTCCATGAGGGGTGCCCTTCTTTTTTGGCTAGCCCCTGCGTCTGGCGACGGTGCCGCCGTTACGGACGGCGGCGCTTGCGAGGAAGCCGTACCTCGTCGCACGCCATCGCGAACGCGGCCGCGGGCGGGTATCCGAAAATCCCCGCAAAGATGAGCGGGGGGGCGAGACGTTTCACGCCCCGAGCCTTGCGGACTCGGCAAGCGCACTCGCGTCCGTGCTGCGCAGCGGCGCCTCCTTACCGTGGGCGCCCTCAATCCAGCGCGGCCCGACCGCGTGGACGATCCAGCGGGCGCTGAGCCCGAACGCGGACATGCTCACGGTGCGGCTGGTGGGGCAGGGCGCGACGGCGTCGCAGACGGCGGCGGGCTTTGCCGGCCCAGCGGCCTTGAGTATGGCGCCGCAGACCCCGTCGCCGGCGAGCGGGCGCTCGTTCGCGGCGTTGACGATGACGTCGGTGCTCTTGAGCGAGATATCGTTGCGCACGATGAAGAATGGCATGCGGGCTCCTCTTGCCACGTGGTTTGATGCTGCGAGTATGCGCGCCCGTGCGTTCGCCGGAACACGGCCCGAAGGACGCGAAATAACAGCCCGAGAGATTTTTCTAAAAAAGTTCTTTGCCAACGCGAAAGAGTTTGTTATAGTAATCCCCGCACACATTCGGCTGGGTAGCTCAGTTGGTAGAGCAGGGGACTGAAAATCCCCGTGTCAGGGGTTCGACTCCCTTCCCCGCCACCAGTAAATTCGCAGGTCGGAGGCCTAAAGTCTCCGGCCTGTTTTCGTGTGTCGGTTTGAAAAAGGGCGCAAAAGGGTGCGCGTGGGCGAGCCGCGCTAAAAAACGGCGACGTCTGGTCCTTTGGGCGGCACGCCTGCTAAGAAAACGCGACCTCTGGGTTTCCCGGCGCCCAGACGTGGCGAGTTCTTAGCGCGGCCAGGAGAGAAGCGCCCGGACGTGACGTTTTCTTAGATCGCGGGAAAGAAGCACACCTAGACATACGGGTTTCTTAGCGCCGCAGCCCTTCTTGCCCGCTCGCCGCCTTGGCCTCGCCGTTGTATCATTCCTTTGACCATCTTCCGCGAGAAAGGGCACCCATGGCCATCTCCTACGACGCAAGCCGCGTGACGCTCGTCGACCACCCGCTCGTGCAGCACAAGCTCTCCATTCTGCGCGATGTCCACACCGGCACCCAGCAGTTCCGCCAGCTTGTCCGCGAGCTGGCCATCTTTGAGGGCTACGAGGCCATGCGCGATTTGCCGCTCGAGTCCTGTGAGGTGCAGACCCCGGTCGCGCCGGCCACGTGCAAGCGCCTGGCCGGCCGCAAGCTCGCCGTGGTGCCCATCCTGCGTGCGGGCCTCGGCATGGTCGACGGCCTGCTCGAGCTCGCGCCCGCCGCGCGCGTGGGCCACATCGGCATGGAGCGCGACGAGGTCACCCACGAGCCGCGCGAGTACTACTGCAAGATGCCGCGCGACATCGACCTGCGCACCGTCCTCATCGTGGACCCGATGCTCGCCACCGGCGGCTCGGCCATCATGGCTGTCGACGCGCTGCGAGCCCGCGGCGTGACGAACCTCAAGATGCTCTGTCTCGTCGCCGCGCCCGAGGGCCTCGCGGCGCTCCTCGGCCACGACCCCGACCTGCACGTGTACGCCTGCGCCGTCGACGACCGCCTCAACGAAAATGCCTATATCGTCCCGGGTCTCGGCGACGCTGGCGACAGGATTTTCGGCACGCTGTAGGCCGCCGCGCACAGATCGCCGTCGCCCATCTGCGCGGATAGCTTTTTTGGGACGAAATCCCCCGTCCCTTTTGTCTCATCTGGGACAAAAGGGACGGGGGATTTCGTCCCAAAACCGGTCAAGCCCCGTGCGGGGCTCAGTAGCGCACGCGGAAGTCGGTCTCGCTCGCGACGGGCGGCTCGTCTACGCGGTCGGCCACGGTGTAGCGGGCGTAGCGCGCGAGCGTCTCGGCCAGGCGCGAGGCGAAGGCACCGAGCTGGTCTTGCGACCCCTGCAGTACGAGCGTGACGGAGCCGTCGTCCTCGTTGCGCACCCAGCCGGTGAGCCCAAGCGCCCCCGCGATGCGCTGCGACGTCCAGCGGAAGCCGACGCCCTGCACCTCTCCCACATAGCGGTACCTGCGGCGCAAGATCAGGTTGCCGCCGGCGTCGGTGGTCGGGGCCACGGGAGCGGGGTCGGGCGAGCCGCCGCCGCGGGCCTCGAAGATCAGGTCGGCGATCGACTCCGCCGCCGCCGCGCGGCGTCGCTCGTCTCGTCTCCAGAACATCTAGGCCTCCTTTTGCCCATGCTTTGCCCATTAACTGGCCTTACAATACTACGAACTATGCACCTTCCAGCTCGTGGCCGAGAGGAACCGAATTGACCGTAAAGTGCAACATCATGTGCGACTCCACGTGCGACTTCACCGCCGAGCAGGCGGCGGAGCGCGGCGTGACCATCCTGCCGTTCCACTACGTCGAGGCAAATAAGCCTGACGGCGGTCTTTCGGGTGACGACGACCTCTTCCAGTCCCGCAGCGCCCACGAGTTCTACGACGCGATCCGCCACGGCGCCATGCCCATGACCTCGCAGCCCTCTCAGCTCGAGTACGACGAGGCCTTCCAGGTTGCCTACGAGTCGGGCGTCCCCACCGTGCTCTTCTGCATCTCGAGCGGGCTTTCCGGCGGCTATAACGGGGCCGTCATGAGCCTCGAGCGCCTGAAGGATGCCCATCCCGACGAGGAGGTCCGCATCTACGTCGTGGACACTCTCGTGGCGTCGACGGCCCTCACACTCCTTCTGAACGAGGCGTGCAACAAGCGCGACGCCGGCATGAACGCCGAGCAGCTCGTCATGTGGGCCGAAGAGGCGCGTTACCGCGTCCGCACGCTCTTTATGGTCGACAACCTCGATGCCCTGCACCGCGGTGGCCGCCTGCCCAAGGGCGTGGCCGTCGTCGGCGACGCCCTCGACGTCAAGGCGCTGCTGCACTTCAACCTCGACGGCACCCTGGGCATCCGCTCGGTGGCGCGCGGCCGCAAGAAGGGCATGCGCAGGCTTGTCGACTACTACGCCAAAAACGTCCAGCTCGGCGACGAGGCCAACGTCTGCGCCGTGGGCGACGCCGACGTGGCCGACGACGGATTCGCCGTCGCCGCCGAGCTGCGCGCCCTCGACGACGTCCTCGAGGTCCTGCGCCCCACCATCGGCCCGACCATCGGCTCCCACGTGGGCCCCGGCATGCTGTCCGTCGTCTTCTGGGGCCGCGATCGCCGCAACGACAAGGCCGTGACCAAGGTCAAGGGCGTCCGCCAGGCCAAGTAATTCCCGCGTCCCGGCGGGGCACAATCCCCGAAGGGGCGCGTTTCTCGCAATCCCGACTATCCAAAGCAACCAAGGAGACCAACCATGGGCTTCACGAGAAGAGAGTTCCTCGCCTTCGCCGGCATCGCCGCCGGCGCTCAGCTGGCGGGCTGCTCCAAGCCGACCGAGCAGAAGCCGACCGACCCCGAGGGCCAGAAGCCCGCTTCCGAGGTCGACCTCGACGAGTTCAAGGGCCTCGCCATAAACATGGACGCCTGGAAGTACGACGAGGACAACGACTGCTACTACCAGCTCGGCCTCACGTACTGCAACAAGCCCGCGACAAAGACCTACGAGTCCCTCGCCATCTTCGTTCCCGGCCAATTCTTCACGGGCGAGAAGAACGGCGACTCCTACAAGTGCGCCGTCAACGACAAGGCCGTCGTCGGCAACTTCACGCCCGCCACGGCGCCTGTCCTCATGCCCATCAACACGGGCACCCTCGCCGCCCAGCTCTCGCCCACGGCCTACGAGTACAACGGCCTGGGCACGTACCTCGAGAAGGGCTTCGTCTACGTGTACGCCGGCTTCCGCGGCCGCTCGGCTGGCGTGGACACCGCCAGCGGGTCTTCCGAGATGTATCCCGGCGGCGCCCCGTGGCCGGTCGTCGACCTCAAGGCAGCTGTGCGCTACCTGCGCTACAACGCGGCCCAGCTCCCCTTCGACGCCGACCGCGTCTTTGTGTTCGGTTTCTCGGCCGGCGGCGGCGTGAGCGCCGTGCTCGGCGCTTCGGGCGACTCCGAGGTCTTCAACCCGTACCTCGAGCAGATCGGCGCCGCAACGCACGACGCGGAGGGCAACGATCTCTCCGACGCGCTTGCCGGCAGCGCCTCGTGGTGCCCCGTCACGAGCCCGGACACCGCCGACGCCGCCTACGAGTGGGCGATGGGCCAGTACTCCTCCGACGAGTCCCGCGCCGAGGGCACTTGGCGCGCCCAGCTCTCGATCGGCCTCGCCGACGCCTATGGCGAATGGGTCAACGGAATGGACTTGCGCAACTCCGACGACGAGCAGCTCACGCTCGAGGAGACCGAGGGCGGCCTGTTCACCATGGGCAGCTATGCCGACGCGCTGCTGAGCTCGGTCAACGACGCCGCCACCTACTTCGTACAGAACACGCAGTTCCCCTACGCCTACACCCCGCAGCGCCTCGACGACCCGACCTTCCCCGGCGACCCGAACCTGCTCGCCACGCGCGCGGCCGCCCAGGCCTCGGGTCTTGGCGGTGCCGTATCGGCCGCCGACAAGCCTGAGTCCGAGGCCGGCGACGCCAAGGCCGACGCCGACGCCACGGGTGAGCAGGACACGGCGGCCACCGAGCCTACGCAGCCCGCGGGCACGACGCGCGTGGAGTCCACCATCTACGACACGGCATCCAACTACTTCGCCGCGCTCAACTCCGACCAGCACTGGATCAACTATAACCTCAAGCGCGGCACCGTCGCGGTCCAGAGCCTTCGCGACCTCTCGATGCACGTGGCTCCTGCCGAGCAGCCCTGCTCGCCGTTCGATCGCCCGGACCGTTCCTCCAAGTCGAACCAGCTGTTCGGCATCGGCGAGGAGAGCACCCTGCACTTCGACGCCGCGGTCGGCGAGCTCGTTGCGGAAAACATCGACGCCTACGCCACCTGCCCCGATTGGGATGCCTCCTTTGAGAGCGCCTGGTCCCAAGACCTCGCAAAGAAGGACGCGCTCGGCACCTCGATGGCGGACCGCGTGAACATGATGAACCCGCTGTACTGGCTCTCCGGCGCCTACGACGGCTACGGCCAGGCGACCGTGGCCGCCCACTGGCGCGTGAACACCGGCGTGTTCGACACCGACGTCGCTCCCTGCGGCGCGGCCAACCTCGCCCTCGCGCTCGGCAAGTACGACGGCGTCCAGGGCGTCTCGTACACCCCGGTCTGGGGCCAGGGCCACGTCCTCGCCGAGCGCTCCGGAAGCCCCGTGGGCAACCTCCTCGCCTGGGTCGTCGCCTGCTGCTCTTAGCGCTGGGGCGAGTCATCGATTACGCGGGGCGGGCCCCGGCTGACTGTCGGCCGGGGCCCGCCCTTACACGACAAGGCCTCCCGCCCCGGTATTCCCGGGCGGAAAGAAGGGCGTGAACATGCTGCTTCCCTTGACTGATCTTCGGCTCACGCGCCGCCAGGCGCTTGGGGCGCTCGGTTGCGCCTCCGCCCTGGCCCTCGGGGGCTGCGCGACCGGTAGGCAAGAAGGGCCTGCAGCGGGGCCGGGGCCTGAGGCAGAGCCCGACGCCACGGTCGAGCCCGAGCCGCAGTCCGCGGCTGAGCGCCTCCTTTCCTCGATGACGCTCGAGCAGAAGGTCGCCCAGATGCTCTTCGTCACGCCCGAGCAGCTCACGGGGGTCGATTGCGCCACCGAGGCCGGGCCCCTCACCAAAGAGGCACTCGCCAAGCTTCCGGTGGGCGGGGTCGTCTACTTCGGCGGCAACATCGCCGGCGACCGGCAGCTGCGCGACCTTCTTTCCGGCACTGTCGAGCTCTCGCGCGGCGCCGGCGCGGGTATCCCGGTCTTTACCGGCGTCGACGAGGAGGGCGGCCCGCTCGTTGCGCGCGTCGCGAACTCTGGGCATTTCGACGTCGAGCGCTTCCCCAACATGTGGTGGATTGGCGAGTCGGGTGACGCGGACCGCGCCGCCCATGTGGGCGGCGTTATCGGGTCCTACCTGCGCGACATCGGTTTTTCCGTCGACTTCGCCCCGGTGGCGGACGTGCTCACGAATCCCGATAACCCGGTCATCGGCCACCGCTCCTTCTCGGGCGACCCCGACGTCTGCGCACAGATGGTGTCGTCAGAGGTCGAGGCCATGCTTCAGGCGGGCACCCTGCCCTGTGCCAAGCACTTCCCGGGCCACGGGGACACTCAGGGCGACTCGCACACGGGCGCCGTCACGTCGTGGCGAAGCGTCGATGAGCTGTGCGCGTGCGAGTACGTGCCCTTCAAGGCCGCCATCGACGCCGGCTGCCCCTTTGTCATGGTGGGCCACATCCAGACCCCGAACGCCGCCGGCGACGGCCTGCCCGCCTCGCTCTCGCGCGTCATGATCACGGAGGAGCTGCGCGGAAGACTCGGCTTTGCGGGCGTCGTGATCAGCGATTCTTTGTGCATGGGCGCCATCTCGCGCAACTTCGAGCCCGAGGACGCTGGCGTGCGCTTCGTCGCGGCGGGCGGCGACGTGCTCCTCATGCCGTCCGACCCGTGGGCGGCGCATCAGGGTATCATCGATGCCGTCTACTCCGGAAGCCTGACCGAGGAACGCATAGACGAGTCCGTCTTGCGCATCATCGCCGCCAAGCAGGTGGCGGGGCTGGTGGAGGCTTAAGGGCCTGGGGCTTCTTGCCGCTCCGCCCGCCGCCTTGCGCCCGCCGCGCGTTCCCGGCGCTTTTCTTACCGCGGCCGCCGCGCCGCCCAGAAAGGAGACCCGCATGTCGTTCGGGCTCAAGACCGAGGCGTCCTTCGACGCCGCTCATTTCCTCGCCGACTACTACGGCAAGTGCGAGAACCTTCACGGCCACCGCTGGCGCGTGGTCGCCTACCTCGAGCAGGATGAGCTGCAAAAGGAGGGGACCATGCGCGACATGGTCCTCGACTTCGGCGTGTTCAAGCGCGCGCTCCGCGAGCTCGTCGACGAGTACGACCACACCTTCCTCGTGGAGGAGGGCACGCTCAAGCCCTCGACCGTCGAGGCGCTCGAGTCCGAGGGGTTCTCGCTCACCGTGGTGCCCTTCCGCACCACTGCCGAGAACCTTGCGCGCCACTTCGCCTGCGAGCTCATCGCCCGCGGCCTGCCGTGCTCCCAGGTCGACGTGTACGAGACGCCGCTCAACTGCGCGACGTACCGGCCGTAGGGGCGCGGCGCCGCCGAACGCTGCCTCATGATGGTGGTTTTCTGGGCACCTCGTGGGGTTCGGGTGACGCTTGGGTGACATTCGTCGCCTTTTTCAGATTGTGCGCAGCGGGGTGACATTGTTGTCCCATCCGGCGGCTATACTCAAACGAGGAAGGCAGGAATCGGCATCGCAGCGGAGGTAGCCATGGCAGGCGGGGCATTGCACGGCGTCAACTTGACGGGTTGGCTCACGCTCGAGTCGTGGGTCACGCCCGAGCTCTTTGCCGATTCGGGTGCCTTGGACGAGGAAGCGCTGGTCGTCGCCCTCGGCCGCGCCCGTTACGCGGATCTCGTGCGCAAGCACCGCGAGGATTTCATGGGGCGCGAGGACTTCGTGCGCATCGCCGCGCGCGGGTTCAACGCCGTCCGCCTGCCCGTGCCTTGGTACGTCTTTGGCGAGGACGGACCTGACTGCGGCCCCTATGTGGGCTGCATCGAGCACGTGGACCGCGCCCTCGACTGGGCGGAGGAGATCGACCTCAAGGTCGTCTTTGCCCTCGCCATCAACCCCGGCGCCCCGCACGAGGGCGACGTCATGTGCCGCGACCTGGCAAACATGCGCCTCGCCCGCGACGCCGCCCTCGACGTCGTGTACCGTCTCTCCAAGCGCTACGCGTCGCGCATGGGCTTCTTTGGCATAGAGATCGCCGACGACGTCGTGGTCCAGCACCGCCGCGGCCTGACGCTCACCGACGGCGTTCCCCAGCATCAGCTTCGCAATTATTACCGCGAGGCGTACGAGCTGGTAAGAAGCGCCGCCGGCGAGGAGCCCGTGGTCATCATGCCCGACGGAGGCTTCCCGTCCGGGTTCATCAACTTCATGGCCCAGCGCCATTACCGCAACGTGTGGGTAGACGCCCACATGGATCACCCCTATGGCCGCAAAATCGACGTCGCCGGGCCCTCCGGCGTCCGTCGCCTGGTGGATGCGCACAAGCGCGCGCTCAAGGACGCCGCCCGCACCGGCATGCCGGTCATGGTGGGCAAGTGGTCGAGCGCGCTTCCGCTCTCCGACGCCCAGATGACCCCCGAGGGCCGCATCGCGCTCGAGCGCGTCTACACCTCCGAGCAGCTCGAGGCCTACGCCGCGTGCCCCGCGTGGTTCTTCAGCACCTGGAAGACCTCGGGGCTTCTTACCAGCTGGGACGCTCGCGTGGCGCTCTCGAGCTTCGAGCGCGGGATGATCGTCTGATGGCGGGCCTGCTCTCCGTCGTCGGTACGCCCATAGGCAACCTGCAGGACGCGTCCCCGCGCGTGATCGACGTGCTCGGCCGCGCCGACGTCGTGCTGTGCGAGGATACCCGCGTCACGGGCAAGCTGCTGTCGGCTTTCGAGCTGCGCACGCGGCTTGAGCGCTGCGACGAGAATGTGATCGCTTCCCGCGTGCCCGCGGTGCTCGAGCGCCTCGAGGCGGGGGAGCGCGTCGCGTTCGTCTCGGACGCCGGCATGCCCGGGGTGAGCGACCCCGGCCAGAAGCTCGTGGACGCGGCGCTCGACGCAGGGCTTAAGGTCGAGGTCGTCCCGGGGCCCTCCGCCGTCACGTGCGCCCTGGTGGCGAGCGGGCTTGCGAGCGAGCATTTCTTCTTTGAGGGCTTCTTGCCCAGAAAGAAGTCAGCCCAGGTCACGCGCCTGGAGGAGCTCGCGTGCATTCCGGGCGCGCTTGTGGTCTACGAGTCCCCGCGTCGCGTGGCGGCCACGCTTGCCAATGTGGCCGAGGTGTTCCCCGCAAGGCGCGCGGCGCTTGTGCGCGAGCTCACCAAGCTGCACGAGGAGTGCGTGCGCGGGCTCTCCGGCGAGCTCGCCGAGGCGATCGCCGCCCGCGACGAGGTGCGCGGGGAGTGCGTCGTGGTCATCGCAGCCCCGGACGCCGTCGAGCTCGACGAGCGCCGCCGCGCCGTCGCGGGCGGTCCCGCCACGCTCGAGGAGGCCATCGTGCAGGGCCTTGCCGCCGGCGAGCCCAAAAGCGGCCTTGCCCGCCGCCTCGCCCGCGAGTTCGGCGTGCCCAAGTCCGAGGTCTACGACGCCATTCTCGAGGCCGAGGCCTAGCCGGCCTGCCGCATGCGCGGCAAATGAGTGCATGTAGAGTGCATATACATAGAGCGCCCGAGCCGTCTGCCGGCCCGGGCGCTTCTCTCTATCGTTTGGGCATGTCGGCGGCTGCTTTACTCTTCGCCCCAGACGCGCTCGGCCACGCGGCGCACCAGCGCGACCTTGGCCCACTGCTCGTCCTCGGTGAGCTTGTTTCCGCACTCGCAGGACGCGAAGCCGCACTGGGGGGAGAGGCAGAGGTTCTCGAGCGGCACGTACTTGGCCGCCTCGTTGATTCGGTTGACGAGCAGCTCCTCGTCCTCGAGGCCCGGCTGCTTGGAGGTCACGAGTCCGAGCACGACCTTCTTGCCGTCGGCCACGTGCGCGAGCGGCTCGAATCCGCCGGCGCGCGGGGTATCGAACTCGAGGTAGAAGGCGTCGACGTCCTCGTGCGCAAAGAGATAGGGGGCAATAGGGTCGTAGCCGCCCTCGAAGGCGTAGGTGGAGTGGTAGTTGCCGCGGCAGACGTGGGTGGTGGTGGCGAGGTCTGCGGGCTTGCCCTCGAGCGCCGCGTTGTTAATGGCCACGAGCCGCTTGGAGATCTTCTGGACGTCGACGGGCTTCATGCCGGTCTTTGCCACGAAGTCGCCGTCGCAGTAGATGCCCCAGGTGCAGTCGTCGAACTGGATGGAGCGGCAGCCGGCGGCGTAGAGGTCGGCGATCACGGTGCGGTAGGCGGAGGCGATGTCGTCGATGAGGGCCTGGTCGTCGGGGTAGACCGAGCGCAGGCTCTCGACCTGGCCGTCGCAGCGGTCGAGGATGACCTCGGAGTAGGTCTGGGCGGGGGCGGGCATGGTCTGGCGCGCGACCTGGCCGTCCTCCTCGAGGGCCTTCACGAACTTGAAGTGCTCGACGAACGGGTGGTTCTCGCCGGAGACCTTGCCCGTGACGACGGCGGTGTCGGCAGTGGTCTCCTCGTCGTGGAACATGTAGCCGGTCCGGCTCGTGCGGCGCTCGATGCCGCCCAGCCCCCACATGAAGTCGAGGTGCCAGTAGCTGCGGCGGAACTCGCCGTCGGTGATCGCGTGCAGGCCTGCCGCCTTCTGCTTGGCGACGAGGTCGCGGATGGCCTCGTCCTCGACGGCCTTGAGCGCGGCGTCGTCGATGACGCCGGCGGCATGGTCGGCGCGGGCCTGCTTGAGGACGTCCGGGCGCAGGAAGCTGCCGACGACGTCGTAGCGGAACGGGGCGTTGTGGGTGTAGGGCATGGTCGATCCTTTCCGTGGGCTGTTTTGCTGCCCAGAAGTCTGCTGCTTTATCAGCCCATAGAGAAGTATCAACTAACTATGAAGTCCCATAGCTAACAGCTATGGCAAGAAGCACCGTCCTTCTTGCCATGCCTCGCGTCAGCCCGCCACGCCCGCCACGTAGGCGCGCAGGTGCTCGAGGTAGCGCTCAGCCACGCGCGAGAGGGGCCGGCCCGCGAGCTGCAGGTAGCCGACCTCCATCTGCTCGTCGGACTCGAGGGGGACGGCGACGATGTCGGTGCCGTTTAAGTCCTCGCTGAGGATGCCCGAGCTCACGGTGTAGCCGTCGAGGCCGATGAGCAGGTTGAAGAGCGTGGCGCGGTCGGTGACCACGATCTGCTTGTCGGCGGGCTCGACGGCGTGGAGCTCCTCGCTGAAGTAGAACGAGTTCTGGATGCCCTGGTCGTAGGTGAGGCGCGGGAAGGGCGCGAGGTCGGCAAGCGTCACGGACGCGCGGTCTGCCAAGGGAGACGTCCTGCTCACAAATACATGCGGGCTCGCCGTGAAAAGCGGCTCGAATCGCAGCTCCGCGCGGCGCACGGCCTCGGTGATGACCTCGCGGTTAAAGCGGCTGCGGTAGATGACGCCGAGCTCCGAGCGCTGCAGGCGCACGTCGTCGATAATGCCCTGCGTCGTGCCCTCGCGCAGCGAGAACTCGTAGCGCTCGCGGCCGATCTCGCGGACGAGCTCGACGAAGGCGTTGACCACGAAGGCGTAGTGCTGGCTCGAGACGGCGAAGACGCGGCGCACCGGCGTGTCTTTGACGTAGCGGCTCTCGAGCAGGTCTGCCTGCTCGACGACCTGGCGCGCGTAGCTGAGGAAGCGCGTGCCCTCCTCGGTGAGCGTGACGCCGCGCGACGAGCGGTCGAAGATCGCGATGCCCATCTCGGCCTCGAGCTCGCTCACGGCCTTCGAGAGGCTCGGCTGCGCGATGAAGAGGCGCTTGGCTGCCTGGGTGATCGACCCCGCGTCGGCGACCTCGATGGCATACCTGAGCTGCGTGAGCGTCATGCGCTTCTCCCCACCTGCAAAATCAGCCTGTCTGATTTGGCAGCTTTTTCAGCCTGTCTGGAATGACTGCCAAATCAGACAGGCTGAAATGACAGGAGTAAGGCGGTACAATCATACGGTTATCCACTCCGTCATTGGGAGCCCGCACATGGCAAACACGAGCAAGCCTTCTTTCTACATCACCACCCCCATCTACTACGTCAACGCGGCGCCGCACCTGGGCACCGCGTACTGCACGATGCTCTGCGACGTCCAGGCGCGCTACCGCCGCGCCGCCGGCTACGACGTCAAGTTCCTCACCGGCATGGACGAGCACGGCGAGAAGGTCGCCGAGGCCGCCGCGGCCCACGGCTTCGACACGCCGCAGGCCTGGTGCGACTCGCAGGCCCCTCTTTTCAAGAACCTCTGGCGCGAGCTCGAGATCTCCAACGACGACTTCATCCGCACCACCGAGCCGCGCCAGCACCACGCGGTGCAGTGCCTGTGGGAGCGCATGAAGGAGTCAGGCTACCTGTATAAGGGCAGCTACGACGGCTGGTACTGCGTCCCTGAGGAGACCTACTTCACCGAGAACCAGGTAAAGAAGTCCGACGAGGAGCGCGAGACCCCCGGCCAGCACCTGTGCCCGGACTGCGGCCGCCCGCTCGAGCGCGTGCAGGAGGAGTCCTACTTCTTCAAGCTCTCCGCGTTCCAGGACCGCCTGCTCAAGCTCTACGACGAGCACCCCGACTTCGTCCAGCCGGCCTTCCGCATGAACGAGGTGCGCAGCTTCGTCGAGGGCGGCCTCACCGACCTTTCCGTCAGCCGCACGAGCTTCGACTGGGGCATCCCGGTGCCCTTCGACGACGAGCACGTGACCTACGTGTGGTTCGACGCCCTTCTCAACTACATGACCGCCGTGGGCTACAGCCTCGATGACGATGCCTCCCGCGCCGAGTACGCCCACCGCTGGCCCGCGCAGTATCACGTCGTGGGCAAGGACATCATCCGTTTCCACTGCGTCATTTGGCCGGCTATGCTCATGGCCATCGGCGAGCCCCTGCCCGAGCACGTCTTTGCCCACGGCTTCCTCACCGTGCGCAATGCCGAGACCGGCAAGGCCGAGAAGATGTCCAAGTCCCGCGGCAACGCGATCGCGCCTCAGGACGTCGTCGATCTGCTGGGCGTCGAGGGCTATCGCTATTACTTCATGACCGACGTGGCCCACGGCGAGGACTCCGCCATCAGCTTCGAGCGCATGGAGCAGGTCTACAACGCCGACCTGGCAAACAGCTGGGGCAACCTGGTGTCGCGCTCCCTCAACATGAGCGCCAAGTACTTCGACGGCAAGACCCCCGAGCTCGAGGCCGACTGGGCCAAGAAGGACAACCCGCTGCGCGCCATCGCCGACGGAATCTGCGCCCGCTACTCCGAGCGCATGGACGTCATGGACTACGTCGGCGCCAAGGACGTCATCATGGAGCTCGTCCACGCCGCCAACCACTACATCGAGGACACCGCCCCCTGGGCCGTTGCCAAGGACGAGGCGCGCGCCGGCGAGCTTCGTGACATCATCGTCAACCTCCTCGAGTCCATCCGCATCGCCGCGCACCTGCTCGAGCCCTTCATGCCCGAGACCTCGGCAGAGGTCCTTCGCCGCATGTCGCTGGACGACGAGGCCGACACCTGCGACCTCGCGGGCGCCTGCGAGTGGGGCAGCCTTGCGGGCGGCGTCGAGGTCACCAAGGGCGACGCGCTCTTCCCGCGCCTTGCCTCCGACAAGAAGTAGGCGACGGTGACCTACTCGAGGCTTGCGAACATCCGCGAGACGCGTGCCGTGCTCGAGCGCTTCGGGCTCGCCACGAAGCATCGCCTGGGACAGAACTTCCTTGTGAACGACGAGGTCATCGGCCGGATTGTCGAGCTGGCAGACCTCGGGTGCGACGACGTCGTGCTCGAGGTCGGGCCGGGCATCGGCACGCTCACCGTGGCGATGCTCGCCCGCGTGCGCGCCGTCTGCTCGATCGAGGCGGACCGTGAGCTCGAGAGCGTGCTCGCCGAGACCTGCGCCGACCACAGCGAGAAGTTCTTCCTCACCATGGGAGACGCCCTTCGCGTCGGCCCGCAGAACCTGCAGGCCGACGGCGTTCTGCCGCCGCCGAACAAGTTCGTCTCCAACCTGCCCTACCAGGTGGCCGCCACCCTCATCCTGCGCAACTTCGAGGAGTTCCCCAGCCTCGAGTCCGCGACGGTGATGGTGCAGGCCGAGGTCGCCGACCGCATCTGCGCGCTTCCCGGCTCGAAGATCTACGGCGCCTACACGGCCAAGCTCGCCCTGTGGGCGCGCCCCGCCGGCCGCTTCGAGGTCGGCCCCGGCAACTTCATGCCGCCGCCGCACGTGGACTCGGCCGTCGTGCGCCTCGACCGCGGCGGCGTGCCGCTGCCCGAGGGCCTCGGGCGCGCCGAGGTCGCGGCCGCGACCGACGCCGCGTTCGCGCAGCGCCGAAAGACCATCCGCAACTCGATGAGCAGCAACGGGTTCGACAAGGAAGCCCTCGACGAGGCCTTCGCGGCCACCGGCATCGCGCCGAACGCCCGCGCCGAGACCCTCGCGCCTGCGGACTTCGTCCGCCTCGCCGCCGCCCTCAAGCAGTAACGGGCAAAGGAGCGTCTTTCCTGCCCGCGTAAACCGGAAAGAAGGAAACATGTCCGGGCTTAAAGTTCTCGACGATTTGACCCTCGCGGACGGCGAGCTCTTCCACGATTCCCGCGGCCGAGCCTGTCCCGTGCCGGAGCCGCTCGCGCCGCTCGCGGACACTCACGGTCACCTGGGCAGCCTGAAGCTCCACGACCCCGCGCTGGCGCTCGCCCGCGCGGCGCTCGTGGGCGTCCGGTTGCTCGTCGTGCCCGTGGACCCCGTGGGCGAGTTCCCGCGCAAGTGGGGGAGCGCCGCGGAGTTTTTCGACTTCCTCGACGCGCACGTCGAGGTCGCCCGCCTGTGCCTGGAGGAGGCCGCCCAGCGCGGATTCGCGCCGCCCGCGTTTGATGACTGGGACGTTCCCGCCCTTCTTGACAACGTGCGCATCGTGGCCGGAAGCCATCCTTACGGCGCCGCCGAGTACGGAGACGACGCCGAGAGGCTCACGCGCGAGCTTCTATCCAGCGGGCGTGCGGTGGGAGTGGGCGAGATCGGGCTTGATTTCGGCCCTTATAACGAGGTCGACGAGCAGGTGCAGGAGCTCGCCTTCCGTCGTCAGCTCCGCCTTGCGCACGAGCTCGGCCTGCCGGTCGAGCTCCACATCCGCGACGCCGCGGGCGACGCGGGATGCACCGCGCACCGCCTGGCCGCTCGCATCCTCGCCGAGGAGGGTGTGCCCGAGGCGGGCTGCGATTTGCACTGCTTCACCTCGAACGTGCACGTGATGGAGGACTTCAAGCAGCTCGGATGCCACATCGCCTACGGCGGCGCGGCCACGTTCTCACGCTCGCAGGACGTCCGCGACGCGCTCGCGCTCACGCCCTCCCGCTACATCATCACCGAGACCGACTGCCCCTACATGGCCCCGGTCCCGCTGCGCGGAGAGGAGTGCGAGCCGGCGATGGTCGCCTTCACCGCCGCGCTCGCGGCCCAGGTCCGCGCCGAGGCAGGCGTGGCGAGCGCGCAAGCGACCTACCGCGCGCTCTGGCAGAACGCCTGCGCGCTCTTTGACCTGCCCGACGGCAAGCGCTAGGCCGCGCCGGCGTCGCGGCGTCGTTGGCTATTTGGAAGCTCCCTCCTGTCTGGAAGCTCCCTTCTGTCTGGAAGCTCCCTCCTGTCTGGAAGCTCCCTCCCGTCTCGACCATTTTTGCGGTCCTCGGGGCCCGAAAACGGGCCAAACAGGAGGGAGCTTCCGTGCATCAGCCCCTTGCATCTGGAAAGAAGCCCGAGCTGCTACACTGGCCTTCACCTTCGGAGAGGGGAGGGCCTCATGGACGCACCTGTTCGCCGATATGCGCGCAAAGCCGCCGACGCGGCGCTCGAGCTTCTGTACCCCACGCGCTGCGTGGGCTGTGAGATGCCGGGCGAGCTCGTCTGCGACGGGTGCCGCGCGGCGCTCCCGTGGATCGAGCAGCGCCGCGCCTGCCCCGTGTGCGGGGCGGCGTTCGGCAATATGACGTGCACCGGCTGCGAGGGCGACTGGGAGCCCAGGGCGACCGTCGCGGCGCTCGGTTTCTCGGGGGCGGCTGCCCGCATGGCGACCTGCCTCAAGGACTATCACGAGCTCAGGCTCGCCCCGGTGAACGCGGCGGCGATGCTCGTCGCCCTCGAGGAGGCCGCCTTCTGGCCCGCGCGCGACGGCCGGCCGCGTTTCGACGCGGGGAGCGTCGACGCCGTCTGCTTTGTGCCGGCGACCTCCGAGGCGTACGCCCGCCGCGGCTACGACCACATGGAGCTCACGGCGCGCGAGCTCGCGGCCCTGCTGGGCCTTCCGCTTGCCGACGCGCTTGCCCGCGACGTCGCCTCCGACCAGCGTGACCTCGGGCGAAGCGGCCGCGCGGCCAACCTTGCCGGGACGATGCGCGTGGTCGAGGACGTGTCGGGGCTGCGCCTGCTGCTCGCAGACGACGTGGTGACCACCGGCGCCTCCATGCGCGAGGCGACGCGTGCCCTTCTTGCCCGCGGGGCGGCCGAGGTCACCGCCTGCTCGCTCATTCGCGTGTGGTAATCCGCCTGCCCTTTCCGCAGAACCCCGCGCCCGCTCACCTGCGATTCCCCGCGCCCGCGCAAAAGATCGCGCCTGTGGCCTGCGCTTTTTTGGGCAGCGGTTATAATCGAGTCTGTCTTGCTCAGGTCTGTGGTTGCGGGGCGCACGGGCGCCCTTAGCCCAAGGTAGACGAGGCCGAAGGGGTCCACGTAAGCGACCGCGTGCGCGCGGCGCGATCATGGTTCGTCCTAGAAGTAAGTCGCACCGCCCGTTATACCTATGAGGCATACGGCCTCGCGGGCGAGAGGGTTTTAAGTGGAGGGGGCCGCGGCCCCCAAAGCGAAGGCCCCGGTGCGCGAGTGTGGGGTCAAAGACCAGGTCAGCTGGGCAAGGCGACGCTGGACGCAACGCATTAGAGACGGGATGTTTTTATGAAGCGCAACCACAAGAGCATGGCGGGCGCCGCCCTCACCGCCGGTCTCACCGCCTTGGCCCTCGCGGGCTGCACCGTCGGCCCCGTTACGCTGCCCGACATCAACATCGACCTCGGGTTCCTCAAGGGAATCGGCATCGTGACCACCTCCGTGGCCGACGCCGAGGCCGCCATCCGCGACGTGCGCGAATGCGGCGTCGACCCCTCCGAGCTCGTGGAGCAGGGCACGCTCACCGTGGGGCTTCTTCCCAGCAACTCGGCGCCGCTCAACGCCACCAAGCAGGACGGCTCGCGCGCCGGCATCGACGTCGAGGTCGCCTACGCCATGGCCGACCACGTGGGCCTGCCCGTCAAGTTCGTGACGGTCTCGTCTGCCGCGACCTCCCTCGGCGTGGACTGCGACGTCGTCATGGGCGTCCCGACCTCCGACGCCGCGTCCTCCACCGACGCGGTCGTGCTCGGCGACTACGCCGAGAGCGCGATCGGCGTCTTTGGCCGCGGGAAGCAGGGTGAGTTCTCCGCCTCCGGCCTTGCGGGCAAGACCGTGGGCGTCCAGCCCGGATCGGTCTCCGAGCGCGCGCTTTCCGACGCGAACACCGGCTGCGTGGAGCAGTCCTTCACCAACATCAACGAGGCCATGAGCGCTCTGGGCTCCGGCAGCATCGACGCCGTCGTGTGCGACGCCTATGCCGGCTGCTACCTCGCGGTCGACTACGACGGCGTGGTCCTTCTGGGCACCCTCGACTCGCCCGTCGCGCTCGGCGTGGCCGTGAGTTCCTCCAAGACGACCCTCTCCTACAGCATCCAGTCGGCTATCGACGCGGTGCAGTCCAACGGCCAGCTCGACATCATTAAGTCTCGCTGGGTCGGGCAGGTGGGCACCTTGACCAGCACCTCCATGCTTCCGGGCCTTGGGGCCTCTGCTGCGGGGCAGGACACCGAGGCCGCGCCCACCGAGTAATCGCCGCCTCTCGCCAGTCGAGCCGAGGCGCCGTTTTTCGAACGGCCGCTTCTGGGTATGTTAGAGACATGACGCGGGCGCGGAGTTCTCGCTGCGTCCGCGTAGGAATACGTAAGGAGGCTTTTATGGTTGACATCAAGATCTCCGGCCGCAAGGTCACCGTGTCCGACGCCCTGCGCGACCATGTTCAGGATAAGGTCGGCAACGCCCTCAAGGTCTTCGACATTAGCCCCATGAGCTGCGACGTAGTTCTGCGCGTGGACAAGAACCCCTCCAACCCCGAGCGCAAGGCCTGCGAGGTCACCGTCTTTGTCCGCGACAACGTGGTCCGCGTGGTCGCCTCCTCCGACGACATGTACGCTGCCATCGATGAGGCCGCCGAGAAGGCCACGCGCCAGCTGCGCAAGTACAAGACCCGCGTGATCGACCGCCGTCAGCGCGCGACCTCCGCGCGCCCCGCTCCCGTGAGCGCCGATGACCTCGCCGCCCTCATCGAGCCCGCCCCTGATCAGGACGAGGACGACCAGCTCGTCCGCGAGAAGGTCATCGACCTCGTGCCCATGACCGAGGAGGAGGCCCTCGTCCAGACCGACCTCATCGGCCACGATTTTTATGTGTTCACGAACGCGACTACCGGGCTCATCAACGTCATCTACCACCGCAAGAACGGCGGGTACGGTATTATCAAGCCCAAGATTGAAGAGAACGAGGAGTAAGGAATCCTTTGAGCGATCAAACCGCCCACGAGGGCGAACAACTTGGCAACACCAACGCCCAGGCGTCGCAGGAGGCTGCGCGCCTGGGCCGCGCTTATCATTCGCAGGCGGACGTCAACATCATCGTCGACTCGTGCGCCGACTTCGCTCCCGAGGTCGTGCGCTCGCTCGGCGTCCAGACCGTGAGCTTCCCCTTCGTCATGGGCAAAGAAGAGCACCTCGACGACTTCTGGCAGTCCATGAGCCCGCACGACTTCTATGAGCGCATGCGCGCCGGCGAGGTCGCCACGACGTCGGCCATCACCCCCGGCCACTACCTCGAGGTCTTCGAGGCGGCTGCAAAGAAGGGCACCCCGACCATCTACCTCGGCTTCACGCGCGGCCTCTCGTCTTCCATCGACGCCGCTCGCACGGCGGCCGACATGGTGCGCGAGAGCCATCCGGGCTTCGAGCTCTACGTGGTCGACAACCTCTGCCCGTCCGCCGCGGCCGAGCTCCTTGCCATCGAGGCCGTGCGCCTTGCTGGCAGGGGCCTTTCCGCCAAGGAGCTTGTGGAGTGGGCAGAGGAGGCCCGCTACTACATCCAGGGTTACTTCACGCTCGACAACTTCGACGCCCTGGCCCGCGGCGGCCGCATCCCGCCCGCGGCCGCCACGGTCGGCGGCAAGCTCGACATCAAGCCCGAGCTCTCCTACGACCTCAACGGCGCCCTCACGCTGCGCGGCATGTGCCGCGGGCGCAAGAAGGCCCTGCGCGCCATCATCGCCGACTTCAAGGCCAACCACCTCACCGAGGAAGATATGGGCGGCGTGCCGATGCCCGTGGGCATCGTCTCCGCCGACGCCGAGAAGGACGCCCAGTGGCTCGGCGACCAGCTTCGCAAGGAGCCCGGCTGCGCCGACATGCCCATCATCTACAGCTCCGTCTCGCCGGTCATCGGCGCGCACGTGGGCCCGGGCATGGTCGCCTGCGTCTTCTGGGGCAAGGACCGTCGCGAGAACCTCAGCTTCACCGACAGGCTCGCGCGCAAGGTCCGCAACAAGTAACTGACGAGCAGACAGTCCCTTTGTCCCGCCGTGCGCGGGAGGAGGGGCTGCTTCGGCGTCGACGACGAGTGAATCAACGGGCAAGAAGGGCCGCGCCCCTGCCCGCGACAAAGAAAGGCACGAATGAGCAACACGAACAACACCAAGGTGGCCTTCATCGGCACCGGCATCATGGGCGCCGCGATCTGTGGCCACATCCTCGACGCGGGCTATGACCTCACCGTGCACAACCGCACCAAGTCCAAGGCCGAGGCGCTTCTTGCCCGCGGCGCCAAGTGGGCGGATACCCCTGCCGACGCCGCCCGCGAGGCTGACGTCGTCTTTACGATGGTTGGCTACCCGACCGACGTCGAGGACGTCTACCTGGCCTCCGACGGCCTCATCCGCGCCGCTCGCAAGGGCGCCTACCTCATCGACCTCACCACGAGCTCGCCGCAGCTCGCCCGCGACATCCACGATGCCGCCGAGGTCGAGGACAAGCACGCCTTCGACTGCCCCGTCACAGGCGGCCAGGCGGGCGCCGAGGCCGGCACCCTCACGCTGATCATCGGCGCGACCGAGGAGCAGGCCGCCCCCGTGCTGCCCCTTCTTCAGACCTTCGGCAAGAAGTTCTTCTACTTCGACGCCCCCGGCGCCGGCCAGACCGCCAAGCTCTGCAACCAGGTGAGCCTCGCCTCCTGCATGGTCGGCTATGCCGACGCGCTCGCGCTCGCCGAGCAGGGCCACCTCGACGCCCACAAGGTCCTCGACCTCATGGCGAGCGGTACGGGCGGCTCCGGCGCCTCCGCAAGCCTTGCGCCCAAGTCCCTCGACGGCGATTACAAGCCCGGCTTCATGGCCGAGCACCTGCGCAAGGACATCGCGCTCGCGCTGCGCTCCGCCCAGGAGGCCGAGCTCGCGCTGCCCGGCGCCGAGACCGCCTTCGCCCTGTTCGACACGCTTTGCCAGGTCGGCGGCGCGCGCATGGGCACCCAGGCACTCACGCTGCTGTACGCCGAGGAGGGCGATGCCGCGGCGGCCGGGCTCGACTGGTCGCTTCTGGACGCCGACGCCGACGGCTGCTGCTGCGGCGGTGAGGAGGGCGGCTGCGGCTGCGGCGGCCACCACGAGGAGGGCCACGAGTGCTGCGGCGGCCATGGTCACCATGAGGACGGCCACGAGTGCTGCGGCGGCCACCACGAGGAGGGCGGCGAGCACCACTGCTGCTGCCACGGGGAGGCCTAGTCCGTGGACCTCGGTTTCGTCGGCGCGGTCATCGCGCTCCTCTTTCTTCTCTTCGGGATCTTCGCCGGCGTCGGCGCGGGCGACATACTCGTCAAGCGCTGCGTGAGCCGCAAGGACTATATCCGCATGAACCTCGCGGTGCTCGGGGCAGGCGCCCTTCTTACCGCCGTCGTCTACGCCACGGGCCTGCTGATGCTGCTCATGCTCGTGTTCGGCGCGATGGCGGGGACGCTTTCGGGCATGAAGATGGGCTTCGGGGAGTCCGTGGGCCCCTGGAAGAAGGCGGACAGCTCCTTCGGCGTGAACAAGGACCACGTCCGACGTTCGGAGAACTCAAAGGCCGCCGAGGCCGGGCGCCGCGCCCGCCGCGACGGCGGCCCCGAGCCCGAGCTCATGAGCACTGTGGAGCCGGACCAGACAAAGAAGCAGTAATCGGCGACGCCCGGCGCCGGGCAAGTAGAACAATGTCGCCAAAGGTACATAGGAGGTACACATGGCAGAGGGAACCACCGCCAGCGCGCAGATTGACGCGCTTTTCAAGGAGCTCCAGGGCACCGGCCGTCGCCGCCGCCAGGAGGTCGCGCATAAGCTCGCGGCAGTCGCGAAGGCCAACCCGTCTACGCTCGTCGGCTATATCGACCAGCTCGTCGAGACGCTCGAGCGCCCCGAGGCGCAGACGCGCTGGGAGATTCTCACCGCGCTCACCGAGCTGTGCGCCGATTATGCGGCAGACCTTTCCGGCGCCTTCGATGGCGCCGAGGAGTCGCTCTTCGACGACGGCTCCGCCACGGTCCGCCTGGCGGCGTTTGTCTTCCTGTGCCGTTACGGCGCCACTTCCGCCGAGCGCTCCGACGAGGCATGGCCGCTGCTCGACGAGGCGATCCAGTGCTACCACGGCGACGCTGAGTACCGCGACATGCTGAGCGCGCTGCTCGAGCTTGCCCGCGGCGACGCATCCGAGAAGACCCGAGCCGCCCTGGCCGAGCGCGTCGCGTTCGATGCCTCCAGCGGCTCCGGTTACATCAAGACTTTCAGCGAGCAGATCGCAGACGCCTGCAAGTAGCGTCGGCTGCCAGCCCGTAAATGTGTTGTGCCCGTGCCCGCCCGCCGAGGCGGGCACGGCTTTAAGGAATCCTAAAGACCCATGGGGTAGAATCCCTGAGGTCTTTAACTGCACAAATCGAACAAAGGGGAGCAAATGCCCGATACAAACGAGAATATCGACGAGCAGGCTAAGCCCGTCGAGCCGACGGAGCCCGCCGAGCCGACCAAGGTCGCCGGCGCAAAGAAGCCCATGTCCACAGTCGGGCTCCCCGTCTTCATCGCTTGCGTTGCCGCGGCGGCCATCGTCGGCGTGCTGTGTGGGCACTTCCTGCTCGGAGGCGGCTCGGGCTTCTCGCTTGGTGGCACCACGCAGCTCACTGCCGACCAGCTCGACACCGTGATCGCCGAGTACACCTACAACGGCAAGACCGAGAAGGTCACCGCCCGCCAGGTCATCGCCCAGAACGGCAGCGTCGAGAGCTCCGCCAACTCCGACGGCAGCTACAACGTGCCCGCCGCCACCGACGTCGTGTCCTACGCCCGCAACCAGATTGTTCTCTCCGCCGCCGATGCCCAGGGCATCACGGTGAGCGACGACGACGTCGACGCCTACGCCAACTCGATGTTCGGCACGACCGACTACTCGACGATCGCCTCGCAGTACAACATCGACGAGGACACCGCCAAGCAGACCATCAAGCAGTCCGCCGTCATGAGCAAGCTGCGCGACTCCGTGGTCACCACCACGCTGCCTGAGCAGCCCACGGCTCCGACCGCCCCGGCCGACGGCGCAGAGGACACCCCGACCGCCGATTACGCCCAGTACATCATCGACCTTGCCGGCGACGAGTGGGACGCCGACAACAACACCTGGAAGAGCTCCGACGGCGACTACGCGAAGACGCTCGCCTCCTACGAGATCACGAACGACTCCGCGACCTACGCCGCGGCGCAGGCGGCCTATTACGTCGCCCAGTCCAAGTACAGCACGGCCTCCAGCCAGATGTCCTCCGAGTGGACGGCCTACTGCAACGAGCTTCTTTCCAGCGCCAGCATCCAGATCGGCTCGCTGGCGGTCTAGGATGCGCGTCGCCGTGAGCGCATGTTTGCTCGGCGAGCCCGTTCGCTACGACGGGGGAGCCAAGCCGTGCGCCGAGGTTATCGAGCTGGCGAGCAAAACCCAGGTATGCCCCGTGTGCCCCGAGAGGGCCGCGGGGCTTCCTTGTCCGCGACCGCCCGCCGAGCAGGTGGGAAAGAGGGTGCTGCTTTCCGATGGAACCGACGTGACCTGCGCGTTTGCTAAGGGAGCGAAGGTTGAACGCGAGTCGGTCGTGAGCTCGGGCGCGCCGCTCGCCGTCCTCAAGGCAAAAAGCCCGTCATGCGGCGTCGGGCTGGTCTACGATGGTAGCTATACCGGAACGCTAACGGCAGGCATGGGCGTGTGCGCCCGCCTGCTCGCCAAGGAGGGGATCTGCGTGGTCACCGAAGACACCGTGAAGAACATCAAGCCGTCCGTCGAGCACCCCGTGGCCATCGTGCTCGGAACGGGCCTGGGCCACCTCAAAAACCTGGTCAAGCCGGTCCGCCACATCGACTACCACGACATAGAGGGCTTCCCGGCAGACGCCACGCCCATCGAGGGGCATAACTTCGAGGCGCTCGTGGGTACCGTGGACGAGGTCCCCGTGGTTGTGTATCCCGGCCGTATCCACCTGTACCAGGGATACAGTGCTGCGGAGGTCACCGCGCTCGTGCGCCATGCGAGCCACCTCGGCTGCCGTGACATCATCTTTGCCTGCGCTACGGGCAGCGTGCCTGGCAACGCCCAGAAGGGCCTCGGTATCCTTACCGACCAGATCAACCTCACCGGCCGCAACCCGCTCGCCGAGTGGGACGAGCTGCGCGGCGTCGACACCCCCTTCGTCGACATGAACGACGCCTATTCTCCGTACCTTCGTACCCTCGCGCGCGGGGTGGCCGACGACCTTGGCATCGCCGTCGAGGAGGGCGTCTATGCGGGCATGCTCGGCCCCAGTTTCGAGACGCCGGCCGAGACCGCGATGCTGCGCACGCTCGGCGTGAGCTATGTGGGCATGAGCACCGTATGCGAGGTCATCATGGCCAAGGCACTCGAGATGAACGTGCTCGGGCTCACGCTGGCGGCCAACGAGGCGGGCGCGCCGGGCGTCGATCACCAGAGCGTCGTCGCCGAGGCCGAGAAGCATGCCGACGACTTCGAGCGCCTTGTGCGCGGGGTGCTGAGGCTGCTGTAGCCGCTCGACCGGCGAGCGCCGGGCGCGGTCCTTCCATCGACTATCTCAGCCGTGAAGCCTTCACAAGCTGTGAAGGCTTCACGGCTTTGTGGTGCGCTTACAGAGCCGCAGGTAGATGAGTCGGCCTTTTGTACGCTGAGTTGTGAAGGCTTCACAAGTGGGTGGGGCTTGACGAGGCGGCTCCCCAAGGCATTTCCACGGATCACTTGCGACCGTTTTGGGGAAAATGGTCTTAGTGGGTGAACAAAACAGCACCTGGTGAAGTATCGCGAAAACTGACAACGCTTCTACCTGCGGTTTTGCAACAAGGGGTTCGTTGGATGCTCAACGGACCCTTAGTTTGTTCACCCACTAAGGGCGTTTTGCCAGAATGCGGCTTCAATGCGGTGGGGAAGCAAAAGAAAACAGCTACGTCCATAAAGTGGTGTAAATAGCAGTGGCGGGCCAGAGGCCCGCCCCCCCAGGTAACATTTGCAATCGCCAGAGAACAAAGAGACTTGGAGGAACGGGCATGGCCCAGATCAATGTTACCCTCGACCAGGACGAGATTCTACGGCTCCTCGCGGACTCCTCGGGGGACGCCTTCCGGCAGGTGCTCGCCGCGGCCCTCAACGCCGTGATGCGCGCGGAGTCCGACGAGCAGCTCGGGGCGGGGCGCTACGAGAGGAGCGAGTCGCGCACCGACAGCCGCAACGGCACCCGCGCGCGCCGGCTCACGACCCGGGTCGGGACCATCGAGCTCGAGGTCCCCAGGCACCGCAGCGCCCCGTTCGAGACGATGGTCTTCGAGAGCTACAGGAGGAGCGAGGCCGCCCTCGTGACCACGATGGCCGAGATGGTGGTGGGCGGCGTCTCCACCGCCAAGGTCGGCAGGGTCATGCGGGAGATCTGCGGCAGGGAGTTCTCGAAGCAGTCGGTGTCCGCCGCCTGCGCCACGCTCGACTCGGCGGTCGAGGGCTTCAGGACGCGCCCGCTCGAGCCGGGCGCCTACCCCTTCGCGATGATGGACGCGACCTACCTGAAGGTCCGCGGCGGCCACAGGGTGAGGGCCCGGGCGGCGCTCGTGGCCATCGGCCTCGACCGCTCCGGCCGGAAGGAGGTGCTCGGGCTCGCCCTCGCCGACGCCGAGACGCGGTCGAGCTGGTCCGCGTTCATGCGCTCGCTCAGGGACCGCGGCCTGCGGGGGATGGCCGTGGTCACCTCCGACGCGCACGAGGGGCTCGTGGCGGCCCTCCACGACGTGTGGCCGGACTCCGCCTGGCAGAGGTGCCAGGCCCACTTCTCCCGCAACGTCTCCGACGCCGCCCCGAAGCGCCTGAGGGCCGGCCTGCGGTCGGAGATGACCGAGATGTTCAACTGCCGCACGCTCGCGGAGGCGGAGGCGAGGCGCGACCGGATCCTCGCCGACTACTCCGAGGAGGCCCCGCAGGCGTGCGAGCGCCTCGACGCCGGCTTCGACGACGCGATGACCGCGATGCGCCTGCCGGAGCAGATGCGCAGGTGCGCGAGGACCTCGAACTACCTCGAGCGGCTCAACAAGGAGATCAAGCGCAGGTCCAACGTCGTGGGCGTCTTCCCCAGCGACGGCTCGGCGGTCAGGCTCGTGGGCGCCCTGCTCATGGAGGAGAACGACCGGTGGGCCGCGATGTCCAAGGCCTACTACTCGACCGGCGTGGCGGAGCTCGAGGGGAGGCTGGCGGAGCTCGCCGGGATAGCCAGGGAGCAGGCGAGGCTCATGTCGGCCGCGGGCTAGCCGCGGCCGGCGGCGGTCGCGAATTTACACACCGATTTGGACTTGACCAAGAAAACAGCCCAAAGGCCAGTGACCTTTGGGCTGAATCTTTTAGCTGGAGCCGGCAATCGGACTCGAACCGATGACCCCCGCTTTACGAGAGCGGTGCTCTACCAACTGAGCTATGCCGGCACGCAGGTAATTAGGTTACCGAATCTTGTCCGTGGTTTCAAGACGAAATTCTCAAATTGACCGTACACTTAGGTTTCTGGAACACAATCAGGAACGGAGCCGATGTGACGCGCATTCTCTTCATATGCCACGGCAACATCTGACAGTAAAGGCAAATCGCCTCGTAAACGAGAGAAAGGCTCGTTGCGACATACTGGTTTACGACGTTTTTACGACTTTGAGCCCCAGTGCGATAATTTGGTCGCTCGAGCAAGACCGAATTAGGAAGCGAGAAGATGCTCAACAATATCGAAAAGGGATGCTTTCTGACCCTGTTCAATCGTGGTGGTTACGTTTTAAACTTTTCCACGGCAGATTTCGATGTCTTCACTATGCAGAGCATAGGCGTTCCGCTCTGTGCTCATTACGGGCTATCGAAAGGGAAGTCGTTGACTGCCTTTATAAACGAGGCTAGCGATGTAGATGCCCAGAAGCTCCTTTTTGATTTGCTTGAGTATTACGAGGCATATTATGGGCCCGAATACGACCCTGAACAGAAAGAAGACTTCCGCTCCTTTATTCATAAAAAGGGTATGCGATCAAACTACTTGAAGTGTCGTTCTTATGCTGATAGAGAGCAGTCATCCAACAATCCAATTGCTGCTTCGGCAGCTTACTTAAAAGACTCGTTCGGTAGCGATTATATGAATGAGCAGATTGATCTTCTTATGCGCATGAGAACTGAAAACCCAACAGACGCAATTGGCAAATCTGAAGACTTGATTGAGAGCTGTTGTAAAACCATTCTCGAATCTCAGGGTATTGCATATGACAAAAACTCGTTGTGTTAGACCGCTTTGGATACTGGGACTTTTCCTATAATCTTTCTTGCTTAAATAGCAGGCGAAAGCGAAGGAGCTCCTATGGTCACCAAGGATGATGCGTGTTGGATAATCGGCCTTTCCGCAGGTGCGGGCATTGGCGTATACCTTGATGGCGGCTGGGGCGTCGACGCGCTTGTCGGGCGTGAGACCAGGGCTCATAACGACATCGACCTGTTCGTTCAGCGCGGGGATTACCAAAGGTTCGTGGATCTAATTGCTGATGAGGGGTTTTCCGAGGTGGCTGCATCTTTCACCACCGAAGATCACACGGTGTGGCAAGACGAGGCGGGGCGCATCGTCGACCTGCATTGCTTCGATTTCGCCGAGAATGGCGATATTCTGTATCAGGGAGATCGTTTTCCCGGGGAGGTCTTTTCGGGGAGGGGGCGCATCGGCGAGGTGGAGGTGTCGTGCATCGACCCCGAAAGCCAGCTGTTGTTTCACTTGGGCTATCAGCATGACGAGCACGACGTCCACGATGTCATGCTCCTATGCCGTGAGTACGGTTTCGACGTTCCCGAAGAATATCGCTAGCTGTTGCTTTTTGCATCGGGGCACGACTTCAGCGCTTGCCGCAGATGCGCTGCGCCAGACCGCCCTGGACATCACGCCACGCCGTATATGGCCCTCCGCGTACGCGAGTCCCATTTCGCCTGCTTGATCCAGTACTCGTAGAACGGATAGGGGGTCACCTTGTACTGGCGCCAGGTCTTCTCGTACGTGCCGCGGGCCGCCTGCCTCACTATGAGCTCGGCGAGCTCGTCCGCGCTCCTGCGGACCTTGAAGCACCATGTCCACTTGAACCAGGCGAGGTAGTTCTCGAGGCGTCTCGTGGAGACGCCCCGGAACCTGCCGATGAAGTGCCTCATCTGGGAGTGGAGGCTGTTCACCCTGTTGATGGCGTGCTCCTCCCTCTTGCTGGCGATGTGCGCGCCGACGCCGAGGGCGGGCAGGACGCGGCGGTACACGTGAGCCCGGTCCGTCGAGATTATCGCGCCGACCGCGAGCTTGTCGGCGAGCAGCTCCCTGGCCGCCGCCTCGTCGAGGCCGCCCCTCCCCGCGATCTCGTAGAAGATGTCGCCGGCGTCGTTGATGCCGGTGAGCACGCATATCTTCTCGTGCCCGTCGGTTCCCTGCGACCTTGTGCGGGGCTTCCTGGGCACGCCGGACTCCGACCTGGAGCGGTTTCCCTTGAAGCTCTCCCTGAAGAAGCACTCGTCGAGCTCGGCCCCGCCGCCGGCCTCCACGCGGAAGGCGGGCATGCGCTTGGCCATGGCCTCGAGCATCCTGTGGCGCATGAAGAACGCCGTCTTGAGGCACACGCCGCACTTTTCCGCCGACTCGCGCAGCGGGAGCATGTCCACGTGGCACTCCGCGAACCTCATCCAGGCCGACCTGTCGAGCTTGGTGGTGGAGAAGATGCGCATGGTGGCGTCGGTGAAGGTCCTGGCGCACCCTCGGCAGAGGAACCGCTGACGGCCGCGCCCGTCTCGCCCCCTCTTCACGTAATGCGGGGAGCCGCACCAGGGGCAGGCTCTGTCGGGATCGTCTTCCGCCCCCTCGCTTGCCGCGAGGTCGAAAAGCTCCGCGTCTATCAGCGCCTTGAGCGATCTCAGGGCCCTGCTCTTCTCGGCAGCCGTCATCTGCGGGAGGAACTGCCTCGTCAGCTGGGTGAGCACGTCTTCCATCGCAACCTCCATCTCTCCTGATGATGGAATTGTCGCAACCGGGGCCCCGTCGCATGTACTGCGTGCAGGACACTTATCCAAAGTGGTCTAACACAACGCAAAAACTGGACAGTTGCCCAGCTTGTAAAAGAAACCTCGAAGGTTCTTGATGTTGACGGAAACGATGTAGACCCGAATGGGTTGGGGAAAATCGTAAAGCAGATTCTCGGCGGCTTGCAGGGGATTGCTTCAGGCGTTGCTGAGTTCAGGAATCGCTACGGGACAGGCCATGGAAAGAGTGCGTCCTTTGAGGGCCTTCCTGTGCGTCACGCAAAACTAGCTGTTGGTAGCGCCGTAACACTCGTTGAGTACTTGTGGGAGACCTACGAATGGAGAAAGCTACAGGGAAAGGCAAAGTAGCTATTTGCGTGCCCAATTTCTCATGCAGCTCATCAAGGAAAATTGGTCTTGATTCTGTTTGAATCAAGACCAATTTCTATTTCTATCTGATTAGCGAACTCACTAGTTCATCGAGAGTGTCTTCATCTTTACTTGCAGGCTGTTCGCCATTTTTAAAGCGTTTTGCCATTTCTGCCATACGAATCATTATCTTATTATTTTGATTGAAGCTCGGGATGTTCAGATAATCGGTAACACTCGTACCCAAGCTCAAGGCGGAGGCATAGGCGTTAATCGCCTCTGAGACGATACGAGAGTTTAGAAATGCCGTTAGGTATGCTGCTTCGTCCTCAGATTGCAGGGGGACAAAATACACCTTATGGTCAGGAACAACGATTTTCTCTTCTCCATCGAAGTCGCTTGAACCTATATACGCCGCGACAAAGCCACCACCTGACATCTCCTTCCAAACTACCTTATAAGGCGCAAAGGTATACTCTCCGGTTGACCAAATCGACCAGAATGGCTTCCCTTGCTGGAAACGGCGATAGCTCGACCTCTGCTCTAATGTTGTCCGAAATTCGCTGAGAAACCTAAACATGCGCGGGCGTGTCATTGGTAAGCTTTTGTCTCCGAACATTCCGCGCTGGGGAACAATTACGCATTGGTTTGCTTCGGGTGTTGCAATAAAGCGCTTAATATCTCTACCTCTGAGCAGGGGAAACACATCATCCTTTTCGACGACAGCGCATTTTGCATCAATATCGCGACGACGTCCGTAATTTGGATTGTTGGATATTTGAATTAGCTGCTTATCGGACACGTGTTTAATCTTTACGAAGTAGATTCCGTTTGCGTCGGTCGTTACACCTTTTCTTGCGCGATAAGCTGAATCATCAGATGCATTGAAGAGGTCGGGCCATATCGTAATTTCTTCTTCGGTTCCAACTAGCCATGGACCAGCATCCGTGCCGGGCACGGGGATTGCGCAGAGATCTTTATGAAACGCGGTGCCTGGTAAAGCTTTTCGGCTCGAGCAGAAATAGCGTCGATATTTGACCGGGTACTCGGTTGCTTTTCCATTACGCCGTATAAGTAGTAGAGTAGGCCAGTTTGCCACGCCCTCAAACGGACGCAAGGCAGCGTAATCTTCAACGGCTTCAACGGTTATCGGCTCGACGATTCCGTTAATGCGGAGCTTCCATCGTCTAAAACCTTGGCTAGATTCATTTTTAAACACAGTGCCCGTAATGAGGAAAGCGAGGCTTCCCTGCTTCTTTACGAATCGCTCTAGAGCGTGGTAGGTAACAACCGTAGAAATGTCTGATTGTATGCCGCCAACCCATACATCATCGCTGAAGATATCCATTCGATCGCAAATGGGCTTGATGAATTCAGCGTATGCTCGAGGAAGATTGCTCCATTTTACCCATGGTGGATTACCCGCAACCAAATCAATATCTTTAATGCATCCTGCCTGAATCCTATCGAAAAGGATAAGACACCAAATGCCATTCCAGTGATTGAGATGGAGATCGACGAGCTCCTCGATAGTTTTGTTGAATGTAGAAAGATCTGAATTGCTCAGGCCGTCAATCGTTGGCGACAACGCCCGCAGTGAAGCCAAAATATCTTTAGAGTCCAGTCCGGAATCTATGCACGCCCTGAGGTGATCCATGGCTGTGAAAAAGCCGTTTGATTCGGCAAGGCTTACTGGAATGGAAAAGGTGCGCTCCCCCTTCTCTGTCAGGATCGAATGTGTGAACACTCCGTCCGTTGGGTCGGCCGTATTAATTGCGTCTGCAAGGAAGACTGGCAGCAGCACTGGCTTGGAGGCGTCGAACCTTCCGGAAAGAAATACGACGATAGACGCTTTTGCTGTAAGCACAGCCAATGGGTTTAAGTCAAATCCGTATAGCCCGTCCAAGAGCTCTCGCGCAGTTGCCTCGTTCGAGGAGACTTCCAGTCTTCTACGCAATCCTTCTAGGAGAAATGTCCCGCTTCCGCATGTTGGATCCAACAGCGATTGGGACGGTGACCAGCCGGCAGTATCTAATACATGAGAGGCAAGCCAGTCTGGCGTATAGTACTCGCCCAGCGCATGTCGCATTGGTGCAGGCGTGAATTCCATGTATAGCCCCTTAAATAGATCCCTTACGGATTCGGGGCTTTTCTGAGTAACATCGAAATTGATAGCTCGAAGCTTCTCGACAAGAAGTCCCAGCGGGCTTTCTAGATCCGCCGTGATATCATCGCCGAGGTACCAAGAGAAAAAGTCGGTTCCGAGCATATTTTCGATGCCAAACGTTTTGAAGTAGTCACCATTTTCTATGCTTTTCAAAAACGATATTGGGTTAGACGATGCGCTGATGGTCTTCTCTGCGCACAATGAGAGCGCATACACTGCGCAAATCTTTGCTACGAGCGCAATATAAGTGCTTAATGCAAACACGTAAGCTTGCGGATCATCTGTGTATTTGACGCCATGACTGCGGCTCGAATCTTCCAGATAGCGAGTTAGCCTATCTGTTTCGGTGCCATCTACTTGTCCGAAAAGTCGCGTCCATTCGGTATATATCAACTTAGCCCTGGTGTCGGTATCCGCTTCTTTTGCAGAACATACAGCTTGAAAAAGTGAAGGAAGAAGCCTACGTCCCACTTCAGTTTCTGGACCGATGAGCTGTTTGAGCAGCATTGGGCTGACCAGCGGTCGACCGCCATTAATTATTAGGGTCAGTAGGCGATTTAGGCAGAGCCCATCGAACTGTCTTGGTGGTTCCCAGATAAACCCGTCAGCAACGGGGCGTCCAAAAGTTATGGTTTCGCCGTCCCATGCTATGAGGGAGTATTGGGTGATATGGCGCCCTTCTTCATCAGAAAGAAGCTTGGAATACTCCTCGGCTTGCTTCCTGGCGTGCTTCAACTGGGCATTTTCGGAACTATTAAAAGAGGCGGGGGGTTCATATTCTATGATTGTTGAACCGTGAACCGCATCGATTCTGCGACATCCAGACTTAAAGCTATGCTCATACGTATAGGAGTTCCAGAAGCCGCCATGGGCCACGCAAAGCCTTTTGAGAATTGCTTCCGCATTAATCTTGAGTTGCTCTTCGTTTTCAGAGATTCGAGCTGCCTCTAACAAATCTCCTGTGCTGTTCAGCGTCTCTTGTTCTGATAGTAGAACCGTCTTCATCTGGAGCCTTTCCGGTTTTACTGCTATTGCCACATTGCGCGAAGAACCCCACATCCCATAATTCGTTTGAGCTAGGCTAGGATGTCGCTAGTTTTCTATTGCTCTGAAAGTATATACGTTCTTCTATTCATGCAATTTCATCGCATCGAGAAACGGAGCAATAGATAGAGCATCCGCTGAGCCGTAGATCTTGTTGTGGAATTGCGGCTCCGGAGTGCACTTCCTCGCCACATACATGCGCCAGAGAACGCATATGCTATGCCTCTCTGATTCCTATTGAGTAGTGCTGATCCTAGTATTTGCCTAACAAAGTGACTACCTCTGCTCGGTCTGTTTTCTAAATTGTGTTGAGTTTGTCGAGACGCAAGATTCTCATTTTCGATAAACCGGGAAGGCTGCCCGAGGACCCCCAATACGTGCGGCCGTAGAACGTTTTCCCAGCTCAAAGCGTTGTGAGATTATGCAATTACCGGGCGCCCCGGGAGCGGTTGACGAATCGCTGATCATAAAACTTCGATTAAAGGAGATATTCCAATGAACACTGGTTTTGATTTCAACCTGCCCAACGATAAGAGGTCCGCGTTTCGTTCGCCCATGGTTCATGCGGGTGGCTTCTCGAAGCATGTCGATCGCGAGCTTCTGCTGGAGCAGATGTATGGCCGTGTCATGTACCGTCAGGCACTTGAAGCCTATGCCTATATCTACGATGCGGCACTTCATAGCGCTAGCGAGGCTGATAAAGCCCTCAAGCTAGAGCTGGCCGAGGAAACGCTTCGCAACCTTTTGCGCATGTATCTTGAGGCCCACGGCGGGCCGGGCAACTCTGTTCATTGCGAGTAGATCAGAGGTGATCTTTTATGAAGAAGCTTAGTCAGTTTCTGGTGTTCGACTGGGACGCATTTGCGAAGGACAAGCGGTTCCTTTGCGTTGGCGGCGGCGAGTGGGTCGACTTTGAGACCAAGACCCACAAGGGTACGAAGATCGAGGTGGTGATAACCACCGACCACACGCCGTACAAGCTCCGCGATGGCGAGGTGGTCAGCAACCGCTTCGAGAAGCTGGCCTTCAAGGTCGCTGCTGACGTCGATATTCCCATCGACCAGTACGTGGAGCCTACGGGCGTGACGGCGAAGGTCTACGGTGACTACCGCAACCTGCTCTCCGTTGAGGCGGGGGGCATCACGGTGCAGCCCAAGAAGCCGTAGCGTGAGGTGATCGCATGCGCTTTTCAAAAGAAGCGCCGGCGATCGTCTATGCGGCCCCTGGCACTAAGACTATCGTGCTGGGGGCCGTTTTGGCTTTCGCCGCCGCGTGCTTTTATCTCTTGGGCGTGTTGGTCGAACGTCTCTTCGCCCCTGTGGCAGAGGACGTGACGGGGGTTCATCTTCTTTCTGGAAACCTCTCCGCGATCGCCCTTGTGACTTTGGCCGTTGGGATGCTTTCCATCGCTGTGGGAGTCGTTTGGCTTCTCCGCCTTCCTGAGCCTGAGAGGCTCAAGGTCCGCATTCGCTCTGGAATCTTCGATTCCCGATACGGTAACCCGCTGCACCTGTGTGAGGGAGAGGTCCTTCCGCATGTGACTTGCGAAGAGACGGGCGAAGGCCGGTTCGAGCTTGCCGTCTCCACCTCCTCTTCGACGGTGGAGGAGATCGCCAAGCTTGCGCCCAGCATCAGCAGCCGCCTCTGCGGCCGCTTCTCGCGCTATGCCGTCGTTCTGTCCGAGGCGGACGAGGCGTGCAACCGGGTGACGTTCCATATCGAGGATGTCACCGTCCATCGCGAGATAGTGGCGGACTCCGTCTCCGAGCTTCAGCCGCCGAGCGCGTACAAGCTTCGCGTGCAGGACGGCACGAGCATCGACCTGCGCACGTCGGGCTCGATGCTCGTAGCGGGGAAGACCAGAAGCGGGAAGACGACGGGCATCATATCCCTCGTTCTTCAGGCGTTGCTCGCCGGGCCCGATGGCTACGGGTCGAGGGTGCTCGTCATTGACCCCAAGAGGGCGGAGCTTTCCCGTCTCCCTCACGTGGCAACGCTTGACGAAGACGGAAACGCCCGTGGCATCCTCGCCGCGCTGGGCTCGTTCGCCGAGACCATTGCGGAGCGTCAGCGCGTCCTCAACGAGCTTTCGGCCGAGACGGGGGATGCCGTTCACTGGTGGGACGCGGGCTTCCATGTCTCGCTCCTCTTCATCGATGAGTACGTGGCCCTTCGGACCGTTCTCCCCAAGAGGGCGAGCAAGGAGGACCCGGACTACTGCCTCGCGGCCTTCGACGGCCTTATCAAGCGCATCGTCACAATGGGCGCGAGCGCGGGCTGCTACGCCATCATCTCGATCGCGGAGGCGTCCGTCGAGGAGGGCGGGCTCCCGTCGATGATCCGGTCTGCTTGCAGCACGCGCGTCCTGTTCAGGCCGACGCTCGACGAGGCACGTTTGATCTGGGGCTCTGATCGGCTCAAGGACTTCGCCGTCTCCCGGACGTACGGGCCGGGGGACGCGTGGTTCAGCAGCACGGACGGGGAGCACGACCGCATCGGCTTCGTGCACTTTCCCGTCATGAGGTTCCCCGTATATCGCGAGCTTGGCCGTCTTCTTGAGCTGTACGTCGACTGATTGATTATCGCGACACCCGCAGAGCGCAGCGAATGCGGGTGCCGCCTCTCTTTGTTCCATTTGTTTGATTTCCGTTCATATATGCGCCTTGGGGGGCTTGTTATCCCAAGGCGCATCCGAAAGGGACGTTCCAAGTTTCGCCCCGAAACACTGATAAACGAGAAGGGAGGTGGAACCGATGACTGGCTCAGCACCCAGGAAGACCCGGGCGATGATGTACGAGCAGCAGCTCTGTCATCTGCCCGCCTCAGTGGACGAGATGTACAGGCGCATCGAGGCGCTGGCGCCCAAACGGTACGCGGGCATCGTGCATGACCGCGACATCACGGACGCGGGCCGTCCAGCGGCCGACCACCTGCACGTGATGATGGAGTTCGCGAACCCGCGCTCCGTTCGCAGCGTGGCGAAGTCGCTCGGGGACAAGGCCGAGCGGCTGGAAGCGTGGAAGGCGGGAACGGAGAACGGCTTCTCCTACCTCTGCCACAGGACTGATGGCGCGCGCTCCAAATACCAGTATGACCCGTCCCTCGTCCGCGCGAACTTCGATTACCCTGCCGCGCTGGCGTCCATCGAGTCGCGCGTCACCAAGGCGCGCTCGCACAGCAACATCAAGATCCTCCTTGACGATCTGCTTGAGGGGAGGGTCGACAGGGAGGGTCTGATATCGCAGCTTTCGGGTTCCGAGTACGCTCGCGTCAAGCGCCAGATAGAGGACGTGTACGCCCGCCGCCTTCAGGTGAGCGCAGCCGAGTGGCGCGCGAAGATGCGGGACGAGGGAAGGCGCGTTCAGACCATCTGGATTTTCGGCCCCGCCGGGACAGGCAAGTCCAGCCTCGCCAAGCAGTACGCGCAGAGCAAGGGCGAGCCGTTCTTCGTCTCCGGGTCTACGCGCGATGTCTTTCAGGGGTATGCCGGGCAGCACACCATCATCTTGGATGAGCTGCGGCCCTCGTCCATACCCTATGCGGACCTTCTTAGGGTCACGGATCCCTATGCCATCGAGCACGAGGTCATGGCCCCCGCCCGCTACGCCGACAAGGCTATCGCGGCAGACCTTATCATCGTCACCACTCCGTACAATCCGATGGAGTTCTACTGCGAGCAGGTGAGAGGGGCCACGGTCGGGCGGCCCAACGACGATATCGACGGCTTCGGGCAGCTCGAAAGACGGCTTTCCCTCGTCGTGGAGATGCAGCAGAAGGAGATATGCCTCTCGGAGTTCAGGGTCGAGCTTGGGACGTATTGGCCCGCCGATGGATCATCCCGGCCGAATCCCTATTCGAGCTTCGCGCGGGGGCTGTCCGGCTCGGGTGACTCGGCGCACCTCTACGAGGCCCTGCTCGATTCCGGCACCGTCACGGCAGACTAACAATTCGGGCCCCGTGCGATAGAATTCAGCTATCGCATTGGGGCTCTTTTCTTCTATGGAAAGGAGCCAAGGGATGGCTACTAGAAAGGACATGAAGGGGCGCATCCTCCGTCGCGGGGAGAGCCAGAGGAAGGACGGCCGCTACTGCTTCAAGTACGTGGACGCAAAAGGCAAGACGCGCAGCGTCTACTCGTGGACCTTGACAACCCATGATTTCACGCCGAAGGGGAAGAGGCCGGGCCCGTGCCTGCGCGAGCTTGAGCAGCGGATCCAGCGGGACCTCTTCGACAACGTTGCCCCCGAGAACATGACCGTTCTCGAACTCGCTGCCAAGTACACGGAGACCAAGACGGCAGTGAGGCCGACCACGCGAACCGGGTACAAGACGGTGCTCAACTTCCTTGCGGGCAACGAGTTCAGCGGCAGGAGGATAAGCGACATCACGACCCTCGACGCGAAGGAATGGTTCATTTCCTTGCAAAGGGATCACGGGAAGCGCTACAGCTCGATCCATACCATACGCGGCGTTCTGCGACCGGCGTTCCAGCTCGCGGAGGAAGATGACCTCATTCGCCGAAACCCGTTCAATTTCGAGCTTGCGACCATTCTTGTGAACGATCAGGTTGCGCGTGAGGCACTGACCCCCAAGCAGGAGAGGAGGTTCCTCGACTTCGTTAGAAACGATAGCCACTACTCCCGCTATTACGACGCGTTCTACATCCTGCTGAACACGGGGCTCCGCATCTCCGAGTTCTGCGGGCTCACGGTGGGGGACATCGATTTCGAGCGCGGGAGCGTCTGCGTCAGCAAGCAGCTTCAGCGCTCCAGCGACATGCGTTACTACATCGAGCGGCCGAAGACCAGCAGCGGCGTGCGCTACGTCCCGATGTCCGAGGGCGTTGCGGAGTGTTTCAGGAGGGTGGTCGCGAACCGTCCCAAGCCGCCGATGGAGCCCGTGGTGGACGGTGTGAGCGGGTTCCTGTTCCTCGACAAGAACCAGATGCCCCGCGTGGCGCTTCACTGGGAGAAGTACTTCCAGTATGCCGTGGCGAAGCACAACCGCATCTACAAGGACGAGCTGCCGAAGATCACTCCCCATGTTTGCCGCCATACGTTCTGCTCGAAGATGGCACGCAAGGGGATGGACCCTGTGAAGCTCAAATACGTTATGGGCCACTCCGACATCGATGTGACCTACAACACGTACACGCATCTTGGGTTTGACGATGTGAAGGCGGATGTGCTCCGGTTCGAGGAAGAGGCAGCATGAGCGGGTGGCAGCAAATCGTAAATCTTGGAGTTTTACGACGTTTTTTACTACGATGGACGGGAGAAATAACCGCTCATATATGAATGTATTTGCTACTTCGGTTTGAGTGGGATAATTGGAACGACGCAATTTACCTGCGAAAACTCTGATATATGAGAGGTTTTGAGAAATGATAAAAATCCTGTTCGTCTGCCATGGGAATATCTGCCGCTCGACGATGGCGCAGTTCGTCTTTGAGGACCTGGCGCGCCGCGCTGGGCGAGAGGACGAGTTCGTGGTCGACTCGGCCGCCACGAGCCGCGAGGAGATCGGCAACCCGCCGCATCACGGCACGGTCAACAAGCTTCGGGAGGTCGGTGTTCCCGTGGGCCGTCACCGCGCGCGGCAGATCACACGCGCCGAGTACGGCGAGTGGGACCACATCGTGTATATGGACGAGGAGAATTTCTGGGGCCTTGAGCGCATCCTCCACGGCGACCCCGACGGGAAGGTGAGCCGCCTGCTCGATTGGACCGACTCACCTCACGACGTCGCGGACCCTTGGTACACGGGGGACTTTGACGCAACCTACAAAGACGTGCTCGCGGGGTGTGAGGCACTCCTTTCCAGGCTGTAGGGGTGGGGCCGGGCTTTGCCCGGCCCTCGTTTTTCGTATGTCCCCAATTGGTGCAGCCAATGGGCAGCGCTGATTGCAGGCCATTGTTGTCCCAAGGTGCGGGTACACTCTAAAGTCGCTAAAACTATCGAGAGGAACCCGCTTAGATGAACCCTGACCAGCAGATGGAATTCGCCGACTACTCCTACCTGCCGCCGGAGGCCGGCGAGGGCGCCGTCGCCGTGGCGCCCGCGGCCACGATGGCGGAGCCGACGCCTATGTGGGGCGCCGTGCCCGCTCCGCGCGCGAGCATCGACCTCGACGGGCTCAACCCCGCCCAGCGCGAGGCCGTGGAGACCACGCGAGGCCCCCTGCTCGTCCTGGCGGGCGCCGGCTCGGGAAAGACGCGCGTCCTCACCATGCGCATCGCCCACATGATCGCCGACGAGGGCGTGCGCCCGTGGCAGATTCTGGCCATCACCTTCACCAACAAAGCCGCGGCCGAGATGCGCGAGCGTCTGGCCGCCATCCTGCCCGAGGGCACGCGCGGCATGTGGGTCTGCACCTTCCACGCCATGTGCGTGCGCATGCTGCGCGAGGACGCCGAGGCCATCGGGTATACCAACAACTTCACCATCTACGACGACGACGACTCGAACCGCATGGTCAAGTCCATCATGAGCGACCTGCGCGTGGACCAGAAGCAGTTCCCCGTCCGTGCCATCCGCTCGAAGATCAGCTCTGCGAAAAACGCCATGCAGAGCGCAGCCGAGCTCGAGAGCTCGCAGAACCCCGCCGATCGCCTGGCGGGGCGCATCTACCGCACGCTCGACGAGCGCCTGAAGCGCGCCAACGCCATGGACTTCGACGACCTGCTGATCAAGGCCCTCGAGCTTCTTTCCAAGAACCCGGACGTGTTGGCAAAGTACCAGGACCGTTTCCAGCACATCAGCGTCGACGAGTACCAGGACACCAACCACGTCCAGTACGCCATCACGAACCTCCTCGCCGCCAAGTACCGCAACCTCATGGTCGTGGGCGACGACGACCAGTCCATCTACTCCTGGCGTGGCGCCGACATCCAGAACATCCTCGACTTCGAGAAGGACTACCCCGACGCCAAGACCGTTCGTCTGGAGCAGAACTACCGCTCCACCGGCCATATCCTCAACGCCGCGAACGCCGTGGTCGCCCACAACTCGCGCCGCAAGGCCAAGCGCCTGTTTACCGACTCGGGCGACGGCGACCGCATCAAGCTGTTCCAGGCCTCCGATGAGCGCGACGAGGGCCGCTGGATCGGCTCCGAGATCGAGCGCCTGCACGACGCGGGCGCGAGCTACGACGACTTCGCGGTGTTCTACCGCATGAACTCGCAGTCGCGCATCCTCGAGGATATGCTGCTGCGCGCGGGCGTGCCGTACAAGATCGTGGGCGGCACGAGGTTCTTCGACCGCGCCGAGGTCCGTGACGTCACCGCCTATCTCAAGGCGGTATGCAACCCCAACGACGATGTCTCGGTCCAGCGCGTGATCAACACCCCGCGTCGCGGCATCGGCTCGACGTCGATCGCGAAGATCCAGCAGCTCGCCGCCGACGAGGGCGTGAGCTTCTACGCCGCCTGCCAGCAGGGCATCTGCGAGGCCGGGCTCTTCTCTCCGAAGGTGCGCAGGGCGCTCGGCGAGTTCTGCGACGTCATCGAGTCGGGCCGCCGCGTCTCGGGCGAGCTCGCGCAGGTGGTCGACGCCATCGTCAGCAAGGCAGGCCTCATCCGCGCGCTCGAGGCCGAGCACTCCGACGAGGCGGACGGCCGCATCGAGAACATCAAGGAATTCATGGGCGTCGCCGCCGAGTTCGACGAGACCCACGACGACGTCGCCCAGACGCTCGAGTCGCTGGAGCAGCTCCGCGCCGCCGGCGCGCTCGACGCCGCGGGCGGCGCAGGAGTTGCGGCCGCGGCGGAAGTCCCCGTTGCCGCCGTGCCCGCCGCGGACCCGACCCTGCCCCCCGTTGCCGCCGAGAAGCTCCCGGCCTTCCTCGAGTGGCTCGCGCTGCGCAGCGACCTCGACTCGCTCTCGGGCCAGTCGAGCGCCGTCACGATGATGACGGTTCACGCCGCCAAGGGCCTTGAGTTTCCCGTGGTCTTCGTGGCCGGCATGGAGGAGAGCATCTTCCCCCACACGACCCCCGGCGACGCCGACGCGGCCAAGCTCGAGGAGGAGCGTCGCCTGGCGTACGTCGCCATCACGCGCGCCCGAAAGAAGCTCTACCTCACCTACGCTGCCACGCGCCGCACCTTCGGCTCCACCTCCGCCAACCCGGTGAGCCGCTTCATCGAGGAGATCCCCCGCGAGGACTGCGAGCTCGAGGGGGTGGGTTCGCGCGGCCTCACCGGCGTGGGTTGGGAGAAGCGCGGCGACCGCCACGGCACCTTCGGGAGCGGCTCGTCGGTGTACGGCGGCAACGTCTTCGGCTCGCGCACCCGCTCGACGGGCGGCGCCCCGCAGCGCTCGGGCTCCGGTTTCGGCTCGGGTTTCGGCTCGGGTTCCGGTTCGACGTTCGGCTCGCGCACCCGCGTGGGCGGTCACGCCGCCGCGAGCGAGACCTCCCGCGCCACCAGCGCGCCTGCGCCGGTAGCCGCGAGCACCTACGACAAGCCCGCCGACTTCGCCAAGGGCGACCGCGTCTCCCACAAGACGTTCGGCCCTGGCGTGGTCGTCGCGGCGTCGGGCGACACCGTCGAGGTCAAGTTCACGCGCACCGGCAAGACCAAGAAGCTCCTCAAGGGCTTCGCTCCTCTTGTCAAGGTTGGTTAGCCACGATCGGGAGGTGTGGGCATGGACCAGCAGGTCATCAGCTTCTTTGACGTGCTCGTCGAGAAGGGCGTTGTCATCGCCGTCGCGGTGGCGATCGCCCTTGTGGCGCAGCGCCTGATAATCAGCCTCGCAAACAAGGTCCTCGAGAACTCGGACGTGCCCAACGCGTCGATCTTCATCAACATCCTGAAGACGCTCATCTGGTCGTTCGCGCTTCTTTCCGTCATGAAGCCGGTGTTCAACGTCGATCCGTCGGGCCTCATCGCCGCCCTGGGCGTCGTCTCGGTCGCCATCTCGCTCGGCCTGCAGGACACGATCTCCAATATCGTCAGCGGGATCGGCCTCATGGTGAGCCGCGCCGTGCGCCCGGGCGACCGCGTGACTGTGGGCTCCACGAGCGGCGTCGTCACGGACGTCACGTGGCGCTCGACCACGCTGCGCACGCGCGGCGGCGACGTGGACGTTATCCCGAACTCGGTCCTCAACAAGACGACCCTCACGCACATCGCCGACGCGAACGCCGGCGTGTGCAAGGTGCCCTTCGCCGTGGCGCCCGACGCAGACCTCGACGCCGTCACGACCGAGGTGCGCGCGGCGGTAGCCGAGGCGCTCGGAAGCGACCTCAACCCGCAGTACCAAACCGGCGTGAACTTCGTTGAGCTCACTGCCTACGGCACGCAGGGCGAGGTCGTCCTGCACGTCGCCGACGGCGTGGGCTTCCCGAGCGCGAAGAACCGCGTGGCTCACGCCCTGCATGGGCGCCCCTGGCTTGCCCGGGCCGTCTAGCCGATACTAGTCCGGATGCGTTTAGGCGGCGCGCGCCGCCTCTTTGGAAGGAGACCCATGGACCTCATTGCCAGCTTCACGGTGAACCACCTCACGCTCGAGCCGGGCGTGTACGTGAGCCGCGTCGACCGCGACCCCGCTACGGGCGCCGTCATCACCACCTTCGATCTGCGCCTGACCGCGCCGAACCGCGAGCCCGTCATGGACACCGCGGCGGCGCACGCTCTCGAGCATCTGGGCGCGACCTTCCTGCGCAACGACCCCGAGTGGGCGAGCCGCGTGGTCTACTTCGGGCCCATGGGTTGCCGCACGGGGTTCTACCTGGTGCTCTTCGGCGAATGGTCTTCTTCCGACGTGGTGCCGCTCGTCACGCGCTGCTTCGAGTTCGCGCGCGACTTCGAGGGCGAGATCCCCGGGGCCCAGCCCGCCGAGTGCGGAAACTGGCACGACGCGGACCTCAACCTCGCTCACTGGTGGGCGCGGCGCTACCTGGATCAGACGCTCTACGACATCGACGACGCGCACATGAGCTATCCCGCCTAACGAGGCGGGAAGAGGGGAGTTTGCAATGAAGACGGGCATCATCGGGGCCATGGAGTCCGAGGTCGAGCTGCTCAAAGAGCAGATGGAGGGGGCCGAGACCGTCTCCGTCGCCGGCATGGAGTTCTGCGCTGGCAAGCTCGGCGGCGCGGACGTCGTCGTGGTCCAGTCCGGCATCGGCAAGGTTAACGCCGGCATCTGCGTGCAGGTCCTCGTGGACCGCTTCGGCGTGGGCCGCGTGATCAACACCGGTGTGGCGGGCTCGCTCGACGAGCGCCTCGACGTGGGCGACCTCGTGGTCTCCACCGACTGCGTCATGCACGACTTCGACGTAACGCCGCTTGGCTACGCTTCCGGCCAGGTTCCCGGGCTCGACACCCTCGCTTTCCCGGCCGACGCCGGTATGCGCGAGTCGGTCTGCGCCGCTGCTGCTGCCGTCGCCCCCGACATCAAGGTCCTCGAGGGCCGCGTCGTCTCCGGCGACCAGTTCATCTCGGCCGCGGAACAGAAGGAGCACATCCTTGCGACCTTCGGCGGCCTGTGCTGCGAGATGGAGGGCTGCGCCATCGCGCAGGCCGCCTACCTCAACGGCGTGCCCTTCGTCGTCGTGCGCGCCATCAGCGACAAGCCCGGCGCAGAGGGCCAGGTCGTCGACTACAACACCTTCGAGAAGAAGGCTGCCCGCGACTGCGCCCGCGTCGTCGCGCGCATGGTTGAGCTTTAGCGCTCGTCCGCTCCGCTCTATGCTGGGGCAGGGCGGCCGGAGCCCGCAGGGGCGAGGGCCCTGTTTGGGCTTCCGCGTCGGGGCATAGTGTCGAGACGAAGTGTTGAGCGTCGGCTCTGATTGTTCAACGGCCGTTGTTTTCAGGCCCTCAAGTGGTGGACTTCTCCCCGGGGCTGTTGATTCCTCCGCGCGCCCTCTTCTGTTCTCTGGGCTCCCCTTATACTCCTTATACGAGGAGGTAAGAAGTCATGGACAAGACCGCACAGGACAGTTCGGCAAAGAAGCCCGTCGACATGAGGGACAGGATTCTCGAGCATCTCGAGGCTCTTACGTCAACCGTCTCGCTTGACGACCTTACTCGCCTGTCCACCTCCGATATCGCCGAGACGCTCATCATCTCCAGGAGCCTGGCGAGCCAGTACCTCAACGATCTTGTTCGTGCCGGCCTTGTGGTCAAAGTGGCGGGCAGGCCTGTCCGTTATTTTCATCGCCGCGCGTTCCAGAAGCGTTTTCAGGTGAAGCTCTCTGCAAGCGAGTACGCCTCGCTCGCCGACCTTGTCCAGGCGACGGGAATCGCCGATCACCGCGATTTCGCGCGTGCCGTGGGCTTCGACCTGAGCCTCAGCTCCGTTGTCGAGCAGTGCAAGGCAGCGGTTCAGTACCCTCCGTTCGGCCTGCCCATCCTCTTGAGCGGCGGCGTGGGCGTCGGCAAGTCTTTCCTTTCTCGCCTCGTGTACGAGTACGGCAAGAACCAGGGCCTGCTGTCCCGAGACGCCTCCTATGTGCGTATCGACTGCGCCGGGGTCCCGAACGCTGCCTCGTTCAACGCGCTTCTTGACGAGTCGATCGCGAAATCGTGCGGGGGCGTGGTCTTTGTCAACGGCATCGGGTCCCTCTCTCCCTCTGCGATGGAGCGCTGCCTTGCGACGGCTCTCGGGCTCGATGCCTCCCAGGATGCGCCGCGCGCTCGCCTCGTTCTTTCGACGACGCTTTCCGCCGATGACCTGAAGGTTTCCTCGGCCTACAGCAAGCTGCCCATCTGTGCCCGCGTCCCCTCGCTCAAAGAGCGGACCCCCGAGGAGCGCGAGGACCTCATTTTGAGCTTCCTGCGCAGCGAGGGGTGCCGAATCGGTTCTGATGTGAAGATCAGCCGCGGCGCATACCGTTGCCTGGTCAACGCGGACTTTTCCGATAACATCGCCGGCTTGCGCGCCTGCGTGACGAACTGCTGCGCCAAAGCATTCCTCAATCGCGAGGGTGACTACGTCGTCGTCCGCCCGTATCTTCTTCCCAGCGGGCTCCTTTCCTTCGCGCAGATCGATCAACAGCCCGATGATGGCGTTCTGATCGACGCGTCTCTGGATGCCGCCGAGAGCGAGGGAGGGCCGGTCGAGCAGGCACTCGATGCCCTGTGCTCTCTCGATGAGCGATTCTGTGCCGGGGAGCTCTCTGTCTCCGAGCTCGTCTCGCAAGCTGTCTCCGCTGTGCGCGGCGTTGAGGATCACTTGATCTTCGGCCATGGCGTCGCCTCCTCGAGGTCGCGCGCCTTCGAGCGCGTCGTGGGCGCGATCCTTGCCGACGCAGGCTCTTCTTATGGCATCGAGCTCTCGAGGAAGGTCGCTTTTCTGCTTGCCCAGGAGATTTGCCTGCAGCTGTGGCCGGGCATCGGCCTGGCCAAGCGGAAGTCGGCCTGCGCGGAGCGGATCGCCCATCTCTTCGGCGCCGTGACCTCCGAGTTGCCGTTTGCCTCGAGCGTCTCCGAGCAGGTTGCCGCAGATGTGGAAGGGGCGCTCGGAATCTCGCTTGATCACTTCACGAAGACGCTTCTGACGCTGTGCGTCGCATCGGAGTCTCGCGACGCGAAGGCCCTCCGTACGCTCTGCGTCATCTTGTCCCACGGCTACTCGACGGCGACGAGCATCGCCGACGCGGCGAACCGCATGCTCGGCACGCACGTGTACGAGGCCGTCGACATGCCCTACGACCAGCAGCTGAAGGATATCGTCGGGCCGCTCCAGCGCCTCGTCGATCGCCATTCGTATTGCACTGGGGTCGTGTTCCTCGTCGACATGGGCTCTTTGGAGGAGGCCTATAAGGCTCTCGAGAACGTTACCGACTCCACCATCGGGGTGGTGAACAACGTCTCCACCGGGCTCGCGCTCGAGATCGGGTTCGGGCTGCTCGGCGGCAAGTCCATCGCCGAGGTTCTCGGTGAGGCGACCACCACGTGCGTGACGCACTGCAAGGTGATCGAGCGCGTCAACCGCGAGGACGCCATCGTTTTCTGCTCCGAGTCCGGGGTCGACGCGGCCGAGAGGATACGCCAGCTCGTCTCGCAGAGCCTCCCGCGCACCATAGGCGCGCGCCTGCTCACGAGGCCTTTCAAGCAGCTCGTCGCGAACGGGTCGAACGACGCCGTTTTCTCCGAGCACCGCGTCTGCGCCGTCATCGGCACGGGAGATCCCGGCATCGCCCCCGTCCCCTTCGTTGCCCTCGAGGACATCATGTCGACGTCGTCCGCCTCTAAGGTCGATGCTGTGTTCGGCAGGTGGCTTGACGCTTCTGAGCTCGCTTCTTTCCACGAGAAGTTGCTCTCGAACATGACGCTGCAGAACGTCATCCGCTCCATCACCATCCTTGACCCGGAGCGTCTGTTCCACGAGATTGAGAGCGCCGTGCACGAGCTTCAGCGCAGGACGGGCGAGAAGGTCGGCAGCAATGCCATCATCGGGCTCTACGTCCACCTCTGCTGTCTCGTGGAGCGCCTCGTCACCCGCAACCCCATCGAGACCTACGTCGGCCAGGACCGCTTCGAGGATGAGCACGCCGATTTCATCGAGTCCTTCAGGCAGAGCTTCTCGAGCATCTCGACGCGCTATCGCGTGGAGGTTCCCGTAAGCGAGATCGCGTACGTCTTCGACTACATCAGCGTGAGCGCCGCCCCGGCGCGAGAGGAGCGCCTCGGTTCCTCGGACCTCCTGCTCGACGAGTGACTATCCCGCGCCGTCGCTGGCTGACCTCGCGTCCTCAATAAACCGATAACCCCTTGCCCGGCGCGAATCCGGATAGCGCCAAGGCAGTGCTGAACGTAAAACTTGATTTGATAGGAGCAAACATGAGCGTTGTTATGGCACGAATCGACAATCGCCTGCTTCACGGCATCATCGTGACGCAGTGGGCCCCGGTGTCGGGCGCGACCCGAGTCATGGTAATCGACGACAAGGTCGCCGGCGACGAGGTCCTGAAGTCCACCATGAGGATGGCGCGCCCTGCGGGCATGGCCGTCTCGATCATCTCCGAGCAGACCGCGCTCAAGAACTTTGCCGCGGGCAAGTACGACCGCGAGAAGGTCTTCGTCATCGCTAAGGAGCCCGAGACGATGCTTCACCTCGTCGAGTCGGGCGTCGAGCTCCCGTCGCTGATTGTCGGCGGCTCGCTCGTCAAGGAGGACGGCGTCCAGCTCACCCAGCGTGCCTACGCCTCCGCCGAGAACGTCCAGAGCTACAAGGCGCTCATCGCCCGTGGCGTCCAGGTGACGGCTCAGTTCGTGCCTGGCGACAAGCCCGTTTCCGTCGCAGACCTCATCTAAGGAGGGAACATGGTCAACTTCACTATCCTGCAGGTTGTCCTTCTGACCCTGCTGGCCTTCATCAAGCACGTGGACTACTACGGCATCCCGATGATCTTTGTCAACTACGCCGTCTTCTGGGGCCTTATCACCGGCGTCGTCATGGGCGACTGGAAGACCGGCCTTGCCATCGGTGGCACCATCCAGCTCATGCAGCTCGGCGTCGCGGGCTTCGGCGGCTCCTCCATTCCCGACTACGGCACGATGGCTATTATCGCCACTGCCTACGGCGTGAGCCTGGGCGCCGACACGGGCCTCGCCATCGGCCTACCGGTCGGCATGCTCGGCATTCAGCTCGACGTCGTCGCGAAGATCCTCAACGGCTTCGTCGTCGAGAAGTCCCAGAAGTTCTGCAACGAGGGCAAGTTCAAGCAGATGAACGCCATCCTGTGGGTCTGCCCTGTGCTCTTCGGCCTGTGCGCCGCCCTGCCCGTCTTTGTCTCCGTGACGCTCGGCCAGCCCGCCGTCAACTGGCTCCTCGAGGTCATGCCCCAGTGGTTCCTCTCCGGCCTCACCCTCGCCGGCAAGATGCTCCCGGCCGTCGGCATCGCCATGCTGCTTCGCTACATGCCTACCGCCAAGTACTTCCAGTACCTGCTCGCCGGCTTCTTCCTCTCTGCCTTCCTGAACGTGCCCATCATCGGCGCCGCCATCGTCGGCGTTGCCCTCGCGATCGCGTTCTACCAGCGTGCCGAGAGGGACGCCGAGCTCACTGCCCACGCTTCCGCAGACGCCTTCATCGGAGAGGATGAGTAACCATGGAAAACGAGAACATCACCGCCACCGAGGGCAAGCCTTCCGGATACAAGGTCACAAAGAAGGACCTGCGCAACGCGAACTGGCGCTGGCTCATGAGCGTGTGCACCTTCAACTACCAGACCCAGCAGGGCGCCTCGGTCGCCTACGCCCTCTCGCCGATCCTGAGGAAGATTTATACGAACGACGAGGACTATAAGCAGGCGCTTAACAACCACTTCCGCTACTACAATACCCAGCCTTGGCTCGCCGCCGTCATCCTTGGGGCCTGCGTGGCCATGGAGGAGCGCGATGGCCTCGCAGCGGCAGACGCCGTCCAGGATCTGAAGATCGGCACCATGGGCCCGCTTGCCGGCGTCGGCGACTCCCTGCTCATGACCATGATTCCGACCATTATGGGCTCCATCGCCGCCTATATGGCCATCGAGGGCAACCCTGTGGGCGCCGGCATCTGGTTTGCGCTTATCCTCGCCATCTTCTGGGTCCGCATGCACGCCCTGGAGTTCGGCTACAAGCAGGGCGTGAAGCTCGTCACCGACTTCAGCGAGAAGCTCCCCAACCTCACCGCCGCCGCCTCCGTGCTCGGCCTCACCGTGGTCGGTTGCCTCATCGCCTCGGTCATCGGCGTCACCTGCCCGATCAGCTTCAGCTTCGGCGACGTTGCGATGGAGATCCAGCCGCTGCTCGACAAGATCCTGCCCGCCATGATTCCCGCCGCCATCACGGGAGGCGCGTATTACCTCCTTACCAAGAAGAACGTGAGCATGACGGTTCTCATTCTCGTAGTGATCGTCCTCGCGATGGTCGCCTCCGCCGTCGGCATCCTCGCCTAACGTCGACTCGATAGATTGGTGAATCAATGAGAAAGATAGTCGTGGCGAGTCATTCCCTTCTCGCCCAGGGCTTCAAGGACACCCTCGAGTTCCTTACGGGCAAGACCGACGCCATCAGCGCTGTGTGCGCCTACGTGAACGACAATGGCGAGGGGCTGGACGCGGCCGTCGAGGCGGCGCTCGCAGGCGCCGACGAGGTCGTCGTGCTCACCGACATGGTCGGCGGCAGCGTGAACCAGCGCTTCTCCCGCTTCACCTCTGACCGCGTCCACGTGATCGCAGGCGTCAACCTCCCGCTCGCCATGGCGGTCGCGCTTGCGGGCCCCGACGAGCAGCTCGACTTCGACGCCCTCGTCGACGAGGCTCGTCAGCAGATCATGTACGTGAACGCGGCCAGCGCTGCCGCATGCGACGACGACGAGTAGGGGGCCGGCGATGAGAGAGTTCCTTAAGGACGTGTGGATGCACGGCGGCGAGGAGAGCCGCGCCATCACCCCCGAGAACATCACGGGCGAGAAGGGACGCGCCGCCATGTCGGCAAGCCACCTCGGCGTCGGCCGCAAGGGCTCGTGCTGCGTCCCTTTGGAGTCCGGTGAGACCATCACGCTCGCGGACATCGAGGGCCCCGGCATCATCCGCCACATCTGGATGACCGTCCCCGACAAGACCGCCGCCGGCAGCTTCGTCATGCGCGACCTCGTGCTGCGCTTCTACTGGGACGACGAGGAGACCCCCTCGGTCGAGTGCCCCATCGGCGACTTCTTTTGCAACGGCTTCGGTGAGCGCGCCATCGTCAACTCGATGCCCATCTGCGTGAACCCGACGGGCGGCATGAACTGCTACTTCGAGATGCCCTTCAGGAAGCACGCCAAGGTCACGCTCACGAGTGAGCACCCCGGGTTCATCAAGTACGTCTTCTACACGTTCAACTACGTGCTCACCGACGTGCCGGATGACGCCATGTACTTCCACGCCCGCTTTAACCGCGAGCGCAGCACCCGCAGGGGCGTCGACTACACCGTGCTCGACGGCGTGCGCGGCAAGGGCTACTACGTTGGCACATATATGGCCCTGTGCGCCCTGGAGCGCTATTGGTGGGGCGAGGGCGAGATGAAGTTCTTCCTCGACGGCGACAAGGAGTTCCCCACGGTCACCTCGACGGGCGCCGAGGACTACTTCGGCGGTGCCTGGGCCTTCCTCGACAGGCCGCCCCACGCGCTGCCCGAGGCGCAGTGCTTCAACACGCTGTTCGCCGGCTACCCGTACCGCTCGACGCGCGACGCCACGCGCGACCGCTTCAGCGCGGGCAAGCCGAACCCGAACCCGATGCTCGCGACCAACGACGACGCGCTGCCCAGGCACGGCCTCTACAGGTGGCACCTTCCCGACCCGATCTCGTTCAAGGAGGACCTGCGCGTGACGTTCCAGGACCTCGGCAACGACGACATCAAGCTCTACGAGCGCGAGGACGACATCTCCACCGTCGCCTACTGGTACCAAAGCGAGCCCCACGCCGTGCTCGCCCCGTTTGCCGCAAGGCAGGACCGCGTGCCCAGGTAGGGTTGCTTCGAAACAAGCCAACGCTATGGGCGCCCGCGGTTGACCATGGCTGCGGGCGCCCCTTTTCAAGGAGGAACACATGAGCGAAAAGCAAATGAGGCTCGGCGCCCTCGAGGCCGGCGGGACCAAGATGGTCTGCGCCGTGGTGTCCGGCGACGGCGAGGTCCTCGACCGCATGGAGACCCCGACGCTTGCGCCCGCCGAGACCGTCCCACAGATGATCGAGTGGTTCGCGGCCCGCGACGTGGACGCGCTGGGCATCGGCGCCTTCGGCCCGACCTGCGTCGACCCCGCCGACGAGCGCTACGGCTCCATCCTCCAGACGCCTAAGCTAGCGTGGCGAGGCTATAGTCTTCGCGCCGCGTTCGCCGGTACCCTCGGCGTGCCGGTGGCCTACGACACGGACGTGAACGTCGCCTGCCTCGGCGAGGCGGTCTTCGGCTGCTGCAAGGGGCTCGAGGACGCCGTCTACGTGACCATCGGCACCGGCGTGGGCGCGGGCGTCATGTGCGCGGGCAGGCTCCTTCACGGCATGCTGCATCCCGAGGCCGGCCACATGTTGGTAAGGACCCGTCCCGCCGAAGAGGGGCGCTGTGTCTGCCCGAGCCACGCGAGCTGCCTCGAGGGCCTCGCCTCCGGCCCCGCCATCGCCGCGCGCTGGGGAAAGCCCGCGGTCGAGCTCGCGGACAACGACGAGGTGTGGGAGCTCGAGGGTGATTACCTGGGGCAGATGTGCGCGAACCTCGTGCTCATGTACTCGCCTCGCCGCATCGTCCTCGGCGGCGGCGTGATGCACCAGGAGCAGCTCTACGGCATCGTCCGCAAGAAAACTCTCGAGTATTTGGGCAGCTACATCCAGACCTCCGAGCTTGAGGACATGGAGAGCTACATCTGCGCCCCGGGCTGCGGCGGCGACCAGGGGATCCTTGGCGCAGCAGAGCTGGCAAGAAGGGCGCTTGCGTAGCTTGCGCGCTCTCCGCCATGCGAAGCATCCAAAAGGCGAGCGCTTCTTGCCGATCTGACGGCAA